>OJEW01000003.1_pt1 | contig 172516 bp, 146 predicted proteins | sample 1593861 | NCBI WGS metagenome assembly OJEW01 (sample SAMN05416806, study PRJEB24817) | seawater metagenome | isolation source: Sea water | place: Canada:Atlantic | collected 2013-11
AGCGACTCGAGCGATCGAGTACTTTAAATTTGGTCAGTGACGGCTTGCCATCATCCTCCACTCGCACAATGCGCTCTCCACCCTGCACTTCATTCTTTTTAAGGGGTGCATCCACTCGATCTTGAAAGTCTGGCCAGTCACCATGCACTAAGGCTAAGTAACGCTTATCAATCGCCTTTTGACCCTGAAAGAGCTTTTGCACCGCAACCAGAGCTGAGCGTTTTTTGGCAATTAAAATAACACCCGAAGTATCTCGATCTAAACGGTGAACCAGCTCTAAGAACTTCTGCTGAGGTCGCATTGCGCGCATGAGCTCGATCAAGCCGAGCTTAATTCCACTACCGCCATGAACCGCCATGCCGGTTGGCTTGTTCACTGCGATGTAGTATTCATCTTCGAATAAGATGCTATTACCAATAATTTCCGCTTGCGACGTCGGCACTATGACCTCTTCACTATTGGTTTCTTTAATCGTCACTGGCGCCACTCGAACGATGTCACCAATAGCCAAGCGCTGCACGGGTTTGGCGCGCTTTTTATTAATTCTGACTTCGCCTTTGCGCAACAAACGATAGATTAATGAGCGCGGCGCGCCCTTTAAAAGCGTTAGTAAAAAGTTGTCGATTCGCTGGCCGTCATGATCTTCATCGATGGTAATCAGGTTTACTTGGTTAGTATTGTAAGATTCTGCTGGCATAAAATAGCTTTCAATTCGCTCTAAATGTTTGTCGCAACTGTGATTTGTTGCTATATTCGCTGCCCCTGCCTCAATATTTCCATTTTTCAATTATTGATGCAAAGGTATTGGCAGCCTTTGAGCGGCCAGTATAAAGAAGAAGAACGATTATTAAACCTTCTTTATGCAAACGAATAATAATGAATCGCGATTCAGTAAATTAGTACAGATTACTCAATCGCTTATTTGAGATGAACCATGCGTTATCATCGCAGGCAGCATCTCACTATCAAATTATGGATTGTTGGTGGTGGCCTATTGGCATCACCAAGCAGAAAGAGACACCTCGCCCATCAGATTAATCTGGCCACTTAGAGGGTGGCAAGCGTAGGACTCATAGAATCAAGCAACCATAAAGATTTTGCTATGACGACCAACAAACGGTCAGCTGCCCGTGTGAATACGCTATAGAGCTACACACATAACATGAAAAGAATGCTAATTAATGCAACTCAAACGGAAGAGTTGCGCGTTGCCCTCGTTGACGGCCAGCGTTTATATGATCTGGATATTGAATCTGGATCCCGTGAGCAAAAAAAATCAAACATCTATAAAGGTAAGATCACTCGCATCGAACCTAGCCTTGAAGCGGCTTTCGTAGACTTTGGCGCTGATCGCCATGGTTTCTTGCCACTTAAAGAAATTTCTAAAAGCTATTTCAGCAAGAACCCTGGTTCTGGCCGCGTTAACATCAAAGAAGTGATGCGCGAAGGTCAAGAAGTCATCGTTCAAGTTGATAAAGAAGAGCGTGGCAACAAAGGCGCGGCATTAACTACTATGGTTAGCCTTGCCGGTCGTTACTTGGTTCTTATGCCTAATAATGCCCGTGCTGGTGGTATTTCTCGACGCATCGAAGGTGATGAGCGTACTGAGCTGCGTGAAGCTATGAAAGGCGTGACGGTTCCTGATGATATGGGCGTTATCGTTCGTACTGCTGGTATCGGTCGTTCTAGCGAAGAATTGCAGTGGGATCTAGATTACCTAATGCAACTTTGGCAGGCGATTCACGGTGCTTCTGAGCGTCGCAATGCCCCCTGCTTACTTCTACAAGAAAGCAACGTTGTTATCCGCGCGATTCGCGATTACTTACGCCAGGACATCGGTGAAGTACTTATCGACAATCAAGCTGCTTACGACGAAGCCATTGGTTTTGTGCAGCAGGTAATGCCGCAGTACGAAAGCAAGTTCAAGCTTTATGAAGACAAAGTTCCGCTATTCAATCGCTATCAGATTGAAAGCCAGATCGAAACGGCCTTCCAGCGTGAAGTTAAATTGCCATCGGGTGGTTCGATTGTTATCGACCCTACGGAAGCACTTGTTTCTATCGATATTAACTCTGCCCGCGCAACAAAAGGCGCAGACATTGAAGAAACAGCCACAACGACTAACTGCGAAGCGGCTGAAGAGATTGCTCGACAGTTACGTTTGCGCGACATGGGTGGCTTGGTGGTTATCGATTTCATCGATATGCATTCAAACCGCAACCAGCGTGAAGTTGAAAACCGCTTAAAGAACGCTCTAGAAATGGATCGCGCTCGTGTTCAAGTTGGCCGTATCTCTCGCTTTGGTTTGATGGAAATGTCTCGCCAGCGTTTACGCCCTTCTTTAGGTGAAACTTCTGGACACGTTTGCCCTCGCTGTAGTGGTACCGGTATTGTTCGTGATTTGCCTTCTCTTTCTCTTTCTATTCTTCGTCTTATTGAAGAAGAAGCAGCAAAAGAAAATACTGGCCAGATTCGTGCTGAAGTTCCTCTAAACGTGGGTTCATTCTTATTGAATGAAAAACGTGAAGTCATTGCCGACATCGAAAACCGTCATAACGCTCGCGTTGTTGTATTGCCGAATCCTCACATGGATACGCCGCATTACGAAGTGACTCGCTTACGCCCTGATGATTCATTGATCGGCCAAGCAAGCCATGAGCAGAACTTTGAGCCTGACATGGACTTTGGTCTTGATGTTGAAGCGAAAGAGCCTGCCAAAACTCAAGACGCTGCTGTTAAAGCGGTTGCTGCGGCTCGCGCCCCTGCTCCTCAGAAGTCATTCTTTAAGAAGCTGACTGAAAGCTTAAGTGGTCTTTTTGGCTCTGAAGAAGAAACTGAAGAAAAGCCGAAGACTCCTAAGAATAAGTCAAACGGTGGTCGCAATCAGCGCACTAGCCAGAATAACCGTCGTCCGCAAAACAATCGTCGTACTGAACGTGATGCTGACAACAAGGGCGAGCGCAAGACTGAACGCCCTGCTCGTAACGAGAAAAATTCTGACCGCCCTGCTCGCAACAAGCCTGCAGACTCACGCGATCGTAATGATTCAAACGAGAAGCCAGAGCCACGCAATAACCGTAATCGCAATGCCAAGCGCGACAACGATAATAAGCGTGATAATGACAAGCGTGATGATCGTTCAACTAAGAAGCCTGAAGCTCAAACAGGTTCTTCTGATGACAATCAAGAGAAAGCAGCACGTCGCCCACGTAACAATGGCCAACGTCGTCGCAATCGCCAGGAACGTCCACGCAATAATGCTGAAAAGAATACTACTGAAGCTGCAGTTTCAAATGATCGTTCTGTGAAGCCTGTTGATGTTCAAGTATCTGCCCCTTCTGCTGCTCCTTCAGCCCCTGCTGAAAACAAAGCAACTGAAAGTAAGGCTCCAGAGAATAAAGCGACTGAAGCGAAAGCATCAGAGCCGAAAACAACAGAAGCTAAGACTGCTAAGCCTTGGGCTGCTCATGAAGAGAAATCTGAAGCGCCTGCTAAGCAAGAAGCACCAAAGACTGAAGCCGTTAAAACTGAAGCACCTGCTAAGACTGAGTCTAAGCCAGAAGCTAAAGTAGAAGCGCCTAAAGCTGAAACGCCTAAGCAAGATGCTCCTAAACAGGACGCACCGAAGCAAGAAGTTAAAGCAGAAGCGCCTAAGCAGGAAGCGCCTAAGCAGGAAGCACCTAAGCCAGAAGCTAAAATAGAAGCACCTAAACAGGAAGCGCCTAAACAGGAAGCGCCTAAAGCAGACGCACCTGCCAAAACTGAAGCTAAGCAAGATGCTCCTAAAGCTGAAACAGCAAAGACTGAAGCGCCAGCAGAAGCAGGACAACCTGCTCCTCGCCGCCGCCGTAAACCAACTCGCGCACTGAACGATCCTCGTGCAGCACGCAAGAACGCAGAGACTGATAACGACCAATCTGGTCAATAATCACCCCTGCTAGCCCCTTAAGAACGTCAAACTAAAGAATGACGCCTCTTAAGGGGCTTTTTTATACCCCAAACAAAACCCCCTCTAACCAGACACCCATCGTAAGAACCCCTAAATTACGGCCTTCTTAGCAAGCCACCCATCCTAATATCCACTTTTATCCCAAACTAGACACCCACTCTAAGAATTAAATCGTCCCCTTTATGAACCACATGATTACTGAGATATTACGATGGGTGTCTGGTTAAGGAGATAATTTAAATTACTTACAAAGCCTGTTAACAAGGGCTTCTTATGATGGGTGTCTTGATAAGAAAGTTAAATGATGGGCATAAAAAAAGCCGCTTTTTGCAGCGGCCTTTTATTTTATCTAGATAAACGTAGCTAGAATATAACTATGCGCACTTACGCTGGCATGGTTAATTCTTTTGGTGATACGATTACACCGTTATTGTCGGCGTAGACGTATTCACCTGGGTTAAATACTACACCACCGAATTTAACCGGTACGTCTACATCACCCAGGCCGCGTTTATCGGTTTTTAGTGGGTTGGTATTTAACGCTTGCACGCCTAAGTCGGTTTGCATAATGACGTCTACATCTCGGATACAGCCGTAGATGATTAGGCCTTCCCAACCATTATTAGCGGCTTTCTCTGCTAGCATGTCGCCCAATAGTGCGTGACGTAACGAACCACCACCATCAACTACCATTACTTTGCCTTTACCATCTGTATCCACTAACTCTTTAACTTTTGAGTTATCTTCGTGGCATTTAACGGTAACTATTTGACCACCAAAATTATCGCGACCACCAAAGTTGTTGAACATCGGCTCTACTACTTGTACTAATTCTGGGTATTCGTCACATAAATCTGGTGTAATGTACTGAGTCATTTTTCTTTCCTATTTTCCGTTTTAATAAACAACTATTTTCAATAAATTCTTAGCTACATCTTTTATTGCAGCTTTATTATTAACTACTACTGGCTTTTCGGCTGCTCAAGCTTAGCGAGCCAGTTTGATATTTCTGGCCAAACTTCCGCCGCGGCTTCTTTACTTACGACCATGTCGATGTGGCCATAGTCTTTACTGAAACCATCTGCTTTAGATAATAATTTAAACTCTTTATTACTCGAGCCAGAAGCGTCATAAAAAAGGCGACAGTATTTAGCAGGATCTGATTGGTCATTTTTACCCACCATTGCTAATACCGGAGTCTCAACAGCTTTCCATTGAGTAAGGAGAGATCCTTTACCATTTTTAAAGCGCCACTGTCCAAATAAACCCAACCATCTTAAGTATTCTTTCGCGATACCTGCGGGTTCATTTTCTGGGCCAATTTTTAATTTACGACCATCCATTTCAGGGTTAAGCGTAAACCAAAACTTGCCTAACGAAGTTACAAATGGAATGCGTAGAAACCAACGACGTCGCATTACTTGAGTACCTAACAAAGCAATACCGGCAACATTCAACTCAGGTAAAGTTCCTGCTGCAATGGCCGTCGAGATTAGAACACCCCCTAATGAATGTCCTAGCCATACAGGCTTTAATCCTGTTTGCTCGATAATAAAATCATTAATCGCAGGCACATCAGAGCTTGCATAACTTTCGATATCATTATCTTTAAAGTTCACATTCCTAGGAGATAAACCATGCCCACGCATATCCATCATCCATACGTCATAACCCGCTTCAACCAGATAGCGAGCTAGGCCAATGCCCTGCGGAGATAACCAGAAACGTCGGTTGGTGAAACTTCCATGCACCAGTACAATCGGCTGCTTGCCTTTGCTTGATTGTCCATAAATACCCAGGTGCGATAACGCGACCTGAACACTCGAATCAGCATCTAAACCATGCTTAATTAAATAAACATCATCGGTTAGATCACCGATGACATCTGCTTTAAATAACGTGACTGGAAATAATTCGCTACTGCTTTTCATTAGTTAGTTTTATCCGCTAAGAAGAACCAGGTATCTAAAACTGAATCTGGGTTTAGCGAAACACTATCAATGCCCTGTTCCATTAACCATTTTGCGAAGTCTGGATAATCGGAAGGTCCTTGCCCACAAATACCAATGTATTTATTGGCTTTTTTGCAGGCTTGAATAGCATTGGTTAATAATATTTTAATCGCTTCGTTACGCTCATCGAATAAATGTGCGATCACTCCCGAGTCTCTATCAAGACCCAGTGTAAGCTGAGTTAAATCGTTAGAGCCTACCGAGAAACCATCAAAGTGCTCTAAGAATTGCTCAGCCAGAATTGCGTTGGCCGGTAATTCACACATCATAATTAAGCGTAAACCGTTTTCACCACGCACTAAGCCATTTTCAGCAAGAAGTTCAACAACTTGTCTTGCTTCATCAACAGTTCTTACAAATGGAACCATAATTTCGACATTGGTAAAGCCCATTTCATCACGGACTTTTTTCATTGCTCGGCATTCTAATTCAAAACAATCACGAAACTGGTCAGATATATAACGAGACGCACCACGAAAACCCAGCATTGGGTTTTCTTCTTCTGGCTCGTACAAGCGGCCACCAATTAAGTTGGCGTATTCGTTTGATTTGAAGTCAGATAGTCGAACAATTACTTTTTTACCGATAAACGCCGCCGCCAAGGTAGAAATACCTTCAACCAATTTGTCGACGTAAAAATCAACCGGGCTTTTATAACCCGAAATGCGGCGCTCTACCGTAAATTTAACTTCTTCTGGCAAAGTATCAAAGTTCAACAGTGCTTTAGGGTGCACGCCGATCATTCGGTTAATAATAAATTCTAAACGGGCTAGACCCACACCCGCATTGGGTAGTGATTGAAAATCGAAAGCACGATCAGGATTACCGACATTCATCATTACGTTAAACGGTAAATCTGGCATCGACTCAACACTATTGGTTTTAATGTCGAACGATAACCCCCCTTCGTAAACAAAACCGGTATCACCTTCTGCGCATGATACGGTGACTTCTTGTCCGTCTTTAAGTACCTGAGTCGCATCTTCACAGCCAACAATGGCTGGAATACCCAATTCACGAGCGATAATCGCAGCATGGCAAGTACGACCACCACGGTTAGTTACAATCGCCGCTGAGCGCTTCATCACAGGCTCCCAATCTGGGTCTGTCATATCGGCAACCAACACATCACCGGCTTGGACAAGATCCATATCGTCGATGCTTTTAATTACACGAACTTGGCCTTTGCCAATTCTATGACCGACACTTCGACCTTCAACTAGCACCTTACCGGTTTCTTTTAACAGGTAGCGTTCCATCGTATTTTTCTTAACACGGCTTCTCACCGTTTCTGGGCGCGCTTGCACGATGTACATTTTGCCATCGTCGGCATCTTTCGCCCATTCAATATCCATTGGGCGCTTATAGTGCTTCTCAATAATCATGGCCTGTTTAGCCAGCTCGGTTACTTCTTCGTCACTGATCGAGAATAAACGACGCAGCTCGCGATCAACGCGTTTAGTGACAACCGATTTACCCGCAACCGCTTCTTCGCCATAAATCATCTTCAGAGCTTTAGCACCTAGATTTCTGCGTAAAATTGCTGGGCGGCCTGCCGCTAACGTTGCTTTATGTACATAGAATTCATCAGGATTTACCGCACCTTGAACAATGGTTTCGCCTAAGCCATAGGAAGCGGTAATAAAGACAACATCTTCAAAGCCTGACTCGGTATCCATCGTGAACATAACACCTGAAGAGGCGTCTTCACTGCGTACCATGCGCTGAATACCTGCTGATAAAGCGACTTTATTATGGTCAAAACCATGATGGTCACGGTAAGCAATAGCGCGATCATTAAACAAAGAAGCAAAGACGTCTTTCATGGCGTCAAATACGGCATCAATACCGACAATATTGAGGTGTGTTTCTTGCTGACCCGCAAATGAAGCATCGGGCAAATCTTCAGCCGTAGCGGAAGAACGCACAGCAACCGCAAGTTCTTCATTACCCTGCTGCAGCTCGGCAAAACATTTGGCTACATCGACTTGTAAATCTTCAGGGAAAGGAGCCGCTAAAATCCATTGGCGAATATCGCTACCCGCCGCGGCCAAAGCATTCACATCTTCAACATCAAGGTCGGTTAATCGCTGATCAATTTTCTCAGCCAAGCCTTGATAAGATAAGAATTTAACATACGCAGCTGCCGTGGTTGCAAAGCCATTAGGCACAGAAACCTGCAAAGCGGACAAATTACTAATCATCTCGCCAAGAGATGCGTTCTTTCCACCTACTTTATCTACATCATTGATCGAAACTTGATCAAACCAAAGCGTATTCTGCGTCAATGCTCTTCTCCTCTGATAAATACTGACATATATTAGCTGTTTACTAATATAATCGTGCTATCGACATTTTACCACCAAGTAGGCCTTATGAAACGTTACGCTTTTTTTATTTCTGATGGTACCGGCATAACTGCTGAAACATTAGGCAATAGTTTACTCTCTCAATTTGGCAATATTGAGTTTCAGCGCGTCACTTTGCCTTATATCGATAGCGAAGAGAAAGCCGTCGCCGCCGTAGAAGAGATTAATAAGGCCCAAGAAGAATCTGGGCAATCTGCCATTGTGATTGATACCGTGGTCGATAAAAACATTCGTAAAGTTATCGATGGCGCGAATGCGTTTAAAGTTGATATTTTCTCGACCTTTTTATCACCTCTTGAAACTGAGTTGGGTGAAAAATCTTCATACACTGTTGGTAAATCACACCAAAGTGCACTCAGTGATGGTTATGTTGCCCGCATTGCCGCTATTAATTATGCACTCGATAACGATGATGGTGCGCGAACACGCTATTACGACGAGGCCGATATTATTTTGGTTGGAGTTTCCAGGAGTGGTAAAACCCCAAGTTGTTTATATATGGCGATGCAATTTGGTATCAAAGCGGCCAACTATCCGTTAACGGAAGATGATATGGAAGAACTCACCCTTCCTGATTGCCTGAAAGATAAAAAAGACAAACTGTTTGGTTTAACCATTGATCCCGATAGACTTGCGGCCATCCGTAACGAACGTCGCGCAAATAGCCGCTACGCTTCTTTAAAGCAGTGTTATCACGAAGTGGATGAAGTTGAGCATTTGTTTGAAAGAAATAACATTCAGTACTTAAGTACGACGGATGCATCCGTTGAAGAAATTTCTACCCGTATTATGGCCGCTGCAAAATTACAGCGTCGTTTCGGTTAGCAGCGACTTTTTAAATTAGGTAACTTTTTAACCAAATAGCTTGTTAACTAGATAGATTGTTAATTAGATAGATTGTTAATTAGATAGATTGTCGCAGGCCAAATACTCGTTAATTTACAGGTGCTCGTTAATTAAATGAGCGATCACCTTTGGCCTAACATAAACCAAACTATGGTCGGTATTAGCCAGCGATTCAATATGCCAGGTCTTTGCGATAGGTTTGGCTTTACTAAGCTGAGCTTTAATCATTTGTTGCGCTTGCAGTAAACCGGGATTCGACAAGCCGCCTATAATCCCTAAACCTTTTGGAATACTCGCAATCAACTGCTGTAGCTTAAAATTATCCAAATCATCAGCGTATTCAGATACCGCCGCTAACGCATGTGCAAACCCTGAAGGCCTTAGCTGCAAACGTTTAATGGCGAGCTTATCAATCTGTTCACTGCGCTTTCTATTCGGTGAAACCAAGTCTAAAAAGTCAATGAAGTGCTGATCGTTTTCGGGGTTAGTTTTAATGCTTTTAGCTAAAGGCACAAACGACTGTCTAAATAATAACGAAGATTGAAGCGAAGAATCACTGAGTAAGGCAGGCTCTATTAAACACAATGAGTGTATTACGGTATCAGGTGTAGACTCTAAGCCCAACTCTCGACTGGCTTGATCATTTAGCTCTAAAGCTACTAAGCCACCTAAAGAGTACCCAGCCAAATCAAACTCGTGCCACGCCTCATGGGTTAATAAACCAAATAGAGAATGGCAAATATCTTCAATGCTAAAACCTAAGCGATCTGAGGGTTCGAAAAAACTTTCACCCATCCCTAATAAGTCAGGGACTAAAACTTCATCCCAGTGTTTGAGATAATTAACAATATAGGTCCAGGTTAATTCTCCTGCAACGCCTGCGCCATGCAATAAAACCAAGCGCCTTGGAGTACCTAAAGCAGGGTCAAAATTTTTACGCCTAAATAAAGAATAAGCAATCTGCGATTCGGCAAATTGTAAAAGGCATCTTTGTTTAATCACCTAACGGTTCTCGCAATAGTGATACACGATAATTGCTCAAGGATTGGGGCACTCTATTTTTAGACCCATCTTCCATAGCTGCTTCCATACCTGTTTCCATAGCAAGACGCGCAAAGATAACGAAGTATTTAATCTCAGGATCAGAAATTTCTAAAAGAACTTTTTGATAGGCTAAGTCTTTCCATGTTTCCTCAACCACAATACCTTCCAGTTTAGATCCTAAATAAATCGGCTTAAAATCTGCATTAAGCGCAATGACTTCAAACTGACTTTCTACTGGTAACTTATAGCCTTTTAACATGACAATTTCGTGATCGGCTAAATCGGGTACTGAAAAATACCCTGCCGCAACGTCGCCAGTTTGAGTTTTGAATAAATATAATGTGTCATCTACTTGATAACTTGCCGAACCATTGAATTTTGCAATTGCAGTAAACGCGTCAGTATAAGACTCACAGCACTGCCCTTCTGTAACATGGGAAGGTAGGCGAAAAGGTGGCGCGAAAACTGTATCGTATACCACTTCTTCTGCGACAAAATCGGCGACGACATCGGGTTTTAATTCACTGCGAATAATACCTTGGGCATCTGTCCAGGTGAAAAATGGTTTCTGATCTGCTTTTCTTTTTTCACTATTTTTTTGATGTTGTTCTTCAGAGGGAAAATCAGCTGTATTGAATTCAGGATTTTTGTCACTGTCTAATTCTAAACCCTTCTCTGTCGCGACAGTTTTTTTAACCGTGACATTATTTGAAGGCTGTTGAGGCTTTTTTTCGGAGGTAATCAAGGTATTGTGCATTATCCCTTGGGCATCTACCCAGGTGTAATAGCGAGGTTCAGAGCTGTTAGAATTTTTGCTTTGTGTCTCTGCCATCACACTAGGCGTTAGTAACAGAGAATTAAAAACTAAAAAAAGGAATACTGCAGCAAGAAATGCTGCAGTATTTTTCAATGATTTAACTAAAAACGGTTTAATTAAAAGCTGTTCAATTAAAACTTGGTTCGATAAGTGATACCAACAGCACCAATAGTTAGCTTGGTTCTGACATCCAGACTTGGATAAGGGTTGGTTACCGTACATGTCAAACAGTTCCTGTTAAGCGCATTACTTGAATTAGAATAGGGTCCATTATCGTTTTCCGATTGTGGATCCGCATAAATGGTTTCTTTAGATTGCATAAACGCTATTGAGAAATCAACAACGCTGTCTTTATCCCAAATATAACCCATACCCATAGTATACAATTCTGCAAAACCTAAAGGAGCCTGAACACTGAATGCTTCATCTGGGATCGATGTTGCACGAGGTTCATAACCTGCACGCAATTGTACACGAGAATTCAGATCATACCCAAAACCAAACGCAGGGCTCCAAACACTCTTAAAGCCTAATGGTTGCTTCAAAGACGTATTGGTCACTAAACCTGGTGCTAAAATTTTAGCCGAGCTTAAGAAACTCACAGGGCGGTCAAATTGAAGCTCTAAATAATCCCACTTATCAAAGTCACTCCAACCGAGGTCAAAGTTAAACTGAAAGTCTTCAAAAAACTTTAATTTTATACCCGTTTGAAAGCGCTGTGGGAAAACTTGCTCAGTCGTTACCAAACCTGATTCTTTCTTAACCCCTGAAGGCAGCTGGAAAATTGCACCACCAATGGCACCAAAAATAGTCGATTGTAATTTCTGGAAGAAACCCGCGAAATCATCGGTATATTCTAATTCATAGGTTCCTTTTAGATGAGCTGTTGCGCCACTTTGATACGTAGCACCCCAAGCAAACCATTCTTTAGGCTCCCATAAAAAACCAATATTAAACGACGGAGATAGGCTTTCTTGAGTATCTACTTTCAGCGTACCTACATCTTCGTAAGGTCCAATTTTACCACCGCATAAGGCGATTAAAGGAACTAGCGGATCATTGCCTGTTGGCTCTCCTGTAACTTTATCAAAGCAACCAAAAGCATCTTGAAGCTGATCTGCTACTGCAATCAAAATACTAGGTGCTCGTAAGTCTTGCTCTAGTGCTAACGCATGATGACTAAATAAGAAGCTGGCACCAACAGAAAATTCATCATTAACCTGATAGCCAAAAGACGGTGTTAAATACGAGAATCGCTGCATCGCAACTTTTTTCGCTTGATAACGACCTGGATCATCATCGGACTTGGCAAAGCCTGCCGCCATCGGGGCATAAACCGCGTTAGCAAAAGTAAAACGTGAACCTTCTGGCTTGATTGACATACCCGCTGATGGCAATTGCAAAATAGGCAAAATATCTAACGGCAAAATACCGTGACCCGGAATATAGGCCGCGGCACTGGACGAGCCACTTTTTCCGGCAACAGGATCATCATTGATATCCATAAGTTCGCCATCACCACTATAGTGATCAGGAACTTGGAAATCATATTCTGCTTTCAAATAAATATTTTGGATAGCAAATTGAATTTGACGTCCATCCAGCTTGGTTAAGCCCGCTGGGTTAAAGTGAATACTCATAATACCAACCGGGTCTGCTGTCACAGCATTACCCATAGACATAGCCTTGGTATCAATAAATAAGTTTGATGCTAACTGCGCTTGAGTACTACCCGCAGCCAACCCAAGGGTTAGCGCCGCTAGTCGTTTAAACATCGCAATATTCATGTTTGTCTCCTTACTGCCTTCATTGCGATGTTTACAAGCTTGCCTTTATGCCTTCAATATCGATTGGCATAGAAAAGCCAACCATGAAGTCAGGCGCTGCTTCGGTCATACCAAAGCCAACATTAATATTGGTAATCGTCTTAGGAGATACACGCACACCTAAAGCAAAGTTCATGATACCGGTTACTTGACTACCGACCGTGCTATTGACTTTTTCGCGACCACGTTCTAGAACGAATTTAGTTTCGTCATTGAAAGATGCTTGGAAAGACACACTTAAAGATACGTCATAAGACAATGAATAAGCAAAACCCATCGAGCCTGATAAAGAACTCCCTGGGTGCACTTCAACTAATTTTGCGCCATCACGAACCTGGTTCAGGTCTGTTTCAGGAATATTATAGGCATAAGTACCCGAGCCAAATAATACAACCGGATCCAATACTTTAGAAACACTGGCACCACCACTTAAGCTGTAAAAACCAGAACCTGTTGCTAGGTTTCTATTAGGATCAACTTCGTATGGACTATCGGCGGTTTTTAATTTAAGAGAACCAAATAGCGTTTTGCTAATCGTACCAGGAACGATACCCCATGGCTGCCAGCGGACCGTACCGCTTAAATCACCCATAGCAAAATTTGTAATGGAGCGTTCAGTATCAAACTTTGCGATCAATGGTAAACGACCACCAATGGTTACGTTATCAAGCAAGCCATAATCTAAAGAAAACGAATTAGTAAAGGTATGCGAAGAAGATGGTGAAACATCTGCACTTAAAATATTAGAAGACCCTGTTGGATCACCATTAGCATCAAGCTGTGGTGCAATCAGTAAACTTAAACGCTGATCAGCATAGTAGCTATAGTCGAAACTATAGTTTAAGCCGAGCCCGCCCTTTTTCATTAATGAATAGTTACTTTCAGCAGCTTCAAAAACTTCTTCTAGTGCCTTCTCTGAGTCAGCATCGGTAGATTGTTTTGTCAAAGCTTCACGTGCGTCTGATACTTCTGCGGCGTGTACCAAAGAAGCACTGGTTGCACTAAGAGCGATCAATAATAATGATGAATGCAGCTTAATCCCCATTGGAATCCCTATCTTTTTAAGTTCTTATTTTAATTAGTTACGCTTATAACGTATATTTTTTTCAATACTGCGAACACCCGAATCATAAAGACCGTCAGTGCCTGTCCAATATATAGAATTGAATTCTTCGTCACCACTTTGATCATAAAATTTGCTGTTATCCGTAGGGTAATATTGATTACCATCAGCATTCAGGCGTGGTTCACCAGGCTCAACCGTTTGGCCATAATCAGAGATCGGTGCATTGGTATCGTTGCGGGCAACATCAAATTTAAAAAAGGCATTATTATTTAATGAAGCAATTTTGTTGTACATATTGCCGTCGACAGGGATGGCAAAGTGCGGGAATTCTTTAAACGTATTTTCTGCAATGATGTAATCAGAAACGTAGCGTAAATCTTGCTCTTGTAATTCTAAACCACTTGCTGGTTTGTGACCGTTCGGGAATACAATAAACAGTACGTTATTATCCCAAATTTCTAAAAAGCGATGCATGGTAAAACTGATATTACCCAGTGCAGGATCGGCAACAAATACACGACCATCGTATACTGCACGAATTACTACAAAGTGTTTAAAACCTGCGTATTCAATCGGTGCAATAGCCGGGTGATCGAGCTCTTCTAAATCAGACGCTTCTGCTTTAAATCCACCTGACGGGTGACCTAGTGCTGTAACCAAGCGTTTCATGTCTAATAATGAAAAACCACGACGCTCTACGATACGTTCGGTTTCACCAAAGCGTAATAGACCTTCCATTACTTGGCGTTCTTGGAAGTTACGACCAAGATAGAAATCGAGAACGGTTGTAAGTGCTGCAGAGCCGCAGCTGTAATCGTATGCTTGGCGTACCACGTTATTAAAACGCTGAACCGCTAACGGTTCGACATTCACAAACACATCCTGCTGCGCAGGCTCGGTATTCGCAACACGATAAACGATATCTCCATCTTGACGATCAGGCACAATGGCCAGCTCGTTAACAATAGAGAATGCAATAATAGAACCTAATAAAATGATTAACACAGTATTTCCCCAACTCCCTGAGAAGCGCCTTGGATTATTATTATTTGTAGCTCAAGACTTGCAAACTCATGTTACAGAAGTTTACCTAAAAAACCATAATTAATTGCAAACAATTGTTCTTTTTTCTAAAAAAGTGCGCTTAAAACATTAGCTATAAGAATCATTCGTTTTAATACTAAGCAATCCAAATTTCTCACCTACTGCTTGGCAATATAATGCATGGAATATTTTTTTACAGACATAAAAAAACCCGCCGAAGCGGGTTTCTTTTTAGCTTATCTAAATCAGATAATCACAAGTGATTAGTGACCGTAGATGCGCTGAGTCATACCAGCAAGATTGATATCAGATACTTTAACAGCACCGATTGAGGCGCCGCCCAACTCAATACCACCAACTTCAAGAGTACCAGCAATAGCACCCATAGATATGTAAACACCACCACCTTGAGCAACAGTTCCACCTTGAGCCCAAATAGTCTGACTTACTGTAGCATTAGTGCCACGACCGCCAGTACCATAGAAACGAATGTCATTTAACTTAACCGCAGAACCATCAACCAATGAATCAGCTGTTATTTGCTCCAAGCCAGCATCAACAACACCATCGCCATTACCTGCAGCATCACCACGAGCATCAGCTTGTTCTTGGGTATAACCAAAAGCACCAACATCAAGATCTGTTATTTCGAAAGCAAGATCCGCTTTAATTGCTAAAGAACCATTAGCAGCATTTGACACAGGATCTACACCATTATCGAATGACTGAGTGATACCATACTTAGCAGCATTACCAGCTTCTTGTAGGTTAACAAGAGTAGTAGTTGTAGCTCCCATGTTCATAGTCAAGCTAATATCATTAACAACTTCAGTAATTTCACCAGCAGCACTTTTAAGAGCCAATGCACTCTTGTCAGAATTTGCTCCAGCAATATTACCAAGACTGATTGTCATATTGTTGATTTCGCTAATACCTAATACTAGAGAACCATCTGCATCAACGTCAATTGTTTGCGTAATATCAGCTTCAGAGATATTAATTTGCTGTAGCAATACAGAACCATAAGTATTTGCTGTTTCAAGATCACCATCTACATATTCAACTTCACCGATAGTAACACCAGCATTACCCATATCAATCTCGATAGTAACACCAGCTTGACCCGTCGTATTACCCATTAAAGAGTCATCCATTGGTGTAAGGTCAGCTTGAGCAGCGAATGGTGCTGCAGCGATTGCAGATACTAAAGCGATTTTTTGAAAAGTTTTCATGAGTGCACACTCCGTTATATTATGATTATTAAGTAGTCTTCCCTACTTTTATTCTCGGGTTTGAAATCATCTCTCTTAAACGAGCGATTCTTTCTGAGAATTAATCATGCATAGTTCATTTTTATTGTTATCGTATAACTCTACTGCCTTAACTCTTGTTAAGGTCAGAAGTTGCACAAACAATATTATGGGATAGATTCTTTGTCTAGAAATATTTCAACATTTTCACTAATTTTTTTGTAAACTACAGACACATAGAGTCATGTGTCTTACAACGTTCTGCTTTGGCAGAATTCAACCTCCAAACTTGGCATTCTTATAATGAATTCATCTGATATTTTTACTGAAAACACTGTAAATTCGGGTGCATTATCGCCATTAAATTCGACACAGCTGTTTATTCGACTTATCAATTTGAGCCAGTCGTTGGATAGCGACTTAGTACTTTCTAATATTAGTCTTCTTATATCTTCTTCCATTAAACCCGAGACTACGACCACAACGACAGAGAGTAAAAATAACGATCGCCGCTTTAGCTATTTCAGTGCAAACCCTTCTGATAAGCGCCTATTTTATTGTCACAAAGCACTTAGTACCTGGCAGCAATCAATATCATTTAATCCTGCCATTAAGAAAGACCCAGAAATTCCGTTTCATTCTGGGTGGATGGGTTATTTCGCTTACCCTGAGCCTGCTCTTATTAACAGCCCAGTAGATAATGCAGGAGCTGGCAAGAATCTCCCTGCTACGGCCATTGCTGAATTTAACCATTACCCATGGAGTATTTGCTTTGATCATCTTGAGAATTGCTTCTTTTTGCTAGGCGATCCTGATCAAGCGGCAAGGGATGCTTTTGAGTGGCTGCAATCTGAATATTTAAAGCTATCCGAGCTTAATAATGCTGCGTCTATAAATAAGACTGCCGCAAGTAAGACTGCCGCCCTATTCAAAGCTTCTACCTTTAAGCCCAAGTGGCACAAGGATGATTATCAAAAGGCGTTCTTTAAAGTACAAGATTATCTTGTTGCCGGTGACTGTTATCAGGTTAACCTTACTCACCCCTTTATAAGTGAACAATATAAAGGGGATGCCGTTGATACCCTTCTGCCTTTGTTTGATGCACTCAAGCCCAGCTTTGGCTGTTACTTTCAAGGCGAGCACTGCGAACTTGTCAGCATGAGCCCTGAGCGTTTTATTAGTATTGATAATACCGGCAAGCTTCAAGCTAAACCTATTAAAGGTACGATTAAGCGCAGTGATGATAAATCGGTTGATGATGCTTTGATTAAAGAGCTAACCAATAGTGCTAAGAACCAAGCTGAAAATTTGATGATTGTTGATTTGCTGCGTAATGATCTGAGTATTTCTGCTACACCGGGTAGCGTTAAGGTTGATAAATTATTTGAGCTTGAGTCTCACCCGAATGTTCATCACTTGGTTAGTACTATTAGTGCGCAATTACGCCCTGGTATTAGCCCTGTTGAGGCTATTAGTCGTGCTTTTCCTGGTGGGTCTATTACGGGGGCACCTAAAAAGCGGGCCATGGAGATAATTAATGAACTTGAGGTTCAGCCTCGTTCGCTTTATTGCGGTAGCTTTGGGTATTTTTCTGATAGCGGACATACGGATTTTAATATTTTGATTCGTAGCTTGGAGTTTCGGGGTGGATCGATTACTTGCTGGGGTGGCGGTGGTATTACTGTGGATTCTGATTGCGATGAAGAGTATGAAGAGAGTCTTACTAAGATTCGCCGGATTATGGATGTTGTTGAAGGGTTATAATGTTACTCATGTCGCCCTGAAGGACGACCTACATTAAACCAACTGCAAAATGTAGGTCGTCCTTTAGGGCGACAAGTTCTTATAGCGTCAAATCTCTGTTTGATGCTTTTAAGAATTCTTTTTTCAGGTCTTCGTATTCGTGTACCGCTGGGAATTGTGGAAATTCTTCGATCACGTTTTGTGGTGCTTTGAACAAAATGCCTGCATCAGCTTCGGCTAGCATGGTTGTATCGTTGTACGAATCCCCTGCTGCGATTGTGCGGTAGTAGATTGTTTGTAGCGCTCGGATTGATTGGCGCTTTGGATCTGCTTGGCGAAGGTGGTAGTTCACTACACGGCCTTCTTCGTCGGTTTCTAGACGGTGGCAGAACAATGTTGGAAAGCCTAGCTGGCGCATTAATGGCTGTGAGAATTCATAAAAGGTATCAGATAAAATAATTACCTGAAAACGCTCACGCAACCAGTTAACGAATTCGATTGCGCCATCTAAAGGCTTAAGCGTTGCAATCACTTCTTGGATGTCTTGTAGCTTAAAGCCGTTTTCATCTAGGATGCGTAAACGCTGTTTCATTAAAACGTCGTAATCTGGAATATCACGAGTTGTCGCTTTTAACTCTTCAATGCCTGTTTTATTGGCAAATTCGATCCAGATTTCTGGAATTAATACACCTTCAAGATCTAAGCAAGCTACTTCCACAATACTCTCCAATTTTTGACGTTGTTTTTAACTGTAATTAATCTGCGTACTCTAACAGTAAATCTACTAAAAACAATAAGCAGTCCTTCAGCCATCCTGTCTTTTAATTATATAAATATTAGCTTTAATTATTTTAAAGCATATATGCAATCATGCTAGGCTGCTCTCAATGGTAGAAATTGTGTAAAATAACCGAATTGAAATATGTCTAAGAAAAGCACTTTTTAAAATAGCTTACCGCAAGACACCATCGTGATAGTGCACTATTTAATACAATAGATAGAGCGCCAGATAGAACACTCGATAGAGATAGAGAGAGAGAAACAATGCCTAGCCCAACAAAGATTGATATAACAACGATCAACCAAGAATTTGCCGACAAGCGCCCGAAAGACCTAATAAAGCATGCCATCGAAACTCACGGTAAAATCGCCGTTAGCTTTAGTGGTGCTGAAGATGTGATATTGGTTGATATGGCGACCAAGATCGATCCAAACGTTCAGGTTTTTTGCCTAGATACCGGTCGCTTACATCCAGAAACGTATCAGTTTATCGAAAAAGTTCGTAAGCACTTCAACATCCAGATTGAGCTTATGTCACCAGAACAGGCTGCTCTTGAAGCTTTCAGTAAAGAGAAAGGTTTGTTTAGCTTTTATGAAGATGGTCATAAAGAATGCTGCGGCGTGCGCAAGATCGCACCACTTAAGCGCAAGCTAACAACACTAGACGCCTGGGTCACTGGCCAACGCAAAGACCAAAGCCCAGGCACTCGTACCGAGATTGCTTTATGTGAAGAAGATAACTTCCCTGGCGCGGGCGAGGTACTTTATAAGTACAACCCACTCGCTAACTGGACATCGGCTCAGGTTTGGGAATACATCAAGATTTTTGACGTACCGTTTAATGAGCTGCACAATCAGGGTTATATCAGCATTGGCTGTGAGCCTTGTACTCGTCCTGTTTTACCGAACCAACACGAGCGCGAAGGCCGCTGGTGGTGGGAAGGTGGTGATCACAAAGAGTGTGGATTGCATGCTGGGAATATTATTGGCAAGGGCTAGTTTTTTCTCACCGTATTTGTCGCCCTAAAGGGCGACCCACATTTAAGAATGTTAATGAACTGGCAATTCAACGTTTTGAAACAACTCATCCATTTCCTGCTTCCCTTGGCACTTAGTCGCCTTATTCACCATATCCGTCGTTAAGTGCGGTGCGAAGCGTTCGATAAAGTCGTACATATATCCTCGTAAGAACGTCCCCTTGCGGAATCCTATCTGCGTCACGCTCGAGGCAAACAAGTGACTCGCATCAATGGCAACCAAGTCATCATCAACGTCTTCATCAATTGCCATGGTGGCGACGATGCCAATTCCGACCCCTAAGCGCACGTAGGTTTTAATGACGTCAGCGTCCGCCGCGGTAAAGACTACCCTTGGCGTTAGGTTGCGTGTTTTGAAAGCATCATCCAGCTTTGAGCGCCCAGTGAAGCCAAATACATACGTCACTAGAGGATAGGCAGCGACTTCTTCTAGTGTGGGCTTTGGGTGGCTGGCTAGTGGATGCCCTTTTGGCACCAAAATACTTCTATTCCAGCGGTAGCACGGCATCATGATTAGATCGCCAAAGTGCTCCATGGCTTCGGTGGCAATGGCAAAATCTACTCCACCGTTTGCCGCCATTTCAGCTATTTGCATCGGCGTACCTTGGTTCATGTGCAAGGAGACGTCTGGAAATTTACCCATAAAGCTTTCTATCACGCTCGGCAGTGCGTAGCGGGCTTGAGTATGGGTTGTTGCTAACGACAAGCTACCTTTGGTTTCGTCGCTGAATTCTTGCGCGACTTGCTTAATACTTTCTACCTTACGAAGAATTTCACCCGCTACTTTTAAAATAGCTTCACCCGCAGGTGTAATGCGAGTGAGGTGTTTTCCACTACGAGCAAAAATTTCAACGCCCAGCTCATCTTCTAATAAGCGGATCTGCTTACTGATACCTGGTTGCGATGTAAAAAGCACTTGAGCGGTGGCCGATACGTTTAAATCGTGATGGGCGACCTCCCAAATGTAACGTAATTGCTGCAGCTTCATATTTCCTCCGCACCCCAACCTTCAAAAAAGTTATAAAAATATAAGTAAATATTCCTTTCAAGAATAGCTGGAAACGTATAATTTACCAGCCTTCTCTTTTATTAGACTCATAATAGTACTTTAGACCATATTCATGGATATTTTGTTATATATATTAGCGGGTGCTTCTGTAGGCTTTATTGTCGGTATTACCGGCATTGGCGGCGGCGCTCTAATGACCCCACTCCTTCTATTGTTCGGTTTTCCGCCCAATATTGCTGTGGGCACCGATTTGATGTACGCATCACTAACCAAAGCCAGTGGTGTATATAGTCATCATAAGCAAAAACACGTTGAGTGGAAGCTGGTTAAATTACTGGCCCTCGGCAGTATTCCTGCGGCATTAATTACTGGCTACTCGCTGCAGCATGTATTTGAAGATTCTGCCAGCTATGAAGCGATTATTAAGAATAGCCTAGGTGTAATGCTGCTTGTTACTGCGTTTGTGGTGATTTTCAGAACTCAGTTGCAGCGCCTCACGCAAAAATCGAAAAGCGCTAACAATACACATACCCGCGATTCATTAACGCTCATTATGGGGATTGTATTAGGTATTTTGGTAACGCTGACATCTGTTGGCGCAGGGGCGATTGGCACAGCGGTATTAATGCTGCTCTATCCGGCGCTTCGATCTTCTCATGTGGTAGGTACCGATATTGCGCACGCCGTGCCATTAACCGCCTGTGCAGGTTTGGTGCACATGGCCTTGGGTAATGTTGATTTTGGATTATTACTCGCGTTATTGGTTGGCTCTATTCCTGCTATTCAGTTAGGCAGCAAGGTTTCACACCATCTGCCTGAAGGCATGCTAAGAACCTTATTGGCGAGCATCTTATTATTCTTAGGTGCGAAGTACGCTTTTTTTAGTTAAAGCATTCTTCGCAGCGAGTCTTGGCTGGCAATCCCAAGCTGGCTATTGACTCGCGCTAACGGAACCATCAATACTGGCACCGAACTTCTTTGTAATACTCTTGAAGCAACCGAGCCTAGCCCACCTTGCACCTCACCATGTTCGCCATGCGTTCCCATCACGACTAAATCAATATTGTGTGTATCGACATACTCTAAAATAGCCTCAGCGGCTTGTCCGCGAACAACACTGATTTCACCTAAAAACGATTCATCATCTTCGCCCGAGAATTCTGCCGACATCGTATCGGTTATGCGCTCCTTAATGGTGGTCATAACGTCATACACACCCTCCTTTCGCAAATGCTCAAGATCTTTTTGTGGCAAAAAGATGTCTAAAATTGACTCTGCAAAGACCCCCATGGGTTCAATAACGTGGACAATATCAACCTTTGCATCAAACTGCTTCGACAACTCTAAGGCATGGCATAAAACGTAAGGGCCAAGTACCCCAAGATCTGTCGCAAATACTATCTTCTTTATCATACGGTAGCCTACTGCTCATTAAGGCAACAAATTCGTATCTGTCACATTCATATTGGGCTGCTTAATATCCCATTACTCAATTCACCCGATCACTCAATTTAGAGTAGCAGTGGATTTAACATCTGTTCTGTCTAATTACAAAATCCTACATAGGTGTCGTATTTGCCAGCTCTTGAGAAGTTTTAGTAACGGTTTGTTATTTTTTCTGGCAGCTCTAGAAAACCTGCCTATTCTTAATACTATAAATTTTAGGAGTCCTAGTATGGGTAATGATATGAGTAATCAAGCAAGCACTGACAATAACGATGAGTGGCTGAGTGTTGATGCCGTGGCAGCGACCCTTGATTTAAAGCCCGTCACCGTTAAACGTTATGCCCGTGAAGGTCTATTGAATGGCAAGCAGTTGAATAATGAGTGGCAATTCCTTTCTTCTGACATTGAAAAATTCAAAAATATTCAATCAAAACTTTAAACACCCTATTCGCTAGCTCAATCTATCTCTTTGGCGGATGATTAAGCTAGCAGTGGACTCGCTAGTAATAGGCTCGCTAATAATAGACCCGCTAATAATAGACCCCTAATCGATTTTATCCGGGGTGATGTCATAAAGATTAACAAAATCCCGCAAAATCCCTCATTTCATACGATTAAGCCGCGTTTATCGTCATAAAACCGTGTCCATCCCTTCAATGATTTGTCATAATCGACTGATAACATTAATTAACATCGAAAAATCACAGATACATATAATAGGACGTTAAATGACTGATAATCGTGTTGAAGACCTCAACATTAGCTCTATAGAAGCACTAATTACTCCTGATCAGTTAAAAGCTCAGCTACCTTTGAGCACTGAAGTAGTAACCAGCATTCAAAATGGTCGCCAAGAAATTCGCGATATTTTAGACCGTAAAGATCACCGTATATTTTTAGTGGTCGGTCCTTGCTCTATCCATGATGTTGAAGCCGCTAAAGATTACGCCGAACGCTTAAAAGGCTTAGCCGAAGAAGTAAAAGATACACTTTGCATTGTGATGCGTGTGTATTTTGAAAAGCCACGTACTACCGTTGGCTGGAAAGGCTTAATCAACGACCCTTACTTGAACGATACCTTCAAGATTGAAGATGGCTTGAAAATTTCTCGCCAGCTATTGATTGATTTAGCGGCATCTGGCCTGCCTCTTTCGACTGAAGCGCTGGATCCTATTTCTCCTCAATACATGCAAGATCTAATTTCTTGGTCTGCTATTGGTGCGCGTACGACTGAATCTCAAACTCACCGCGAAATGGCTTCTGGCCTGTCTTCTGCAGTAGGTTTCAAAAACGGTACTGACGGCAATTTAACCGTTGCAACAAACGCCCTTAAGTCTGTTGCTAACCCTCACCGTTTCTTAGGTATCAACCAGTCTGGTGAAGTATCGATTGTTGAAACGGCGGGCAACCAATACGGCCACATTGTATTGCGTGGCGGCGGTGGTAAGCCAAACTATGATTCTGTAAATATTGCTCAATGCGAACAAGCACTGGAAAAAGCCGGTCTAGCACAAAACATCATGGTTGATTGCTCTCACGAGAACTCAAGCAAAGATGCCGCTATTCAGCCTTTAGTTATGGAAAACGTGACTAACCAGATTTTGGAAGGCAACAAATCCATTATCGGTTTGATGATTGAATCAAATATTGAATTTGGTCGTCAGGATATCTGTGAAAACTTGGCCGATATGAAATACGGCCAATCGGTTACGGATGCTTGCATTAGCTGGGATATGACGGAAGAGTCTATTCGTAGCATGCACAACAAGCTGAAAGACATTTTGCCTAAGCGCTAATCGCCGCTTAGTAGACATAAAAAAACCGAATCTATGATGAGTAGATTCGGTTTTTTTTGCTTATAACGTATCTAATTAAAGACAGGTCATTTAAATAACGCTTTTAAGCAATGTTATTTAAAATAAGCGTTTTCAGTCACTGTGTGGTCCGTTTCGTCACGAACACCTGAAAGCTCTGGGATCTTAGCTAACAAGCTTGCTTCAACACCATCTTTCAATGTCATTTCAACAGCACTACAACCCTGACAACCACCACCAAACTTCAAGATCGCAACCAAATCTTCAGTAATCTCTACCAAGCTTACTTCACCACCGTGAGAAGCCAAACCAGGATTAATTTCGGTATATAACAAATAGTTAATGCGTTGATCCAATGGGCTATCGGCATTTACTTTTGGCATTTTAGCGTTTGGCGCTTTAATCGTCAGCTGGCCACCCATACGGTCTTTAGCAAAGTCGATAATCGCTTCTTCTAAATAAGGCGTGCTCAGTGCATCAACGTATACCAATAACTTTTCCATCGATTGTAATAAGTCATTTGGGTTGATTTCTTCTGGGCGACAATAAGCTAAACAAGTTTCGGCGTATTTAGTACCTGGCTGAGTAATAAAGATACGGACAGCCATACCTTCAACATTCTGCTTCTCTAATAGTTCAGCTAAGTATTCTTCTGCAGAGGGAGTGATCTCTATGTACTGCGTCATTTTTCAGGTTACCTTAAAAAGCTTTATTTGCGCATTGTATCCTTTTTATTTTACAACGCACGGTATTTCAAACGCAATAGTTGACAAAGATGCTCAGGTTTTATTAAACCATTGGCTTACCACACGAGAAATAAGACAAACGTATAGGCTTCTGGTAGAATCTGCGCCCAATAATTATCATGTTGCTAGTCTGCTTTAGTCATAAACAGCGTTAGAACATAGCAACCTTTTGTTTGAAATATCAGTGGTAGAGAATCAAATGGATCGTCAAAAGCGTTTAGAAGTACTTCATAGCACCCTGAAATCCCGCACCCTTATCTTAGACGGTGGTATGGGAACCTTAATTCAGGCGCACCAGCTAGAAGAAGCGGATTATCGTGGCGATCGTTTTGCCGATTTAGAGCAAGAAATTAAAGGCAATAACGACCTACTCGTATTGACCCAGCCAGACATCATTAAAGGTATCCACAAAGCCTACCTTAATGCTGGCGCAGACATCATTGAAACCAATACGTTTAACTCGACCCGCGTCTCGCAAGCGGATTACGACTTGGAACACTTAGTTCCAGAGTTGAACGAAATGGCAGCGCAGATTGCTCGTGAAGTATGTGATGAAGTCGCCGCTGAAACCGGCGTCACGCGCTTTGTTGCTGGTGTGTTAGGCCCTACTAGTAAAACAGCGTCTATTTCTCCTGATGTAAACGATCCAAGTTTCCGTAATATCACCTTTGATGCCTTAGTGGCTGAATATACCGAAGCGACACACGGTTTGATCAAGGGGGGTTCAGACATCATCTTGATCGAAACTGTATTTGATACCCTAAACGCAAAAGCGGCGATTTATGCCGTGCAAGGTGTCTTCGAAGAATTAGGTTATGAGTTGCCGATTATGATTTCGGGCACTATTACCGATGCCAGCGGCCGTACTCTTTCGGGTCAAACTGCTGAAGCTTTCTTAAACTCTGTGATTCACGCTAAGCCATTATCCGTTGGTTTTAACTGTGCCTTGGGGGCTGACGAACTGCGCCCTCACATTGAAGAATTAGCCGCCAAAGCCAATTGCTACGTTTCTGCTCACCCGAATGCTGGCTTGCCAAACGAATTTGGTGAATACGATGAAACCCCAGAGCAGACAGCTGCGATCGTCGGCGAATTTGCTCAAAGTGGCTTTTTGAACATTATTGGTGGTTGCTGCGGTACTACTCCAGAGCACATTGCAGCAATTGCTGAGCAAGTGCATAAGCATGCACCTCGTGTTATTCCTGAAATCGAAGTGGCGTGTCGCCTGTCTGGTTTAGAGCCTTTCACCATTAACAGCGATTCGTTGTTTGTGAACGTGGGTGAACGTACTAACGTTACCGGTTCTGCGAAATTTAAACGCTTAATTAAGAACGACCAGTTCGAAGAAGCCTTAGACGTTGCTCGCGAACAGGTTGAGAACGGCGCTCAGGTAATTGATATCAACATGGATGAAGGCATGTTGGAATCTCAGGAAGCGATGGTTCGCTATTTGAACCTAATTGCCTGCGAGCCTGATATCTCTCGTGTGCCGATCATGGTTGATTCCTCTAAATGGGAAATCATCGAAGCGGGCCTAAAGTGCATTCAGGGTAAAGCGATTGTTAACTCGATCAGCCTGAAAGAAGGTAAAGAAGAGTTTGTTGCTCGCGCTAAAAGCTGTATGCGCTATGGCGCTGCGGTTGTGGTAATGGCATTTGATGAGCAAGGCCAAGCTGATACCGAAGCGCGTAAAAACGAAATTTGTGCGGAGTCTTATCGCATTCTTGTCGACGAAGTTGGCTTTTTACCACAAGACATTATTTTCGATCCCAACATTTTTGCTGTTGCCACGGGTATTGAAGAACACAATAACTACGCGGTTGATTTTATTGAAGCGTGTAAGTTTATTACCACCAATCTACCCCACGCCCTAATTTCGGGTGGTGTGAGTAACGTATCGTTCTCGTTCCGGGGTAATGACCCTGTTCGTGAAGCGATTCACTCAGTATTCTTATATCACGCAATTAAAAATGGCTTGTCCATGGGGATTGTGAACGCTGGTCAGCTAGCAGTTTATGATGACCTTCCGGCTGAGCTAAAAGAACGCGTTGAAGACGTTATTTTAAACCGTCGCGAAGACGGTACTGACCGCTTATTGGAAATCGCTGATGACTATCGCGGCGACGGCAGTGTTAAAGAAGCGGAAACTCAAGAATGGCGTAACCTTCCGGTGACTCAGCGTTTGAGCCATGCTTTGGTAAAAGGTATTAATGCCTTTGTTGAAGAAGATACCGAAGAAGCACGTCATTTGTTTGCTCGCCCTATCGAAGTGATTGAAGGTCCGTTAATGGACGGCATGAACGTGGTCGGTGATTTATTTGGTGAAGGTAAAATGTTCCTTCCTCAAGTGGTAAAAAGTGCGCGCGTAATGAAGCAAGCGGTTGCCTATTTATTGCCATTTATTGAAGCTGAGAAAGACGGTAAGTCCGAAACTCAGGGCAAAATCTTAATGGCGACGGTTAAGGGCGATGTTCACGATATTGGTAAGAACATTGTAGGCGTGGTACTTCAGTGTAATAACTTCGAGGTTGTCGATCTTGGCGTCATGGTTTCTGCTGATAAGATTCTAAAAACCGCAAAAGAAGAAAATTGTGATGTGATTGGTCTGTCTGGGCTGATTACGCCATCACTGGACGAAATGGTTCACGTTGCTAAAGAAATGCAGCGCTTGGATTTCCATCTTCCACTATTGATTGGTGGCGCGACCACCTCTAAAGCGCACACAGCGGTTAAAATCGACCAGCAGTACAGTAACGATGTAGTCGCGTATGTTGCCGATGCTTCACGCGCAGTGGGCGTTGCTCAAAAACTGGTAAACCCTGAGCTAAAAGAAACCTTCCGTTTAGATACCTTGGCCGAATACGAAAAAGTTCGTGCTCGTAACGCTAACCGTAAGAGCAAGCCTTTGCTTTCTTATGAACAAGCTTGCGAACGCGCTCCGCAGATCACCTTTGGTGATTACACGCCGCCGAAGCCAAACAAGCTTGGTATTACGGTTTATGACGAGTTCCCTCTAGAATCGCTGATTAAATACATCGATTGGACACCTTTCTTTATCTCTTGGGAGTTGGCCGGCAAGTTCCCGCGTATTCTTGAAGACGAAGTAGTCGGCGAAGCGGCAACGGCCTTGTATAAAGATGCCAAGGAAATGCTTAAGCGCATTGTTGATGAAAAGCTGTTTAATGCTCGTGGCGTTGTTGGTCTTTGGCCAGCAAACCGTAAAGGCACGGATGATATTGAAGTTTATGCCGATGAAAGCCGTACTGAAGTGCTTGAGACTCTGCATCAACTGCGTCAACAAGCAAATAAACCTGCGGGTCAGCCAAACTATTCACTGGCTGATTTCATTGCGCCCAAAGCCGGTGACCATACGGATGGTAAAGATGACTATATGGGTGCATTCGCTGTTACTTCGGGTATCGAAGCTGAGAACTTAGCGGAGATTTACAAGAAAGATAACGATGACTACAACAACATTCTAATGAAGGCGTTGGCCGACCGCTTAGCAGAAGCTTTTGCTGAATGCATGCACGCCATTGTTCGTAATGAGACTTGGGGTTACGTTAGCGATACGGGCTTAACCAACGAAGAGCTGATTAAAGAAAAATACCAAGGTATTCGCCCTGCGCCTGGCTACCCTGCTTGTCCGGACCATACCGAAAAAGCGGCATTGTTCCGTTTATTAAATCCGGAAGAAAATGCCGGTCTTACTCTGACTGAAAACTTCGCGATGTTTCCCTCTGCGGCGGTTAGCGGTTGGTATTTCTCTCATCCTGAATCTAAGTATTTTGGTTTGGGTAAGATTGATAAAGATCAGGTTGAAGATATCGCTGCTCGTAAGGGTGAGGAAGTTCATGTCATGGAACGCTGGTTGTCTCCTAACCTGAATTACTAATTCGAATTACTAATTTGAATTGCTAGCCCTATGAATTAGCCACCTAGGCTACAATGGCTCGCATCGTCACACGGTGTGAGCCTATTTTCTAACACCCTTTTTTATCTGCATCTATTGATCGGTTTTATTCATCGATTTTTTTCATCAGCCTTAGCAGCTAAGTTCTCTTTAAACAAACGGCCAAACATTATTAATTTTTTCACTCTCACTTTAGGTCGCGCACTGCATATCTCTAGTGATCGCCTATCTCGTATTTTAACCATCAGCATTCCCATCATCATGGGCATGCTCTCGCAAAGCATCATAAATCTTGTTGATGCGGCAATGGTGGGTAATTTGGGCTCTGCCGCATTGGCTGGCGTTGGCATTGGTAGCTATGCGTCTTTTCTTGCAGTATCTCTGGTTATGGGGCTCTCCGCCGCCGTTCAAACCTTAGTTTCACGCCACATGGGCGCTAAACAGGCTGAAAAAGCTGGAAAGCCACTGATGGCTGGGTTGATCATGGGTGGACTTGCTGCTATTCCTATCACCCTTCTGTTTTTGCTATTCAGTGGTCAACTAATGGGACTGTTCAGCTCTGACCCTGCGGTTCTGGCCATTGCTCAGCCTTATTTTGAGTGGCGCACACTGGCCATTATTGCCGTTGCATTCAACTTCTGTTTTCGAGGCTATTGGGCGGGAATTGGTGAAACCAAAGCTTATCTTAAGATACTACTGTTGATGCATACCGCGAACATTGTTTTAAGCTACCTATTTATATTTGGGTTACCTGCCCTATCAATCCCAGCGTATGGTGCGGTTGGCTCAGGCATGGGCACCTGTTTCGCACTTTTCATTGGCATGTTTATCTACTTATTCTCAACACTGAATAAGGCTGGCCATCATGGTTTTAGCCTTCATATTCCTAGCAAAGAGATGATGGTAAGACTGGCACGTTTGGCATTACCTAACTCACTGCAGCAAGTTTTCTTTTCTTTGGGTGTCAGTGTTTTGTTTATGATCATTGGTCTCATCGGCAGTGATGAGCAAGCGATTGGCCACATTCTTATTAATCTAGCCCTGCTATTAATTCTCCCCAGCGTCGGCCTAGGCATAGCCGCTACTAGCCTAGTTAGCCATTCTTTAGGAGCGAAAAATCCTGAAAATGCTTATCAATGGGGTTGGGAGGTTGTGCGTTTGGCCATGTTCCTTATGCTGCTATTAGGTTTACCCATTGCGCTGTTTGCGGATTCTATTTTAAGGCTCTTCACCGATGATCCACATCTAATCGCACTGGGTACGATACCCTTACAAATAACCGGCATTAGCATTATTTTTGAAGTAACAGCAATGGTTTTGACACAGGCTTTGCTCGGTGCTGGTGCAAGTCGTAAGGTACTGGCGATTAACTTTGTCATGCAATGGTGCTTGTTATTACCTCTCGCGTATTTGGTCGGCCCCATTTTAGGGTTAGGCTTATTGGGTATTTGGTCTATTCAAACCTTACAGCGTATTAGTTCTTCTGTTTTGTATGCGGCTTTATGGAGAAGACGAAGCTGGACGTCGGAAAGATTTTAATAGCATTTTATATTTGAGCGCTTAGAATCCAGCCATACGATTTATTAATCATTAGGCCTCTATTTTATGAAGTCAGCGTATTCAAGCTTACCCAAGGTTATTGCTCATCGTGGCAGCAGTGGTATCGCCCCTGAGAATACTCTTGCCAGTTTGCACTTAGCGGGTCAGCAAGGGGCTAAGTGGGTAGAAATTGACGTTATGTTAAGCGGTGATGGCATTCCTGTTATCTTTCATGATGACAGTTTAGCCCGCACAACCAATGGTGAAGGCCTTATTTATAAAACACCTCTCGCTGACCTTAAAAAACTTGATGCAGGCTCTTGGAAGCATAATAAATACCACCAAGAGACCATTCCAACGTTATTAGAAGCCATTGAGGTTATCAGCCAATACGGGATGGGGCTCAATCTTGAGTTAAAACCTTGTGAGGGCTTGGAAGAAGAAACCATTGAAGCCAGCATTGATGTACTCAAGCAGCACTGGCCAAAAGATCTGCCGTTACTTTTTAGCAGCTTCAGTTATTTTGCTCTGGTCAGCGCCAAGGCACTCTGGCCAGAAATTGCTCGCGGCTATAATGTTTCTGCTATCCCTAAAGCTTGGCAAGAACGCCTTGAGCATCTTGATTGTGCTGGTTTACATATTCATCAGTCCTTTTTTGATGTTGCTCAGGTATCAGCCATTAAAGCGGCAGGCTATAAAATTTTGGCTTTCACCATTAATGACGAGGCGCTGGCTTTGAATCTATTTGATCAAGGTTTAGATGCAGTTTTCAGTGATTTTCCAGATAAAATCCAATCCGCAATCGATTCCGCTCATTTAAAGTAATGATTATTTGATGTGGTCAGTTAATTATTTGTGCAATAAAACGTCCGCTTAATCACGCCATACTTGCATTGCCGCAGTCCGCTTAAACCTTGCTCTACTCACACGTAGAGGCTTCTTTTAGCCTCTTTTAACGACAACGATTACGCCATCTATTCTCTTTAGTTATGTACATATAGAGAAATAGTGGTTTTTTGCATAAGGATTTTTTGGTACATTTGCCGCCAATAACTCCCAATGGCTTAATAACTCGGAAAGCTATGTACGTATACGACGATTTCGACCAACGCATCATTAATGAGCGCGTTGCGCAGTTCCAAAACCAAATGGACCGCTATTTAGACGGTAAGATTCCAGAAGAAGAATTCTTGCCTTTACGCCTACAAAACGGCATCTACATTCAGCGCTATGCACCGATGCTGCGCATTGCTGTGCCTTACGGCATGCTTAATAGTAAGCAATTACGCAAGTTGGCCGAAGTGGCCCGTGATTACGATCGCGGCTATGCCCACGTAAGTACCCGTCAAAACTTCCAATTCAATTGGCCTAAGCTTGAAGAGTGCCCAGAGATTTTGGGTAAGTTGGCTGAAGTTCAGATGCACGCGGTTCAGACCAGTGGTAACTGTATTCGTAATACCACAACCGACGAATATGCCGGCGTGGTCGCTGAAGAGCTGGTGGACCCTCGCCCTTATTGCGAAATTATTCGTCAGTGGTCTACTTTCCACCCAGAATTTGCTTTCTTGCCACGTAAGTTCAAGATTGCCGTTAACGCCGTAGAAGGCGCTGACCGTGCAGCAACACGCATGCATGATGTTGCGGTTCAGATTATTCGTAATGAACAAGGTGAGCTAGGGTATCGCGTATTTGCTGGGGGTGGTTTAGGTCGTACGCCTATTCTTTCTTCTGTTGTGCGTGAATTCTTACCAGAAGAAGATTTATTAACCTACCTTGATGCCATTGTGCGCGTATACAACCAGTTTGGTCGTCGCGACAATAAGTACAAGGCACGTATTAAAATTTTAGTGAAAGCTCTAGGCGTTGAACGTTTTAGTGAATTGGTTGAAGCCGAGTGGGAACATCTTAAAGACGGTGATGGCAAATTACCGAAAGAAGAACTTGAGCGTGTTAAGTCTCACTTCACTGAGCCAGATTACTTGGCACTTGAAGCAAATCCAACGAGCTATACCGATGCACTTGCAACGGATACCGCTTTTTCGCGCTGGGTTGAACGTAACGTTCGTGCGCACAAGAAGTCGGGTTATTCTGTTGTGACGTTTGCGCTTAAGCAAAAAGGCACCGCGCCGGGTGATGTGACTGATGGTCAGTTATTTGCCGTTGCTGATCTAGCCGACAAATACAGCTTTGGCGAAGCACGCTCTACGCACCAGCAAAACTTGGTATTAGCCGATGTTGAGCAAGCTAAATTGTATAACCTTTGGAAGGAAGCAAAAGCCTTAGGCTTAGCGACGCCAACACTGGGTCTATTGACCGATATGATTTGCTGCCCTGGTGGCGACTTCTGTGCCTTGGCCAATGCTAAATCATTGCCGATTGCCGAAGCCCTTCAGAATGCCTTTGATGATTTAGATTATCTGCATGACTTGGGTGAGATCGACCTGAACATTTCTGGTTGCATGAACGCCTGTGGTCACCACCATATCGGTAATATCGGCATTTTGGGTGTTGATAAGAAAGGCGAAGAGTTCTATCAAGTATCACTTGGCGGCGCTTCCGGTGAAGACGCGTCTGTTGGTAAGATCTTAGGCCCTTCTTTTGCTCGTGATCGTATGGTTGATATTGTGCGCATTATTTTAGATGTGTATGTTTCTGAGCGTATCGAAGGTGAAAGCTTTATTGAGACATTCCGTCGTATCGGCATGGCTCCTTTTAAAGCGGCAGCGTACCCTACTCCAGTTAAAGCAACCGCGACTAAGGCATAAACTAAGGATCTCTCATGACTCAGATTATTTTAGATAAACAAATCGCCAATGATGATTGGACCTTAGTAGCTGACGATGCTGCCTTGTCTGATAATAACGAAGTGATTAACTTTAGCCGCTGGGCGGCTGCCGAAGGCGCTGATAAAGATGCGTTAATCACTAAGCGTGATGCAGGCACTTTAGGTATTCAGTTAAACGCCGGTGATACCGCTGATTTATTAGCCGCTGATAGCCAAGGTTTTGCCTTGATCAACGTTGAATTCCCTAAGTTTGCTGATGGCCGTGGCTATTCTGCAGCGCGCTTATTGCGCGAACGCTATGGCTTCACTGGTCAGCTTCGCTCTGTCGGTGACGTTTTGTTCGATCAGTTGTTCTTCATGATGCGCTGTGGCTTCAATGCTATGGCAATGCGTGAAGATCAAGACCTTGAGTTAGCGGTTAAGGGCTTTGAAACCTTCTCTGCGCCTTATCAAGGTGACGTCAACGATACGCGTCCACTGTATCGTCGTCGTGGCTAGTGATCGTGATAGTCGTCGTTTATAACGACTCATCCCACAAAAAAGGCCATTTACTTGGCCTTTTTTGTCTTTGACATTTATGATAATTCTGTGTCGTGAGGGTAAAACAGCCTAAAATTGCAGGCATGCCTTTCCCGCTACGTTTTTAAATTCGCGTACGGCAACCCGCAGGAGCATTCATGGTAGCCCACGACCTCGTTTTTTCTTTTTTCTTAATCTTCACCGGTGCTCTTGTACTGGCCACGGTTGCACTCTATACAAAACAACCCATCATCATTGCTTACATCGCCTTAGGCGCGATTGTAGGGCCTTACGGTCTATCTTTGATCGAGGCTCCACAATTATTAGAAGAAATGTCTCACATTGGCATTATCTTTTTATTATTTTTACTCGGCTTAGATATGCAACCCTCAAGCTTGGTTACCATTTTAAGAAAGGCAACGCTGGTGGCGTTAATAAGCTGCGCCCTATTCTTTGGGGTCGGTTTTGGCATCGCCTTGGCGTTCGACCACTCAACTCTCGATAGCCTCATTATTGGCTTGGCCATGATGTTTTCAAGTACGATCATTGGTCTAAAGCTCTTACCTACGACAGTATTACACCATAAGCGCGTCGGCGAATTGATGGTGGGCTTATTATTACTGCAAGATTTAGTCGCAATTCTTACGCTGATTTTTATTGGTAGTTTAGGCACAAGTACTGATTTAGATGCGGCTAATGTCCCGCTTTGGCGCCCTTTCGTCGCTTTGCCTTTATTGGCCGTAGGCAGTTATTTACTGGTAAAAGGGCTTCTACTACCGCTTATTCGTAAGTTTGATCGCTTTCAGGAGTATTTGTTTATTCTGGCGATTGGCTGGTGCTTGGCCATGGCAGAAGGTGCTCAAGCGATTGGCTTAACCCGTGAAATAGGGGCTTTTATTGCCGGAGTCACCTTAGCAACCAGCCCTATTGCGCAATACATTGCGATTAGCCTAAAGCCTCTGCGCGATTTCTTTTTAGTCTTGTTCTTTTTCGCGCTGGGTGCGGGTTTCAACTTAGAGCTGTTATCCCAGGTTATTTGGCCGGCACTGGTCTTAGCGTCAGCGATATTAATTCTGAAACCGATTATTTTCCGCTATCTGCTCGGCAACATGAGCGAGCGCCCAGCCTTGGCTTGGGATGTTGGCTTTCGCCTAGGTCAGATCAGTGAGTTTTCGTTATTGATCGCGTTTGTTGCCTTTGAACGCTCAATTCTATCCGAGCAAGGGTCGCTCTTGATTCAAGCGACCGCAATTATTACTTTTGCACTATCGAGTTATATTGTCGTCTTTAACTACCCTAATCCCATTGCGGTTAGCGATAAGCTAAGAAGAGATTAAGCCTTCGCTAAGTCGAGTAAATAACGCCCCTGTCCTTGGCCCGCTAGAACATCTGCCAATACAGCGGGAAGCTCACTGCGACCAATGGTTCGAGTAAATTCTGCTAGCGCAGGCAGCTGCCATTCATTAGCCACCTTCTTGACCAATAATTGCTTATGCGTCTGTGGGATCTCTACCGAGTCAACCCCTAACAAGTCGACTCCGCGTAAAATAAACGGGAAGACACTGGCACTAAATTCAGCACCAGCAACCATACCGCAGGTGGTAAGCGCCCCACCGTAGTTTAACTGCGGTAATACAGCAGCAATCATGTCGCCACCACAGGTATCAATGCCTGCTTGATACAAGGGGCGCGTCATCGGTTTCTTTGCCATGGGTAATAGATCAGCACGATCTAAGACTTCCGCTGCGCCTAGGTTGATCAACCAATCTTTAGCACTGGCCTTACCGGTTACCGCTACCACTTCGAAGCCCAGCTTCGCAAGTAACGCAACGGCAACAGAACCCACACCACCCGTGGCGCCGGTAACGATGACTTTGCCAGCATCCGGTTTGATATCGGCTTTTAGCAGTTTCTCTACGGATAACGCCGCCGTGAAACCCGCTGTTCCCCAGCGCATTGAATCTTCGAAAGACAGTTCTTCTGGTTTAATCAGCACCCAAGCCGCTGGCACACGAATATATTCACCATAACCACCACAGGTATTCATACCTAGGTCATATCCGAATATAACGACTTCATCACCTTCGTTAAATAACCCAGACGCATCTCTGACAACAGTACCCGCAGCATCAATGCCTGGGGTATGAGGAAAGCTGCGCGTAACGCCACGGTTACCAGAAGCACTCAACGCATCTTTATAATTAACCGATGAATATTGAACCTTGATGAGAACTTCGCCCTCACCCTTGCCTTTACCAAGCGTAGGAAGACAAGATTCATCAACCAACTGCCATGAAGATTTGACTACAGGCTTTTCATCTTGTGTTTCGATTGCGCGATACGCATGCCACTGGGTCATAGTAACGATCCTAAATTATTATTAGCTTTTGGTATGAGTTTGAGCATTTAATACGGTTAAAAAGCGTGTCGCGGCTTTTTCGATGCCCATCTGTACGGCAAAACCTAATTTTTCTTGTAAGGTTTTTTTGAACTCGTAGCTGACTTCAAAAACATCGGCATCATTACAAGCACTGACGAGATAATCATCACTGGTGCCTAGCTCATCAACCAGCTTGTTTTCTAATGCGTCTTGGCCATACCAAACATCACCTGTCGCGACTTCTTCGATATTCAAACCAGGACGGAAACGGGTCACGTGATTTTTGAACAATACATGAGTTTCTTCCAGATCTTCTCTGAACTTATCTTTTGCTTTAGCGCTGTTATGACCAAACATGGTCACGGTGCGCTTATATTCACCAGCGGTGAACATTTCAAAATCTACATCATGCTTTTTCAATAGGCGGCTAAAGTTGGGCAACTGAGCAACAACGCCAATTGAACCAACAATCGCAAACGGAGCGGATACAATCTTGTCGGCAATACACGCCATCATGTAACCGCCACTGGCCGCTACTTTATCAATGCAGACGGTTAATGGGATGCCTTTGTCTTTAATGCGCTGTAGCTGGCTAGACGCTAGGCCGTAGCTATGTACCATACCACCGCCGCTTTCTAGGCGAACGACGACTTCATCTTCTTTACGCGCCATGGTAAGAATGGCGGTAATTTCTTCACGCATCAAATCAGCTGCACTGGCTTTAATGTCGCCATCAAAATCCAATACGAAGACGCGTTTTTTAATTTCTTCTTCGTCTTTCGCTACAGTAGTCGCTGTTTTGCCTGCTTTTTTATCCGCTTTTGCTTTGGCTTTTTCGGCTTTCGCTTTTTCTTTGTCTTCTTTGGCGCGAGCCTTTTCCATTTCTTTCAGTTCGTCTTTATCGAACAAGCTTTCTTCTAACGTTTCTTTGTACTCTTCAAGGTCATCATTAACCTTGTTGATTGCAATGTGTCCATCATGGCTTGCCTTCTGCTTACCGCCTAGTGACGCAATGCCTGCGAATACTAGGATTATGGAAACTACAATAGTCAGTGCTTTTAATAAGAAAATGCCGTATTCAGCTAAAAATTCCAAGTTTGATACCTTTTACGTTCAAAAAACATGAGTTTAAAATTAATTTAACCCAAGAATACCGCATAATTTGGTTGATGTAAGCCAACAAAATTCAAACAATCATATGAAATTATTTGACACTCACTCTATCCCCTCATAAAGTGACGACTCTACATTCAATGCGGGCTTTAAATCGCATTGTGCTAAACAGATACATAACAATTAAATAGGTAGCACCTAATGTCTAACATCATTGAAACTATGCAAAGCAAATTCGACCCAAGCGCAGCTGATGGCTTGGACTTGATTTTCCAATTCAACATCGAAGACGGTGAAACTTATCACTTGATCGTTAAAGATGGTGCTTGTGATTTAGCAACTGGCGAGAACGACGACGCTAACGTTACTTTGATCATGAATACTGAAACTCTTGAAGGCATCGTTTCTGGCGAAACTGACGGCATGCAAGCGTTTATGGCTGGTCAACTACGTGTTGAAGGCGACATGATGTTGGCAACTAAGTTGGGCGAACTTTTCCCAGCTTAATTAGCAACTGATATTGAGAAGGCTAGCCTTCTCAATATTTTTTCTCTCTTCTCTATCTTTTTATTCTCTCTTTTTTCTTTCTGCTTTATCTCTGATTCTTATTTTCTGCTGTTTACCAGTTTTCACTCATAATACGCTTAGCAATGTTGTTCACCGGTCTTACATTCATACCTTTTGCGGTTAGATGTACAGAATAGACGGCACCATTTTCCATCGGCATAAAGACTGCACTACCATAATTGGTGTCGATCCAGCTTGGAATCGATTGCAGTACACTCCAAACATCAATGACACTTGATTGCTCAATACCATAAATACTCTGAGTGGATGCCCGTGCTTGCTCTAGCGACAAATAACGGCCACTAATACGATCAAGCCGATATAGCGGCTTTTTGCCCATGGCGGCAATTGGGCCAACCCAGGTCAACAAACGTGCATCAAGCTGCCACTGATCACCTTGAATTTCATAGCGCCACTCTTCGCCCGTTGTGGAATTTAATGTGACATCAAAATTTTGGGGTTCTAGTTCATACATACTAATCGTTGCGATCGGAACTTCAGAAAGTAATTGCTTATAGGAAAGAACATCGAGTAATGAAAAAAGTGCGACGATAGTACAAGCAACAAGTCCCATCGCGAAGCTAGCCTTGAGCCATATCCAAAACCAACCGCGACGAAATAATAGATAACCAGCCCCCAATACCGTTGCGAGGCCAACCACGACTAAGATAAAAACAATACTTCCTTGAAACATGCAGAGAATCCTTAACTGACACTGTTCTTATTATTATGATTTTCTATAAGAGCACTCACCCACTTATTTTAATAAGTGCTGAATACTCTCTTTTGCTAATGCAACAGCCTCGGTCGCCCCTGCTGTTTGACCCGTTAATGAATCAATAAAATATTCAACCGCAGAGATTGCATCCGCTAATGCTTCAATTTTATCTTCAGTTGGCGTAACGTCACTGCTAATAATTTCATCCTCAACAAAGCGCTGTAAAGAGACCATTAACACCGAAACGTTTTCTTGATCTAAGAAAAACAACGCACCACTGACGTCTTTTAATGTTTTACCGACGTTTTTAATATTCATCTTATCGCTGGTATCAACGTAAGATGCGATGGCTCTTTTAGTCACTGAGAGCGCAGTTTGTGATTCTGAAATCGCACCAATTCGAGCCTCTAAAAGACTCAACGGATCAACTTTAGAAGTACTGACAATGTCTGTGCTTATCGCTAAACCACGAACATCTTGCTCAACTCGCAATACTTGGTCAGCCACCTTTTGCATTTTAATATCGAATGCTTCGCCTTCTGCGCGCAAACTGTCTGCAATGGCCAGAGTACGTGTAGCCGTCTCTGGAAGGTTTACCATAATTAGCGTATCGGCAATTCGGCGCAGACTCACAGATAAATCAGAGAAACTATCATCAAAACCGTCTGTACGTTCTGCCAAATCTAATAAGTCTTTAATGCCATGAAGCTCATCTTGTAAGGCTTCTGTTAGCGAATCCATCGCAGATTGATCTGGCCCGGATAGCTTAATGCGCGCTTCAGCCAACTGAACTTCGCGCAGGTCTTTTGGAAGATTAAAGTCAGCTTGTGCCTTGTTGATTAATGCCGTTTCTGGTTCTGCTAACGATACGAGATATAAAAACTCTTTTAAGAGCCAATCAGGCTGCTTCTCGGTCATTAACTGACCATCACTCTCTTCTAGCTTACGAATTTGATTATCGAGAGCACGCATTAACATGACGCGTGATAGGTCAATTTCAAAAGCTTCTTGATTTAATCCTTCTAGGGCTGCCTTAACGGCATACCAAAAACCCCAGGTTTGCTGGCCTCGAGCAACTTTCTCAATACGCGAGATGGCGCGCCCCATTACGTTAAGCGCGCCTTTACGGCCTTGGTTGCGCATAACGCCTAAAAGACCGATTTGGAATAGTTGACGGACTCTACGATAAGGGATCGGCGTAGGTTTAGCCGGTACAGGTGGAATTTCTAGTTTTGGTCGAAGGTTGACCATGAAGAAATAAGCGCCTGGCAAGGCTTTTTCATGACGGCTCTTACGCACATCATTAATCACTTCTAATAATAACCCTGGAGCAACTAACTGGCCGTTTGCGACCATTTCAACATAACGTTTTAATACCATAATAGATTTGCTGAAGGCTTCTAACGCAATACGGTTTTCACCATCCAGTTGAGCGAGTGTTCTGCCGGTATCAGCAAGTTCTTCGCATAAGCGCTCACCTGCTCGGAAATCAAGCATTTTGAAGGTGCCGCGTACTTGCTGAATTTCACCTAAAAATCCTTTTAAATCATCCGCACTTCCACTTTCTGCATAATGTTCTAATTGAACAGCAGCCTGATCAAGTGCGCCATCCACTTCTTTGCGCACTAAGTTCAATGTCGACGCCAAGTTGGACATGGTACTTCCTGTGTGTGTTGTTACAGCCATTTTGTCTTCTATTATTTCTTGTTATGCATCGTTATTCTAACCACGGAATGCGCAGGATAGAAATATTACTTCCATGGATACCCTAAGTTTCTTTAGGTTGCAAGCCTAATAGTGCCTGATAAACGGCAGCATAACTGTGACTTAGCGCTGGAATTTAACCATTTTTATATTTAGCGATGCTGATTTAGTGGTTCTTACTTAGCTCTATTCATTCAGCGGCGCCAAATGGCACCCTCACTTTTTTTATCCAATATATCCATTATTTCTTCGTGCGCCGATAATTCGTCTGACGTCGCGCGCACAACGGGTAATGTTTCTGCGTTTACATTTGCTAGCTGTTCAAGCTTTGCTCTGGCCAGCTCTTTCGCACTTTCTGCTGTCTCAGCGCTGAACATCAAGTCGGTCTGTCCGCCCGTCATCATCAGGTAGACGTCAGACAGAATCTCGGCATCTAATAATGCGCCGTGAAGTTCTCGATGGCTGTTATCGATGCCATAGCTCTTACATAATGCATCCAAGCTATTACGCTGACCTGGGCGCATATCTCGCGCCATGACGAGCGTATCAAGTACGGTACAATAGGTATTCGTCATCGGCATATTTAACCGACGAAACTCAGCATCCATAAAGCCAATATCGAAGGGTGCGTTATGAATAACGAGTTCGGCACCCTCAATAAACTCGTAGAACGCTTGCGCCACTTGAGCAAAAACAGGTTTATCGGCCAAAAATTCGTCAGTAATACCGTGAACGCCAACAGCCTCTTCATCACTGCTACGCTGTGGGTTGACGTATTGATGATAATGGCGGCCGGTGAGTTTGCGATCGATTAACTCAACACAACCGATTTCAATAATTCTATGGCCTTTTTCTGCGCCAATACCGGTTGTTTCCGTATCCAGTACTACTTGTCTCATTTAATTCTCACTGCTGATGTTTTGGCTAATTCTTAGTCGCGCGGTGTCAGTGTCATTCGACTTAAATAACTTGCACTGTCACCCGCATTGTCACTTGCGCTTTAACTTTTAATCAATTTCAATTATTACAGACATAACCACGGGTTTGTCTTAATCATGCTCTTTCGTTAAGCTTTTCGCCCAACCTAGCTGGGGCTCCATCATTTTCCAGCGTCCTGATCGAATATCCGTCATTCCGACCATGGTTTTTTGGGCAACGATCATATAGAAATTCCCCATGCCTACAGTCCCCGCCAAGACACTGTCTATTCGATGAGACAGGCGCTCAGGTAAAAGGGTGACGGGCCACAGATGGCCGAGAGTTTCGGCACTTTGTATCGAAAAGTCCAATAAAAGTAGCCAATCTTGTAATCGCTGCATACTTACTGAGTTGGCCACCCAAGGCATATTCGTCGAAAAAGGGAGTGTTTTCTGTACCCCACCCCACCAACTCCAAGGATTGAAACCAATTATAACCAAATATCCGCTGGGCACTATGGTTCTAGCGGCTTCTCGAATCATTTGATGAGGTCTGCGGGTAAAATCTAGACTGTGTTGCATAACCACAACATCAAGACTTTGATCGGCTAGCGGCCAGTTACTGCTGGTCATCCAAGCATCGGTATCAACGCCCTCTTGCCAAGGTAACGCCATGCGAAAAGTATGTTTAATCGGACTAGTAGACAATAAGTCCATTTGCGGGTCTAACCCCTGAAACATGAGGTGCGAGCCAAAGAGGCGCCCAAGCTTGTTTTGTAGCCAGGCAGATTGTAAAGAAAGCATTCTTTGAGCAGAATCGCTTTTTAACCAACGGTTATAATCATGATTGTCGAGTTTATGGGGAACAGTGCTCATTTTTATCCTTGACCCGTCATGCCCTGCCTCATTAGACTGAGCGACCTTATCAGCCACAGTATTGTAATTGGATGAAGCTTCACCCGCTATTATTATCTTTACCCTTGAGCCTTCTATTGATCAGCGCTTGCTCGCATCAACCCATTGTTCAAGAGACTAAGCAAGTCGAGCCCTTGGTTATCAATCCCGTTGTTCCCGTACTGGATACTTGGGATGGCGACCAAGCAATTGCCACAGAATCGTATTTAACCGAAGATGCCGAGACAGAACCCGGTACAAATAATGATTTATGGCAGCGTATCATTAATGCCTATGGATTCAATCAAGACATTGATAATCCTCGTATTCAATCGCAGTTAAATTATTACAAGCGTCATCAAGCCTACATGGATCGCATTGCGACGCGTGCTGAACGCTACATGTACTTTATAGCAGAGCAGGTCGATGTACGTGGTATTCCAGGTGAACTTGCTCTATTGCCGATTGTTGAAAGTGCCTTCGATCCTTTTGCATACTCCCACGGCAGAGCTTCCGGTGTTTGGCAGTTCATCCCTTCAACGGGGCGTGATTTTGGCTTAACTCAAGATTGGTGGTATGACGGTCGTCGTGACATCAGTGCTTCGACAATTGCGGCGCTTACCTATCTGGAAGCATTGCAACGTGAGTTTAAAGGCGATTGGCTACTTGCTTTGGCCTCCTACAATACCGGTGCGGGTAATGTACGCAAAGCCATCCGAAAGAATAAACGTCTAGGCAAGCCGACTGATTTTTGGTCATTGAGTTTACCGCGCGAAACCCGCGATTACGTCCCCAAATTAATCGCGCTTGCACAACTGATCAAATACCCAGAAGAAAATGGAATCACATTAAAACCATTGGCTAACGAACCTTATTTTGCAAGTGTTCAAACTGGTGGCCAAATTGATCTTTCACAACTTTCTGAAATATCCGAAACACCGCTCGATGAGATTTATAAATTAAACCCTGGTTACAACCGCTGGGCGACGAGCCCTAATGGCCCTCATGACGTATTAATTCCGATTGATAAAAAAGATATTTTTTTAGAAAATATCGCAAACCTTCCTGACAATGCGAGAATGAAGTGGCAGCGCTATAAAGTTAAAAGTGGCGATTCGTTAATCACCATCGCAAAAAAATATCACACAACCCCCGACGCTTTAAAAGATGCCAATAATTTAAGTCGCAGCATGATTCGCACCGGTGATCAATTATTGATTCCCTCTGCACACAAATCATTATCCAGCTACTCTTATAGTGCGGGCAGCCGATTAGCCAAGATACAAAATTCATCCAAGCGCAGTAAAAATCGAGATAAGATTGAGTACACCGTACAAGGTGGCGACAGCTTTTGGGAAATTGCCCGCGATCATAAGGTAGGGATTCGAGAGCTGGCTAAATGGAACGGCATGGCCCCTGGCGACATGCTTAAGCAGGGTCAAAAACTGGTTATATGGGGGCAAAAGAAAACTCGTAAAAACCGTGAAGTGATTCGAAAGCTAACCTATACCGTAAGAAACGGAGATTCACTGGCTCGCATATCCGATAAGTTTCGTGTTCGTGTGCAGGATTTAATTCGCTGGAACCGTAAAAAGGCGAAAAGCAAATATCTGCAACCCGGGCAAAAGTTAACACTTTATGTTGATGTTACTAATTAGAGCTCCATTTTAAACTCCATCTTTAAGCTCTCTATAATGCCCCAAATAGGCAAGTGAAGTTAAAGCTAATATGGAACAGCTACCTATAAATAGGAACAGCTACTTATGAAGAGGAACAGCTACTTATGAAGAGGAACAGCTACTTATGAATAAGACGATAATGGTTGCATTAATCTCTCTTTTTCTGACCTGTAGCTGTTTTTTCATCACTCAAAAAACCTATGCCTCTTCCCTGCCCCTCGATTTAGAATGGATAACAAACGATACGAGCCCTGAGTGGAGTTCTACAGTGGCTCAAAAAGGTGGCGACTTACGCTTAAGCATTCCTAACTTTCCGCCGACATTAAGAACCGTTGGCCCTGGCTCAAAAAATTACTTTCGAAGTTTTCTCATTAACAACCAACTTCCACTCGTGGCGACTCATCCCAATAACGACGAAATCATTCCGATACTTGCCAGCCACTGGGCTTATGATAAAGATGGAAAAACGGTTTATTATAAAATAAAACAAGACGCAAGATGGTCAGATGGGCATGCCGTAACCGCAGACGATTTTGTCTTTGCTTTAGCGTTTAATCGTTCCCCGTTTATCAACTCGCCCTGGCACAACAATTTTTTCAAAGAAAAAATCGCTGACGTCATAAAACTTGATAGCCATACCATTGCTATTATTGGCTCAGCAAAAAAACCACAAAAAGATTTGCATTATTACTACGACCTTCGCCCACGAGCAAAACACTTTCATCAACTAGATGTGCGTTGGGTTAATGCCTTTAACTGGAAAATCGAACCTAATACAGGCCCCTATCAAATTTTAAATATACGCAAAGGTAAGCTTATAGCGTTCAAACGAAAGTTAAACTGGTGGGCAAAAAAAGATCGTTTCTTACGTAACCGATTTAACATTGATAAGATTTCAATCAAGGTCGTACGCGACCCCAATATTGCTTATAAATATTTTGAGCGTGGTGAGCTGGATGTATTTAATCTCACAAATCCAAAACTGTGGTACGAAAAAGCAAAAGGCCCGATGTACACCAAAGGCTTTATTCATAAGCTCTCGTATTACAATCAGGTCCCGCAAAGCGCTTCCGGCCTATTCCTAAATATTAACAATAATTTACTGCAAGACATTGGTGTAAGAAAAGCCATTAGCCACAGCATAGATTTTGATACAGTTATAAAAAAATATCTGTACGGCGAATATTTACGCCTGCCAAGCTTTCATAGTGGTTATGGCGAGTATTCAGATCAGACTATAACCGCGCCTGAATTGAACATCGAAAAAGCCAAAGACTATTTATATCGTTCAGGTTGGCAAATACTGGACACCGCAGGGATACGAATGAAAGATCAATCAAAACTTTCGTTTACGGTTAGCTATGCCAACAAAATCCATCGCTCGCACATTAACTTAATTGCCAAAATCGCAAGAAAAGCAGGTATAGAATTAAAACCTCAATACACGGAGCCAATGGTCTTTCATAAAAAGATTTTAGATAAACGCTTCGATATCGCATGGCTAGGCTGGAGCACTGGCAAGCATCCTGAATTTGAGCAATATTTTCATTCTCGCCATGCAAGCGCCTTACAATCAAATAATATTACTGGTCTCGCGGATGACCGTATTGATGACCTAATTAAAGAGTATCAAGCATCGTCTTCAGAACAGGAATCAATTCAACTTGCACACGCACTAGAAAACAAAATTGCCGACCAAGCCCTATTCATTCCTTCTACTTACGTACCTTTTACTCGTGCAGGTTTTTGGCGATGGTTAAAGTTACCCGAATCCGTTGCAACCCGTTCTAGCGCCAAAATTTTTGATCCCTTCCACCCGACTCACGGCGGACTTTTTTGGATCGATAGAATCACTAAGATTAATACACTATCAGCAAAACGCAGCGGTGAAGGTTTTAAATCAAGCACCGTGATAAAGCAGGCAACTTTTGAGTAACCTCTAGCGTGTAGATTGATGCATAACTTAATTGCTCAATCGATACTTGGCGAATAGCAAATAACAGGTTAGCCTTGAATTATCGACATCCGCTTAATGCGTTTTATGATTAAAACGACGTAACATAATAACGAAACTAAAAAATAATATGAGTGAATTAAACATGGGTTTATTAGCCGGTAAAAAAGTATTAATTGTAGGTGTTGCTAGCAAGCTTTCGATTGCCGCCGGTATTGCCGAAGCTTTTTATCAGCAAGGCGCTGAGCTTGCTTTTACCTATCAAGGTGAGAAATTAAAAGGCAGAGTTGAGAAAATGGCTGAACAATGGGGTTCAAGCATTGTTCTTCCTTGTGACGTCAGCAGTGATGAAGAGATTAATCAGGTTTTTGAAGCTTTAGGAAAAGAGTGGGACGGCTTGGATGTTCTTGTTCATTCTGTTGGTTTCGCACCTGCCCATGAGCTAGATGGTGATTATCTTGATGCAACGACACGCGAAGGTTTTCATATCGCTCATGATATCAGCGCATATAGCTTTGTCGCACTCGCAAAAGCCGCCCGACCAATGCTACAGGGTCGTAATGGTAGCTTATTAACATTGACCTACCATGGTTCTCAACAAACCTTACCCAACTACAACGTTATGGGCCTTGCTAAAGCCAGTCTAGAGGCGTCTGTACGTTATTTAGCAGGTAGCCTTGGGCCAGAAGGGATTCGAGTTAACGCCATCTCTGCTGGGCCAATTAGAACCTTAGCCGCATCAGGCATTAAGAGTTTCCGCAAAATGTTAAAGCGCAATGCTGAACGTGCGCCGTTAAAACGTAATGTGACCATTCATGAAGTAGGCAATAGTGCGATGTTTTTATGCTCTGATATGGCGTCTGGTATTACCGCACAGACTATTTATGTGGATGCCGGTTTTAACAGCTGCGCAATGAGCTTAGAAGAAATGGAAGATCAAGCAGAGGTTTAACGCAAATAGAGGCTTAACAAGAGTTGAGATTTAACAAGAGTTGAGTCGTATAAAAAATAAAATGAAAGATCAGAAATAAAAAAAAGGGGCCGAAGCCCCTTTTTTTATTTAACCTAATTTTCTCAAACTAGATTAAGAATCGCGTGATTAAGAACCACTACGCTCGATATCAGAATTGGCTTTTGCCCACTGACGGTAAACATAGAAACTCTCATTAGCTTTTGCTTGGTTAATCGTAGCTTGCTCTTCAGCAGAAGCTGTAACGTCTTCTTGAGTCACTGCTTTTAAACGAGCAACTGCTTGCCCTGCTGCTACCTTCGCAGAAGTTACTTCACCAGATTGCTTAGGTAAAGCAAATACCGCTTTATTTAACTCAACAGGCGCTTCGCCCGCATCGCTATAAGTCGCTGCATTAACTGAGACCCAAGCGATGCTTGAGCTACCCATCGCAATATCAGCAACCAAAGCTTCCGCTTTTTCTGCGGCTAGTGCATTGGCTTTTTCAGTTAATAGCTGAGCTTCGATAACTGTTTTGACATCAGCCAACGGCTTAACCGCAGGCTCAGCATGCTTACTCAACCCAATAACCACAACCTGACCAGCCGAGACTTCAATGACATCACTTAACTCACGATCAGCAAGTACTTTTTCATCAAAAGCAGCTACTCGAATAGCAGGATTCAAAGCAATACCTGCACCTTGATTACGGCTGAACATGTTTGATGTTTGTGCGACAAGACCAAGATCAGTATTAGCCACTAAGTTTTCAATATTGTCATTCTCAAAAGCCGCTGCCGCTAATGCTTCAGACTGCTCGGCAAACATTTCTGTTAACTGAGAAGATTTAATTTCAGAAACAAGATCATCGCGCTTCTCTGCCAAAGATAATGCTACTGGCTTACGAATAGAATCAAGTTTAATAACATGATAACCAAATTCAGTTTTAACAGGCTCAGAAACTTGACCTTCTAACATGTCAAATAAAGCATCGTCGAACTCAACAACAAAACCGCCACGGGTATTGTAACCAAGATCACCACCGACATTTTTAGAACCAATATCATCCGAGTATTCTTTAGCTAAAACTGCGAAATCTTCTCCGCTAGAAGCCTTTGAAGATAACTGCTGCGCTAATGCTGCTGCCGCATCATCATTTCGATCGTCATTAACTTCAATCAAAATGTGACTTGCTTTACGTTCTTCTGTATCGCCCAGCTGATCCAGATAATCTTGGTAGCTCTGCTCAATTTCTTCTTCGTCAACCTGAATGTCTGACTTGATGTCTGATTTATTTAGGACAACGTAGTTAACCGCTACTTTTTCTTCAGTCTGGTAACGCTGCTTATTCGCATCGTAAAAGGCCTGAATATCGTCATCTGATAACTCGATATCTTTTTTAAGGTCTGCCGCAGCGAAAATCACATACTCATAATCACGCTGTTCAGTTTTTAGCGCTTGTTGACGCTTAACTTCATAAGGCAGTGCAGTATCGGTTAGACCTGTACCCAGTTGTACCTGAGCCACCAATGCCTGCTCTTCTAATACTGCACGATAAGCCAATGGCGTTAATGCACTACGACGAAGAACCATTTTAAAACGGTCGCTAGAGAACTGACCATCTTGTTGGAATTCTGGGGCTGATAGAATTGCGCTATCAATGGATTGAGTGGATACGTAACCGCCCAATTCACGAGCTTGAGTGACCGCAACCTTTTGTTCTATTAACTGCTCTAGTGCAGATTGACGTAAGAAACCTTCATTAAACAGGCTCTCATCGTAATTCTCACCGAACTGCTGACGGAAACGATTTTTTTGCATTTCTACTAAACGCAAAATTTCGACTTCTTGGATATCAGAACCATTGACTGTAGCAGGAGCAGATTCACTGTTTCCTAATGCAACAATCGATTCAATACCAAATAATGCGAAGGTAATAATGATAAAGCCGACGATGATTTTTGCGATAGTTCCTTGTGAATTATCGCGAATATTCTGCAACATGAGATCTCCAAATCTTTCTTTTCAGCAGCGAGCAAAAAAAAACGCATCCAGTGGATGCGTTTATTAACGGTATCAACTGGTTTAGTTAACAGCGTCTTTAAGAGCTTTACCAGGCTTAAAGCTAGGCACTTTAGCCGCTTTAATTTGAATTGGCTCACCCGTTTGTGGGTTACGGCCAGTACGTGCAGCACGCTCTTTAACTAAGAAAGTACCAAAACCAACAAGAGCAACTTGTCCGCCATCTTTCAAAGTACTACCAATGCTTTCGATCATTGCATCTAATGCACGACCTGCAGCTGCTTTTGGAATGTCCGCTTGAGCAGCGATTGAATCTACTAATTCTGATTTGTTCACACTAAATCCCCTTTCTTATTTATAACACTTAATATTTTTTTGTATCTTACGAGCTGAGTTCGCAATGCAATCTTCATTGAGCCAAGATTTATACCAACCCAGCACACAGCCGTCAAGCAACCTTAGTGTGTACTAGGTCGACTTTTGCCATCTTTTTTGATTTGAGCCTCATCCTTGCTCACTATTTCACCAACTAATGGCTCAGGCTTGCTTTCGAGGGCTATATCTAAAACTTCATCAATCCAGGCTACTGGAATGATTTCTAGATTCTCTTGAATGTTTTGTGGGATTTCTCGTAAGTCTTTTTCATTCTCTTTTGGAATGATAACCGTACGAATACCACCACGGTGCGCAGCTAATAATTTCTCTTTTAGACCACCAATGGCTAATACCTTGCCACGTAAAGTGATTTCACCAGTCATAGCCACATCGGCACGAACAGGAATCCCCGTCATAGAAGAAACTAATGCCGTTGCCATACCCACACCTGCACTAGGTCCATCTTTTGGCGTAGCGCCTTCAGGGACGTGTATATGCAAATCATGCTTTTCGATGTAGTCTTCCGCAACACCCAAACCTTGCGCACGGCTTCGCACGACTGTGAGCGCCGCCTGAATAGATTCTTGCATGACATCACCTAACGATCCGGTTTTGGTAATTCGGCCCTTACCAGGCGTTACTGCAGACTCAAGCGTTAGCAGCTCACCACCAACTGATGTCCAAGCCAAACCTGTTACTTGCCCAACCTGATTATCAACACCCGCTAGTCCGAAGCTGTATTTGTGAACACCTAAGTATTCTTCTAACAGTTCTTCTGTAACTTCAATATTGCTCGATTTAGTGGACAGCATGTTCGCTTTAACGACTCGACGGCAAAGCTTAGCCAATTCACGTTCCAATGAGCGCACACCTGCTTCTCTCGTATAATAACGGATGATGTCTTTGATGCGCTCATCAGCAACGGTAATCTCATCCGCTTTAAGCCCGTTAACTTTTATTTGCTTAGGCAATAAATAACGAATGGCAATGTTCAGCTTTTCGTCTTCGGTATAACCCGGAATACGAATAACTTCCATTCGGTCTAAAAGAGGACCTGGAATATTCATACTGTTAGACGTACAGATAAACATCGTATCAGACAGATCGTAGTCAACTTCAAGGTAATGGTCATTGAAGCTATCGTTTTGCTCTGGATCTAATACTTCTAAAAGAGCGGATGCGGGATCGCCACGCTGATCCATCCCCATCTTGTCAATTTCATCCAATAAGAAAAGCGGGTTTTTAACGCCAACTTTTGATATTTTTTGAATTAATTTACCTGGCATAGAGCCAATGTAGGTACGTCTATGGCCACGAATTTCGGCCTCATCACGTACACCACCCAAGGCCATACGAACAAACTTACGATTGGTCGCATTTGCAATAGACTGCCCTAGCGAGGTTTTACCAACACCTGGAGGTCCTACTAAGCAAAGAATCGCACCACGAACCTTCTTAACACGGTTTTGCACCGCTAGATATTCCAGTACGCGTTCTTTAACCTCTTCTAGTCCATAATGCTCAGCATCAAGAATGGCCTTAGCCTTTTTCAAATCATGACTTACACGGCTACGTTTTTTCCATGGAATGCCAACCATCCAATCGATATATCCACGCACAACAGAGGCCTCTGCTGACATGGGTGACATCATTTTCAATTTTTTAAGCTCAGCTTCTGTTTTATCCTGAGCTTCTTTTGTCATGCCAGAATCAGTGATTTTTTGCTGCAGTTCCTCCATTTCATTTGGAGTATCTTCCATATCGCCCAGTTCTTTCTGAATGGCTTTCATTTGCTCATTCAAATAGTACTCACGCTGACTCTTTTCCATCTGCTTTTTAACGCGACCACGAATTCGTTTTTCAACTTTAAATAAGTCGATTTCCGATTCCATAACGCCCATTAAATGCTCGACACGATCACGGATATTGATCATCTCTAACACAGACTGCTTTTCATCTAATTTTAGTGAGATATGTGCAGCGATAGTATCTGCAAGACGACACGCGTCTTCGATACCTGAAATAGTTGATAATACTTCACTTGGAACTTTTTTAGACAATTGAACATATTGCTCAAAATGCCCCGTTAATGAACGTACAAGTACTTCATTTTCTCGCTCAGATAAATCCGCATCGACCAAACTTTCGCTTTGGCAGCGGAATAACGTATCTTCATCAATAAGTTCGACAAGCTTGGCGCGATATTCACCCTCAACCAGTACCTTCACAGTCCCGTCAGGAAGCTTTAGTAGCTGAAGAATATTGGCAACCGTCCCAACCTGGTTTAAATCACCCGCTTCAGGATTGTCATGGCCGGCATCTTTTTGAGCAACCAGCATCACTCGCTTATCTTGCTCCATCGCTTCTTCTAGAGCAGCAATGGATTTAGCTCTCCCCACAAACAAAGGGATAACCATACTTGGAAATACAACGACGTCACGCAAAGGCAACAACGGCAGGTAATCTTGACTCATAATAAACCTTATACTCTATTGGAACTGCCACATTCAATTCACATTAGTTATAGAGTTGCGGTCATTAGTTAAAAAAACAAGGATTAATAAACAAAAGAAGAAAAAAATTCGAAAAAAAAGGGCCAAACGGCCCTTTCTTTAATAAATCACACGTTTTCTGCTTAATAATTAAGCATCATCCGGCGCGACCTTATCAACTTTTTCAGCAGCGATTGACTCGTAGATAAATAATGGCTCAGATTCGCCATTAATTACGCCCTCGTCTATCACGACCTTAGTTACATTCTCTTCAGATGGAATCTTATACATACTGTTAAGTAAGATACCCTCTAAGATTGAACGTAAACCACGTGCACCAATCTTGCGCTCCATTGCTTTACTCGCAACGGCTTTCAAGGCAGATTCACGGAATTCTAACTCAGCATCTTCCATTTCAAACAGTTTTTGATACTGTTTTACTAATGAATTCTTAGGCTCAGTCAGAATTTGAATCAGTGCAGCTTCATCCAACTCATCCAGCGTCGCTACCACAGGTAAACGACCGATAAATTCTGGAATTAGACCGTACTTAACCAAATCACCTGGCTCAACAGAACGTAGAATCTCGCCAACTGATTTTTCTTCTTTCTTACCTTTTACAGTCGCCGAGAAGCCAATACTGCTCTTTTCTGAACGGTCACGAATAAGCTGGTCAAGACCGGCAAATGCACCACCACAGATAAATAACATATTAGAAGTATCAACCTGCAAAAACTCTTGCTGAGGATGCTTACGACCGCCTTGAGGAGGAACAGATGCAACCGTACCTTCGATCAGTTTCAATAATGCCTGCTGAACGCCCTCACCCGATACATCACGTGTAATCGACGGGTTATCAGACTTACGAGAAATCTTATCGATCTCATCGATGTAAACAATACCGCGCTGAGCTTTCTCTACATCGTAATCACATTTCTGTAATAACTTCTGAATAATATTTTCAACATCTTCACCTACATAACCTGCTTCCGTTAAGGTCGTCGCATCTGCAATGGTGAAAGGAACGTTCAATAAACGCGCCAAAGTCTCTGCCAATAATGTTTTACCACTACCCGTAGGACCGATTAAAAGAATATTACTTTTAGAAAGTTCAACTTCACCCTTGCGCTCACCAAACTGTAGGCGCTTGTAGTGATTGTATACTGCTACCGACAAAACAATTTTTGCTTTATCTTGGCCAATCACATACTCATCAAGAGTTGCTTTGATTTCTTTTGGCGTCGGTAAACTTTCCGAATCGCCTTTATTTTCGGCTTCTTGAACTTCTTCACGAATAATGTCGTTGCATAAATCAACACACTCATCGCAAATGAATACAGAAGGGCCAGCAATCAGCTTACGCACTTCATGCTGACTTTTGCCACAAAAGGAGCAATACAGCAATTTGCCGTTATCTTCGCCTTTGCCTTTAGTGTCGTCGGTCATTCGACTGCCTCATTAATAACGTTTGATGCCACACACTTATTCAGCGTTGCGGTTCTCTAATACCTTATCGATCAAACCATACTTCATGGCTTCTTCAGCGCTCATAAAGTTATCACGTTCGGTATCTTGAGCAACTTGTTCAAATGTTTGGCCAGAATGCTTAGCCATAATTCGATTAAGTCGATCTTTTGTTTCTTGAATATTATTCGCTTGAATCTGAATATCCGTCGCTTGACCCTGAGCACCGCCACTTGGCTGGTGAATCATGACGCGCGAGTTAGGCAAACAAAAACGCTTACCTTCAGCACCAGCATTCAATAGAAATGCACCCATACTGCAAGCTTGACCAATACACATGGTGCTTACATTAGGCTTAATAAATTGCATTGTATCGTAGATCGACATACCTGCAGTGACCGAGCCACCCGGTGAGTTGATGTACAAATGAATATCTTTATCAGGGTTCTCAGATTCCAAAAATAGCATCTGTGCAACAACCAGATTTGCCATATGGTCTTCAACTTGACCCACTATGAAAATAACACGCTCTTTTAATAAACGTGAATAAATATCATATGAACGCTCTCCACGAGCGGTCTGTTCAACAACCATAGGGACTAATGCGCCCATGATGTCATTACCTTTATCAGAATCAAACATCGATTCAAGCACTCCCTGACTCATTATTATCAGCAAAAAACAGCTATTTTAATTAATAGCTGCTTTTAGTTTAGTCGGTGTTCTGAAAACTGTCAGTCACTCGAAGGAGGGATTATTGAGGTGCGTTTGCAGCCTTAATAACATCTTCGTAGCTTGCTTCTGTTTCAGTCACTTTTGCACTTTCTAGGATCTTTTCTACAACTTGCTCTTCTAAAGCCAAGGCTTCAACTTGAGATTTTTGTTCTGGAGTATTTTTATAGTACTCACGAACTTGCTCTGGCTCTTGGTAAGTAGAAGCAACTTCTTCGATCAAAGCGTCTACTTTTTCTTCAGAAGCAGTCAATTCGAAAGAATCGATTGCAGCATTCATCAACAAACCTACACGTACGCGACGATCAGCTTGCTCTTTAAATAACTCAGCTGGCAACATGCTAGCGTCGATACCCTGACCACCACCAAATTGCTGAATTGCTTGCTGACGTAGACGATCAATCTCTTGATCAGCCAAAGCTGCAGGAACAGCAATTTCGTTAGCCGCAACCAAGCCTTCGATTACCTGGTTTTTAACGTCGTTGCGAATAGCGCGATCTAATTCACGATCCATATTGGCGCGAATATCAACTTTAAAGCTTTCTAGATCTTTAGATTCAACACCAAAGCCTTTAAAGAACTCTTCATTCAATTCCGCTAGCTCTGGCTTTTTAACTTCTTTAACAGCAACTTTAAACTCTACTGCTTTACCTTGTAGGTCTTCTTTGTGATAGTCAGCAGGGAAAGAAAGTTCAATTGTCTTTTCATCACCAGCCTTAAGTCCTACGATGCCGGCTTCAAAACCAGGAATCATAGAGTTAGAACCTAAAGTAAGATTGTAACCTTCTGCTTTGCCACCTTCGAATGCTTCACCATCGATGAAACCATCAAAATCAACAACCGCTTGGTCACCATCTACAGCCGCTTCAGTAGAAGCTTCCCATTTAGCTTGCTGCTTTTGCAATGTTTCAACCATAGTTTCAACATCAGCATCCGTCACTGTCGATTTTTTCTTACTAACTTCGATTGCCGCAAGGTCACCTAAAGTGATTTCTGGGTAAACTTCAAACGTTGCTACGAATTCAAGATCTTTACCTTGTTCATTAACAGTCGCTTCGAAGTTAGTTGGCATACCCGCCATTTTAACGCCTTCTTTTGAAATCGCTTCAAAGAAAGAACGCTGCATTACTTGTTGAACAGCTTCTTGACGAGCTGGCTTACCAAACATTTTTTGTGCAACATTTGGTGGAATTTTGCCTTGACGGAAACCATCAATCTTACGGCCTTTAACCATACTTTTTAGAGCTACAACAACCTGACCATCAACGTCAGCGGCAGGAACGCCAATTGTCATCTTACGCTCTAGGCCTTGAGTAGTTTCGATAGAAATTTGCATGTTTGTCTCTCAGTTAATATTATCGTTTTGTCTGGCGATGCAGGTGCCTAGTTAAGTAAATAGCTAAATAATTAGGCGTACAAATCAATTGTCAATGCACCTGACATCATAAAAGTCGCGCATTATATCTTAAGCTCTGTTACAGAACCATAGCTATCAATACACAGTATTGTTTCGTATAAGAATAGATAATGGGATTAAAGAATTATTTTTCAAGAGAAAAATGAAAATAACTTTAAAATATATTAGATTACTTAATAAAAAAAGACTTTATAAAACAGAAACTTAGAAGGTACAGCATTAGAAAATACAACAGAAAACTACAAGAAGAGATGTTAAAAATAAGTGGGGTGGCTGAAGGGGATCGAACCCTCGACCACAGGAATCACAATCCTGCGCTCTACCAACTGAGCTACAGCCACCACATATTTACTAATAAACCACTTTACTACCCGAAGACGTTGGTACGCCCAGCAGGACTCGAACCTGCAACCCTCGCCTTAGAAGGGCGATGCTCTATCCAGTTGAGCTATAGGCGCTTGGCCATCCAACTCCCGTTAGATTAAGTGGTCGGGATAGAGAGATTCGAACTCCCGACATCCTGCTCCCAAAGCAGGCGCGCTACCAGACTGCGCTATATCCCGATACAACATCGATCTGCGAACTAATTCGCTGTCTCGGTGAAGTGGTGCGTATATTACCCACGAGACCCTACCCCGTCAACACCTTTTTTAAATTTATTTAATAAAAACAAAGACCTGTGGTTTTTCACTAGTATTCAACAATAACATTAAGCTCTAACAGCCCCCTACAAATACATCACTGCTTGCAAACTTTAAGGACCCAAAACAAGAGAATGACAAATTTCACCCTACTCCACTGACAATAACCGACTTACTACTTTGCATTAATAGTCAGGCATGAGAAAATCACTGCATCTATATACCCCTCTAATCTACTGCAAGGTTAAAGATTTACATGAGCGCTCAAATCATTGATGGCAAAGCTACTGCCGAATCTATTCGTAAAACCGTTGCTGAGCGTGTTCAGCTACGCTTAGACAAAGGACTAAGAGCTCCTGGCTTAGCCGTTATTTTAGTCGGTAAAGACCCTGCTTCTGAAGTGTATGTTAAGCACAAGCGTAAAGACTGCGAAGAAGTTGGCATCAATAGCCAAGCCTACGACTTGCCTGTATCAACGTCGCAAGGCGAACTACTAGCTTTAATCGACACCCTGAATAACGATGAAACTATCGACGGCATATTGGTACAGCTTCCATTACCTGCGCAATTAAAGTCGGATGAAATTTTAGAGCGCATTGCGCCTGATAAAGATGTTGATGGCTTCCACCCTTTCAATATCGGTCGCTTAGCACAGCGCATGCCTTTACTTCGCCCATGCACTCCCGCTGGCATCGTAACGTTATTAGAAAATACCAAAGAACCTATCCGCGGCAAGCACGCCGTTATTGTTGGCTCTTCAAATATCGTTGGCCGCCCTATGGGCTTAGAATTACTACTAAAAGGCTGCACAGTAACGACGTGCCACCGCTTTACTGAAGATCTAGAAAGCCATGTCCGCTTAGGCGACATCGTAGTCGTAGCCGTTGGCCGCCCAGACATTGTTAAAGGTGAATGGATCAAGAAAGGCGCCATCGTGATTGATGTGGGCATTAACCGCTTAGACAACGGCAAGCTAGTCGGCGATGTTGAATTCGAAGCGGCGTCTCAGAATGCAAGCCACATTACTCCAGTTCCTGGTGGTGTTGGCCCAATGACACGCGCTAAGTTGCTAGAGAATACTCTACAGGCGTGTGAAGAGCTGCATACTAAGATTTAAGCTGACTTGATTTAGACGCTTAAAAACAAAAAAGGCCGCTAGCTGATATTCAGTTAGCGGCCTTTTTTTATGAGCAAAAAGCAAGCAGACTACCCCTGAGTCCAGCTCGTACCCTCTGGGCCATCACGCAAAGTAATCCCCTGCGCCAACAACTCATCACGTACGCCATCGGCCGTCGCAAAGTCTTTCGCTTTCTTAGCATCAATGCGCTTTTGAATCATAGCCTCAACGTATTCAACATCAACGTCCCCACCAGACTGCAAAAACTCTTCAGGAGAAAGCTGCAAGCAACCTAAAATTGCACCCAATTCACGAAGCTGCGCACCTAAGGCAAATTTCTTTTCGCCTTCGGCTTTATTCACTTCACGAACCAAGTCAAACAATACGCCAATCGCTTCTGGAGTATTAAAATCATCATCCATCGCGGCGTGGAAACGCTCACTATAATCGTTATTAGTAGCTGCAGGTACATAAGCATCTACTTGCGCTAACGCATTATAAAAGCGATCTAGCTTAACCTGCGCTTCTTTTAAGCTGTCTTCGCTGTAGTTAATTGAACTGCGATACTGGCTAGATAATAAGAAGAAACGCACTGTTTCTGGGTGATACTTTTCTAAGATTTCACGAATAGTAAAGAAGTTGCCCAATGACTTAGACATCTTTTCGCCATCGATGCGAACCGCCCCTGCGTGCATCCAGTTATTCGCATAATGACTGCCCGTAGCTGCTTCACTTTGAGCAATTTCGTTTTCATGATGCGGGAACTTAAGATCAGGGCCACCACCATGTATATCGAAATTATTACCCAAGCAGCAAGTCGACATTACTGAACACTCAATGTGCCAGCCCGGACGACCAATACCCCAAGGAGAATCCCAATGTGGTTCGTCCGCTTTAGCATGCTTCCATAAAACAAAATCTAATGGATCTTGTTTTACTTCATCAATTTCAATGCGCGCGCCCGCTTCTAGATCATCCAGAACCTTGCCCGACAATTTGCCGTAACCTTCAAACTTACGCACCGAATAATAAACATCGCCATTATCAGCAGCATAGGCATAGCCCTTTTCGATCAGGGTTTGAACCATTTCGATAATGCCATCGATGTGCGCAGTTGCACGCGGCTCAGAATCAGGCGCTTCAATACCTAACGCTTTAGCATCAACGTGCATTTCATTAATGAAACGCTCGGTCAATACGTCAAACGCCTCGCCATTTTCATTGGCGCGATTAATAATTTTATCGTCAATGTCGGTAATATTACGCACATAATTAACGTTATAACCCTTGTGGCGCAAGTAGCGGGCAATCACATCAAACGCTGTTAATACACGCGCATGACCTAAGTGACACAAGTCGTAAACGGTCATCCCGCACACATACATGCCCACTTTACCTTCAACAATCGGTCTAAATTCTTCTTTCTGACGCGTTAACGTATTATAAATTTTCAATGTTAATCCTTAAGCTTTCTCTTCTATTGAGAGAGAGACTTGTCTTCGCGCAAGCCAATGGTTAAATTAAATACAGGCTTGTCGGCCGCATGATCACGACGGTCAGCGACATAGTAGCCTTCACGCTCAAACTGAAAAACCGACTCTGGCGCAGCTTGTGCCAAACTCGGTTCAACAATCGCACTAATCACCGATAAAGATTCAGGGTTAATGTGCGTCATGAAGTCTTCGCCACCGCGATCTGGCGATTCATGATTCAACAAGCGACCATACACACGCAATTCAGCTTCAATACCATGAGAAGCCGATACCCAATGCACAACGCCTTTTGGCTTCACTTCATCAGCTGGATCTTCGCCTAAAACCGTCGTGATTTGAGTGGCATTAACCTGGACGATTTCACCGGCATCATTTTTGATAAAGTCAGTTGCTTCAATTACATAGCCATTACGTAAGCGAATACGCTTACCTGGGCAGAATTTCTTCTTAAATTTCTTACTGTACTCTTCTTTAAAGTCATCTTGATCGATAAAGATTTCTTTCGTGAACGGCACGGTACGCTTTGACGAATCGCCCGTTGCTTCGATCAAAGAGTCCGGCAAGGATTCAACGGTGATATCTTCGTAATGATCATCAGCCATATTGGTAATAACCACTTTAAGCGGATTAATCACAGCCATTGCACGAGGTGCATTATTATTCAGATCGTTACGCAAAGCATGTTCAAGCATCGCAATATCAACAACACCATCACTACGAGACACACCAATCATTTCGCAGAAGTTACGAATCGATGCTGGCGTAAATCCACGACGACGCATTCCAGAAATGGTAGGCATGCGAGGATCATCCCAGCCCGACACCAAATTTTCGTCAACCAACTTTTTAAGCTTACGCTTAGAGGTCACGGTATAGTTCAGGCTTAAACGACCAAACTCATACTGCTGTGGCTTAGCAGGAACTGGCAGATTATTAATGTACCAATCATACAATGGACGATGATCTTCAAACTCAAGCGTGCACACCGAGTGTGTAATACCTTCTAGCGCATCAGACTGTCCATGGGTGAAATCATAAATCGGGTAGATACACCATTTATCACCCGTCTGGTGATGCTCAACATGGCGAATACGATACATAATTGGATCACGCAGATTCATATTGCCTGACGCCATATCAATTTTAGCGCGCAATGCATGCTCGCCATCTTTAAACTCACCCGCTTTCATGCGCGCAAAAAAATCTAGATTTTCTTCAACACTGCGATCACGGTAAGGACTGTTCTTACCTGGGCGATTGAAGTCACCTTTGTACTCTTCTGATTCTTCCGGCTTAAGACTACACACATAAGCGGTGCCAGCCTTAATCATATGAACCGCATAATCGTGCAGCGTATCAAAATAATCTGACGAGAATCGCACATCACCAGACCACTGAAAACCCAACCAAGTTACGTCTTCTTTAATCGCATCAATGTATTCCTGACTTTCTTTTTCAGGGTTAGTATCATCAAAACGCAGATTGCATTCACCATTAAATTTCTCAGCCAAACCGAAGTTCAAACAGATGGATTTAGCGTGGCCAACGTGTAAATAGCCATTCGGCTCTGGAGGGAAACGAGTAATGACCTTGTCGATCTTGCCACTGGCTAGATCTTCTTCAACGATTTTGGCAACAAAGTTATTGACGTTATTAGTCTCTGACATGCGTTTTGCGTCTCTTAATGTCTCTGCAATTAGAATAGATAATGCTAGTTATCAGCTGATATTCATGGAAAAAACCGTTATTATACGCGTCATACGGCCTAGAGCCATACGTAGATTCAATATTTAATCATTATAAACGCTAGGAAATACCATGATTCTTTTAAAGACCAACTTCGGCGACATTAAAATCAACCTTTTTAACGAAGAAGCGCCAAAGACAGCCGCTAACTTCCAGAAGTATGTAGAAGAAGGTTTTTACGACGGCATCATCTTTCACCGCGTAATCGATGGCTTTATGGTTCAAGGCGGCGGCATGCTTCCAGGCATGGAAGAAAAGCGCACTAACGCAACGATCGATAACGAAGCTGATAACGGCCTTTCTAACAAGACAGGTACGTTGGCAATGGCTCGCACCAATGATCCACATTCTGCCAGCGCTCAGTTCTTCATCAACGTTTCTGACAATACGTTCTTAAACCATACCGCTAAAAACTCTGAAGGTTGGGGCTACTGCGTATTCGGTGAAGTGGTTGAAGGTATGGATATTGTAAATAAGATCAAAGGCACTCCAACGACTACTCGTCGTGGACACCAAGATGTTCCAGTTGACGATGTAATCATCGAATCTGCGACTGTTATCGAAGCATAAGAAGATTCCAGATATGGCGATTTATTTTATTTCTGACCTACATCTGGAGCCTGCACAAAAAGCCATCACTGATGGCTTTTTGTCGTTTCTGGACTCGTTAATTGACGCAGAAGAGCTTTATATTCTAGGCGACTTTTTTGAAGTTTGGATCGGCGATGATTACTCCAATGAATACATTGAGCTAATCAATCAAGCGTTACAAAAGTGCGCAGCCAAAGGTACCAAAATTTATTTCATGCATGGCAACCGCGACTTTTTGGTCGGGAAAGCTTGGTGTGATAGCGCCCATTGTGAATTACTGGATGAATCTAAGCTAATCACACTTGGTGACGAAAGCATTCTTTTGATGCATGGCGATAGCCTTTGCACCGATGATGTTGAATACATGAAAGCACGAGTCATGCTGCGCAACCCGCAATGGCAAGACCAACTGCTCGCCAAATCAATTCCTGAGCGAATTGAATTTGCCAAGCAAGTTCGTAGCGAAAGCAAAGAAAGTCAAAAAGGCAAAAGCTACGACATAATGGATGTTAACCAAGAAGCGGTTGATAAAGTGTTATCTGAAGCTAATTGCACAACAATGATCCACGGCCATACTCACCGCCCAGACATTCATCAATGGGAATTTGCAGGTAAAAATCGCACTCGCTATGTTCTTGGCGACTGGGGCGATAAAGGCTGGTTTATTAAATGGCAAGCGGGTGAAGAATTGAAACTCGAATCGTTTGACCTCTAGCAAAAACAAAGTAAATAGCAGCTATTTCTATAGCTGCGCTCTCACCAAGCCATCATCCAACCTTACACCACACAAAAAGCATCTCTTCAGCTAACTCATAAGGTATCTCAAAACAGCCATGCCCCGTTTACCCGCCCTTTCAACAAACCCTATCATCTTAGGCGCCCTATTTATTTTATTAGGCGAAGCGCTTCTCGGGGTAATGGGTGGCATTATTAAACATCTATCTGAAGACCTTTCTACACAGCAAGTTGTATTCTTTCGCAACATCGCCGGCCTCATTATGTTGCTACCCATTTTATTAAAAACGGGATTATCAGAACTAAAAACCCAGCGCTTTCACTGGCACTTAATGCGGGCTGTTGTCGGGCTAACCGCCATGTACTGTTATTTCTTTGTACTGGCTCGTATGCCATTAGCAGAAGCTTTTTTAGTTAAACTCACCAGCCCCTTTTTTATGCCGATCATTGCCTATGCATGGCTAAAAGAAAGCATCGGGCCAAATACACGCTGGGCGATTATTATTGGCTTTATCGGTGCAGCGTTTATTTTAAGACCCGGCACCGATAGCTTCTCGTATTTCGCCATCATTGGCTTTATCGGCGCAGCGTTAGCGGCACTGGCGAAAGTCACCATTCGTAAAATGGGCAATACCGAAAGCAGCGTCGCGATTGTATTTTACTTTGGCTTAATCTCAGCGATTATCTCCGCACCCCCTGCCATTTATGCTTGGCAGGAAGTACCCAACTACGCATGGGGTTGGATTGTAACGCTAGGTACTGTCGCCACACTCGGACAGCTAGCATTAACACAAGCTTACAGAATAGCCCCAACAGGTAAAATAGGCATTTACGTATACTCATCGGTTATTTATGGCGCCGCAATGGGCTGGGTATTTTGGGATGAAGTGCCGTTGTGGACTACGTGGCTAGGCAGTGCTTTTATTATTGCAGCAGGACTGATTAATATTCGAAAAAAGAAATCCACTTAACTCTCTCAGCCAGCCGATTGATTAGCCGCTACTCAATTGATAAATTACAAATATTATCAGCACAATAAAGACAGTTATTTTAAGAACTCCCTTCGGCTTTAACTTATGCAACTCTGCATTTAAGCGCTCTCTTGTTTCCGGTATCCAGGGATGGCTGGAATCGCATTGCACAGCCTTATCAAAGTATTCCTGGGCTTTTTCTATATTTCCATCAAACACATTAATCACTACCAGTTTTTGATAGGCAAACGATTGAATGCTTGGCGACTCATTTAATTGAATTAATGCATAAAGAGTCTTAACTGCTTGCTCCTCCCCTTCGACCATAACGGTAGTATCATAAAGAGTATTAGCAAACCACCATGCATCTTCATAAACTAGATCTTGGGGATTCTCCAAAACAAAAGGAACCAGCACCATCGCTGAATCAATGAACTCGTAGTCTTTTTCGAAGTTGATATTAATAAAATCTCGCGCAGCCTCAAAATGCCAGTTTGGCTTATGCGCTAATAAATCACTTTCAGCTTCGGACAGATGTGTCAGCGCTAACTTAAAAAGCTCTTGTGGCGTCGGAATAAGGAGCTGATCGTCAGCATCCAACTGATAATCATCAAGACTAGAATAAGCAGGCACTTTATAAGAAAAATTATTACTCGGTTTAGGCAATGCAATAAAGATACGTCTCAAAGTATCTTTATTGATATTAACCGCCTTACCATTCAACAAAGGACCTGCATCAATTAAGAACCGCTCCACCCCTTCATGCATTAAGCATGAGCTAAGTTGCTTGCCTATTAGTAAAATAGTAGGGTCCATTTCTGTATTATCGCTATATTCCATTAGCCATTCCGTATTAATCATCGCGCGTTTAATGTGCGCCTATATTCAAGTATCGTTGAGATTTAAGTATCGTTGAGATTTAAGTATCGTTGAGATTTAAGTATCGTTGAGATTTAAGTATCGTTTGAGGCGTCCATTTGAACAGATTTTCTTGCCTAAAGTAAGGAGATAATAACCCGCCAATCTGACTGCCATTAACCATGTATTTTTATTCGTTCCGCTAAAAAATCATTCATGCGCTTTTTTCAATGTGTATGGCTCCGTGTAAATGTCACTTATAGGAAGGCAATACAGCGTTGGAATTCTGAAGTCAGATTATTTATTGATGATTGAGTCAACGTTATAGAGGCTTGAATTTGTAATATTGTCATCACCTGGCATTGTATAAAAGGTTACTTTTGACTCGCTCAATGTCGCGACTGCTAAACTCCTTTGAGCTGAAGCATACAGGGTATTCATGTCATTAATGATCATTGGAGTAAAGTTAGTATGGCGTCCATACCGGCCCAGTTATTTTTCACATAGATCAATTCATCCATAATATTGTAACAATCACTACTCATTCCATGAGCTCAACATATTAGTATTCGAATACGCCAACTACAAGCGCAGCAGGTTCAATTCTTGAATTACCATGCAACTCTGTCGCGTATCATTTCTATTTATAATTACTGTACCAGAAAACCTTAAAGGTCTCTTATCTCAGTATTTAAAATGAGTGGAGTTTCAATTACTTAACTAAAAGGTTGCGGCTCAGGGTGCAATTTAATACCAAACTTATTATTCACATCTGCCTGCACAGCTTGTTGAATATTAATTAAGTCTTGCTGACTCGCGCCATGTTTCAAGGTTAATACCAATGCTTGCTGGTCGTGCATTTTGGCTAAGCCTAACGCCTTTCCTTTCCAGCCACACTGGTCGATCAACCAACCCGCTGCAACTTTTACCCGCTTTTCACTTCCTTCAACATTACCTTGAGCACTGCCCTGCACTGCATATACTGGCATATTAGGAAACTGGTTTAATAATTCATCCGCTTGAGATTTTGGAATAATAGGATTAGTAAAGAATGAACCTGCATTTGGAATCTTAGCAGGGTCAGGCAATTTACTATTACGCACTTCAATCACCCAGTCAGCCACTTGCTGCGCTGTCAGCGTTTCAGCACCTTTATCCATATCGGCCGCAACAAACTGTTCGGCCATTTGTTTTAACGGCGCATAGGACGTCTGTGGGTTGAATACTTTGGATAATCTAAAAATGACTTGGGTAATTAAGAAATCATTTTTAAATTGTTTTTTGAAGATAGAATCACGATACGAAAAATCACATTGATCAGCAGTAAAAGTCATCCACTGACCAGTCGAAAGCTGCAAACCACGAACTTCTTCAATATACTGGCCAACCTCAACACCATAAGCGCCGATATTCTGAATAGGCGATGCGCCAACAGTGCCTGGAATGAGTGCTAAGTTTTCTAAACCGTAAGCGCCCAGCTCGATAGATTTCAAAACCCACTGATGCCAATTCAATCCAGCATCAACCGCATAAATAATCGATTCATCATCTTCCGATAATTTTTCAATAGCTTGCATGGCGCTCTGAACAACTAAGCCTGTCACTTGGGGCTGCACAATCATATTGCTACCGCCGCCTAATACTTTTACTTTAAGCTGACGGGTTTTGGCATATTCTAATAGCGCCAACAATTCAGTCACTGAATTAAAACGTGCAAAATAATCGGCTATTCCCATAAGGGATAGCGTATTTAGAGAAGATAAATCGAATTGGGCTTTTATATTCAAAGGAGCTGTTTGTTTCAAAAATGGCGGCATTAGAGCTTCGACTGAATATCTAAAATTAATTGATCACAGGCTTCTTCAACCATATCCAACACCTCTTCGAAACCATCCTTTTCTCCGTAATACGGATCAGGTACTTCGGTTAGTCCCTTTGCTTTTAAATTGGGCGTAGAGAAAGTTTGCAAAAATAATTGTGGTTTTGCTTTAACAGCACCCGCGGGAACAATCGTTTTTAAATTTTCTAAGTTTGAATCATCCATCGCTAAGACATAATCAAATTCTAAAAAATCGTCAGCAATCGCTTGCCGTGCCCGAAAATGAGAAAGATCATAATCACGCTTTCGTGCCGCTTGCTGCGAACGTAAATCAGGTTCTTTTCCAACATGCCACGCAGCCGTTCCGGCACTATCAACCTCAACAACGTCCGACAGCCCCGCCATCGCCAACTTGCGCTCAAGCACACCATGAGCCGTTGGCGAACGGCAAATATTCCCTAGGCAAACAAACAAAACCTTGATCATTAGCGCTTAGCTTTTTCTAGCTTTTCTTCTTCACCCATTTGACGCGCTTCTTGCTCTAACATGACAGGAACGCCGTCACGTACAGGGAATGCCAAGCCATCAAAGGTGCATAATAATTCTTGCGCTTCGTTATCCAGTTTTAACTGACCTTTACAGTTTGGGCAAACCAACATTGCGGCTAATTGCTTATCCATGTGTACATCCTCGTTATTATTTACGGCGCAAATGCATTCGATTATTGTTCAGTCTTTGAACTACAAACCAGTGCGGTTAAATCATTCATTAATGTATTTTCTAGTGCTGCACTTAATTGTGCATCCACTTCTAAATACCACATATTTTCATTGGCAAATGCAGCGCATTTAACCCAATCTTTTTCTGTCATAACAATGCATTGCGAATACTCATTCGCGATGTCTAAATCTGTTTGAGTGAAGGCATGATGGTCGGCAAAAACATACTCTTTGTATTTAACGGCTAGCGAATCCAGAGTGGTAAAAAAACGCTGAGGGTTTCCTATACCAACAATCGCATGAAGCGCTTTGCCAGCAAAGAAGTCCAATAATTTTCTCTCTCCGGTTTTCGCATTAACCCAAGATGATGGCACAATCGCCATTCCCTGCTCTTCATTTTCTTTGGCGCTCGCAATTTTAGTTACACCATTCAAGATAACCGCATCAACGGTGTCTAAACGCCAAGCACCTTCACGTAATGGCCCTGCGGGCAATAACCAGTTATTACCCAGTTGACGCTTTGCATCTAAAACGACAATTTCGTAATCTCGCGCCATTTTATAATGTTGTAAACCATCATCCGATAGAATCAAGTCAATACCTTGCTGCGATAACAATTCAATCGCAGCATTACGGTCTGAACCAATTACAACGGGGCAATCTAAACGATCTCGCAATAACTTAGGCTCATCCCCGACGATACTGGCGAGTTCGTGCTTAGCCAAAAGGTACGGGTAATGCGGAGCATTGCTGCCATAGCCACGACTGATAATTCCGACATGGATTCCGGCTTCATTCAAACGTTTCACTAGCTGACACGTTAGCGGTGTTTTACCAGTGCCTCCCACATTGATATTGCCAATGACAACAACCGGAATGTGATTATTCTTTATAGCCGTTGCACAACGAGTTAACCATAAACGTCGAGTATGGCTTAATAAATAAAACAGAGCACTGAACGGCAATAGCCAAATATTCCACCATTTGGCTTCATACCAGCTTTTTTCTATGCGTGCAGTTAAGCGCTCTAACATGGTTATTAACCTTAACCTTCTTGAAACTGAAGATCGTGCAAATTCGCGTACGCGCCTTTTGCCGCTAATAATTCGTGATGGCTTCCACGTTCTATTATTTCACCTTTTTCCATCACCCAAATCTGATCTGCATTTTCGATCGTGCTTAAGCGATGCGCGATGACAAATGTTGTGCGACCTTTAACCACTTCTTCCATCGCACTTTGAATGTGTCTTTCTGATTCAGTATCCAAAGCCGAAGTCGCTTCATCTAGAATTAGTACAGGAGAATTTTTAAGAATAGCTCGAGCAATGGCAATGCGCTGTCTTTGACCACCCGATAACAAAACGCCATTATCGCCAATCATGGTATCGTAGCCATCTGTCATCTGAACGATAAACTCATCGGCATGAGCAGCCTTTGCCGCAGCGATTACTTCTTCGCGAGTTTTATCTTGCAGCTCACCATAGGCAATATTATCCAATACGGTACTATTGAATAGCATCACTTGCTGACTCACGATAGAAACATTTTTGCGTAAGCTGGCAAGAGTCAGGTCTTCAATTTTATGACCATCTAATAATATGCTGCCTTGCTGGGCTTGATAAAAGCGTGGTAAGAGTGTCATTAGTGTTGTTTTGCCACTGCCTGAGCGCCCGACCAGAGCGTAAGATTTTCCTGATTCTGCTTTGGCGTTTAGTGATTTCAGAACCCAATCATCAGAGCTTGGGTATTTAAAACTTAAATCTTTAATTTCAACATCACCACGAACGCGATCCAGTTTAATCTGGCCGTCATCTTTTTCAGTATCGGTATCCAGTACCGAGAAGATTGATTCTGCGCCGACCAAGCCTTTTTGAATAATCGAGTTAATGTCTGTTAATGAACGCAATGGTTTTGCAATTAAAGAGGCCGCAGTAATGAAGGTCATAAATTCACCCGCACTCATGGTTTGATTTAAGACTCGCTCAAACATCATATAAACCATTACACCTAATCCTAATGCAATAATCTGCTGATTAAGTGGCACGTTGATCGCATTAGTTAATGCAAATTTCAGTGCTTGTTTGCGGTTATCTTCACTGGCTTTATGGAAGCGTGCGCTTTCAAAATCTTGGCCACCAAAGGTACGCACTTCACGATACGCGGTGATCGATTCGTTAGTCACCTGGGTAACATTACCCACTGATTTTTGAATGCGTTTACTGTATTTACGAAAAAATTTACTGGCAAAAGAAACCAAGGCACCAATAATCGGAGCAAGTGCTAAGAATATTAACGTGAGTGTCCAATCAAGATAAATTAAGTACCCCATGAGGAAGATCACGGTTAAGCCATCTTGTACCAAGGTCGTCAGTGCTTTAGTAGCAGCACCTGTAACTTGGTCTACATCAAAAATAACCCGCGAAATCAAACGCCCAGTTGATTCTCCATCATAATAGTTACTTGGCAGCGTCAACATGTGATTAAACAAAACGGTACGCAAACTATGAACGACACCGCGCCCTACTCGTGCGATAAAATACTTTCCTAAGAAAGTACCAAGACCGCGATAAGCAAAAATTACGATTAAGGTAATAATCACAAAACGAGCATCTTCAGGTTTTGGGTTAGCTAATACTTCTGTAATTTGCCCCATCATCCAAGAAAGTGCAGGTGCTGCGGATGCAAAAAGGATAAAGCCAAGAATGGCTATCAGAAATGAGCCTATAAAAGGCTTAACATAGGTCAGCAGACGCCCATAAAGGCGTCTTACCGATACTTTCTCAGACATGAATTATTCCGCGCTAGCTTGACGAGTTGTGATACTAAGATTTACAAAACCTGTTTGCCCAGCGGCATCCATTGCTCGCACAACCGCTTGGTGTGGTGTGTTTGCATCGGCAGTAATGGTAATCGGCAAGCCTGTTTCGCCATTGGCGGCTTTCATTATTCCGCGCTTTAACGTATCCAGCTGGTTATTGATTAAGCTTTTATCGTTAATCGAATAACTGCCTGAGGCGGTAATAATAATTTCTAGTCGATTGGTCGCTACCGGTTGCTGCTCTGCGCTTGCTTCTGGTAAATCTATACTTAAATGATTTTCCTTAGTAAACGTCGTTGAGACCATAAAGAAAATCAGCAGTAAGAACACGACGTCAATCAAGGGTGTAAGGTTAACTTCCACCATCTCTTTATTTTGACGTTTGAAATTCACAATTAAACTCCGACCGCTTGATTGCTCTCTGATTTTTTAATGGGGCTATCAGCAACTTCACGTTCGCCATGAAGCACATCGACCAGTTTTAAAGATTCTTGCTCCATAAAGACAACCACTTCGTCAACTCGGCGCTGAAGCATGCGATGGCAAATAAGGGCTGGAATCGCAATGGATAGACCCGCAGCTGTCGTTACCAATGCTTCAGAAATCCCCCCAGCTAACATGCCAGCCTGCCCGGTTCCTGCAAGCATAATTTCAGAGAATACCTTGATCATACCAATAACCGTTCCTAATAGACCCATTAAAGGCGCTACTGCGGCAATCGTTCCCAATGCATTTAAGTAGCGTTCCATCTCATGAATTTCATGGCTGGCAACTTCTTGAATGCTTTCTTTCATAATATCGCGACCATGCTTAGAATTCACTAAGCCCGCAGCCAATACGCGCCCCAGCGGTGAGTTGTCGCGTAATTCTTTAATACGCTTACCATCAAGCTGATTATTCTTCATCCAGCCCCAAACTTGCCCCAACAGATTGACTGGTGCAATTTGACTGGTACGAAGCGTCCAAAAACGCTCGCCGCTAATAGCCGCCGCTAATACTGAACAAATGATGATCGGAATCATCATCCAACCGCCACTCTGGATGATCTCAAACACAGGTAAATCTCCTAACAACATGAACTTATTATGATTTATGGGCGCTACTTTAGCACAAGCTTGATCAACAGCTCTATACTCAGATGCAATGAATACGTGGTTCAAATCACATTTGTCGCCAGTTTGGTGCATTTTTCATACGCCATTGAGTGACAGACATACTTTCACCTAGGTTAATTTCGATAGCACCTGACTCGGCGGTATTATAGAGAGGGATAGAGTGCTGGCTAAATCGGGATAAAACGCTGGAGTGAGGATGATGGAATCGGTTTTTAAAACCGCTAGAAACGACGGCAATTTTAGGATCGACCTGCAAAATCCATTCTTCGCTCGAACTGCTTTTACTGCCATGATGGCCGACAATCAGAACATCTGATTTCAATGCTTCGCCATAATTTGCAACCAATTGCCTTTCGGCTCTTTTATCAATATCTCCAGACAACAAAATCCGCTTACCCGACATTTCCATTTGAACAATACAGGATTGATTATTATCACTGGCATTGGGCAGCTCATAATTAAATACTCGCCAACGACTGCTGTGGCCTTCTGCAGACATTAACGTCCAGCCTTCTATGCCATGGCAGAGAGTATGATGAGGTTTATTCGGCTGGCCCGCATAGGTAAAAGCCGGCGTAATTTTTCGCCGCAGCCCCGCTTCGCCACCGGCATGATCATTATCAGAGTGGCTAACAAAAAGAAGATCCAAGGCCTGGCCATTGAAACCTAAGATATTTTTTGCCACAACAGCATCCCCTAGGCTGAAGCCAGAGCGGAATTTTGCACCGGTATCGTAAAGCCATGATTTTTGTGATGAATCACTATTAGATGAAGGGTCAGAACCGTACACCGCCAACCCCTGCCCGACATCGAAAACAATTAACTTCTGATCCTTAACGGTGACTGGCATCAAAAAGACGCAAACCAATAGCACCAAGCTTAATCGTTTAAAAGGTGCGCCAGCAAACCAGAGGGCCGATATAACCAGAGGGAATAGTAGAATTAACCAGATACCCGAGGGCTTGTAGACCAACCAACTAGGATAAAGCGACAGCTGATGCAACAAGCTCATCGTATGGGTTAATACAGTATTTAGCATGTCTACGGCTATACTTTCTGGCCATATAAACGCAATTAAGGACAGCGGCATAACAACAAACCCTAATAAAGGGATCGCGATTATATTAGTAAAAAATGAAAGTGCTGATTGAGGTTGTTGAAAAAACCACAACAGTGGCATCAGTGCAATAAATACAATCCACTGGGGTTGATAGAGTAACTTAACTCGTTCTTTAATTTTACTGAGTCTTAGCTTAGTACGTTCTGATTTCTGCCTATGCCCAATCTGTCCGTCATAACTCATCAACAATGCTCCTACTGCTGCGAATGAGAACCAAAAGCCAATAAATAAAATACTCAGTGGATTCACCAGTAGTACCAGCAACATAACCCATAGCCAGGTATCGAATAAAGACCAATGATGGCGAATATATACCACGCAGACCCCCAGAGCCAGCATCAAGCCTGCACGCTGTATTGCCAGTCCCATGCCAGCCATATAGGCGTACAAAGCACAGGCCAATAATAATATAAAAGGCGTTAACTTGAAGAGCACAGAAGCACGCGGGAAAAACAGCATCACTTCTAAACGAATTAATAAGAACCAGAGCGCAGTAACAATAAAGACAAGAAAGCCGACATGCAGACCACTCACAATCAATAAATGAATAGTGCCCGTTAATTGAAAATCCAGCCATTGCTCTTTGGGTAAGTAGCCTGCCTCTCCAAACAATAGCGCTGGAATCAATTGCCCCGATACGCCTTCAATTGAAGCTGCGCGCTGTATCCATTGTTCACGCAGACTGCGTAACTGGCTCCGCCAGTCAGTCGCAATGCCCGTTACTTTATGTGTGAGTAGGTATCCTGACGCATCGATACCACGACTGAGCTGCCAAGCTTCATAGTCAAACCCAAAAGGGTTAATAAAACTATAAGGTGCTCTTAATTTAGCGGTAAATTGAATAATCGAGCCACAGGCTATCTTCGAGGGAATCAGCCCTGTTTCTTTATTGGCAGTACGGTAGTAGTTTAACGCCAAGCGCTTCATCGGCGGCGCGCTTAATTCACCAGCTGTCATCGAGACAATAAGAATCACTAATTTTTCAACAGCGTTATTTTCCCTCCTCTTGTTAACAGCCCCGCCGCCATTAACATCCCTACAACCTGAAACTTCGCCAATCCCTTCCACTACCATACCCGACAAATCCGTACTTAAACGGCTGCTCAAACGATCTTCTAACCAATAATGGCTATAATACGCGGAAGCAAAAATACCTGTAATAGCGATTAGCCGAATAAAAACGGGGCTGCTTTTAGCGCATATCAACACTCCCAAGTTCAATAAAATGAGCAATCCAAATTGATCAGATTGGAATTGAATAGATATAAATAGCGCTAAAATAGCACCAACCAAACAGAGTCTCATTGCCACCCCTAAAGATTATGGGCATAATCCAGCCCTATAATCAGCATGGCAGATATCGCTGAAACCACAAAAGAACCGAGCAAATGCCAAAGAAAAAGTTACAAAAACTCTTCCCGACGCCCGAACAAGTGAAAAATAACAAGTCACTTGCCTTTTTAGGGCCGCTTATGAGTAAGCCCAAAATGTGGTACTTAAATAGGCGCTCAGTTGCACAGGCATTCTTTATCGGCATTTTTTGTGCTTTTATTCCTATGCCATTTCAAATGGCATTGGCTGCTATCCTCGCATTCTATTTCAACTCAAACTTACCAATCTCTGTTGGCCTTGTATGGTTAAGTAACCCAATCACAATGCCGCCGCTGTTCTATGCGACCTATAGCTTAGGGGCTTATTTACTTGATATTCCTGCTCGAGAGTTTAATAGCGATATGACGCTAGACGCCCTCTTGTCTCAATTGAGCGAGATTTGGCTGCCTTTGTATTTAGGCTCATTATTGTCGGGGCTAGTCTTTGCGAGTATTGCTTATATTACAATGCGAGTTTTGTGGCGTATGCACATCATATCTCATTGGAATAAGCGTAAAGCTGAGCGTCTGGCGAGAGAAGTTTCATCCATCAATAGTGAATCGGGTGATGTTTAAATAGACATAAAAAAAGAGAGCCTAAGCTCTCTTTTTTTATGTCTTTTTTATGTCTAGCATGCGCTAAACAACAGATTCTGAAATGAACTTATTCTGCTAGCTCTTTATCCATTTCTATCAACGTGCGATCAGACAGTTTATAACGACGATTAGCACGGCCAGCTAAAGCCTCGTCATGAGTCACAATAACAAAAGCCATACCTATTGTCTGAGAGAGCGACAATAATACATCTTCAACTTGTTGCGCAGTTTGCTGATCTAGGTTACCGGTAGGTTCGTCTAGAAGAACAACTTTAGGTTCCCCCACTAAGGCTCGAGCTATGGCAACCCGTTGTCTTTCGCCACCTGAAAGCTCGGCAGGTTTATGCTCAGCGCGCGCTGAAAGCCCTACTTGATCTAAGCATTTCAAAGCTCTTGCTTTTGCGACTTTTGTTTTCTCACCACGAATTAATAATGGCATCATCACATTTTCGAGTGCGCTGAATTCAGGCAGCAAGTGATGAAATTGATACACAAAACCCAAATCACGATTACGCAACTGAGTTCGAGCGATTTCTGCTAGAGAATGTATTTTATGCCCGGCTAACGTTACTTCGCCACCATCGATAGAATCCAAACCGCCTAAAGCATTCAAGAGTGTACTTTTACCAGAACCCGACGCACCGATAATTGATATTGTTTCACCCACATAGACTTGCAGATCAACATTTTCCCAGACCACGATATCATCAGGGCCGGTGCGATAAGTTTTACTTATGTTCTTAGCATCCAGAACAACAGTATGTAAGTTTGCATTACTCATAGCGCAATGCCTCCGCTGGCTGGATTTTAGACGCTCTCACCGCTGGATAAATAGTGGCAAGAAAGCTCAGCACGATTGCACTAGAAGTAATCATCGCAACATCTGACCATAAAAGCTGAGACGGTAGGTAACTAATAAAATACACATCGCTATTCAAAAACTGCACACCCGATATGGTTTCTATCCAAGCAATGATATCGGAAACAGTTAATGCACCAATAATGCCCAGTACCGTACCCAGTGCAACGCCGACCACACCAATGGCTAAACCTTGCACCATAAATATTCGTAAAATAGTGTTTGGTGTTGCGCCCATGGTACGTAAAATTGCAATATCTGCCTGCTTGTCGGTAACAACCATCACCAGGGTCGCGATAATATTAAAAGCGGCAACAGCGACAATGATCAATAACAGTAAGCCGATCATAGTCTTTTCCATTTTAATTGCTTGGAACAAGTTACCGTGGGTACGTGTCCAATCGCTTCCAGAATAAATCCCTCCAACCTCACTTACAAGCTGCCAAACCAACTTGGGGGCGGTAAATAAATCTTCTGTTTTAATTCTTAGGGCTTGAGCTTCTCCGGACAAACGCGCTAACTTACGCGCATCCGCTAAATGAATAACCGCCAAGTTCGCATCTAATTCTGCGCCAACCGAAAAGATACCCGAGACGGTTAATCGCTTAATTCGAGGTAAAATACCCGCTGGAGACAATGTCGCTTCAGGCAACATCAGTGTTACTTTGTCGCCAATAACTAGGTTTAAACGACGAGCTAATATCTCACCCATCACTACATTGAAACCGGAGGCAGTGAGAGACGCTAACTCCCCTTCAATCATATGATCTGGCAAAATAGAAACACGGCGTTCGGCTTCTGGGTCGATACCCGTTACCATCGCGCCTTGTACTCGACCTTGGTAAGCCATCATGCCTTGAAGTCGTGTTAGTGGTGCTGCCGCGACAACACCGGGGTACTTTTCAACTTCTTCAGCAAGTTCTTGCCAATTCTGAACACCACCCCGCTCATAGATAATGCCATGAGGGATCATACCCAGAATGCGTTCGCGCAACTCTCGGTCAAATCCATTCATTACCGATAAAACGAGTATCAGTACAGCAACGCCTAAGGTCATACCCACCATAGAAGATGCAGAGATAAAGGAGATAAAATGATTACGGCGCTTTGCTGCTAAATAGCGAAAGCCGATTAATAGAGGTAGTGATTTTTTCATGTGCGGATTAAAGCACAGCTTTTATAGAAGCGCTATCGCCGTAAGCAACGGATTTCCTTGATTTTTTGTCAAGAAGGGTCGTGTTCGTTATTACTGCAAGCCCTGTTAAATATAGATGTCAACTTGGCGTAAACCAGCTTGCTTCTAATAGAGCCTGAGCTAAGATAGTGGGATAGCAATGCTTTGTGCGCATGGACTTATTATGAAAACTAAGATGAACATTAAACCAATCAAATTCGCTAAATTCTTATTACTGCCGTTTTCAGTATTAATCAATGAAGCCGCATTCGCTGAGATCAGCACTCTGACATCAGAAGAATTAACCGATACTTATATACAAGATACAACGGTTATCGTTCGTCCTCAAAAAGCTCAAGAGCCCAAAACGTCTATTCCTGTGACACTAAAGGTGACACCTCTTGAGAAAACAGCGCAGACTCTACCTGAAGATCAAACTGGTTCCTTGACCTCTATAAGTCATGAGCTTTCAACCTACGATGATCTAAATAATCAGCGCGCTCTTGAAAATAATTTAAGTCCTCAGCTACCTTTTCCAACGACTGAATTTATCACCTCACCACCGTCAGAAGCCGCGCTTGAGCTCATTCGCTCCAATTACGGCAGTCAGCAAGGCGTTATCGATGGACAGCCTATCGATCTTACAACCCTTCCTTTCTTAACTAACCTACAGCCTGCTAACCCCGGAGATATCCCAGCCGGCACAAGCTACCAAACGACGGAAAGCTCTTTCACCATTAATATTCCCAACTTAGGGAATTTTAAGTCTCAACAGATCGCCTCCCCTAATGGCGAGATCGGTGTCAATGTAACGCCTTCCAATATTGAATATACAATCAACATCCCTCGTTAATTTTTTTATAAAAAAATAACCTCAATTTGGGCCAAATCACTGGCCTAAATTCAATTTCTGCTCTACACAAACAAAAAACCCTTATTTTTCAATAGCTTATAGTTAATGAATTCGCTATCTGTTCTTTTCGTAAAGATATGCTACATCTATAGATATATGTCTATAAATGCAGCATAATCTTGAGACTATAAGAATAAAAGAAGTCGAGATTGCCCATGCAGTTTTCAACATTCGAGCCAAACAGTCTAAAACAAGCCCCTAGCGTACAGATGATTGGGCGCTACAAAATAGAGTTCCATTTATTTTCTCAACCTGAGAATTTAGGTAAAACTCCTGTTGTATTTTTAGGTGGCGCATTCCAAAGTTTTACTTCCTTTAAAACAGAAGTAGAGTTGGTCTACCAGACACATCCTGTAATCTTATTGGATCTTCCGTCTCAGGGCAGCAATGATCAATTAGCGCCTGAACTAGATCTAGCGGATTTCTCATCTCTTCTTAAAGGCTTCTTTGAAGCTCAAGGAATTGATCAGGTTATGATGGTGGGGATTAGTTATGGTTCCGCTATGGCGACATTATTTGCCGCAGAATACCCAAATTTCGTAGAGCGACTATTAGTTTCAGGAATTACCTGCTTTCGTCGTGATACTCTGGTTCTTCTATTAGAAGACTCGCTGAATTTATTGGCGCAAGGAGAATTAAAATCCTTTGCAGCAACAGCCGTTTCTAATTTGGTTAACCACAACCGCATGCAAGAAACTGAAGTAGGAAAGACCTATCGTCGCCTACTGTATCGTCAAGTGGCGCGTTTAAATGATAACGAGCAATTGCGTTACGCTCAAAATACTCAACGCTTACTGCGTTTTGAAGGTTTTGATAAGTTCCCTGCTTGCCCAACATTAGTAGCAACCGGTGAATATGATAACTTCACCCTGCCGGCTGAGAACGCGGCTTTTGCTGCCTCTTGTGCTGACGCACAGTTCGCCGTAATCGAAGATGCTGATCACTTATCCCAGTTTGAACGTAGAGATGTGACTTCTGAACTCTTCTATCGATTCATTCAAAATCACTGCATCAAAGGCATTGCCGGAACTCGTTTATATTCAGATGGATACACCTCTCAAGAGCGTCGCTTACAGCCACGCTTAACATTGAATAACGATAAAGCATTGCTAATTGATGAAGTAACAGGCATTAAGCACGACGTTCGCATTGCGGATATCAATTTTTCTGGCTGCCAAATCAATTTAGACCATTGCGATCTCACGCTGAGTGAAAATTCAAAAGGTCTTCAGCTTTATATTGATGGCATGGTACACCACTTTCATGTTCGTATTATGGAGCGCCACCAGAAGAACTTACGTTGTATTTTAATTCAGCGCGATGTGAAAGCGGCCGATGAGTTAATTGAATTATTAGAAGGTATTAGTGAATTTAACCCTCATAGTTTACCTATGATGACTGAGAATTTACGCTTAGGGTAATTCACTGGCTCTGGACATAAAGCCAGGCATAAAAAAAGACTCACTTGAGTCTTTTTTTATGCCTGGGGCAAATATATTTGAATCTAGTTTATTGGAATCTAATACATTAAATCCCTATGTTATATTCTAATCGGAAAGCTCTAGATATTAATTCAGCTGTCGCTTAAAAGGCGGTAATGCATCTAATAATAGACGTCCATAGCGACTAGAAACAATACGCTTATCCAAAATACTAATCACACCTACATCATCTTCTTTACGAATCAAACGCCCTGCAGCCTGCACCAAACGCACCGAAGCCGCTGGCAAGGTGAGTTCCATGAAAGGATTTCGTCCTTGGCTCTCCATCCACTCACTCGTCGCCGCTTGGAGCGGATCGTCAGGTACGGCGAAGGGAATCTTCACAATAACGACATGCGTTAAATAGGCACCCGGTAAATCAATCCCTTCAGCAAAACTAGCAAGGCCAAAGATGACGCCACCCTTACCTGCGTCAATTCGTTCTTGATGACGCTTTACAATTTCAGATTTAGGCAAAAAACCTTGCACTAATAATTCATCTTGCCACTCTGGGTATAAAACATCATTACACGCCTTCATCTGTGCCCGAGAGCTAAACAGCACTAAGCTGCCTTCTTTAAGATTAATATTATCGCGCAACCAGCCATTAATTTCTTCTTGATAACCCTCTGCTTTTGGGTCGTGCTTAAGCTGCGGGACTCTAATTGTACCGATGTTCGGGTAGTCAAACGGCGAGACTACTTTTTGGTAATTTGCCCACTGAGGAATACCCGTTTCAATGGCTATTTGATTAAACGTATTCAGTGACGTGAGTGTTGCCGAGGTCACGACTGCACCATAACAACGCCACCATAAGTTTTTACGCAATTGTTCTGCCACTCGAATGGGAGAAACACACAATTGGATATCCCAATCATCACCGTAGGCCGTTTTCGACATCCAACGCGCGTAAGGTGTTGCATCTTCAGCTTCTTCGGCCAGCAACCAAATTAATCCATCCCAAAGAATTTCTGAGCGTGAGAATAAAATACCAACTGGCGCTTGAAAACTTTCAGCTACGGCACGTTCAAATTCACCTTCTTCTTTTGGATCTAACGATTTCTGCAGTGCTTCATTAAGCTTATCCAAACACTGTAATAATGGCTGCAAGGGTGTCTTAAGATTTTGCAGTAACCCTTTAAGTTCTTCAGGAACTCGGCCAAATTCGAAACGTAGGCGCTCTGCCTCCCCTAACATTTCTTGTACCATCGGCCATAAAAATGTCAAAGCTTGTTGGCACTCAGCTATTTGCTCTGGCGCTGTTCGAATGCTGTGCAGCATTGAGCTAGGAATACCGCCTTGGGTAATCAATTGTTCGAGTGCTTTTTCGAGCTGCTTTAACCATTGACGCTGAGCGCGTATGCCAATCTCAACCTTAAAATGATTCAGCGCTTTATCTGCGAGGTGATGACCTTCATCAAACACATAAATCAGCTTTTCAGGTGCTGGTAAGACCGCACCGCCACCCAATACTAAATCGGATAAAACCAAGTCGTGGTTGGCAATAATAATATCCGCCGTATCCAGCTCACCACGCGCCTTATAAAAAGCACAATTTTGAAACTGCTCGCAACGACGATTAGAGCATTCTCGGTGCGTCGCGGTTAAGTGCCGCCACTGGCTAGGCTCTATTTCATAACCTAAGCGGTCTTTGTCACCATTCCAGTCTCCACGACCATAAGACGATAATAAGTCTTCGTACAATGCTTGGTCGGCTGCCTCCGGGGCTTGATCAAACAAATCAACCGTCGATAATAACCCCGACATTTGCTGCAACGCCTTATCCAGCTTCACCAAGCATAAATAACGACCACGCCCTTTTGCCAGCGCAAATTTAAAAGGTATACCCGAATTCTTTCGAAATGCAGGAATATCTTTATCAAGAATCTGTTCTTGTAGCGCAATCGTCGCAGTAGAGATGAGCAGCTTCTTTTCTGCGGCCATCGCCATGGGCAACGTTGCGGTTAAATACGCAAGTGTTTTACCCGTACCCGTTCCTGCTTCGATAACGGCAATACCGGCATCATTGCAACGCTCTTCGTTATCGTCTTCTTGAATCGCACCCAGTGACTTTGCAATCTCAGCAATCATCACTCGTTGCCCCATACGCGGGGTGAGTTTCATTTTCTCGATCAGCTTCCGATAGAGTGCTTGAATTTCGTCTTTAGATTTCTGTGATAGCATGATTTTAGCGACTCCAACCTCGACTACGATCGATTTTTAATGGCGAGCCATCTACGTCAATTACCATACCTTGATGGGTTATTTCTTTAATCTGGACCTGGGGGTTTATAAAGTCTGTTTCAACTAATCGCTGACCATTTACGACAATACTTCTTCGCTCAGGCAGCGAACTGTATATATGGCTACTAACCTCGATACTAGGAATCATCGATTGAAGCTTATCAGAAGCTTGTTCTGCTGAAATTGTTGGTCTTATGATTTGAGGCTTCTGCTGAGCCTCTTGCTCTAGAGGCTCTTGCACTTGCATCTCTTGAACCCGAATCTCTGGCACTGACGGAGCTTCTTTTAATACAAGAGCCTCTTTCAATACGAGAGCTTCTTTTATTGGCAAATCTGCTTTCACCGCCTGAATGACTTCGACGTCATTAATCGCTGTAGGCTCACTATTGTTTGATGCTCCTAGCTGCATTTGCACATATACCGAGATAGCCAGCAAGGTAATCACAAAGCCCCCAATCCACACATAAACTGACAAAGGAATCATCCGCTCATGCTTAGGATCGTCAGATGAAGACGCTAAAGAATCATCCGCTGCGAATCCCGTTTTATTAAGCTGATTCTGTGTATTGCTAGATGCTGAAATCAACGCATGCTGCGCCGCAAGTTCACGCTCTTGTTCAGATTTTTTCAGTGCCTGCAAAATATAAGACATCTATTTTTCCTCACCTGAAACAAGTACTTTTTGACTTTTAGCTTGCAAGGCAAGTAGAGTTTTTAGTCCAATAATACGATCTGATTTCAAATCTACACTCTGCTGAAAAACAGCCACTTTTTGAGCTAAAATAGGATCATAATAGGTTAGAAAGTCATGCTGGCCGGCGCCATCGGGAGAGATAATTTGCCAATCACTCATTGCAGCATCATCGGCCAAAACATCTCTGACCCAAGCAATTAAAGCGTGTGATTCACCCGGTTTTACGGCTGACGTATAACCTTCGATAGGCTGCCAAAGAATGAAACTTTGCTCAGGTTTTGTCTTTACTTGATTTGAATGAACGACCCTCCAACTTTCACCGCTATAGATGGCTAAAGGCTGATTTAGAGTTTTCAAATCGGATACAGTCCAATCCAGCATGAGACAGGAATACGGGCTATTTTTATCAATGCTGTCACAGCTCGTTAAATCCGATCTATCGACATCCAGGCCTTTTTCAATCGCTAAAGCGGTATACGGATTAAAACCGAAGTAATCATTGATAAATGGAATGCGCTGAGGATTAGACGACATCAATAAAAAAGCAGTCATCAGTATTAATATTCCCGCCAAGACAGAACCCACTAACCCTTTATAAGTTGATGGTCTTGCCACCGTCTTTCTAGGTTGACCAATGACTTCTTTAATCGCTTGCTGCGCAATGGCCTTAGTAGTTTTAGACTGATTCGTTGCGTAGGTGCCCAATAAGGCTCTATCGGCAATACTATTGATTAAGCGAGGAATACCATTAGAACCCGACCAAATGGCAGAAATTGCCCCACGGCTAAACAACTCATTTTCATTGCCTGCTTGCTTTAAGCGGTGTTGTAAATAAGGTTTAAGCTGTTTTTTATTCATGGCTGGCAAATGGAATCGTGCCGTTATTCGTTGATCAAGCTGGCGATTAGAATGCTGCGCGAGAATATCTTGTAGCTCTGGCTGACCCACCAAAATAAGCGTTAATAATTTATCGCGATTAGTCTCTAGGTTCGTTAATAATCGAATTTGTTCCAGCAACGGCGCAGGCATGCTTTGCGCTTCATCGATAATACAGATCACTTTACGACCATTAGCATATCGCTCTATTAACGATTGATATAAACGATCAATAAGCTGCTTGTTGGTTAATGGTCTTTCGCCAGAATCGGCTTCGCACGGTATTTCTAGCTCACTGCATATCGCCTGTAAAAGCTCTGGTGCTGATAACATGGGATTGAATATGTAAGCGATATCAATATGAGCAGGAACTTGATCGATAAAAGCGCGGCACAACGTGGTTTTACCCATCCCCACTTCACCGGTTAAACAGATAAGTCCACCATGGGCGGTTAACGCATAATTCAAATGCGCTAGCGCTTCATGATGAGACGGGCTTAGGTACAAAAGTTCAGGGTCTGGAGCGATGGAAAAAGGCAAACGGCTTAAGTTAAAATAATCTAAATACATGTGTTTCCGATTTAATAAACTAGCAAACGAATGCTACCAATGCCAATTAACGCCCATATTTAGCTGAATATTACGCGCAGTTGAAAATTCTAGAGTATCGGCACCGATCTGAACATTAAAATAATCGGTCTGCCAAGAAGCCCCAAGTAAACGAGGATGATACAAGAAAAGTGCGAATCGCCCTAGCTCTGTCTTGAAGCCTTTTTCGATGCCCAGTCTTTTAAACGTATCATGCTGGAACGCATGTAATGATAAATCATAACCTTTATGCTTCAACACCCCAGAAAAACTCACGGGTATTGTTTCAACTACTGATTTCAGGTCTGAACGACCATTCCCTCCATTATCTTCGCAGACAGCCCCTTCTCCAGACTCCGTCTGCAAACACGCAACGGTTACTCCAGCCGATTCCCAATATAACTGGGTTAATACGTCTTTTGCATCAAAGCCAAAGTACCAGTCTTCCTGATAAATAAAGATGCCCAAATCAAAGGAGTAACCCTCCCCCTTGGTTGTCTCATAGCCTTTTTCATCTTCCAACCATGGCAGTTTAAATTGATCATAGCGATAATCGATATCAGCTGAAAAAGCACTCGTACCGGGTCCAAATGCCACGCCTTTCACCTTTGCAAACTGCATATGCCCAGGTCGATATAGATTGGTCGCGACATTAAACCCTGACTTAACTTTATACAAGGGTAAATCAAGAGTTGGACTGGTATACGAGAAAGAAATACTAGGAGCTTCAAAATGTTTCACTTCGAGGTCTAGAATTTTATTTCCATTCAATTCTGTTTTCTGTTCCTGCGCTCGATAATAATCCGCGGTATCTTCATGAAATTTTAAATAGTAATAAATCCGATAACCCCGAGCGACCCGAACCTTACCAAGGCTGTTTTCTTTATAATCAATAGATGTTGTAAAACCCATCTGCCAGGTCGCATCTGTAAAAGCCAATTCGCCCTTTTTATAATCGCCATCCCAGCCATTAACCATATCATTTAAAGGAACAGGCTCTGAACTCGCCAAGATCGAAATGCTCGCATCTATCTCATTCTGTGAATGGGCAGTAGCCATGAGCAAAAACAATAAAAAAATGCCACTAATAATTCGCATAGAATTCGCATGTAAAGAGGAGGTTTTAATTTTCTGTCAGTTTACCTGTAGTAGACGCCTTAAGACATTCTTCGTTCAATGTTTTACGTAAGTCTTACGTGATTGAAGGCCATGACCACTTAAATCTTTCGACTAGTTAATTTATCAACTCTCTCATCGACTATCTCATCAATTTATAAACAAAAAAAAGCCCAGCAGAGCTGGGCTTTTTTTATAACTCATTAAACATTATTTATGCGAACGAGTTATGAGCACGCTATTACTGTGCTTTGTACTTCAAACGGTAAGCGTGAAGTAGTGGCTCAGTATAACCGCTTGGCTGAGTCTTACCTTTAAAGATAAGATCCGATGCCGCTTGGAAAGCGATACCGTCAAAACCAGGCGCCATAGCAATGTACGTTGGGTCATTAGCATTCTGACCATCAACAATTGCTGCCATACGCTTCAACGACTCTTTAACTTGCTCTTCGCTGCACACACCGTGCTCTAACCAGTTAGTTAGGTGCTGAGAAGAAATACGCAATGTTGCGCGATCTTCCATCAAGCCAACGTTATTAATATCTGGAACTTTAGAACAACCAATACCTGCATCAACCCAACGAACAACATAGCCCAATAGACCCTGACAGTTGTTATCAACTTCCGTCTGAATCTGCTCAGCAGTCAAAGCGGCTTTAGCAGCATCGTCCATTAGAGGAATCGTTAAAATATCGTCTACAGAAGCGTGCTTGCGAGTTTTTAGGCCTTCTTGAACTGCAAATACATCTACCTGATGGTAATGCATCGCGTGCAAAGTAGCCGCTGTTGGCGATGGAACCCATGCCGTGTTAGCGCCAGACTTAGGATGAGCAATTTTTTGCTCCATCATCTGACCCATTTCGTCAGGGATAGGCCACATGCCTTTACCAATTTGAGCACGACCAGATAGATCAGTCTCAAGACCGGTATCAACGTTCCAATCTTCGTAAGCACCAATCCAAGTTTGCTGCTTCATCACAGATTTAGGTACGAAAGGACCCGCTAGCATAGACGTATGAAGCTCATCACCAGTACGGTCTAAGAAACCTGTGTTAATGAATACAACACGATCAGCAGCAGCGCGGATACACTCTTTCAAGTTAACCGTGGTGCGACGCTCTTCATCCATGATACCCATTTTAACGGTAAAACGAGGAAGACCTAATGCATCTTCAACCGCGGCGAAGATATCGTTAGCAAACGCAACTTCTTCTGGGCCGTGCATCTTAGGTTTAACGATATTTACAGAACCCGTAGTAGAGTTCTGGAACGGAGCATTACCTTTAAGGTCGTGCATCGCGATCATGACCGTCATCATGGCATCCATGATACCTTCAGGCACTTCAGCGCCGTCAGCCAATAGGATTGCCGGGTTAGTCATCAAGTGACCAACGTTACGAACGAATAACATAGAGCGGCCTTTCACAGAGAAAGTTTCGCCGTCTAGACCGGTATATTCACGATCTGGGTTCATCTTACGAGTGAAAGAGCTTGCGCCTTTTTTCACTTCAACCGCGAGATCACCTTTCATAAGACCCAACCAGTTGCCATAAGCAACCACTTTGTCTTCGCCATCAACACAGGCAACAGAATCTTCACAATCCATAATGGTTGTTAATGCAGACTCCATAGCAATGTCTTTCATGCCAGACGCATCAGACGAACCGATTGGACTAGTTGCATCAAATTGAAGCTCGAAACGAAGACCGTTATTCTGCAACAGAATACCTGTTGGAGCGGCTGCATCGCCTACAAAACCTTGCAGTTTGTCAGCATCTTTAAGGCCAGTCTTTGAACCGTCTTTTAAAGTAACCTGCAAAGCGCCATCAACGATTGCATAGTTAGTGCTATCAGCGTGATCGCCAGTTGCTAAAGGTGCAGATTCGTTTAAAAAGCCACGAGCATAAGCGATAACTTTGTCGCCACGAACCTGATTATAACCAGGACCTTTAGTCGCGCCATCTTCTTCAGAAATAGCTTTGGTGCCGTAAAGAGCATCGTACAAAGAACCCCAACGTGCATTAGAAGCGTTCAATGCAAAACGGGCATTCATGATCGGTACAACGAGCTGCGGACCCGCCATTTGAGCAATTTCAGGTTCAACATTAACCGTCGTTGCTGCGAAAGCTTCGCCTTCAGGTACTAGGTAGCCGATTTCTTGTAAAAACGCTTTATATTCAACAGCGTTATGAGGCTGACCAGCGCGCTCGGTGTGATACGCATCGATTTTAGCTTGTAAATCGTCACGCTTTGCTAAAAGTGCACGGTTTTTAGGTGCTAATTCATTAGCAATTTTATCGAACTTAGCCCAAAAATCTTGTGCTTCGATGCCTGTACCAGGAATCGCTTGATCGTTAATAAAATTGTATAGCTCTTTGGCAACTTGAATGCCACCACTTTGAACGTACTCAGTCATTTTATAGCCTCAAAACTCAATGTAAGTCAGCTTCCACTTAAAACTCAGGAAACAAGGATAAAACAGCGCCTTCTATCTATATGTAATTCCAGAAAGAAACACTTGAAAATTGTGGCGCAAATTATACAGCAAAATATCCTATGCATCCACGCCAAGCCTTTTGTTTCAACATAGCATTCGTTAACGCACAATAATATTGCATAAATTTGATTATTCAAAAAGCTTGACTATGGTTCAGTTATAACAACCCAAAGAGTGAACTGAAGAGTAATGAATATGCAAACAAAAAAAATCTGGGCACCATCATTATTAGCACTTGCTATTGCCTCACCCGCAATGGCAAGTGATTTAAACATAAACGGTTTCCTCAGTGTCGGCGCAAGCATGCTCGACAAAGACGATGCCTCTATAGCAGGAGCAGATAACCAGGGCGGCTTTAAAAACGATACAATTTTGGGCCTACAAATAAGCAAGCAAGTAAATGATAAAACAACAGTAACAGGCCAACTAGTCTCTCGCGGCAGTGACGACTATTCGACCGAAGCTGCCTGGGCTTTTGTTACTTATGCTGCAAATGATGACCTAGACTTACGTATGGGTCGTTTACGCGTCCCTGCATTCTATTATTCAGATTTCTTAGAAGTAGGATATACCTACAATTCCATTCGACCAGCAGAAGAAGTATATCGCATACCATTCTCGTCTATTGACGGTGTTGATTTAGCTCAACGCTTCAGCTCTGGGGATATCGATGGCACAGTACAGATATACTACGGCCGTTATCAAGGCGATTTTGAATCAAACGGTACTGTTTATGACGCTGATTTCAGAAATGTTACTGGTATTTCAGTATCAGCGAACATGGGTAATTTTGGTTCAAGACTGAGCTACAACCAAGGTGAACTCAATCTTGGCAGCCCCGCCCCTGCAGGCACAGATCTTGCTGTAGTTCAAGGAACAGCAAATTTTCTTGCTTCTGGTGACTTAAATGCAGCAAAAGATTTCAACATAAGTGGACAAACCTCAAGTTTTATAGAGGCTGCCTTAACTTATGACGATGGTACCTACAGTGTGTTAGCTGAATGGACTGCATTTGATCACGAAACATCTGTATTACTTGATGATCAAGCATGGATGGTGAGTGCAGCTATGCGCATGGGGGAATTTACTCCACACGTAAGATATTCTACACAGAAAGATGAATTTGATTCAGGCGTTGAAGGTGACATTCAAAAACAACTTCGCTTAGAAGCAGATGAATCTAGCATCACTTTAGGTCTGCGCTATGACTACGACAGCTCAACAGCATTAAAGTTTGAAATTCAAAACAATGATGAAAAAACAATAGAAGGCGCTGATGGCGATTCAGCAATCCTATACAGCGTTGCTGTTGACTTGGTTTTTTAAGGAGTAATAACTATGAAATTATTGAAATGTTCATACTCAGCACTTCTTATAAGTATTGCCGCTAGTTCAGCTTTTGCCGAGACTGCCGTCATTGTAAGTGCAGATAATCCAAACGCATCAATTGATAAAAACTTAGTCAGTAAAATTTTTCTAGGAAAAACGAAAAGTTTTCCTGATGGATCTCAAGCGCTACCGATAGATCAAGATGAGGGGTCAGACGTTCGTCAGGACTTTAACTCTAAGATTCTAGGGAAATCAGACAGTCAGTTAAAGTCTTACTGGTCTCGATTAATTTTTACTGGCAAAGGTACACCACCAACACAGTCTGGTAATGACGCAACCGTTAAAAGTCTCATTGCGAACAACCCAAATCTGATTGGTTATATCGACTCAGCAACAGTAGATAGCAGTGTTAAAGTTGTACATAAGTTTTAACTGGCCCTTTTTGATGCTACTTATTCTCAAGTAGCATCAAAACCATAAGGACACACATGAAAAAAAACTCAGTATTGTGCTTAATCAACTCTCTTTTCACGCTTAACCCCGTAAAATTGAATAAGCATCTGAATACCCTAAAATTAGTTCAGTCTACTGAGCTGCAGTCCGCTTAGTTTTTTAGGAGAAATAAGAATGAAATTAATGAAGAAAAGCCTATTTTTTCTATTACTTAGCAGCTCAAGCATACTTTGCAGTGCAGAGGTTGCTGTCATTGTCAGTAGTAATAATAGCAATTCCAATATCAGTGCAGCCGATATCAGTAAGGTTTTCTTAGGGAAGTCTAAAAGCTTCCCAGACGGCACTCAAGCGATCGCTATCGATCAAAATGACAACAGTGCTGCTCGTGATGAATTCAATGACAAGGTATTAGGAAAGTCATCCAGCCAGTTAAAATCATATTGGTCTCGTCTGATTTTTACAGGTAAAGGAACACCGCCAAAACAAGTTGCTAACGATGCCGCCATCAAGGCCGCTGTTGCAGGCAACCCCGCTATGATTGGCTATATTGATGCATCTGCAGTTGATGGGACGGTGAAAGTTGTTGCAAAATTTTAGCCTCTTTCAATAAGTTACTTTAACAAAAAAATGCTCATGCAGCTCACGCAAAGCCTGAGTACTTAAGACCAACTCATAGGCGATGACTAAATAATTAGCATCGCCTTTTTCTTTTCTCACGTTTGCTACTACAATAGCGTTTTTATTATTCATTAAGGCAATTTCTGTGACTAAGCAAGATAGTGCTACCGTTCAAGCTAAGAAGTTCGGCATACTCATGGTTAACCTAGGGACGCCAGAAGCTCCTACTCCGAAAGCGGTCAAGGCATACCTAAAAGAATTCCTGTCTGATGTGCGCGTTGTCGATGCTCCGCGTCTTATATGGTGGTTTGTATTACGTGTTATTCTATTAATTCGTCCAAAACCCGTTGCCAAAGCCTATCAAAGTATCTGGACAGATGAAGGTTCGCCGCTACTGGCCATCTCTAAAAAACAGGCCGCTGCTCTCAAGCTGCAACTGAAGCAAGATATGGGTAAAGACATCCCTGTAGAGTTGGCGATGACCTATGGCAACCCGAGTATTTTAAGTGCCTCTAATGCACTTCGCAGCCAAGGTGTAGAACGCATATTGATACTTCCTATGTACCCGCAATTCTCATCATCAACAACCGCGGCTATCTACGACAAGTTATCTGACTTATTAAAACAATGCCCACACCTACCCGAAATGCGCTGGATTCGTGATTTTCATGATTACCCAGATTATATCGAAGCATTAGCTCATTCTGTTAAACAACAATGGGAAAAAACTGGGCAAAGTGAAAAGCTATTAATGTCGTTTCATGGTGTACCAGAACGCTACACCGCTAAAGGGGACCCTTATGAGCATCATTGCCGTAAAACAGCGGTATTGCTAGCTGAGAAACTCGCGCTTAAGCCAGAACAATGGCAGTGTTGCTTTCAATCCCGCTTTGGCCGTGAAGAGTGGGTCAAACCTTATACAGATGATACCCTGAAGCAATGGGGTGCAGACGGTATTAAAAGCGTTGATATTATTTGTCCGGCATTCTCAGCCGATTGCTTAGAAACCCTAGAAGAGATTCAGGTGGAGAATAAAGAATACTTTATTGAGGCTGGTGGTGAGATCTATAACTACGTGCCCGCCCTCAATGACAATCCTGATCATATTGAGATGCTAAGTAAGCTAGTTCAACAACACACACAAGGCTGGTAACCTTCTTAGGTTAGTTCCCCCCGAATGGTTCCCCGATAGTAAATAGCAAAAAAGGCCGCGTTGAAGTTCATTCATCGTGGCCTTTTTATTGACGAGTGTATTAAGCGTTTTTCTTACCCGAAAAATATTTATCGATCCAATCATCTGCACTAACCACCTTACCTGCTCCGGTAAAGAACAGGGATAGCAGCATAATGAAATACGTCACACCAAATTCAATACCGTTATTCAATATAACAAAATTACCTTTTGCAGTTAGCCACTCATAGTTTCCATGCTCTTGCAGTATAGATCGTGCTGCAGCCGTTCTTTCGGCCACCCCAGTATCTGCTGCACTATCTGCAATAGCCGACCATCCATTCCCCCAATGCACGGTAAAAATTGCCACAAGCATGGTGACCATTAAAGGAATTGTAATGTATCGTGTGGCAAAACCAATCAAGAGAAAAATTGCCCCCAATATTTCAGTCCAAGTTGCTAAAAAAGCTAATAACATTGGCGCGGGCAAGCCTAAACCCCAATCAGTGTTACCAAACCAAGCAACCGTATTTTCAAAACCTACCCATTTATTAGTACCTGCCATCCAGAATGGAATGAATAGATACAACCTTAAAGCAAGTGGTGCCAATGCATCCAAACAACGGGTTTTATTGAATTGTTCATGCGCCCACTGCGTGACCTTAACGATTCCCATAATATTCCTTGAGTAATTCTTTGTTTTTATTTAATTAATAATATCCAACCAAGTCTTATCTAAAGCCCTAGCTAAATAACTCCCCAAATAATACCTTGCTGCAACCATTGCTCTAATATCTCGACCCCGCCCTGGTATGCTGCCTGTTGACCGTCAAGATTATTTTTATGCAAGAGTAAATTAAGTGCTTCATCACCTGTTCGCCCTCCTTCTTTTAACAGTGCCAATAACTGCAAAGTAAAAGAATTAGTTTCGGTAAAACCTACTTCATCATCCTGCTTTCGAAAAACAATCAATGCGCTTTGCTGAGGAGCCGGATGCCGATTATCACTTGATATCTGATGCACAGGATATTGATATAAAAAGCCTTCAATAACAGCGGATAAAACTGGCACCTTAGTTAGCACATCACCTTTTTCAGCAACAGTTTGAAAAGTAATTTGTTCCGGCTCGGGCTCAACATCAACAAACAGCTCTAACCATTCATAATGCGCAAGCTCGTACAAATAGACGGGGTCTTTCTCACTGGGAGTAAATTCGTTTTCCAAGAACAACAAAAACTCTCTGGATATTTCTAAAAAGTAAGGCGTTTTATTATGATGGCGAATAAAAAAATCACGCCCCACTTCTAACCAGCGTTTTTCACCCATAATTTCGGCAAGTACCGGAAAACCACCCGATAAAAAGCCCATGATATTCTTGAAAAACAAGTCACGATAAATCGACATGTGTCGTTCATCCACATCACTTGGGCGATCAATACACAAAGGAGACTTAATATGACCAGAAAATTGCTGCTGAAGCTGTTTAAATTTTGGAATTTCAGCAGTCATCAAAACCTCCTGCCTTTAGCTGAGCCTTCTTAATAAGGTTAACCTCAACCATCAGCTCATCAACATCAGGAATATTAAAGTCTCGCTCAAGAAGCGTAGGAATAACTCCATGCTGCTGATAAGTAAAATCTAACAAGTCCCACACACTTTGTTTTATGGTAGCACCGTGAGTATCCACCAATAAATCTTCCGCTTCTTCATAGTGGCCAGCGATATGGAGGTAAGAAATGCGCTCTGTAGGAATTTTTTTCAAGTAGTCTTTCGCATCAAAACCATGATTTGTGCTATTAACAAAGACATTATTGACGTCTAGCAATATGCGACAGTCTGCCTCTTCTACGACCGCCTTAAGAAAATCAATCTCTTCCATTTCCTTACCGGGTTGAGCATAGGCCGAGACATTTTCAATAATTAAGGGCTGTTCGATAATATCTTGCACCGTACGAATGCGATCAGCAACGTAGTGCACAGCCTCTTCAGTGAAAGGAATCGGCATGAGATCGTACATATGACCGTCATTACTGCAATAACTTAGGTGCTCGCTGTACGCCTTAATATCATGCAATTTCATGAACTCGGCGACTTGCTTAACAAAATCGATATCAAGCGGATCTGGACTACCAATGGATAGCGAAAGCCCATGGCACAGAAAATCGAATCGTTCAGTAAAGCTACGAAAGTGCTTACCCAGACGCCCACCGACGTTCATCCAGTTTTCTGGAGCAACCTCCATAAAATTAATATCATCAGCCGTCACAGACGATAACGGACCCAAAAGGGTCCGTCGTAATCCGAGACCCGCGCCGCTAATTGGATAGCTTGGCATTTAGATCCCCTAACTTAATGATTAAGTAATTCACGACTAACCGCCGCACTTACCTTCACCACATTTACCTTCTTTAGCGGCTTTTTTCTCACCACCGCACTTACCTTCGCCACACTTGCCTTCTTTAGCAGATTTTTTCTCACCACCGCACTTACCTTCGCCACACTTGCCTTCTTTAGCGGCTTTTTTCTCACCACCACACTTACCTTCGCCGCATTTACCTTCTTCAGCAGATTTTTTCTCGCCACCGCACTTGCCTTCGCCACACTTGCCTTCGTGATGAGCGGCAACTTTATAACCCGTTTTTAACTCTGCAGTTGCAAATGGGTTTTCAGCAGCTTGTGTTGCTGGCACTTGCGCCATCGCTGTTACAAATGCTGTACCAAGTACTGCAGCTAAAGGTTTTGCTGTAGATTTCGTCATGATGAGTTCCTTTAATTTTTGTTTGTACGTTATTTCTATGAGTTATTTTCTATTATGTATTCTATCTTACGACAGGAGCTTGTTATCAAGTCAGCTCTCATTCTTCATTAGTACGTCACTACAAAGAATAGTTCAAGAATAGTTCAAATATCTGACTTATCCCAATGGCTAAAGCTCAGTTACAGTGACAATTCCATCTTAATCTCATTCCAGCGCTGACGTAATCGCTTACTCGAAACCGGCTCACTGGTCCCTAATGGCTGGGCAAATAAAGACATTCTTAACTCTTGAATCAGCCAATAAAAGCCCAGTAGCTCAGCATTGGCATAATAAGGTATCGCTAGCTGTTTAATCCCTGCCTGATGCAATTGTCGCATTTCGTCGACTTCTGCGATCCGCAAACGATCACGCTGCAGCTGGCCTTGTAATTTATCTAACCGATAAAGGATACCCTCTATATATCTAGGGTATGATTTCAGATACAACCAAGGCGTCTGAATAATAAAATTGGGCTGAAATAATTCATTCAGTTGAGACTTGATATCACTATACGCATACGCACGATCAATCGTCGTATTTCCTTTCATCTGCTTCAATACTTTATGCCTTAGCGGAAGTACTCGTTTAAGCCAATCAATAATCTTAACTAACGTAGGGTAGAGTTCTGAGCGATTATCCAGACACTGTTTAAATGCCTGCTCAGTTCTTGGCAATTCATCCTCAGACAACATACATAAGTTATAACACGCGTCTAGTATGTCGTTATAAAACTCTTGCTTAGGCGCCAAGCCTTGGGCATAAGGCATCACAGGATCTAACAGCCTAAGCTCTTTTCGTAATTCTTTGTCTTGTATGGCCAAAGACAACCGCAGTAAACGAATTATACCTTGTCGACTGGATAACTCCGCAAAATCCTCATCGGCATGCAATGTCATATCAACATGGCCACCTTGATCGATTAACATGGGAAACATACGAACCTTAAGGCCTTGAAGGTCTCTTTCAGTTACTTTAGGCAGCTTAGAAAAATCCCATTGTGTAATATTCGATCGATCAAATTCTTTATCGGTCAGTACCGTTGCTTGCGCCTGACCTATGCCTTCGAATTCTTCTCGAAGTGTCGTCAAATCACGACCCTGACCAACAACCTTTTCGTTATCAACGACCTGATAATTCATTTTAAAATGATCATCTAAGGGTATCGAACGTAGATCCTCGAGCTCAACTTTTATGCGATATTGACTGTATAAAAAATTTACCAGTTGAGGAAACAGACCACCCTCACCGACGTTGGCAAGCTGTAAAAATTGGTCAGCCGTATTAGGGACCGGAACCAGCTGCTTACGCAGCGGCTTAGGTAATCCTTTTAATATAGCGATGCATTTTTCTTTTATAAAACCAGGCACTAACCAATCAGCCTGATCAATAGAAATTTGTCCGAGTACTGATGCCGGCACAGTCATCGATACCCCATCATCTTTAGCACCCGGAGAAAATGCATACGCCAGTGGAAAACTAATGCCTTGATAGTTAAAATAACTCGGATACAACGCATCAGTAACGCTATCTTCACTTTGCTTTAATAAATATTCTTTGGTTAAATAAAGAAGTTTTTCATCCGTCTCTGGTTTCTTTATCCAAGCATACAAGCTAATAACCGAAGCGACATCGGTAGGGATATGCTCATCATAAAAATGAGCAACTACTGCATCTTCAACGACATAACTACGTGTTCTTGTTTTCTCTTCTAACTCAGCTAATTCAGCAATCAAATTAACATTATGCTTATAAAATTTTGATTTTAATTCGATGTTATTTTCAACAAGGCCTTGCTGAATAAATAAATTTCTCGCCTCGGGCATATTAATACGACTAAAATCAATTGCGCGCTTAGGATTAATAATTAACCCATACAAGCTGGTCTGTTCAAACGCAATTACTTGCCCACGTTTTTTACTCCAGTGAGGCTCAAAATAACTTTTACGCAACAACGGCTGCGCAAGTTGTTCAAGCCACTGCGGATCAATTTTGGCGACCGTACGGCCATACAAACGCGACGTTTCCATTAACTCGGCAGCCACAATCCATTTAGGGCGTTTCTTGTATAAACCTGATGCAGGGAAAATTTGTAACTTACGCTGACGAGCGCCTAAATACTCTGCGCCCTCTTCTTTTTGCGCAATGTGACTTAATAATCCAGCCAATAAAGATTTATGAACATTCTCATAACTTGCGGGTTCATTATTTAAAATAAAATCCATTTCTCTGCATAAAATATGCAGTTGCTTATGAACATCTCGCCACTCACGCATACGCATGTAATTTACAAAATGTTTTTGGCACCATTTACGTAATTGCGAATTAGTAAGTTCTTGCCTTTGCTCTTCAAACGCATCCCATAGATTTACGTAGGATAAAAAATCGGATTCTTCATGAGCCAGTTCTTTATGTTTTTGATCAGCCGCTTGCTTCTTATCAGCAGGCCTTTCTCGTGGATCTTGTATACTTAAAGCCGATGCAATAATTAATACTTCACGTAAAGCATTCTGTTTTTTTGCTTGTAAAAGCATACGAGATATTCGAGGTTCAACCGGCAAACGGGACATTTGACGGCCAAGCTGAGTTAACTCAAACTGCCCTTCTTTATTGCTCGAAGAGACCGCTTCAAGCTCTTGTAATAAGTTAAACCCATCTTTGATAAATCGAGGATCAGGGGCATCAACAAAAGGAAATTCACTGATATTACCGAGCTTAAGCGATATCATTTGCAAGATAACAGCCGCTAGGTTTGTTCGTTGTATTTCTGGTTCAGTAAATTCAGGACGAGACAAAAAGTCCTCTTCAGAATAAAGGCGAATACAGATACCATCCGCCACACGTCCACATCGGCCACGACGTTGATTTGCGCTGGCTTGAGAAATAGCCTCAACAGGTAATCGCTGAACTTTAGAGCGATAACTGTAACGACTGATTCGAGCAACACCCGAATCAATCACATAGCGAATACCTGGAACGGTCAACGAGGTTTCAGCAACGTTCGTTGCCAAAATTATTCTGCGCCCGACGGACTCTGAGAATATTTTTCCCTGATCACTGACACCTAAACGCGCATACAACGGCAATATTTGGCTATTACGCAGGTCTTTATCATGGGCCATCATTTTACGAAGAAATTCAGCGCACTCTCTAATTTCACGCTCACCAGGTAAGAATACGAGCACGTCGCCCGCCTGTTGCTTAATTCTATCTTGCTGTGCGAGTTCTTGAAGCCCGTGTAAAATACCTTCTTGGATTGTTAAGTCAGTATCATCTTCACTCTCACGAACAAGCGGTCTAAAGCGATCCTCTACAGGAAAGGTGCGGCCAGAAACTTCGATGACAGGGGCATTAGAGAAATGCTCACTGAATCTGGTTAAATCAATCGTTGCTGATGTAATGACAACTTTAAGATCGGGCCGTTTAGGCAATAATTGTTTTAAGAAGCCGAGTAAAAAATCAATATTCAGACTGCGTTCATGAGCTTCATCGATAATAATGCAATCATATTCTGATAAAAATTTATCATGCTGAGTTTGCGCCAACAAAATACCATCGGTCATTAACTTAACGCGAGTGCGCTCTGTCGTCTGATCGCTGAATCGAACCTGACAACCAACTTCTTGGCCCATCTCGACTTCAAGTTCTTGCGCAATCCGGCTAGCAACTGAGCGAGCGGCTAATCGTCTTGGTTGTGTATGGGCAATCGTGCCAGCCTGCCCAAGCCCTAGTTCGAGACATAGCTTAGGCAACTGAGTTGTTTTACCTGAGCCCGTTTCGCCCGCAATAATCACAACTTGATTCTTAGATAGCGCTTCGAGTATTTGTTCTCGCTTTTGACTGACCGGTAAAGTTTCTGGATATTGAAGCTTCAGTTCGGTCTTACGCTGTGCCAATATTTGCTGACTGCGTTCGATCGTTTGAAGTAACTTAGCCAGTTTTTTATCAATGGGCTTTTCCTGCTGTATTAAGCGGAATATTGCCTGTAAGTCTCGATTTAAGCGAAATTTATCTTTGGCTAGACAATTATTGACTGCTTGTTTAAGCGCATTTCTATCAAGCTTGTTATTCTGACTCACATCTCACCCAGTGATCTATTCTGTTGATATTGTTTAATAGCATTAATGTAATTGCTTATCGCGTTAAAACGAAAACGCCCTGCATTAGCAGGGCGTTATTCTAACAAACTATCAATCAAACATCTGCCAAGATAGGCTTATGCTTTATTTTCCATTTTAGCCATTTCTTCATCTCGAAGTTCACGACGTAAAATTTTACCAACGTTTGTTTTTGGCAATTCATCACGAAACTCAACATGCTTAGGTATTTTATAAGCGGTCAATCGCTCACGAGCCCAAGCTTTAACATCCGCAGCCGTTAAGTTTTCATTACTGGATACCACAAAAATTTTAACCGACTCTGAAGTCTTAGGATCTGGGATACCAATCGCAGCCGCTTCTACAATATCAGGGTGCGTTACAATTTCGTCTTCAACTTCATTTGGATAAACATTGAAGCCCGATACGATGATCATATCTTTCTTACGATCAACAATCTTCATATAGCCATCTTCACTGATCACCGCCACATCGCCTGTTTTTAACCAACCATCACTCGAGATAGTTTCAGCCGTGGCTTCTGGGCGCTGCCAATAACCCTTCATTACTTGAGGGCCTTTAACACAAAGTTCCCCTGCTTCACCAACAGGAAGTTCATTGCCGTTATCATCGATAACTTTACAGTTCGTACTCGCCACTGGAAGACCAATGGTACCCAACTTGATATGACCTGGAGGATTGAAAGAAACAACAGGAGACGTTTCAGTCATACCAAAACCTTCAGCGATATCGCAGTTTGTAACCTGCTTCCACTGATCGGCGGCATCTTTAGTTAATGCCATACCACCAGAAATAGTTAATTTTAAACCACTAAAGTTTAATGCCTTGAAAACCGGCTGACTGCACAGTGCAACAAACAATGTATTCAAACCAACAAAGCAAGAAAACTTGGTATTTTGTAATACTTTAATGAAACCTGGAATATCGCGAGGATTAGGAATTAATACACTGTGATTACCTGTTTCAAGTAATACCATGCAATGAACCGTAAAAGCATAAATATGATAAAGAGGAAGTGGCGCAATAGCCGTTTCTTTACCCTTATCCAATGCCATGCTGAACAGGCCACTGCACTGAAGCATATTGGCGATCAGGTTTCCGTGGGTCAACATTGCGCCTTTTGCTACGCCTGTTGTACCACCCGTGTATTGCAATACAGCAATATCATCTTGCTTTAGAGCAGGGGTCGTAAATGACTTACCTTGCCCTAAACTAAGTGCTTTGCGTAATGTAACGGCTTTTGGAATATTGTACGATTCAACTTCTTTTTTAACATATTTTAAAACGCTGTTTATCAAAACACGCTTCACCGTTTTGTGCATGTCGCCTACTTCGGTGACAATCACAGTTTCGATTGATGTGTTGGCCAAAACACGCTCAGCTTTTGCAGCCATGTTTGCTAAGACAACTAAGGCTTTTGCACCTGAATCGTTAAACTGATGCTCCATCTCACGTTCAGTATAAAGTGGATTGGTGTTTACCACGGTCATACCTGCACGCATTGCACCAAAAACAACAATTGGATATTGAAGTACGTTAGGAAGTTGAACAGCGATGCGATCGCCAGCTACAAGCGTTGTTTCGTTTTGTAGATACGCAGCGAATGCAGCACTTTGAGATTCAAGCTCTGCATATGTCAACGTTTGACCAAGGCACGAAAAGGCTGGCTTATCAGCATATTTAACAACAAACCCATTAAATACTTCTACAACTGACTGGTATTGGTTGATATCAATTGTTTTAGCAAGGTCTGCTGGATATTTATCCTGAAAAAATGTTTCGTTCATGCTCAGTTCCCAATTAGAATCGTACGAATACTGTACTAAAGTTAATATGCCTAAACTGGATCATCTTTAAATGAGTCTTTGTTTGGCGCATTTTGATCAATTTATGGGAGCAAAGATTACCATTTTTTACTATTGCGGGCAAAAAACCTTAACTAAAAGCATACAAAAAAGGCCAAAATCACAGTAATCTAATGACTTAGCACACAAACTTATAACGATAACGAGCTCACCTCGAACAACAGGTTAAAACATGACCAGTAAAATAACACCAGTAACCGCGAAAGATGGCCGCAACATCGAAGCCCACTGCTGGACATCTCCTGCGGCAAAAGCCAACATTCACATTTGTCACGGTATGGCTGAGCACATTAATCGCTATGACGAATTGGCTAATTTTTTAAATCAACAAGGTTTAAATGTTATTAGCCACAACCATAGGGGCCACGGTAAAGGAGAGATTTTAGGCCACTACAGTGATAAGGATGGCTGGGCTAAAACCATTCAAGATATCGCCGATGTTCAAGATCAGGTTATTGAGGATAAATCTCTGCCTATTTTTTTATTCGCACATAGTATGGGATCTTTTATTGCTCAAGGTTTTGCAATTCGTCATGGCAAGCGATTAGCGGGTTTAATATTATCAGGGACCAATTATCAGCATCCCTTTATGTACTATGCCGGTCGAATAGTTGCTAAGGCAGAAAGACTTCGTTTGAAAAAAGGTGTCCCTTCCATTGTCATGGATACACTCTCTTTCGCATCATTCAATAATTACTTTAAACCTACTCAAACAGATTTTGATTGGCTTAGCAGAGATCAAAATGAAGTCCTTAAGTACATTAATGATCCATTATGCGGTTTCCCATGCAGCGCTGAAACCTGGGTTCAATTATTAACGGGGTTAATAGAAATTAGCCAAGAAAATGAACTTATTAAAATCCCACCGACTCTACCGATCCATTTATTGGGTGGCGATAAAGATCCCGTCGGACGAATGGGTAAAGGAATTCCCGCATTAAATGAAAAACTACTCAAAACCGGTCATGACAAGGTTTCGTATAAGCTTTATAAAGATGGACGTCATGAAATGCTAAATGAAACATGTAAGTATGATGTTTACCAAGACATCCTTAATTGGGTTAATTTACAGATCAGTGCGTAATCTGAGAGTTTCGTTAATTTTGAAGTTCACTTAAATAAATATCACCTATGTGATATTTGAAACTTTTAAGATAACGGTATAAGTAAATCACTCTAGCGTTGAATAAGAATTTTAGACATAAAAAAACCACCCGTGGGTGGTTTTTAAGCTGCCAACACACTTAAGGAATAAAGCGGATTGGAAATTCTACCTCTGTCACATCAACTCCTGGCTTCGCATCGAATGAAATCAAACGACAACGTGAAGCTAAGCGTCTTTGCAACTTCGCATCCTTCAGCTCACTGTCTTTAACAGTACAGCTTGATACTTTACCATCAGGCTCAATTTTAAGCTTCAAGGTCACGCTACCTTCCAAGGCTGCATTCTTACGAAGCGCTGCACGATATAACCGGTCGAAGGCTGACTTGTGCTGCTCGAACACTAAGCGCAGCGATTCTTGGCTACGTCCAGAACCCGTTTCCTCAACCTGTATCTCTTCGCTGCTTAGCTCAACAGAAGTAACATCACGAGCAGAAAGATCTTCTCCTACTGTCGCCGTTGTTAAGGCTGCAACGCTCACACCACCAGAACCACGCCCAGCGGCATTACGATCAATAACAGAACCAACTTGCGTTGCCTGATTCCCTTTATTAGACAAACCCTTGCTAGAAGTATTCAGTGCAGTAATCGGTACAGATCCAGCAATACTGCTTAACGCTTTCAACGCATCATTACCAAAAGCGGCTTTGGCTTTTTCTTTAGCCTGCACTCTCTTTTCTTTTGGCACTTCATTTTTAGGCTTTGGTTTTGGTTTGGGTTTAGGCTTCGGCTTGGGTTTAGGCTTCGGCTTTTCCTCTACCTTTTTAGGTTTCGGCTCAGGCTTTTTCTCTTCCTTTTTTTCAATCGGTTTTGGTTTAGGTTTCGGCTTTGGCTTGGGTTTTTCAAGTTTTTTACGCTTAATAACTTTTGCCAGTGCAGGCGGAACCTTCTCTAATTCTGTACGTTCGATTTCTGGTAAAGAAATTTTAGGTACGATAAAACCAACCACTAAAACAATGCTCAAAAAGATAACCAGAATAATACGGAAACCTTTCTGATCTGCATCATTCCAAGGTAACTCAGGAGGACGAATTATTGATGTCGCCATAATTAGCTCGCCTCCCCTTTCTGATTAACCGCAAGGGAAATATTATTAAATTCGGCTTTAGCACACGTATCCATAATGCGCTTAAGTACAGAGTAAGGAGTATCCTTATCACCCATAATGGTAATAGGGCGCCCTTGATCTTTTAACTCAAGCGGTAATGGTGAACGTGTCGCGAGATAATCCAGTTCTTTCTTTAGCGCTGGAATAATTTCGCCTTCAAGCTTAGCAATTTCACTAATTTTAGCGACAGAACGACCTTGAACCAACAAATCGCCTTTTGTCACGATTATGCGAACCGTATCTTTCAATTCATTTGCCGCAATTGATTTTGGCAACTGAATAGCGTCGTTACTTTGCACCTCAACATCGTTTTGATTCATCATCAAAAAGAAAACCAAGATAGTAAAAATATCCATCAAGGCGGTTAAGTTCAAAACAGACTTATTGGCATTTCGCTTATGGTTTCGCTGCATGCGCTTGGCGCGTCTAGACATTTTCACGGCTGCACCTCTTCTGTATTAGAAGGGGTATTAAGCACAGGTGCGTCACCCAAAGAAACCTCAGGAAAAAGCACAGCATCCACTAATGATGCTGCCACCACCGTTTCATACGTGCGCGCAGTATCCATAATGGCAACGAGGGTCTGATAATCAATTTCTGGTGTTGGTAATAAAACCAAATCTTTCTTATCAGGAAAGCCTTTTTTTACTTGCTGAAGTACTTCCGATAACTTCTTATGGTTTTGCTGCCCTTCAACAACGGGAATATCTCCAATGACACGGGAGGCTCCACCTGCTGCGACTATGATTTGCAAACCTGTTTTACGAACGGTAACTTCAACTGATACATCTTCAGGATTAACGTTCCCGACAGAATCCCCTAATGGCAACTTAAGATCGAGTACGGCCGTCTGTGCAAACACCATGTTTAATAGCAGCACAGGAACCAGAATGATCATTAAATTCATGAAGGAAGTAATATCGAGATCCGCCTCTGATTTCATTCTCTTATGGCGTCTCATTACAACTTCTCCATTAGCCTTCTTTAGTAGGGCTTGGCTTACGCTCAGTGACGATATTTAAGAACTTAACGCCTGCCATCTCAATGCTATCAACGATTTCATTCGTTTTAGCTTGCAAGAAGGTATGACTAAGCAGTAATGGTATAGCGGCCATTAGACCAAAAGCGGTGGTATTCATGGCCACAGAGATAGACTGAGAAAGCAAAGTTGCTTTGTCGGCAGGTGCCGCGTTGGCTACCGCGGTAAACGCAGCAATCAGACCCATAATAGTACCTAGTAGCCCCATTAGCGTTGCGATATTGGCCAATGTAGCAACATACTGAGTACGCTTTTCTAGCTGTGGAATCGCTTCCATAACGCCTTCTTCCATCGCTAATTCAATATCTTCACGACGACCCGTTGGAATACGGCTAATACCTGCCGCGAAGATAGTAGAAATTTTAGCGTCTGAAGCGTTGGTATAATTCAATGCTGCGCGAAAGTCGCGCTTTTGCAACATAGGTAAAACTTCTTCAAATGATCGGCGATTAGAAGATTTCTCACGGGATAAGAAAATAAAGCGCTCAAGTGTTACCGCAAGGCCAATCGCTAGAATAATAGCGATGGGGTACATAAACGTACCGCCCTCTTGAAAGAATCGAATAATAGTATCCATATGTAATCCCCTGATTTTTTTATAGTTTTAGCTTTAGTTTTAATTTTATATATTATCGTATTTCTTAAATATAATGGCCATAAGCCAAAACACTGGAAATTTGGTTGTTTTAATCAGCCGTAATACTAATGCATTAGTGCTGATTTATAATGATTTTTTTTCGTTATTTTTATTATTATTTGTTTTTACTTCCATCGGCATCGTCAGATGCTGTATTTAGATTCTGATAATAATCCAAATACTTTACTTCTCTTTTCATTGTTTGGCGACTGATTGGCTTTAGCCATTGCTCGCGATAACTATTAACCGGTGCATACAAACGACCAGCACCGGGTGCTGGCTGCCAAGGTGTAATATACAAAACATTCGGCTCTTCGCTATTTCCTTGGATTGATATTCCATCCAAACGTATCACTTCGCCTGCGAAGACATTCGATGCAGCAAATAATAACAGCAGCAATCGTGCTTTCATTACTCTTCTCCTGCTAGCTGTGGCGCTGAAGAATTCGCCTCAACAGCCGTTTCGATATTCTGCACGGGCTCTTGTTGAGATTCAGCAGGCACTCTGCGCTTAAGATCAACAACCCAAGACTGCACAGTTTCGTCTTGCTGCGAACCTAAAGCCGCTAGGTATTTTTGATAATAAGACAATGCAGTAACGTTATCATGTAAGTATAAATCGGATAATACCCCAATATTGTAGAGCGTCATAATGTCATTTGGATTGCATACTAAAGCCGCTAAATACTGATCTTTAGCCTCTTTGAACTGGCCTAACTCTCGTAATACAACGCCTTTTAAAGAAACCGCTTGGCAAAACTTTTCATCCTGCTGCAACGCATTATCAATACTGACCAGTGCCTCGTCATACTTTTCTTGCTTACTTTGCGCAATTGCTAAATTCGACCATGGTCCGGCAAAATTAGGGTATTTTTGCGTCACCTCTAAGAGTAGTGTTTCCGCGTCTTCATATTCTTCATCTTGCAGAAGTTCTAATGCATCACCAAATGACTGCTGTAACTCTGCGGGTATGGCCCCTAACACATCTGCTTGCGTATCAACCACAACAGGCTTAGGTGTAAACATGCTGCAACCACTTAACAATACCGCAGCGAGCAACAAACTCAGTCGCATACACTTAACGAATAGCGTCGACATAACTCACCTGTTTTTCATATTTAGCATACTGAGCTGGCATCAAGTCAGCCAAAGAACCATAGCTCTTTTTTACCCATTGATCATATAAGCCATCAAACGTGCGTCCAGCATTAGTTTGGTGAACCTCAATGGCTGCTTCTTCTAATGGGAACGCTTGGTCTTCAAGTAAATATCCATATTCTTCTAGCTCCAACTCATCTAAGCCCTCTGGGCGCTCAGATGCCAGCAAGCCCTTACCAAACTGAGAATAAAGCTCTGCAATTCTATACGTCGCAGATGTTGTAAATTCTAACACCCCTATTTGCACGGCCTGAGTATATCGATCAAGAGCTGCCTTCATGAGTTTATTCTTTCTATTAATCGATTTATCCAATGGCAATGTAATCTTTACTCGATCAAATTTAATACGTTCATTCTCACCAAGCTCATAAGCCGCTTTTGCTGCTAAGTATTTAGAGCGATCGGTTTTATCATTTTTCGCACCTAGGTGAAGCCAAACAATTTTATTCATCCAGAACAGGCGTTTAGTATCATCACCTTGTGCTAAATAAATTTGATCGAGCTTATGATGCGCTTCAACGGCCGGATTGAAAGGTCTTTTGTAATCATGAGCATAACGCTTGTACATGGCGAGAGCATTGTCTAAGTCGTCCGCTTTTTCGAAATACTCTGCAGACTGAAATAAAGCAATGCGCTGTTGGTCTTTATTGCCACCTTGCTGCCATATTTTTTTAAGTTCAAAGGCCGCACCACGCCAATTTTCTTGGCTTTCGTAAGCGACAATCAATTTAGACGGAATGTCTTTTACCAAGCGGTGCTTAGGATAGGTTTTTCTAAAGTCGAGTAATACCGGCACAGCTTGATCATACTTTTCAGCGGCCATTAATAGTGTTGCAGCATCAAATTCTGCACTAACCTTGATATCACTTTCAGGTACTAATGCAGCAATACGAAGCCAGTTCTTAACCGCTAAATCATTATCACCAGCCGCTTTGGCTAACTCGCCCTGCTTATAAACAGAGGCCGCAAGTTTCTCGCGTAAATCTTTACGCGCTCTCGCTTTAATTTTGTCATAACCTAATGCTTCGGTAATCGCTTGCTCAGCTTCGACATACTGCTCTAAATGAAAGCTGGAGTGGCTTCTTACCAATGATGCGCCATAGCGATGGCGAGCTGACAAATTGCCTTCCGACTGCCATGCAAGATTTGCGGTGGCTAACGCTTGTTCATAATACTTACCGGTTAATAGCATCTCAGAGGTATTCACCAGTACTTGGCCACGGCGTTCATCTTCTGGAAACTCTTGAACAAAGCGCATAGCACTAGCAACAGTTAGCTGACGCCAAACAAGCTGTTCAGATTTTTTAGGCTTGTGCTTACTGTAAGTTAAAATCGCGGCATAACCTGATTCAGACGCTTTTTCATATTTAGGGTACTGATACGCCACGATTTCATAATGATCTTTAGCCAATGGGTACTGCTTTGTCTGGTAAGCAACTTCTGCAAGTAAGAAGTGCGCTTTTGCCGTATCTTTTGCTTCTGGGAAACTACGGATATATTCACTATACCAATCAATGGCTTCTTGTAAGCGTTCACGTTTTTCTTTTCTATTTTTTATACGCTGGCCCCAAGCATGATTAAAACGTGCAAGATCCCAAATATACGTACCCAATGCAGGCTTAATACTTTCTTGAATAACCGCGTCATGAGTTTCCCAATACTCTCCGCCAATACCAAACGTTTTTACGAATATTTTTTTATGTTTACGCAATAAAGTGGAATAACGCGCCTTCGCGTAGCCATCGACCAATCTTTGATAAAAAACGGGGGCTAGGACATCTTGCGGATAGCGATTAATAAAGGCACGCAGCGTCGAGGCACCACTTTTGTAATACTGCTTATCATAATACTGCTCAGCCAAAGTCTCATAGACTCGATACTCATAATGCCGCTGACCAATTTTCGCATAGAACTGATCAACATTTTTCCAATCACCTAGGTAATCAAAAGTAATCGCCATAATCCGTAAGATATCATTCAGCATATCTTTTTGGCCGATAGAAGCATTATTAAGCGAGTCACTGTCTGGATATTCAAAATCCAAAATAGAGGTAAAGGATAATAATGAACCTTCATAATTATTTTGTTTAAACTGCGACCAACCAATAAGGTACATTGCGCTTAAATAATATTTGTTTTCTTCTGCACCTCGTTCGATCAAACGCTGATAAGCATTTTCTGCTAAATCATAAACACCATTCGCGTAATAGACTTCACCAAGGCGAAATAACGATTCAAGATAATGATCTGATCGAGGGTAATATTCCGTTAACTGCTCTAAAACACGAATGGTTTCAAAAGGTTCTCCTGCCAAAGAGTAGGCTTTAGCAAGTTGATATAAAGCTAAATCATTGTCGTTACGATCGGGGTACTTAGCCAATAATCTTTCATAATCCGCAATTGAGTCTCGACCAAAGTCGATATCTTGCGCTTGATTTTCATCACCGATTATCTCACCACCGTTTAATAGGATGTACTCATCTTTCTGTAAGCGAAGGTTGGCAATCCGATGATAGGCTCTAATTCTTAATTCATCATCAGTCGATACGTCTAAATAGGCGCGATATTTCCCCATAACTCGATCATGGTCAATATCAATATTTTCGTTTTCCATTAACCGTAAATTAACAGGGGCTAAATTCTGCAGAGTTTTATCTTGAATACTTTCGCTTTCTACTAGAGTTTCTAAAACACTACAGCCAGACAATATAAAAAGTAAAAAAGCAGACAATAATAATTTTTTCATTATTTCTGCTCCTCATCATTTAATTCACTAAACGCCACTTGGCGCTGGAGGGCTTCATCGTATAATCTTGCAATCGACAAGCGAGACTGAGCAAGATAGTCGTTTATTCTAGCAACCTGATCTGTAAGGTATTGTTTTGACTCAGCCAACAATACCGTTTTAGTTTCGAGTTTTGCTTGCTCGGTAGATGCCTTCAAGCGCTTCACCTTCGATAATACCGCTAATATTTTATCTTTCATGCCGACCCAAGATGATGGCGACCATTGATTAGCAAGCTGTGTTTCGAGCAATTGTCGATCGGCAATTTTTAAATGTTTATCCATGCCAACCAATTGTTGTTTAAGTCCCCATTGCTTGCTCGGTTTTTCTTCATTCATCTGCCACAGTAAAACACCTTTTACTCTTTCCCAGCGATGCTGATACATTTTGACGTCACGACTCGCCTTATTAACCAACGCGAGGTCTTCAATGATTTTTACCGAGCGTCGTAATACATCGACGCTGGCGGCTTGTTCATCATTAGGAAGGGCAAAAAAATCTTTTTCAGAGCTATCTAGTGTTGCCTGCATCTGTATCAGTTCGTCTTTCACCTTGCGTAATTTCAAACCGGCTTTTTCCAATACAGGCAACGTATTTCTAGATTTATCTGCAAGCTCTCTTTTATCTACCAAGGTTAACCAAAGCTTTAGGCTATTTTCTTTTTCATCTAAATAATTCGATAGCAGCAATAAATCACGGTAATCCGTCATTTGATTAACGATCGTCTTATTTGAAACCAAGTGCTGCAAAACCTCGGTAGTCTCATTGAGTGGCAAGGTCGTTTCGATATTAGCTTGCCAGCCCCAACCTTGATCTTCTTGATTGTATATCCAGTCTTCAAGCCATGGGTTATCGGCAAGGCCATTATTCATAGCCATCAACTGTTCTTTCATTACCCCCAATCGGGTTTCGGTAGTTTCATAAACATTTAATGCTTGGGTGCTGGCATACATAAGCTCCAAAACATGAGGAACACCGAGCATAGATTCCATAACTTCTGGATTGAAATGATTATATTCAGTTTGAAGTTCGCGCCAAGGCTGCAAGGCTTCTTCATACTGACCTTGCTCAACCTTTGTCCAACCGTATTGCAATAAGGCTATTGGGGTATAAGGTCCATTCAGGCGAATACGCTTCAGGTGTTTTTCAGCAGAACGATGCTTCCCCATAATGAGATAGTTAATCGCTGCTACTAGGTGAATACGATCACCTAAATCGCGGCCTTCTTCTGTATCTGGCAAATAGTACGTTGCGTCTTCAATCAGTACGGTCAAACTATGACCACTACTATTACTATTGAACATCGCCAAAATAAGGTTGTGCCTAACCAGCCCAGTCCAGATACTGTCACGAGGCATTGTACTCAATGTTGTCAGTGCTTTTTTAAGCTCTCCTAGTTCAATAAGAGAAGCGGCTTTCATGAATTGAGCTTCTAATAATAATTCAGGTGTTAACTTTGAAGATTCAATATTTTGAAGGCTTGATAACGCAGGTTCGTATTGCTCTAGTTCAAACAAACGTCTTGTTAAGAAAAACCAAGATAAAGCAGAAACCTTCTGCCCTTTCTGCTGTATTTCAGCAAAGATCAATTGTGCTTGGTCTTGTAATCCTAGCGAGAGAAGCATGGTTGCTTCCATGACATCAGCTTCATCAGCTACGGCCTCGTCAGTCGCACGCCAAAGCTTTAACTGATTCATGGCACTTGGAAAGTCACCCGTCAGATAATGATAATAGTACTCACCTTTTTGCAGGCGTAGAATTTCCTGCTCATTCGCATGAACCGAAGAAAAACCAGCCGTTAAAAGTAAGATACCAATAAAGAATAATTTCATATAATTACCACTGACTAATCAGTAGCTCTGCTGTCTTTAATTTTTTATTATCTTGGATTTTCAGTTCGATATATAAAGGCTGATCCAATTTCTCTAAGCGCTCTTCTAAAATAAGCTCGCGCTTGATGCCATTACCATCAACACCTTTAGCAATCGCTTTTATTGTATGAAGGCCTGGCCCCAAATTTAGATTACTTAACGGCTGAACTGCTCCGTCACGTAATGCACTGATTTGTCTTTCGGTATAGAGGTACTGAATAGGCTGTTTATCATCAACGGTGATATTAATTGAATAAGGTTCAAAATATTGGCCATACGCCAATGAAAAATACACCGCTGCACGGGTCGTTGCCGGGCTCAAAAGCTCTTCTTCTAGCTGATATAAATCTCTGTTTAAATCTAAAACGGATTGCTTTATAGAAGCTGCTTTAGTGCTGAGCTGACTTGCCTGAACCGCTGCTTTCTGTTCACTGCCTGTATCTTGTACCGGCTGTGCGAAACTGATTGCTGAAATTAGGGATAGCAATATTAAATATGTTGCACGCATGATATGTAACCTTCTCACTGAAACCATTTTTTATTTTCTAGCCAAAGTTTTAAATCATTTGTTACTTCGAGCTTTCGTTCGTATACATCTTCGGTCGCTAAATAATCTAATATCCCATCGGGGTTAATAAACATGACCGCAGGGGCTGATTCAAACCACCAAGCCTCTTTATTAGATGCTTGGTATTCCAAAACAGGGAGACGCGACCAAGGAGCCTTATCTTCTGAATTCTTACGCCATAAAAACCAAGTTTGGAGGCCTTCAACGGCAAAACTTTCGGCTAGATATTGCAACTCAATTAGGGTTTCTTCACAGCCATCACACTCCCCTAGCCATACTAACATGACAGGATTTCCGACTTGTTCAGACAAACGCTGTGGCGCGCCATTACTACTAGGCATTACAAAGTCCGGCACTGCATCGCCAATGTCTAATGCTTGTGCAATGGGTAAAGCACAAATACACAGGAGTAAGATTTTATAAATATGATTAAGCATTAATATCCCTGACCGAACTTTATCGGCTGCAGAATCAGCATTAAATTGATTTGTTTATCTACCATGGGCTCGCAGTATGATTATTATGATTAGATAACTGCAGGCTAGGAACAACACTATAACCCGCTATGAATGTGCAAGCTATGGCTGAATCGGTCGCTTTTGGCGTTATTTGCCATTCATTCAGGACATATTTAGCGAATAGAGAGCGCACATTCACTTGCTGAAGGGGCGTAAGTTTAAGCAGTAATAACCAGAATGTTGTATAAAATTCAGGTTGGGATATCAAGCTTCGCATGTGCGGTAGCCTATTAATTATAATTGTTCGTTATATCATCCCTGAATGTAGTACAAGTGTACTTGTTAGGATTAAGAATTCCAGTTCTTTCTCCTGAGTCCGCATAATGATTCAACTAAACCTGATCATCGCGGACATTTTGTCTTATCTACTGACTCATCTTCTTCATGGCTTTTTCAAGGCCTTCTAACGTTAAAGGATACATCTCATCCTCAACAATTTGCTTGATAATACCCAATGAGCCGCCATGACCCCAATGACTTTCGGGTGCAGGATTGATCCAGACAACTTTATCGAATTTATCTTTAATTCGCTGCATCCAGACGGCGCCCGCTTCATCATTCCAGTGTTCAACACTGCCACCGGCATGAGTCACCTCATAAGGTGCCATCATGGCATCACCAATAAAGATAACCTTATAGTCACGACCATACTTATTCAGCAGATCCCACGTCATGGTTTGTTCATTGGTACGGCGAATATTGTTTTTCCAGACGGACTCATAAAGGCAGTTATGGAAATAGAAGGTTTCCATATGTTTAAATTCAGTTCTCGCCGCAGAAAATAACTCTTCACATACTTTGACGTGCGGATCCATAGAGCCGCCGATGTCGAAGAATAAAAGCACTTTCACTGCATTATGGCGCTCAGGCACCAGCTTTAAATCTAAAAAACCGGCATTACGCGCGGTACTCGCAATCGTATCATCAAGGTCAAGCATATCGGCTGACCCCGTACGGGCAAATTTACGCAGGCGACGTAAAGCTACTTTAATATTACGAATACCTAATTGAATCGAATCATCAAGATCTTTGTAGTTGCGTTTTTCCCAAACCTTAACTGCCTTTTTATGACGCGACTGCCCTTGCTCAATTCGGAAGCCTTCAGGGTTAAAACCATTAGCACCAAAAGGTGACGTCCCACCCGTACCAATGTTTTTATTACCCCCTTGGTGACGCTTCTTTTGATTTTCTAAGCGTTCTTTAAAGGCCTTAATAATTTCATCTAAGCCCCCCAAGTCTTTAATTTTGTCCATTTCTTCTTGAGTCATGATGCGTTCCATCTCTTTACGCATCCAATCATCGGGAATATTAGGATCATCCATCGCTAAATCTAAGTTATCAATGCCTTCAAAGTAATGGGCAAATGCCTTATCAAACTTATCGTAATGACGCTCGTCCTTAACCAAGCACAACTTAGCCAGGGCGTAGAAGTCGTCTAGATTTGCGAAGGTCAAATGGCCCTCGAGTGCGGCCACTAAATCTAGGTATTCACCTACGGAGCAAGGCACTTTCGCCTTACGCACCGTCATAAAAAAATCAATAAGCATAATTACTTCCTAAGCCTTAGCGCTTAACCGCGACGGCGACTCATGAAAGCCAATTTTTCTAATAGCTGTACGTCTTGCTCATTCTTAACTAAAGCACCCGCCATTGGTGGAATCGCTTTGGTTCGATCGTTATCACGAAGCAGATCAACGCCAATTTCATCCGCCATTAATAGCTTTAACCAATCAATCAATTCAGAAGTAGACGGTTTTTTCTTCAGCCCAGGCACTTTACGTACATCAAAGAAGACTTCCATCGCTTCTTTTACTAGCGAAGACTGAATATTAGGATAGTGAACATCAACAATTTTCATCATCGTTTCTTTTGATGGGAAGTCGATGTAATGGAAGAAACAACGACGCAAGAATGCATCGGGCAATTCTTTTTCGTTATTACTGGTGATTAAGATGATTGGACGGTGTTTAGCAACGACACGCTGCTGAGTTTCATAGCAATAGAACTCCATTTTATCGAGTTCTAATAATAAATCATTTGGAAATTCGATATCCGCTTTGTCTATTTCATCAATCAATAGAACAACAGGCTTATCAGCATCAAACGCTTCCCAAAGCTTACCCTTAACAATGTAGTTCTTAATATCATGAACTTTGTCATTACCAAGCTGAGAGTCGCGTAAACGCGAAACGGCATCGTATTCATATAAACCCTGGTGGGCTTTAGTCGTACTTTTAATGTGCCATTGAATCAGTTCAGTGCCTAAAGACTCTGCTAGCTGTTCGGCTAACATCGTTTTACCAGTACCAGGCTCGCCTTTTAACAATAATGGACGCTGCAGAGTGATGGAGGCATTAACTGCCATTTGCAACTCTGGCGTTGCAACATATTCATTAGTACCTTGGAACTTCATAATAGCCTCAAACCGAAAAGATCGAATACATAAAATTTGCCGCAGTATATAGTGACGATAGCCCTTGCGGCAAGACTCTAAGTTCTGATAGCCATCTGTTCATCAAGGCATTCTAACAAATCGACACCCATTAACGGCTTGGCTAAGTAATACCCCTGAAGCCGATCACACCCCATCGCCTTTAGCTTAAGCAGGGTGGCTTCATCTTCCACCCCTTCGGCGACCACTTCGACCCCAAGGCCTTTGCACATCGACAATATAGTCTCAACAATGACATGATTTTTATGGTTATAACAAAGTTCTTGAATAAAAGATCGGTCTATTTTTAGCTCTGAAACAGGCATTTTGGTTAAATAGGCTAGCGAAGAAAAACCCGTGCCAAAATCATCTAAAGCGATTCTCACACCTAACGCTGTTAAACATCGTAAAAAATCCAATGAGCGTCTTGGCTTCTTTAAAAGTACTGTCTCGGTTACTTCAAGGATGACCTGTCCAGGGGGAATTTGAAAAATCTCCATTTGCTGGGCGATATCTTGCAGCAAACTGTCCTGCCAAAGATTCAGAGTCGATAAATTAATCGATATCGTTATCGGATAACCCGCAGCATGCACCTCACGGTACTGTGAAAATGCCTTACTAATAACCCAGTGAGTTAAAGGCTTGATTAGCCCTGTTTGCTCAGCGACCTCAACAATCTGATCAGCCGGCAAAGGGCCATATACCGGATGATGCCAGCGCAATAGAACCTCAGCCCCTGCAATTTCGCCATCTTGACAGTTAAACTGAGGCTGATACTGCAAAAACAGCCCTTCATCACAAGCAATCGCATTTCTCAGGTCGGCAACCAAGGTTAGTTTTTTATTACTGTAGCGGTCCGCCCTTTCACTATAAGCTGCCCAAGCTTGCTTTTCTTGCTCAGCAAATTCTAAAGCAACATGCGCTCTACGCATCCAAGATATTACGTCATCACCCGACAGGCAAGCAGCAAAACCAACCGAAATCGGGGTTTCTATCTTCATTCCCTGATAACTCAGAGGTTGGCTTGAATCCGTAAGCAGCTGTTCAATGATTTCTTCTAAACGATACTGGGTCGTATCACTTAATACGATAGTAAAATGCGTTCGATCCAATAAGGCCACCGGCCCAGCCTGATCATACAACCCATACTGTAGCGGAATGATTTCAGAGTATTGCTCGCATAAAGAGGCAAAACGTAACGCCATTTCTACCAGTATTTCATCCGCTCTTGAGTGACCAAGAGTATTATTTATTTCATTAAAATGATGTAGGTGGAAAATTGCTAAGGTTTTGTTTCCACAGCGACTTTCTTGACTGATCGCCTGTCTCACATGCTGCCCCGCATGTTGATCAACAGTTTGGCCTGACGACAATAAATCTTTTAATACGTGTTGCAAGAAAATTCGATTGGGTAAGCGTGAGTGGTATTCATGATGCGCCTGAAAGTGCAACTCCTGCTCCACCTCACTACGATGCATAATCTCGTCCTGCAATGCCTTAACACCTAACTGCAACCGGTGATCGAATACAATTTCTTGATTGGCGGCATTGGCGGTCGAATTGGATAGCTGTACTAAGTTATTAATGCTAACCGCAACTTGCGAAGGTATAAAAGGGGCTTGGATATAATCATTGGCTCCCTTATGAAGCGCAAGATCTATCGCATCTTCTAGAGAGTTTGCACAAACAATAACAGGAATAGCGCTGCCATTAGGATGTTGCCGCAACCATTCAATAATAGATTCAGCATCACCGCTCGCCGCATCTATATTTAAAATAAGAATATCAGGAAGAAAATCATTAAACTGTGATTTGAACTGGCTATAGTCAGATAAGCAGCGAACATGCTCGATGGTCAACGAACTCAAGATGTCAGATAACTGAATTCCGTTAGCATCCTGTCCATCTACAACCAGCACCTTCACTGTCTTTATTTCTAATAAGGGTGATACATTTAACATTGAGAAAATAGACCAAAACCAATTCACTCAATTCTATGTCATTCAAGACAGGAAAGGCAATTACTAGTCCTGCTTCGGCTTATTATCCTCTCCATTTAAGTCTTTAGCACTATCTCCAGAGCTATCATCCGCAACGCCTGTAGTATTTTCAGCCTCATTATCACTATCAAATTCACCCCATGAATCATCGTCGGTATCAACATCATCGGGATCTATCGAGAAGTCTTCATCAAAACTTTCAGGATCTTTTTTCTCAGTTCCTCCCGCCGCAGTCGTAGAAGCAGGCTCGTCAGGGAAAGAGATTTCTTCTTCGTCAACTTCATCCAAGGAATCAAAATCTCCAGCAAAATCATCTTCCAAATCTTCAAGATCGGTAATAGTCCCCTTAGCATCCAGATTTGTTTCGGCATCAACAGCGTCTTTAGGCTTACGAAGGAAGAACCACCAAACACCCGCCCCAATAATTCCCAAGTTAAGCAAGGCGATTAATAGATAAACCCACCAGGCCAAGCCCTCATCGCCCTCCACGACCTCTTCAACAGGCACAACCTCGGTTACAGGATTTTCTTCAATTTTGGGGGCAATACCATCAACTTCAGCCGGTTTTTCGGTTTCTGGCTCAGTCTTTTCTTTAGCACTATCTTCAGCACTCTCTTCCGCACTGTCCTCAGTGGCATCGGTAGCCATACCTGGTTCTTTCGTGCCTTCAGTACCTTCTGTCGATATCTCTGCACTTGCACCACCTTCAGCATCATCAGCCTCGTCATTGGAAGATTCGTCATTAGCGGCATCCTTTCCACCGGCTAAATCGGACTCACTTGTCAACTCTGCTGGGCTTAGCTTTGGAATAGGAAGGTTAAAAACAATTCCCTCAGGCTTAACTTTGAATTTCTTACCACTTTGAGTCACACCACGGACATTGAGATCAACCTGATACTCCCCTGGCCCCTTAGTTTCTTCAACTTCAATAATCCAAGCTTGAGCTGTCTTATCATAAGGCACAGATTGAATAATCGAGTTTTCATCAGGACTCTTAATTTTTGCAATGACCCGTGATTTATCTACATCAAGATTATCCGACAATCCTTTCACTTTAATCCGATAAACCCCCTTCACCTCATCAGCTTGATGGGTTATTTCGACTGGCTGAATCATGGTCATCGAAAAACTGCGTTTGCGTTGAAAGGTTTTACCTTCGGCAATAAATTCAACCTGATACTGACCCATTTCTTTTAATCGATATAAGCCTTCTCGATAAATACCATCAGCAGGAGGACTTTCTGGGTTTGAAAGAATTTTACTGCCTTCTCTTCCACTGGATGTAACCACCTTCATTGTCACATCGGTTAGCCGAAGAATGTCGGCGTTATCAACAACATCCCCCTCATTAATCAGGCTAATTTTAAGATCAAGTTTATCTCCTGAGATAATAGTCGCCGGTATACCTGTGACGTTTAGAGCAAGGTCAGATAAGATGGTCACTCTATTAGAAGGATCTAAATCAGCCTCTGCAACCCAAGTTCCCGCTTCTGGGGCTTTAATAGTGATCAAATCGAAGCTCACGGATTTATGCCACCTAACTGAACTAGGGTGCTCTTTTTCGGTCCAGCGATCACCAGAGGGAGTCAAGAGCGCCGTATCTTGCGCGCCACGCTTCGGTTTAAAAATAAGCGCTGTAAATTCTTTCACACTGCTATCAATGACGAAGGTATTATCCTCCATCGGTACTTGCTCAGAAGGAACAGCCTGATCAAATGCGCGTAAAAATGCCTTCATTAATTCATCTGCATTTTCCGCTTCAGAATAAAGTCCACCCGTTTCAAGAGCAATTTCTTGTAATAAATTTTTATCGGCCAGATCTGATAGCGCCAAGGTATGAATATTAGCGCCAGCCGCGCGATATTTATCCAATACTGTCGTTATCAATTTTTTACGTTCTGTACTATTAATTTGATCGGCTTCGGGAGAGCCAGATTTAGCCATATCCAGTTTGCCATCGGTTAACAAAATAACACTTTGCTGATAACCCGTATCACTTCCAAGCCCCCAAGCTGCGTCATTTAACGCCCCTGAGAGATTAGACTGCAGGCCTACCGATGAAATATTAATTGCCGACTTTTTAGCTTCTTTACGCCAAGCATCATCTACCGTAGCAACAGGCACTAAATTATTAACATAACGGCCAAAGGTCCAGATACCTGCTTGCGCATTTTCTGGCATTAATTCTAATAATAAATTCACCGCGGGGATGCGTAGATTGTTGGGGTCAGTTTCTTTCATGCTGCCCGATATATCGACAATAATGCGCACATCATAGGGCTGAGTTTTTCCCTGCTTATCATCAATTGCCATTGTAGGAGTTGCCATACCAAACGACAGTAGACAAACGAGGAATAAGAAGGACGATGCCCTTCTTCCGGTAAGCATAAGGTCTCTGAACATTTCAGAACTCCACGTAGGAAAACTTATAGCACTGATTCTTAACAAAACGTCTACTTTTAACAATACGAAACGCCTCAACCACTATGATTTTAAAAGAGAGAATTTAATGACAAATTATCCGTCATTAATAACGCCCTTTTCCCTCATTTGAGCACGACGTCATTTCTCCCTGAAAATAGAGCTCTAGGTATATTTTAAGCACGACAACATAGAGTACTCCTGCTTTAAAACTAGCAAAGAATCTCAAGTTCGCCACACGCGGAGGTTAAAAAAAACAAAAATTTGAATGAGTTAGCGCTATCTTTTAGACGATAACGCTAACAAAGCGTTAATTCTGCGGAGAGAATTTAGCCCGTAAGAAGTTAAATAATGACAAAAGGGACATTAATACTAGACCAGCAAGCAAGCCGACCAACATATACATAACCGCATCCAAAACCGGTGCGTTATTTTCTAAAAATTTTCTAAAAATCATGACAATGAACGCTGGCGCGTAGTGAGTAGAGTCGACCGCAATAGGTGCAGGGGTAAATAACAGTACCGCCCCTAATATCCTAACAATGGCTTTAAGGTCTTTTTGCTTAATCCAAAAAAACATTTTCTCCCAGGCCCAAAAACAGATCAACGCAGAAATGCCATAGACCAACCACTGAGCCCACTCATTAAACATTAAGCTTTCCATATAATGCGGCTCTGCCACTCCTCCTCAGGAATTTTATCGTCGGGTATACCCTTACCTTTTAGCGATATTTCAGCCGCATGAACGGAGTTAGGGTCACCACTAATTAAAGGATGCCAGTCATACAAAGGCTTACCTTCTGCAACCAAACGATAAGCACATGTATCAGGAAGCCAATGAAAACTATGAGCCTGTTCTGGCGTCAACCAAATACACTCAGGCACCTTTTCATTACGCGTTTTATAGACGGTACAAGAACAATCATTTTTATCGAGGTAACGACAATGAACGTCGGTATAATAGACCTCGTCAGTATCTTCATCTTCTAGCTTATGCAAGCAGCATCGAGCGCAGCCATCACATAATGACTCCCACTCTTGCTTAGACATTTGCTTTAGAGTTTTAGATTCCCAAAATGGTTTAGCAGCACTCACTCGTCTTTATCTCGCTTACAGAACAGATCCAATCCCGACCCCATTTCTTCTTTGGGTGGTGGTAATTGCAAATAAAAGCCTTTTTGTTCAATCGAATCCAAAACCTTAGTGGCGTCTGCAATCGCAAATTTACGCTCAGGAGTGATTAACATTTTGGTTACTAGCTCAGGACGACCAAAGGTTTCTAATAAAACGTCGGGCACTCGCGATAAATCATCTTTTAAAGAAACAAACAGGTAGGTTTCTTCCTTTCGACGACTTTTATAAATATTACACAATACTTTAGTCATAACAGTCACTTACACTCTATTCAACGCCGACATCAGCGTGCTCTAAATTGAGCAGCAAATCATCACCAATTTCACTTTTGCGCCAACCCAATAAAGGCTCTGGTAAACAATAAGGGCCGCGAGGATACCCAGATCGCAATAAGGCTTCCAGTGTTTTCTTCTTTACCAGCATGTCTGCAGGTATATCAAGACGTTCAGCACAGACAGTTACGACTTTCTTCATCATTTTTAACTGTTCACTGGCCTGCGGGGTTAAAGGTTTTTGCAAGGCCTCAGGCCAAATCCCCTCTTCAATCGCCATCGCCTCTGCAATTAATGCCAGAACCTGATCACCGATTCGATTACGAACATGAGCCTTCATTCCTGCTCGCGCTAAATCACCTTGATGAGCAGGCTGATAACGCGCCATATTCCATAGAACATTATCTTCCACTACCTGTGAGCGTGGCACATTCCAAATACGCGCCGTCTGCTCTCGCCATACCGCCAGTTGCTGCAATACGTATTGCTCTTGCGGGCGTAATTTCCAGGCCAATTTTATTTTACGATACTGCTGACTATAGTCTTCAGTAATTTGACCGAGCGACAGGATACGTGCGCAGTCTTCTTGCCACCAAGTTAATCGCCCCATATCGGCAAGCAAGACCATTAAGCGCTCGTAGCATTGATATAAATAAAATACGTCGGCAACCGCATATTCAACCTGCTTAGCGCGCAAAGGTCGATGCAACCAATCAGATCGAGTTTCCCCTTTATCAATATCAAGGCCCAATACCGCTTTCACTAAGCGCTGAAATCCCATGATGCCACCCAAGCTTCCTAAAGCAGCACCAATTTGTGTATCCGCTACCGGCGACGGGGTCGTCCCTGTTAGGCGGTGACAGACTTCCATATCTTCCGAGCACGCATGAAAAACCTTAACTAGCTTGGGGTTATCTAATAACTCAGCAAAAGAAGACCAATCTGTAATCGTCAGCGGGTCGACCAAATAGCAATCTTTATTATCTGCAATCTGAACCAATCCTGCTTTTGGATAGAAGGTCGAAGTACGCATAAATTCAGTATCTAATGCGATGAAATCTTGTGTTTGCCATAATTGGCAATACTTTACCAAATCACTATCAGTAGTAATCCAAATTGGCTTAGGAATAGAATGTAAAATAAGAACGCTCACTTTTGCTTTTAATGCGACTAAAACTGACTCACGACTAACGAATTAACTCATTACTCGGCGGCCTGACAAAGCATGATTTAAAGTACCACCATCGACCAGATCAAGCTCTCCTCCCATTGGAATACCATGAGCGATGCGACTAACCACAACGCTTTCGGGCAACATATCCATTATAAATTGAGCTGTTGCTTCGCCTTCTACCGTAGGATTCGTGGCAACAATTACCTCTCGAATCGATAATGATTCAACCTTTTGCTTTAATGCAGCTAAGCCAAGCTCTCCTGGACCAATGCCATCAATAGGAGATAAATGCCCATACAACACAAAATACTGACCGTTAAAATCAACACCCTGCTCCAACGCCAATACATCGGAAGGAGACTCAACCACACATAATGAATCGGTTGAACGCTGCGTATCACTACAAATTGGGCACAGTTCAGCTTCTGCATAATTACGACAAGACTGGCAATGATCTAACTTATTCATTGCCTGCTGCAGACTATGACTTAAACGCTCTGCGCCTAGCCTGTCTTTTTCTAACAAATACAACGCCATGCGCTGAGCAGATTTAGGCCCAACCCCAGGTAAAATCTGAAAAGAATCAATCAACTGCTGTAAAGCAGCTGGCAGCTTCATTGCCATAATTAAACAACTCTAAAATTAAAAAAATCTAAAATTAAACAATTCTAAATTAATGTGCCCAAGTTTTTAAAAACTTAGAAAGGTAGTTTCATGCCCGGTGGCAAACCCATTCCAGCAGTCATTGAAGACATCTGGCTTTGGTTTTTTTCTTCGATTTTACGAACAGCATCATTAACGGCGGCGGCTAACAAATCTTCTAGCAGTTCTTTATCTTCACTCATTATGCTGTCATCAAGCTCAACACGCTTAACATCATGACGGCCTGTCATAGTAATTTTCACAAGGCCTGCACCTGACTCGCCCATTACTTCAGAGTTTGCTAGCTCTTCTTGAGCTTTTTGCATCTTCTCTTGCATTTGCTGGGCTTGCTTCATTAAGTTGCCCATTCCACCTTTAATCATAATATTTTCCTTTAAATAATATTTTTCGTTGTTGACGTTTTCTTAATAACACAGCGTCTAATTCTTAGCTGCTAATGCCTAATGCCCAGCACCTAAGAACATTTAGCCACCCACCTCGCTATTGCGAAGAGACTAACTATTGCGAAGAGACCAGCGGCCGTATAGAGCCTTCAATAATATGCGCTTCGAACTCTGATACCAAAGCTTGTACTACCTCATCTTCCATAATGGCATGACCTGCTTGCGCATAACGCTCTGCCATTAATCGAGTGCGTCGCTGGTGCGGGGTCTCTCCACGAGGCAACTGCACATGCATAACAAGCTGAACGGATAAGCCTGTAATTTCACACAATACTTGTTCGATTCTTTGGCGCTGAGCATCATTAAACAAAGCCCCTTGATCTGGATCAACATCCATCACTAACTGGTTTTCATGCCGACTAATCAATGCACTATTTGATGCAATTGCCATCGGCATACCCGCGAGTGGCAAATGCCTAACCCACTGCCACCAATTGAGATTTGATAATTGCTGCCAATCAAAATCGAATGATTCAGCCGGCAAAATATCTTTTTCTACCTGTGTAGGCAATTGATCCCGAGCGTCTTCGCTCGCCACCATCGGCAGCGGATTGTTTAATAGATCAGCCGCTCCCCCTTTAATGGGTTCTTTTTTCTCACTTTCAACATGCGGGTCTAGATTAGGGGGAATCTCTGCTTGTTCAGCAAATCCTGTAGCGACGGGATCAGCAGGCGCTTGAAAACTGGGCTGTGAGTACGATTCAACGGTCGCGTCTAACGCGACCGTTGAGGGCATTTCAAAAGCGGGCTTTTGAACATTTGGCTCGACGGTGGTTTCAACAAAAGCCGTCTCAGCAGTAGAATGCTCAACAGTAGAATGTTCAACATGCTCATAAATAGGCGCTTCAATTTTTTCAACCACTGGCTCAGGCGCTAATTCTGAGTCAGTTAATGGCTTTTTTTCTGCAGAATTGTCCGCGTTCGCTAAAGTTTCATATCCTGCATCCGTCACAGCTTCAGGCTGAGGGGCAGATAATGCCTCAGGTAATGCTTCAACAGATCCGGGAGCCTGTAAAGACCCCACCAAATCGAGATTCAACGGTGCAGCGTTAACCGGCTTAAAGGCCAACATGCGCAATAGAATCATTTCAAAGCCTTGGCGCGGATCAGCCGCCAATGGCAGATCTTTACGCCCCACCAAAGCGGTTTGATAAAACAATTGAATGTCTTCAGCACGCATCGCCGCAGCCAGTTGCATAATCGCCGCTTTATCACCCTCGGTATTATCAACCGAGCTTGGCGCAACCTGAGCCACAGCCACTTTATGCCATAGCTGCATTAACGCCTGTACGACTTCGTCATAATCGGGCCCGTGTTCGGCCATTGCAGCTACCAAACTTAATAACTCGGCAACGTGCCCCGTGGCTAAAATTTCAGCTAATTTGAAAACACGGCCACGATCAATCGTACCCAGCATCGCATTGACTTGATGTTCAAAGACTTCGCCTTGGCCATAAGCAATTGCCTGATCAGTCAAACTCAGCGCATCACGCATACTGCCTTGAGCAGCACGCCCTAACTGCCAAAGCGCCGTTTCTTCATAAGAAACATTTTCAGACTTCAGCACGGTTTCTAAATACGACACGATTTTATCCGGTGTCATATTTTTAAGGCTAAATTGAAGACAGCGAGAAAGAACAGTAATCGGCAGTTTCTGTGGATCGGTTGTCGCTAATAAGAATTTTACATGCTCAGGAGGTTCTTCAAGGGTTTTCAATAAGGCATTAAAACTGTGCGTCGACAGCATATGCACTTCATCGATCAAATAAACCTTATAACGGCCGCGAGTAGGTGCATATTGAACGTTATCGAGTAATTCTCGAGTATCTTCCACTTTCGTACGCGATGCAGCATCCACTTCAATCAAATCGACAAAGCGTCCCTCAGCAATCTCTCGACACGAAGAGCACTCACCACAAGGCGTTGCGCTAACACCCTGCTCGCAGTTTAAACACTTAGCCAAAATTCGGGCAATCGTCGTTTTACCCACACCCCGAGTACCTGTAAATAAATAGGCGTGGTGTAAACGCTGATCGTTTAAGGCATTAATAAGGGCGCGTAACACATGCTCTTGACCCACCATTTCAGCAAAGAAACGCGGACGCCATTTACGTGCAAGTACCTGATAACTCATGGAAAATCCGTCAATTAGATGATCTTAGGCAGTTATAATAGCGGTAAATGAAGCGAAAGTCAGAAACAATTAAAAGGGAAAAAGCAAAAGGAGAGAAAGTAAAAACCAGAAAAGGTTTGAGAGTATCCAAGAAATTGGAGATGACCCCTACCAGCCACACCTCGGCACACAAATCCACTACTACCGTTGCTCCCTTCCAGGCCTGGCGGAGTTCGTAGTTTCTTGTTGCGAAGGGACCGATAAGGGCCACCATAACACGCTGCAGTTTAAGCTGTGCTTAAATGCTGATGGACATTATGCTGATCAAAAGAATAAAAGCAAGTCAAATTAACAACTTAGAAGATTTTTGTGATTTTAATAACAGCCAATAACGCTGATACCAACCACAATAGAACAATAAATCAACCCATTAGAAGAACGATAACGGCTTAATCATCAGACGAATCCTCTGAGTCCTGCAATGCCCCTAAGTCTTGCAATGCATCAGGACCTTGCCTTAACAAAGCTAACAGACTGTTTTCAATCACTTCCGCCCGTGACATACCTAACTCCGCAACTAAGGCATCCAGCACGTCAACCACCTCAAGATTCAACTTCACCTCAATGCGTCGCATACCTTTATGCTTGTCACGATTGCGCTGCAAACGCTTACTCAACTTTAGCTGGGTACTTCGATCGTATGGACTGGTTTTTGGGCGTCCACGCTCAGGGCGTGTAAACATATCGATCGTAGTGCGATCTTCTGGCTGAATAGACATAATTGCAATAAATATTGGAGAGCCGGCTATTATCCGAATCAAAGGAGAAAAAGCAATACACTAAAGACATTCTTCCTTGCCAAAAGCGCGAGTTAGCCATAACGTAGGTTAAAAATCGCATATATATTTGAAAGATAAGGGATTCTTCATGCCCAACGCTGGCAAAACACCAAGCCCACTCTTAGCCGAACATGTTTCAACTCGACTAGACCCCAAGCAACTCCTCTTTAATAGTTCTAGTGAGCTAGAGCCATTCACGGGTGTATTAGGCCAGCAGCGCGCTGAAAATGCCATTCGCTTTGGCGTCGGCATGAACCGCCCTGGATATAACATTTACGCCATGGGTGATAATGGCACAGGCCGCTCATCTTACATTCGTGAATACCTTAAAGAACAAGCCGCTCAGCAGCCAGCGCCTAGTGATTGGTGTTACGTCAACCACTTCGCCAATCCAAGAGAGCCTAAGGTTCTAGAACTGCCACCGACACAAGCCCTCACTTTTAAAAGTACACTCGATGAGCTCATCAACAATTTGCTCGCTACTTTTCCTGCCGTATTTGAACATCCCAGTTATCAGCAACAAAAATCAACCATCGACCACACCTTCAATCGTAAATACGATAAAGCACTCGAGTTGGTCGAGAAAGAAGCTCTTAAGGCGAATACCGCGGTTTTTCGTGACTCAAACGCCATCAGCTTTACCCCAATCAAAGAAGGTAAAGCGCTGGATGAAACTGAATTCGCCCAGTTAGCAGAGCCCGAGCGCGAAGCCTTTCATCAAAACATAGCCATGCTTGAGCAGTATTTAAACGAATCCCTTTCTGAACTACCGCAATGGAAGCGCGAATCGAATAACCAACTGCGTGCGCTCAATCAAAATACCATTAATGAAGCATTAACCCCGTTATTAGAGCCGATTGAAGCAAGCTATAAAGATTTTTCAACCGTGTTAGAGTTTTTAGCAACGGTACGCGAGCACCTACCAAAGATTATTCTGGCCGAGCTGATTGATGAACGCATCATGGAAACTCGAGATGAATACGTTAAACGCAATATTTTAGAAGAAACACTTCAGCCCAACATTGCGGTTTGCCACAACCATAGCGAAGGTGTACCGGTAATTTATGAACCACACCCCAGCTATGGCAACCTTTTTGGTCGTATTGAATTCTCTAGCGACCAAGGTGCACTGACCACCAACTACCGAAAAATCAGCCCAGGCGCGCTGCATAAAGCGAATGGCGGCTATTTGATATTAGATGCCGAAAAGCTGCTTGAAGAACCCATGGTTTGGGAAGCACTTAAACGCTCGATCAAATCACAACAGCTTAAAATGGAATCTCCCTATTCTGAGCTTGGCTTGGTTTCTACGACGACACTCTTACCGGCGGTCATCCCTCTAAATGTCAAACTGGTCTTGATTGGCTCGCGTAATGTGTATTACTTATTACAGGAATACGATAAAGACTTTAACGAGCTCTTCCGCACCCTCGTTGATTTTGACAGCGAGATTCCTAGAACGCCTGAACACATACAGGCTTTCTCACGGTTATTAAAAAGTCGAATAGACGAGCAAAACTATGCCGACATCAGCGCTTCTGGCATAGCTCGCTTAGTTGAACACAGCTCTCGCTTAGCCGATGACCAGCAATACCTCACCGCACGCATTGGTGATTTATTTGAATTATTAGCAGAAGCTGAATTTTTACGCGCAGCTCAAAATGCCGAACTCATCGAACAAGAGCATATTGATCAAGCATTACGCGCCAAAGAAGAACGTACAGGTCGGATTTATGATCGCATCCACCAGCAAATGCTGGATAACGTTATTTTGATCGAAACAGAAGGCGAAGCCATCGGCAAGGTCAACGGTTTAACCGTTATGACTGTTGGTGATACGCGTTTTGGCACCCCTGCCCGAATCAGTGCAACGGTATATCCTGGTTCACGCGGCATCGTTGATATCGAGCGCGAAGCCAACCTAGGACAAGCAATTCACTCAAAAGGTGTGATGATCCTATCAGGGTATCTGGGGCACAAGTACGCACAAGACTTCCCTCTCGCCATATCCGCCAATTTGGCCATGGAGCAATCCTACGGCTACATTGATGGCGATAGTGCCTCACTGGGTGAGTTGTGCTGTTTGGTATCGGCCTTAATTCATCAGCCCTTAAAACAAACATTTGCGATTACAGGCTCAATTAACCAATACGGTGAAGTTCAAGCTATTGGTGGGGTAAATGAAAAAATCGAAGGTTTCTTCCGCTTATGCAAAGAACGCGGTTTAAATGGTGAGCATGGAGTTATTATTCCTTTTGCCAACATACGTAACTTAGCGCTTAAACAAGAAGTGGTCGATGCGGTAGAAGCAGGTCATTTCTATATTTACGGCATAAACAAGGTCGATGAAGCCTTAGTTTTATTAATGGGCCGAGAAGTAGGTGAAGCCTGTGAAGATCATTACTTCAGCAAAGGCAGCATTAACTTTGAAGTCATCAACCGCTTAAAACAAATTGCCGACATGGCAAACAAAAAAACAGACGATTAAAAACAGACGATTATAAACAGACAGTTAATTAAGCAAGTTTACTTAAAGCCATTCTCAGTGACTGCAAGGTCACGGGTTTGGTTAAAATGTGTCCCATGCCAATTTCGAAGCAATCCTTGCGCTCGTCATCAGTAACTCCCGCTGTCAAAGCAAAGATAGGGGTCTGCACGCCCCTCCCTCGTAATTGACGCGTTGCATCAAATCCGTCCAAAACGGGCATATGGCAATCCATCAAGATCAGATCAGGATTAACCTCATCAACACAATCCAATAATTGTTGACCATCGTTCACCATAACCGAGTTGGCTAATAGCTTTTTAAGCAATTTTTCAATGACTTTACGATTAGTTACATTATCCTCAGCCACCAATACTTTCATCCCTTCAAATAACAAAGAAGAATCATTATCTAGCGTCGTAGTTTCAACCTTTTCACCCTGCTGAACCATTACGGTAGCAGTAAAGGTTGACCCTTCCTCCAATACACTCGAAACGACAATATCCCCCGACATCAGTTCGACTATTTGACGACATAGAGATAAACCCAAGCCCGTCCCGCCATAAATTCTAGAAGTACTAATTTCCGCCTGCTGGTAAGGATCGAATATTTGGCCTAGGCGCTTTTCATTAATTCCAATGCCAGAATCAGAGACCGCAAGCACAAGCTGCAAGCCATCATCTGTTTTATCAGAGACCGTCATAGTAAGCGTGATGTCACCACCATCAGCAGTAAACTTAAGCGCATTACCCAATAAATTCATCATCAGCTGCTGCAGTCGCGTACTATCAGCAATCAGATAGTCCGGCACAGATTCATCAATAAATTGTTGAAAATTAATGCACTTATTTTTCATCGGTGCGTGAAACATAGAGATCACTTCAGCGAGAAAATCGTCTAATTTAAACAAGCGTGGATCAAGCTCTAACTTACCTGCTTCGATCTTAGAAATGTCCAAAACGTCATTCACGATACTTAATAATGCTCGACCAGAATTATGGATATCTACAAGATACTCTTGCTGCTCTTCACTGAGCTCGGTATCGGCCAAGATATCAGTCATACCAATAATTCCATTTAAAGGCGTTCTAATTTCATGACTCATGTGCGCCAGAAATGCAGATTTAGCTTGAGAGGCATTAAAAGCTTGCTGCTGCTGTAATTCAGCCTGACTGACACGTTGAGCAAAATACTCAGCACGCAAAATATCGCGGTAAGACCTTAGTGCATTGATCAGCGAGAGATTCAAACGATCCGTGGTCGCCTCTGTTTTAGCAATGTAATCATTTATGTCATAGTCTTGAATGACTTGACGTTCTGGGGCTAATCCAGGCTGCCCAGTGCGTAATAAAATGCGCGTACTGTGATTATTCAACTGGTCACGAATAAAGCTGACAACTTTAAACCCACTATCATCAGATTCCATAACAACGTCAAGTAAGACAATTGCAATATCATCACGCTGAGATAAAATTTCTATGGCCTCAGCGCCAGAATATGCACAAATAAGTTCTAAAGCGTGATTGTCAAACCGAAAACGAGAGAGCACCAAACGCGTTACCTGAATAACGGTCTCATCATCATCTACTATCAATACCGGAATACGGTCCGGTAAAAGATTGATGACTTCATCCATGTAGACACTCCATTATTGCAATAACCATTTTAGTCCCATTTCAATAGCACGTTAAAACATACGAATTCAATATAACTATTGTTGATTTAATCACTTCAACATACACTATGCGTACTTACTCGCTCAAAAGCAAAATTTTGCTGTGCTAAGTAAGAATGTCTTGTCGGGGTGCCTCATTTTAGAGGCTGAGATCACAAAAGTGGATCCCGTTGAACCTGATCTGGTTAATACCAGCGTAGGAAACAAGATGAAAGAATGTGAGCAGCATGACTTGTATGTGACCGCCAATAATTAAGTCTAGTCACAATACGAGACAGAGTCCAAAACTAAGCAGTTTAATAAACTGCTTTTTATTAATAAAAGACTCAGACACACCTTTCATAGCCATTACTGACAACTCGAACAGTACTCTATTTAAGTACATGACACGAGCTAGAGGTGATGCGCCCTTCCTTTTCAGAATTCACGTTAGACAGATCAATTAATTTTTAATTACTCTCTCATTAGAGATAGGAACAATTGTGTCTGAACAAACTTATACCATTCAGAAAAACCTGAGTGAAACCGCCAAAGTTGATGAGCTTTCTATCCAACCGTTTCCCGGTTCCAAAAAACGGTATGTCGAAGCGTTTAATGACAGCCTGCAAGAAGACATTCATGTCTCCTTACGCGAAGTGCATCTTACTCCCACTCAGCTAGCCAACGATAAAACCGAATACAATGCCCCTGTGCGTATTTACGATACCTCTGGGCCTTATAGTGACCCTGATAAAACCATCGACGTGCGAAAAGGTCTAACACCATTGCGTAAATCATGGATTGAATGCCGTAGCGATACCGAAGTACTCAGTGGCAATAGTTCTGAATACGCAAAAATTCGTGAAATGAACATTGCTTTAGAATCCCTGCGCTTTGATCTCAAGCGCAAACCTATTAAGGCCAAGGCCGGTAAAAACGTCACCCAACTGCATTACGCTCGCCAAGGCATCATCACCCCAGAAATGCAGTACATCGCCATTCGTGAAAACCTTGCCATCGCCGAAGACGAAATGGCAATGCACAATAAAAAGCAGCATCCTGGTGAAAACTTTGGCGCTGCCACTCCAAGTTACATCACACCTGAATTTGTGCGCAGCGAAGTCGCTCGTGGCCGCGCCGTTATTCCGGCCAACATCAACCATCCAGAAAGCGAACCGATGATTATTGGGCGTAACTTTTTGACGAAAGTGAACGCCAATATTGGTAACTCAGCATTGACCTCTTCCATTGAAGAAGAAGTAGAAAAACTGGTGTGGTCTACCCGTTGGGGCGCCGATACCGTGATGGATTTGTCTACGGGTAAAAACATTCATGAAACCCGCGAATGGATTGTCCGCAATAGCCCAGTACCGATTGGTACCGTTCCGATTTATCAGGCATTAGAAAAAGTAAACGGCGTTGCTGAAGATCTTACCTGGGAAGTTTTCCGCGATACCTTAATTGAGCAAGCTGAGCAAGGCATCGATTATTTCACCATCCACGCCGGTGTATTACTGCGCTATGTGCCGATGACCGCCGAACGCGTAACCGGCATCGTCTCCCGCGGTGGTTCCATCATGGCAAAATGGTGCCTGTATCACCATAAAGAGAATTTCCTCTATACCCACTTTGATGACATTTGCGAAATCATGAAAGCCTATGATGTTACGTTCTCATTAGGTGATGGCCTGCGCCCAGGTTCGGTGGCCGACGCCAATGACGAAGCTCAGTTCAGTGAATTACGCACATTAGGCGAGCTGGCCAAAAAAGCATGGGCACACGACGTACAAGTCTTTATCGAAGGTCCTGGTCACGTGCCTATGCACATGATCAAAGAGAACATGGACGAACAGATTAAGCATTGCGACGAAGCGCCGTTTTATACCTTAGGGCCGCTCGTCACCGATATTTCTCCGGGGTACGACCACTTTAGCTCGGGCATTGGCGCAGCCATGATCGGCTGGTATGGCTGTGCAATGCTGTGCTACGTCACCCCAAAAGAACACCTTGGCCTGCCCAATAAAGACGATGTAAAGCAAGGCATGGTGACGTATAAAATCGCCGCACACGCCGCTGATTTAGCCAAAGGGCATCCGGGGGCTCAAATTCGTGATAACGCCATGTCGAAGGCACGCTTTGAATTCCGCTGGCAAGATCAGTTTAATCTCGCAATCGACCCCGATACCGCTCGCGCTTATCACGATGAGACCCTACCCAAAGAAGGTCATAAAGTGGCTCATTTTTGCTCCATGTGTGGGCCTAAATTCTGCTCAATGAAAATTAGCCAAGAAGTGCGTGATTTAGACGCTGCACAAGTAGCAGCCATTCATGCCGCGGATGATGAGTTAGTAAAGGCAGAAGCATTAGCCCAGCAAGGCATGGAGGAAATGTCAGAGCAGTTTAAACAGCAAGGGAGTGAACTTTACAGTGAAGTCTAACTTGGATAAACCTGCCAAAATAGCCATCCTAGGAGGCGGCCTGGTTGGCCGTCTTCTCGCTTGGCGGCTTGCAACAGACGCGAGCAACACAGGCACTCATACTGATGGAGGCATTGTCGCTAGTGCTATCGAAAGTACTATTGGAAGTACTATTAAAAGCACTATCAAAGACGACACCGAGACTGATAACGGTATAACTAAGACTATAACCCATATTCGTCATCAGATAACCGTGTTTGAGAAAGGAACAATTACTCCTTCAAATAACCCAAAAGACGAAAGAGCCGCCGCTTTTACCGCCGCGGCCATGATCTCGCCGTTAAGCGAACTGGTTGCAAGCGAGCTCGATATTTATCAATTGGGCCAAAGATCTCTTACACTTTGGCCTCAATGGTTACAACAGTTAGGCTGCCCCCAACACTTCCACCAGCACGGCAGCTTGGTAATAGCCCATGCAAATGACGCTGCAGAACTTGAACAGTTCAAGCAGGAACTGCACTTTAAACTCGACCAGCGCGAATCAAACAACGATAAACAACAGACTCTAGAGTGGCTAACCGACAGGGCTTCACTGAACGCTTTAGAGCCCGCGATTAGCCAACACTTTCAAAGCGGTCTATTTTTGCCTAATGAAGCGCATATCGATCATAACGAAGTGCTTTTTCAACTAGCAACCCAAGCCCGCAAGCTCGGGGTCGATTTCAAAGAAAATAGCCCCTCTCAGCCCGGTGATGAAGCCTTAAAAGGTTTTGATCTTATTTTTGATTGTCGCGGTATGGGGTTTAAAGAATCGGCGCGATTAGAAGACGGATTTCGAGGTGTTCGTGGCGAAGTGATACGCATTGAATGCAAAGAGGTGAATCTAAAGCGCCCCATTCGCATCATGCACCCGCGCTATAAACTTTACATTGTTCCTAAGCCGAATAACCAGTTCACCATCGGGGCAACAGAAATTGAAAGTGAAGACCGATCGACTATTAGCTTACGCTCTTCTATGGAACTGCTATCTGCCTTGTATGCGGTCAACCCAGCCTTTGCAGAAGCCAGAATCATCAGCCAAGAGGCTAACCTTCGCCCTGCTTTTATGAACAATTTACCGCGTATCGAATCGTTGCAGTCCAAATACAACACCCCAATCATTCGCATCAATGGCCTCTACCGCCATGGCTACCTCATTGGCCCTGCGATTATTGAACAAGCCCTTAAAAAGGCCGCATTATGAAACCTATTAATATCCAAATTAACGGCAAACAGATCAATATTGGCCCCCGAGAAACTCTGAAAGAGGCACTCGATTCATGGGTCAGTAATGCACCTGCACAATTGCCTGCGCCTTCTAACTTTACCGTAGCGCTTAATCATCAGTTTGTACCCCGTACTCAATATGAAGCCACCGCCCTGAAAGCCGGTGATGAAATTGAACTACTTGTTCCTATGTCGGGAGGCTAACCGTGGCCAATTTAGATGTACCAAGCACTTTATTAAGCAATTCATCAAGCAACTTATCAATGAATGCGCCTCACAACAGTGATGACCTATTACTTTACGATCAACCCTTTCAATCGCGTTTATTAGTAGGAACCGCTCTTTATTCTTCTCCCGAGGTCATGGCACACGCCATTGATGCATCAGGCAGCGAAATGGTCACCCTGTCATTGCGCCGCCAAGATCCAACAAATAAACAAGGGCAAGCGATTTGGCAGCACATTCAACAAAGCCAGTGTGCCTTACTCCCCAATACAGCAGGCTGCCATAGCGCCCAAGAAGCCATCACACTGGCCCAAATGAGCCGAGAAATATTCGAAACTGACTTCATTAAACTCGAAGTTATAGGCGACGATTACAATCTTCAACCCGACCCCTTTGAAACCGTAAAAGCCGCTGAGATATTAATTAAAAGTGGATTTAAGGTATTGCCATATTGCACTGATGATCTTGTTTTTTGCCAACGTTTATTAGAAGCAGGTTGCCAAGTACTCATGCCTTGGGGCTCACCCATAGGAACCGGTAAAGGCTTAATGAACCCTTATAATTTGCAGGCCATTAGAGATCGCTTTTCGTCTACTCGCTTAATCATTGACGCAGGCATTGGGAAACCCTCACAAGCCATGACGGCAATGGAAATGGGGTTCGATGGAATACTGCTTAATACCGCCATCGCCAAAGCACACGACCCTATCAACATGGCCCAAGCTTTTGCACACGCCGTTACCGGTGGTCGCCAAGCGTATCTTGCGGGTCTGATGCAAACTCGCCAAACCGCTAGCCCATCGACCCCCGTACTAGGAACGCCTTTTTGGCAGCATAAGTAATGAAAGCAACCGATTCAATCTCTCATCCCTCAAGACCTATTCTATGGAGCATCGCCGCGTCAGATTCAGGCGGTGGCGCTGGCATACAAGCCGACCTCAATACCTTTCATAGCCTGAACAACCACGGCTGCACCCTCATCACCGCCATTACGGCGCAAAACAGCTTATCCGTCGATAAAATCATTCCCATCGATGAAGCAGACCTTGAAGCGCAGTGGCAAGCACTGGCAAACGACATGCCGCCCGCCGCGATTAAAATTGGCTTATTAGCGCAACCTAGCGCATTACAATGGTTGAGCAATCGATTAAAAGACATAAGACCTGTTTTTTGCGTATGGGACCCTGTTTTGAAAGCCAGTACAGGGGCTACGTTACTGGGACAGGCTAATGAGGAAATAAGCGCCGAACTCATCAATCCCCTGCTTCGCCAACTTGATTTAATCACCCCCAACTTATCAGAAGCACGCATTCTTACAGGCATGGCCATCAACAGCTACCGCGACATAGAACAGGCCGCACATCAATTACTTGATCGTGGGGTTGGCAGCGTCTTAATCAAAGGCGGACATTCTTTTGATACTGAAGCCAAGTCTAAGTATTGCCGCGACTACTTTGCCAGCCAAGAGCGTTCTTTTTGGTTATCGCATAAAAAACAACATCAACCCAATAATCATGGTACGGGCTGCACGCTGGCTTCGGCCATTGCCAGCTTCGTCGCTCAGGGTCACTCCCTCTGCGATAGCATTGTACTGGCCAATCGTTTTATTCAACAAAGCCTCAGACTCGCGGCCCCCCAAGGCCAAGGAGCTGGGCCTGTTTGGCAAGCCCCCTTAGAAAACAACCCGATCGACTTTTCAGAATTAACGACTTCTGCACAGCACTTTCACAGTGAAGCTACTCGTAAGACCCCAAGCTCTCAATTCCCAAGTGCGCTTTCATTAGATCAAAAGCCACACACTAGCGACCGAAAAAGCCTAGGGTTGTATGCCATCGTTAATAACTTAAACGACTTACAACGCTTACTCGAACAGGGGGTTGATACTTTACAATGGCGAGTCAAAACCAATGACTCCGATTCAACGCTAAATCAAGCGCTAGACCAATCGCTAAACCAAGCAGCCAAGACAAAACACAAAGAAGATTTACAACACGCTATTCGGCTTTGTGCTCAGTACAAAACCCCACTTTACATCAATGACGATTGGCAATTAGCCCTAGAGAGCAACGCCTACGGTATTCATCTTGGCCAAGAAGACTTGGCAACCATTAGCCATACACAACTAATGCAGATAAAGGAACAAGGCTTACGTTTGGGCATCAGCTGCCATAACGAAGCTGAGCTGGCGTTTGCCCATAGCCTAAAACCCAGCTACCTCGCGTTTGGCCCAGTCTTCACCCCAAAATCAAAAGTAGTCGACCATCCGCCATTAGGGCTAAAGACCTTACAAGAGTGGCAAAACAGTTATGGCCAAATTTACCCGACCACCTGTATTGGCGGTATTGAGCTTGAGAACATGCAAGCGGTTTTAGCCACCGGCATTAAGTCTATTGCTGTCATTTCAGCACTCGGCGGCCCGCAGAAAAGTACCCTATTCATAAATACTTTTGCTAAATCGATACCGCGTGAATGAGCAATAAAGACACCCTAACTGACGATGACATAACCCAATCTTACTTTTTTATCACTTATTTACTAAAAACAAAGATTTAGTCTGGCAAGGTCTGCCTGCTTATGGAAGTATGTCCGCCTAATTTAATACCTCATTCCTAGATAGAAGCATCCTCATGTCAGAAGCTCGCGTACTGCTCGAAATCAAAAACAAAATTGCCTATGTCAGCCTAAATCGCCCTGAAAAACACAACGGTTTAGACATGGCGATGTTCAAAGAAATGATCGCAATGGCCAAGAAAATCCGCAAAGACCGCACCGTTCGCGCAGTGATCATGCACGGCAACGGTCCTTCTTTTTGTGCTGGCCTAGATTTTGGCGCGCTAAGCAAAGACCCAATGATGATTCCTAAGGTTTTTCTAAAAATGCCTTGGTCAAAATTAAACGTCGCACAAGAAATTGCTCACATCTGGCGTGATCTTCCCATCCCAGTAATTTCTGCAATTCATGGCAACTGCTTTGGCGGCGGCATGCAGATTATTTTGGCGACGGATTACCGCATCGCGACCCCTGATAGCAAGATGTCTATTTTAGAAATGAAATGGGGTTTGATCCCAGACATGAGTGGCATGGTGACACTGTCACGCTTAACCCGTATCGATATCGCCCAAGAGCTGACCATGACAGGTCGTTTCTTCTCGGGTCTCGAAGGGGCGGAATACGGTTTAATCAGCAAGGTTAGCGAAGATCCATTAGCGGCCGCAGAAGCCTTAGCTAATGAGATCGCCAGTAAATCACCCGATGCCATTGCCGCGACTAAATACTTGTTTAAAAAGACGTGGAAAAAAGACACTTGGGGCGCACTGCTTTGGGAACGTTGGGTTCAAGCACGTTTATTGGGCCGTAAAAACCAGCGCATTGCGATGGCCAATGGATTAGCGAAAGATGGCAAGGTAAAACCTTTCCAAGATCGTACTTCTTTTAAGTAATCTAGTTTTAAGTAATCTAGCTTTAAATAAGCTGGCTGACAAAGTCGTCATTGTCGACCATTGTGTAACAAGTTAATCCGCTGACTAAAGTGCCACCGTATTTTGTGGCACACTAAGCTTATTAATGCATTCACTTGTATCCACGTGCCCCCATAAAGGAGCACGTGCACGGTATCCTAATGACGACATCTTTTGACAATGACTCAGATAAACGCGAGCCAGAAAATAATAATTCAGACACTGTTGAAAAAGAACGGATAGATCTAGAGCAACAAGAACAAGAGCAATGGCACCTTCAATCTGAACAACAGTTAACACTGGGCCAAACCTCTTTCAAAGGACTTAAAGCGCAAAACGAAGATGCCATCGGTATCCGTATTCCCACCGGTATTATTCAAAGCCATAAAGGTTCTGTAGCGATAATTGCAGACGGCGTCAGCGCCGCCGAAGCGGGCAAAGAAGCCAGCGAAACCTGTGTCCGAAATTTTCTTAGCGATTATTATTCCACCCCCGATACCTGGAGCGTAAAACAAAGTACAACAAAAGTACTCACTGCCCTCAATCGATGGTTATACAGCCAAGGCCAGCGCTTTAGTGACGCACAAAAAGGATATATCAGCACACTAAGCTGCATTATCTTCAAGTCCAATACTGCTCACATCTTCCATGTAGGAGATAGCCGCATCTATCGCCTACGCGATGGCGACTTAGAACAACTCACCCGAGACCATACAACTGCGGTCAGCGCCACCCAGAGCTACCTATCACGGGCAATGGGGCTAGACGTTAAACTCGACGTCGATTACCGCAGCACCGACCTTGAGCAAGGCGACCTCTACTTTCTATCAACCGATGGCATTCATGATTTCATCAGCGATCAGCAATTACGCGCTCATCTCAAACCACTTAAATCTCTAAAAACCGATAACTTTGAAGAAAACTGCCAACAACTGGTCGAACTCGCACTGCAGCAAAAAAGTAACGATAACGTAAGTTGCCAGATCATTCGTATTGATCAACTGCCGTGTCAAAGCTTGAACGACGTGCATCAAAAACTCACCGACCTGCCTTTTCCACCCGACCTCGATATCAGCATGTCGATTGATGGGCTGCGCATTGAAAAGGTACTGCATAGCAGCAACCGCAGTCAGCTTTATAAGGTTGTCGATATTGAATCTGGGGAAGCGTTTTGCATGAAAACTCCCTCGGTGAATTACAACGACGACGCGGCCTATATTGAACGCTTTATTCTTGAGGGCTGGATTGGTCATCGCATAAACAACCCCCACGTGCTTAAAATTGCAGGCTTTAACCGCCCTAAAAAGTACCTGTATTATTTAACCGAATACATTGATGGCATTACTCTAGAACAATGGATTAAAGAAAACCCAAAGCCGCCAGTCCAAGACGTCATTGTGATTATTCAGCAGGTTCTGAAAGGATTACGCGCCTTTCATCGCCGCGAAACGATCCATCAAGACCTAAAGCCTGGCAATATCATGCTAGACAGATACGGCGAAGCTAAGATCATCGACTTTGGTTCTTGTCATGTGAAGGCCATCGCCGAAATCGCCACACCATTGGAGCGCGATGGTATTTTAGGCACAGCGACCTATGCAGCCCCCGAAGCGGTTTTAGAAGGTCAAAGTTTGCAGCAAAGTGATATTTTTTCTGTGGCGGTGATTCTGTTTGAAATGCTCACCAACAAATTGCCCTTTTCAGGCAAGTTAGAAGAATGTCGTAGCAAGAGTGCCTACTTAAAAACGCGCTATACCCCAAGTTACGAATTGAACCCGCTGGTACCGGTATGGCTAGATGGTGCGATAAAAAAAGCGCTCAGATTCGAACACAATCAGCGCCATGGTGACGTATCAGAGCTTCTGTATGAGATTGAACATCCCAACCCTAAATACAAAAAAACATACAGTACGAGTTTATTAGATGAAAACCCGAGCCTTCCTTGGCAAGTATTATCGGGGGTTTTGTTTATTGGCTTTTGCGTTTCGGTTTATTTTAACCTCAATCCATAAGCCTGATGTATTCATTTATTCTTGAACTTATTCTTGAACTTATTCTTCAACGAGCACTTTACTGACGCTGAACGCTTTACCATCACCGCGGTCAAGTTCTTTAACCAGTTTTGGTAATACCTTATCAAGCTTAGCTTTTAGCGTCCAAGGCGGATTGATAACCATCATTCCCGCCGACGTCATGCCCGATTCTAAAGAGTCTGGCGCTAGCCCCAACTCATATTGATGAATATTTTTAATCCCAGATTGTTTCAGCTTACGCAGCATAAAGTCGATACGCTTACGATCAACCACCGGATACCAAATCGCATAGGTGCCTGTATTAAATTTCTTATGGGCTTTAATGACGGCTTCGATAACATCGCCATAATCCGCTTTCATTTCATAAGAAGGATCAACCAATACCAGCGCACGACGGCTAACTGGCGGGACTAAACTCAACAACCCTTTCAGACCATCATCTTGCTTAATACGAATCTTGCGTGCCATCGCTTTAGAATCCGTCGCCATGGATTCTGACAAAATACGGAAGTCGCTTGAGTGCAGCTCGAACAACCAGGCTTTATCTTTTTCACGTTCAGGGCGCGTTACATAATGATGCGCAATCGCTGGTGAACCTGGGTAAAACGTTAAGCTCTTCTTTTTAAGATCAATGCCCTGCTCGGCATTTAAGGTATCAATCACATTGAAGTACGTTTCCAATTCAACAAAATCAATACGCTTAAGCTTGGCGATCCCTTCTTTGTATTCAGCCGTTTTATTCGCATTGACAGAGCGCAGGTCATATAAGCCGGCTCCAGAATGAGTATCAATATAATCAAACGGTGCATCTTTCTTATTGAAATGCTCTAAACATTCAACCAATACAATGTGCTTTAACACATCTGCGAAATTACCCGCATGATAAGAGTGACGATAGCTAAGCAAAATTAAACTCGATCTTTTACAAGAGAATGTGAAGTATAAGGGGATTTTCGACGATTTAAGGCAGTGAAACAAGCTGCTTTTGATATTCGATCAATATAGCACTGAAATCCGCTAACATCGCGGCACGATTGTCTAAACTGTCGTGATACATTTCAGTGTTCAGATAATAGGACTTTGGCGTCGCCATATAGCGTTTCAGCACCGGCATAACTTTACGCAAATGCTGCCCTTGCTTTACTAGGGTATCGGCTTTTGTCTGCTCCGAATCTTGATCTTGAAGCTTTTGTAACGCAATTTTGTGATGCATCAAAATCAACAGGTAATCACTATGCCCTACATGTTCCTCATGGCTGTCGCTTTCGCCGGCCAAAGCCGAAGAAAGCGGTGCAGCAGCTAATGACGCCACTGCTAACAAACACACCAGACGAACAGAATTGAACATTATTCGTTTAATAAACAGTTGCCCCATTCACAGCGAACCAAAATATAGCTGTTATCTGGGCATTGCACATCATAAACCTCGTGAGGCCAGTCACTCTTAATCACTTTCACATTGGCACCAGGGCAACCTGAGCGCTTGGCTAATTTTTCTACAACATAGAGTGAACGGCCAAATTTACGCTGTTTATTGATAGCCAAGGTCGCTGACTTTTCTTGTAACTCTTGACCATTTTGCTGCGCACGACGCTGCAGATCGACCAAGGTTGGATAGAATTGATTATTATCACGTAAGTCGTAATCTCCATCGTTAAACTTAGAAAGCATGTTTAAACACAATTTTTCCTGATTACCGCTTTCGTCAAGAATCAGCTTCATTTCAGCTTCTGCATCTTGAACGGCCTGAGCCGTAATGCCCAAAGCAATATTTGCACCGGTCACATCACGATCACCTGAAACCAGCATAATCTCACGGGTTAGGCCATAATCAGCACCTTCTACAAACGCACCATTACGACGCCACCAGTTGCTTTTAGCTTGCCAAGCAACCTGCTTTAATTTACCACTCATATTCTGGCAATGATCAACCCACAAGCGTAATTGCACATCGGTTTGTAGAGCATAATAAACGGCTTGCCCAGTTGATGATTGTGGCGCTGATGAACAACCCACTAAAAGAGATAATAAAAGCGCAGATATTAAAACTCGAAACTGAGCTTTAATATTTAGAGAATGAGTTTTAAACACGGAGGACATAGATATTCCTTTTAACACACGATCGTATTGGGATTAATTGCATAGCTGTTAATAGTAATAGTAGAGCTTATGCGGGATTGAGGCCAGTATTTGAGATGATTTTTTCTAACCAGATGACGACTTCAGTCGCATTAAATGGCCACTCCAAAGTTAGGTTTGAAGATTCATCCAATAGCACAGGGATTTTTTCACCATATAGATCAAGCCAAAGCGGTTGATCTATAATATCTTGCAGGTAAATTTGAAGGTCGTTCTGCTGAGCCAACAGCATCACACTTGGCTGACTAAAAGCCTGCTGCAACTCAATTTGGGCAAGCTCGCACAAATGGCAAGCTTCGGTAGACAATAATAAAATAGCCAAAACAATTACTCTTAGCGCTTATTAATAATAAAGCGCTAGTATAAAGCAATTATTCCAATACGTTGGACATCATCTCTGCCCTATTTTCCATCACGTTATTTAAACCTTGATTATAGGCTTGGAAAATATCCTTTAAGTGATCATCAGGAAACATTTGATCAACCAAATCATTCAATAGCTGCTGAGGATCAGCAAAGGATTTTGCCTGATCCAAAGCCGATAAATAATCATCGTTATAGCCCAATAAAGACGAAGATAGATTTTCTAATCCTGGCGTTGGTAATTTAGGCTGCACAGAGTTATATGCACGACTAACCGAACTGAAAGATTCTTGACGCAAATTCAAACTCATTGATGCCAGCTCATCACCATCAAAGCCTAGCTGCATCGCTTCTTCCAAAGCGCCACCAAGATCTCCAGAGAAAAAGGTACCGCTGAGCTTCTCAACATCACGCAGCAGATTGGTGAGGGCTTCTTGCTCACCTTCATCGAGACTGCCCATGACATCCATCTGCCACTCCAATCCCTGCTCAAAACCCGCCGCGGCGATGTATTGATGCCCTTGCTTCTCGGCATACGAAAACGATTCTGCAGACTGCATAAAACTCAGTGAAATTTTATCACCATCTTTCGTCATTAATTCTAATGACATTGAATTCTTTTGACTCACTTGGCTGCTATAACGATTGGCTTCAAAGGCGGGCATTTTAGTATTGAGTGCGACATCGTTACTGCTATTGTTAGACTTTTTACTATAGTCACCACTTTCAATATCTTTCAAACCCGCATTGATCAAGTCTCGGCCTTGATCAATTTCGGCTTGCAAGTCATCACTCATCAAGCCCATATCTTTTAATTGCTGCTCAGCTTGATCATAACCTTTGGCGATGCCTTCTTTAGCGGCCTCTAAACGCTGTTGAATACGACCATCATCAGCACCTCGCGCACGTAATTGATCCAAGCCCCGCTGCACATGATCAAGCATGGTTGCTGCGACTTCGTCTGCGCCTTTTTTATCACTCAGCTGCAAACCAGATGACGATGTTCCGGTGGCTTGACCCACACCCCTCTTCACATTCTCATTTAGAACATCAGCCGCTTTAGCCTCATGGCGCCCACCTTGGTGCTCATGAGTTGACTGAGAGCTACTCTGATAGGAATTAGATTGAACATTGATAAGATTGGGATTGAAGTTCATAGCAGTCACCGGATTAATTTGCGCTATAGGTTATAGCGGCCAATTCATCCAGTGCTTTAATTTTTTATTCTATTATTTACGATAACACTACTCAACAGGATTTGGGCATTCAAACCTTGTGGCATCAAGCTTACAGCGAACTTTACGCTGTATTCTCAACATTACTCCGTCATAATAGTCAGCTTCTCTAAGCTCAATTCTCGCTTGTTGCATTAATACTTCATAATCTTGCTTTTCTTGATCCGGAATCGGGATCCACCAGCGAGACGGAATATCACCGGTTTGAACTTTTAACTGTTTAATCACATGATCAAACCCTTTGAAAAAACTCTCTCGTATTATCTGTGCAACTTCTCTAGGAAATTTATCTTTTAAGCCTATCATCTGCATGCTAGCTTGCGAAAATGGGTAATCAATAATCCCACCATCTGGCTCCATCCCTCGATACAACTCCATAAATCCATAAGCCACTAGCGGCGCAGGCAGCACATCAACCGCGCCATTGTTAAATTTATTAGGTGCGCCAACTAAACTAGAAGGAATAGGTGTAGCCCCTAGCTTCAATACCATCTTTGCTTGGGTTTGATCATAGTCTAAGACCGCAATGCGCTTACCTGCCGCCTTAGTTAACGAGTTGATTTTTCGGTCGTTAACAAAAATGTAAGCAGCCCCCGCTGGGGCAACACCTAATACAATATAATGATCGTTCTCAAACTTTGGGGCCAACCTAGAATCCATTAGCGCCTTTAATAAAACTTTAAAATGTTTGGTTGAAGGCAGAGCGCCAACAGAATCTATAGTGCCACTGAATTTGTTAAACGTTCTCGCTTTTAGCCCCGTCATCAACGCAGCGTCACAACGACCGGCCTTTAAATCTTCGGTTAAGATAGATTCACTGGTATACGCTTCCATCTCTACCTGAACACCCATTTGCGAGAGCTCAGCCTTTTGATCTTGAGCCAAAGAAAAAATAGGCCCAGAACGCCCAGCAATATCCCAAATACAGATGCGACGCTTAACCTGAGTTGAATCCCCCCATTGCTCAGGGTACAGCTGCTTGATGGCCACAATACGCTGCTCGAACGATAGCTTTTGATTCATTGCACGCTGCTGCAGTGATTTTTTATCACTATTTTTATCACTATCGGATGACGCTAATTGGGGCTCAGTCGCTACGGATGCTTGCAATGGCATAATTGAAAAAACAAATACGCCGCAGATAAACATTTTCTTTAGATAAAATCGCATTGGGTGACCTTTATTATTATTTTTATTACTTTTTTATTACTGGTTTTTAATGCTGGGCTTTCGTTTTTAAACCAAAAAAAAGCCGCAAAGCGGCTTTTTTAACAGTACTGATTTAACAGTACTAGTTTACAGTTCTAAACGATTAATCTTCGTCTAGCATATCTTCTTTTAGATCGTCTTGAACTGGATCTTCAGACAACCAAATACCAAACAATGCTTGCTTAAACGCAAGACCTGGTACAACAACCTTTACTTCACCGTTACGAATAACGCTCACACCTTGACCCGGTACATATTGAAGATCGAACACATCTTTGTCTTCAACAGCATCACGGAAAGCACTGATCAATGAATCAACTTCTTTTTGGATCGGTGCTAGATTACCGCCCGTTGATTTAACAAAACCGTCAAGAGTCGCGGCGCTCATCTTTTCGCCATCAATTAGAGAAGACGTAATGTATAAACGAATCGTCATGGCTTCATCAGCGGCGATCACACTCGCAGAATCGCTGCTTTTTGCATTTAGGTATAATGCACCCACGTACAAATCTATGAAAAACTTAGAGCGAACACCAGCACCATTTAACGTCAGTGTTTTTGCAGCAACTTGAATGCTATCGGCTACTTCAATATCGTTAACTTCTTTCGCTTGAACGGCTGGCATAAGCGCCAAGCCAATTATGAAACTTGCTAGAATGCGTAACATGTACTTACCCTTTATTAATTTTTATTAGGTCGATCAGAATGAATGATCTTTTATATTGATCTAGTGATGTAAAAGCAAGTACTTTAGGCTATTTCAGGCCAAATTTAATAATTTATTCGGCCTAAAAATGCTTAACTATGTACCACACACTTTATCGTATAAATATCGTACAAGACGATTATTTAAATTGACGAACGTTCTTTGCAACAAACTTAAGAGTCAATTCAACAAGATTTTCACCGGCGTCATGGAAGCGATCATCGCACTCTGCGATTTCATCGACTAAATCCAAAGCAAACAGATCAAAAGCCTCAATGCGCTCATCTTCGTCGGCAGGAACAATACTATTAGGGAAATAATCAACGATTTGCTGCACAACGGCATGAGTATTCTTAGCCCGGATCTTTTCAAGTGCTTCAAGCATGTCGTGAATTAACGCGCCGCTATCATGATGAAACAGCTGGCCAAAGCCGCCATTTTCCATCTCTCGTGAGAGGCTATCTATGCAATAAACAGACTTCTCCGCGTCACTTAAATTGGAATATCCTAAATCAGCTTCTTTATCAAAAATTACATCTGTAATTTGTAAAAATGCGTCGGTCTCATCGGCAACTTCTAAAGCGGCCTGAATCTCCATGTTCATCTGTGCCCTACTCGTTATTTGAATGAATGTAGTAATACAACTCTTACCAACAGTAATGTAGCCTACCTGACTTAATTTGACAAAAGTTTAAATTAAGGAACGGATGTTCTTTTTATAATGTAATAATTTTTTATACCAATCGCGCCATTATGGCTCTTTTAATGAAAAACCAAGAGTCCAAGAAATAGGCGTGCTTAATATGCTTTAATGGCTAATCAGTCATAACTATTAGTCATTCGGAGTTCGTTAATTATGGCCATTCAAAAGAAAAAACTCCTCATCATTGCTCATGCACCCTCCACTAATACAGACCGCATGCGACAAGCGGTTATCAAGGGGGCTATGCATCCAGAGCTCACTGATGTAGTCGTTCAGTGCCTTGCCCCACTAGAAACTCAAGTCGAAGACATTATCTCTGCGCAAGCGATCATCATTGGTACAACAGAAAATCTGGGTTATATGGCCGGTTTGATAAAGGACGTCTTTGACCGCTGTTATTACGGCTGTTTAGAACAAACTCAAGGCCTCCCCTTTAGCTATTATATAAGAGCCGGGCACGATGGCACAGGAACACAAAGAGCTCTCGATACAATAACCACAGGCTTACGCTGGAAACTCGTTCAAGAACCATTAATTTGTCGCGGTGATTTTGATGAGCGCTTCATTTCTCAATGCGAAGAACTGGGCTTAGCCATGGCGGCTAGCCTTGACGCAGGCATAATCTGATACAAACACTTGCACAATATTTCAAACTGACAAATTGTGTCACAAGATGCCCAAACCCCTTAACAATCATTGTCTTACACGCCTTTCTTCTATTTTTATTATGCTTAACATCAGCTCCTAACCCCCTATTCATAACGATTTCTAAAGTATTTTAGACCTTGGTACGGTTCTTGATATGTAAAGAGTTAGACAAACTGATAACTATAAAAATCGACATCTAATAATAGTTAGCGTTCAGATGACATATTAGAATTAAAGGGTAAAACAATGAGTAACTTGCAGGACTCAAACGTTGTTCACATTGATTTTCAGGATAGAAAAGCGCTTAGAAAAAGGAAAGGAACCCAGACATTTTCGCAGTTGATTGATCACGTCGTTAAGCCCTCAAAAGAAGGCTTCGATGAATGGCCAGAAGATCTTTCACCCCGTGAGCGTCGCGAGCAATTAAAGCGCGATTTAGATTTTTTACGTCAAATGAGTGATATCCCACCTTCGTCTAAGAAGTACTAATTTTATCGTATTTTTGTAAATAACAGACATTAAAAAGCCCGTAGTGATTAATTTCAGTACGGGCTTTTTTTATGCCAGCTCAGATTATTTGCGCTTCTTAAACGCTGGTTTACCTGATTTTTTAGCACCTTCTTGCTTCACGCCGGCTTTTTCAGCAATCGACATTTGCTTCTTAATGGGTTTTTTACCCCCTAATTTACCTGCAGGTTTTGCACCTGGCTTTCCAAAAGCTTTACCGGCCGGTCTGGTTGGCTTCGCGCCAGTTTTCGCGCCTGCTCCGGCTGACTTAGCACCCGGCTTAGTCGTCGTACGATTGATCGCACCGTTACCGCCTTTACCACCTGGACGGCCACGAACACTTTGCCCTAGCTTATTCTGCAGACGCGCCTGCCTGTGATCTTCCGGCTCCGGATGTGGAATCAAGGCATTCTTACCTGCGCCAATCATGTCTTCGCGACCCATGTCTTTTAGGGCTTCACGTAGCATTGGCCAGCTCTTTGGATCGTGATAACGCAAGAAGGCTTTCTGCACACGACGAGATTTCAACTCGGTATGCACCTTCATCTTCTTCGATTTGTAACTGATGCGCTGCAACGGGTTATGACCCGAATGATACATCGCCGTCGCTAACGACATTGGCGATGGATAAAAGGTCTGGACCTGATCAACCCGGTATTTATTACGCTTAAGCCATACCGCCAAGCCCAGCATGTCTTCATCTTCACACCCAGGGTGAGCGGCGATGAAGTACGGAATTAGATACTGTTTTTTGCCCGCTTCTTTCGAGTACTTTTCAAACATATGCTTGAATTTATCGTACGTCCCCATACCCGGCTTCATCATCATATCCAAGGTATTCTTTTCGGTATGCTCAGGGGCAATTTTCAAATAGCCGCCTACGTGATGCGTTACTAACTCACGAACGTATTCTGGATCTTCTACCGCAAGGTCATAACGTAAACCAGAAGCAATGGCGATACGTTTAATACCCGGTAAGGCGCGCGCACGGCGGTATAGAGAGGTTGTCTGCGAGTGATCTGTCACTAAGTTCGTACAAATGCTCGGGAATACACACGATAGACGACGGCAGCTGGCGTGGATCTTCGGGTCCTTACAGTTTAGGTGATACATATTGGCCGTTGGCCCACCTAAATCTGAAATCGCGCCAGTAAAACCTGGAGCATGATCTCGAATATCTTCAATTTCTTTAAGAACCGATTCTTGGCTACGGCTTTGAATCACGCGGCCTTCGTGCTCGGTAATCGAACAGAAGCTACAGCCACCAAAGCAACCGCGCATGATATTGACCGAAAAACGGATCATATCGTACGCTGGAATTTTGGCATCGCCATAAGAAGGATGCGCGACACGCTGATACGGCAATGCAAAGACCGCATCCATTTCTTCTGTTTCTAGTGGAATCGGTGGTGCGTTAACCCAAATTTCTTTATCGCCATGGCGTTGAATCAAGGCATGGGCGTTTTGTGGATTACTTTCTAGGTGTAAAATACGCGAAGCATGGGCGTATAACGCCGCGTCAGCACGTACTTTTTCGAACGAAGGCAAACGAATCACAGCGGTCGCATGATCAATATTCAGCTTTCGGTGCAGCGGCATAGGTACGATTTTGACCACGCTTTCGTGCTCTTCCATACCCTCATCAGAGCCATCTTTATTGGTCGAACACGTCTGGTTCTTGGTATCCTTCATTTCATAAGGATTCGGAATTTCGTCTAAACGCCCAGGCCAATCGATACGCGTTGAGTCAATTTCTGTCCAGCCCGCAGGCGTTGCGTTACGAATAACTGCGGTGCCTCGTATATATTGAAGCTCCTTCATCGTTTTACCAGAAGCAAGTTCATGGCTCACTTCAACAATGGCGCGTTCAGCGTTACCGTATAATAGAATATCGGCGCCTGAGTCGATTAATACCGAGCGACGAATCTCATCACTCCAATAATCGTACTGCGCAATACGACGTAAGCTAGCCTCAATACCGCCAATCATTAGAGGAACGTCTTTATACGCTTGCTTACATTTTTGACTGTAAACAATCACCGCACGATCAGGACGCCCACCAGACACACCATGAGGCGTATAGGCATCATCATTTCGAACTTTAAGGTCGGCGGTGTATTTGTTAATCAGGGAATCCATGTTCCCCGCGCTGACAGCAAAATACAAATTCGGCTTACCCAATGCCTTAAACGCGTCTAAATCATTCCAATCAGGCTGACAAATAAGCCCTACTCGAAATCCTTGCGACTCCAATAGACGCCCCATGATCGCCATACCGAAGCTTGGATGATCGACGTACGCATCACCACAAACGATAATAATGTCGCAAGAATCCCAGCCAAGCTCATCCATTTCAGCGCGCGACATAGGCAAAAATGGCGCCGTGCCATAGCATTCCGCCCAATATCTTGGGTACGAGAAAAGTTCAGGGGCTTGAGTAACAGTTAACATTGGGAGCTCACTAAAAAGGCAGGCTTAAATTCGATGAATCTAAGCGGGGTAAATCTGAGTATTCTGATCGGGTATTATCTATTGCTGCATTTTCGCAAAATTAGCCCCAATGATCAAAATTACTTTCACTTTATTCATATTGATGATGAATAATTTACATGTCATTACATAAAGTGAGCAAATACGCGCTTATTCTTCGAGTTCTTGAACCCGCTTTTTAATGCTTTCTAGACAATCACGACATAAGCAACCCGTCTGCGTGGCGCTAAAACCTTGGGATTTTAAATAAGAAAACTCTTTTTCTCCAAGTCCTACCCCCCAACACTGACATTGCTGAATATTAGCGGCATTACATAGAAAATCAGCAAAGCAGCGTGGGCACGTCGTTACAGCGACTTTCAAGTCACTTTCCTTACGTTTCTCTAAGTCTTTTTGGGAGTCGACCATTTAAGTACTCGTTCAAAGGCTGTATAATTTGGCCTCAATTTTATAGGTCGCAGGCTTTCAGAGCCAGCGCTTAAGCCACGTAAGTTTTTGTTCAAGGGTCATCAATTGATTTCAACCGCTAATATCACCATGCAATTTGGCGCTAAGCCATTGTTTGAAAACATCTCCGTAAAATTCGGCGATGGCAACCGCTATGGCCTAATCGGAGCCAACGGTTGTGGTAAATCTACGTTCATGAAAATTCTTGACGGTAGTCTTGAGCCTTCTGCCGGTAACGTTTCTATTTCTCCAAACGAGCGCTTGGGCAAACTGCACCAAGATCAGTTCGCTTTTGAAGAGCAGATCGTTATCGATACGGTCATGATGGGCAACAAAGAACTTTGGGCAATCAAAGAAGAGCGTGATGCAATTTACGCAAACCTTGAAGCAACTGAAGATGAATACATGCGCGCAGCTGAGCTAGAAAGCGAATTTGCCGACATGGATGGCTATACAGCTGAATCTCGCGCAGGCGAATTATTACTGGGTGCAGGCATCGACTCAGAATTGCATACTGGTTTAATGTCAGGTGTTGCTCCTGGCTTAAAAGTACGTGTACTTTTAGCCCAAGCACTTTTCTCTAACCCAGATATTTTGCTATTAGATGAGCCAACGAACAACTTGGACATCAATACCATTCGCTGGTTAGAAAGCTTATTAGACGACATGAAGTGCACCATGGTCATCATCTCGCACGATCGCCACTTTTTGAATTCTGTGTGTACGCACATGGCCGATATCGATTACGGTGATATCAAGATCTTCCCAGGCAACTACGATGACTACATGATTGCTTCGACGCAAGCGCGCGAGCGTCAGCAAGCAGACAATGCCAAGAAGAAAACTCAGATTGCTGAATTGCAGCAATTCGTTAGCCGCTTCTCTGCTAACGCATCCAAAGCAAAACAAGCAACGTCTCGTCAGAAACAACTGGATAAAATCCAATTAGATAAAATCCAGCCTTCGAGCCGTCAAAACCCATTCATGCGTTTTGAGTTTGAGAAAAAACTTCACCGTACCGCCCTTGAAATTGAAAACTTGGGCCACGCGTACGAAGATGACAACATGCTGTTCAAAAACTCCAGCTTAATGATTCCTGCTGGCGAAAAAGTTGCCATCATTGGTTCTAACGGCGCGGGTAAAACCACACTCATGAAATGTTTAGTGGGTGAAATAGATCCAAAAGAAGGCATGATCAAATGGTCTGAAAACGCTTCTTTAGGGTATTACGCACAGGATCACGAATACGAGTTCCCTGCTGATATGCCAATGTTTGATTGGATGTCTCAGTTCCGCACTCCTGAACATGACGATCAGGAAGTTCGCGGCACATTAGGACGTTTACTATTCAACCAAGACGATATTAAGAAAAACGTTAAGGTATGTTCGGGTGGTGAAAAAGGTCGTTTATTATTTGGTAAGTTGATGATGCAAAATCACAACGTACTATTATTAGATGAACCAACCAACCACATGGACATGGAATCGATTGAATCGATCAACATGGCACTTGAGATGTTCGAAGGGACTTTAATCTTTGTATCTCACGACCGTGAGTTCGTAAGTTCTTTGGCAACACGCATCATCGAAATTAAAGATCACGAGATCGTTGATTTCCACGGTACGTATGACGAATACCTTCGTTCACAAGGCATTTAATCTGCCTTAACGGGAAGTGCTCTTGAAGCACTCGCCAGCATGGATCGAAGTATAAAAAATAGCGCGACTGAGTTTAACTGAGTCTGCGCTATTTTTTTGTCTGTCACTTACATTAATGCAATAAGCAGACGATATTTAAAAACCAACAATACTAAGTGCTTAACTTTTAACTTTTAACTTTTAACTTTTTCTACTAAATAGCTCTGCTCTATTAAAGCAAGCTGTAATAACAGCTCGTTATGCGCACTGGCGGCTTGATACTTTTCTTCAAACAAACCCGCGGCTATTTTTTTCTGTCGGCTGTTCACTCTCTGTAAGCCCTGCAAGGCAGAATCAACATCCGTTAAATTTAATTGCAACCCCGCATTCAACGCCTCAACCCGCTTCGCCATCAAAAACTGTTCGATATGCAAAGGAAAAAGCGCCACAGGGATTCCCGCTTTCATAAACAACGATACCGAATTAATACCGCCATTTAAAATAGCAAACGTCGATTGCGATAATACGTCTTGCATATTTACTGGTTTATCGACATATAAAATATGCCGAGATTGATGCGCGTTAATAATTGCACTTGGAATACCATCGGCTAAAACAATGGCACTGCACTCAATCGCTTGTAATGTTTTTAATAAGACCGGAGTTTCAACGGTGCCTTTCACATGACAATATATTTTAGGCCCACGAAAATGAGGAAAAAGTGCGGGCTCAGTAAAATCAGGAACGACTGTGCCGACATACGTTGTTTTATCACGCTGCACATGGCTTCGATAGCCATAGTGATCCAACTCAGAATACGTTTGAAAAATGCACTGATCAAAATCAGATAACAGATCAGCTAGATTATTAATACAAGGAACAGAGAATTCGATACAGACTTTATTAATGACCTTAACGATATCATCTTCGTATCGCACAATATCACTTTTAGCCAAATCACCTGCAAAGAAAACCCCCGCAGGTCGATTATCATCAGGCACAGAAAAAGGCATACCCACGGCTATTTTTGCCACGGCCTTATTATGATCTTGCCCATGCTGACCGCCGCGCATTAACCCTCGTGCAGCCAATAATGCAACGGGGGCGTGATCACACAATAACAAATCAGGCTTAATAAAAGAAAACACACTACGCCACGCACTGATCAAGCCAGAAAGCGCATCTGAATGATGAAAACCACAGCGGCGTAAAAAATCCGCATAACTTCTTGGCGCTTGTTTCTCGACACCCAACTCAGCCGCAGAATCTGAATGCGGAGCTTGAATAACATGAATTTTAACATCAGAAAAAAGACGTCTTAATTTAGTAACATCTCTACCCGCGACCCAAACCTCATGGCCTTTGCCTTGATAAAAACGAGCGACGGATTGCAACGATAATAAATGCTGATAATCAGTACCTATTTCCCAACATAATAAGATTCGCGACACATTCACTCCTAACATCAGATATTTTGAGCCCGCACACTTCAAGTACGTTTCAGCGACTCTGACCTTGTTATTTTTCTTATAGATTGACTGTTTTTATACGGATAATCAACAACTGCAGCTACCTAACCGCACGAACGTTAATCAGCACAGAAATAAATTCTATTATATAAACCACAGGCATAAAAAAAGCAGCCAAAAGGCTGCTTATTAAATACAAGATGCAAAGATTAATAACAAATAGCGCCCTGCTGAAAATCAGCGTCGAGATCAACCGTCCAAGCAACATGATGCTTTTCAATCTCAGTCAATAAACGCTCTACACGCAACCCTTGAAATTGCACCGCAAGCATCGTGCGATAAGATAGAGTGAGACTCGCATCATCCAGAGCCATAACCTGCTCTGTCGAAAAGGCACCACTTTGTACCAATTCCTTACGCCAGACATGAACGTCTTTTTCGTTAGTAATCATCTGCTCAACTAAAGGTTGGATTAAGCTCGCTTTATCGAGTTTACTCATCGTTTCGCCCCTCTTTAACTGTTCAAGTATTAACCACACTGAACCCAATTCGGTTAAATTACTAGTACTGAGTCATATAATGAGAGTTAAAACACCCTTTCCTTAAAGTAAACACACTCAATCAAATGCGTTGAACGAGCACCTATTAATCTAGCTTCTTTTCTTTTGATTGCGATATTCAATAGGGGTTACTTGAGTCCAGCGCTTAAAAGCACGGTAAAACGTACTCGGCTCAGAAAACCCAGTGAGGTAGACAATTTCATCAATACTTTCGGCGGTATTCGCCAATAATCTCTTAGCCAAATTACAGCGATAATCAGCCAGCAACTGATTAAAGTTGGTATTAGCCTCAGCCAAGCGTGTGCGTAAGGTTCTTGGCTTAATATCTAGCTTAGCGGCCACTTGCTCTAAATTAACTTGGCCCGTCTCAAGGATCTCACCAATAACACGATTTACTCGTACTACGACATCTTGGCGTTCTAATTTAGCGACATGTTCACTGGCCAATTTTTCGTGCAGCTGAAGTAATTCAGGCTCTGCATGCAACGAAGGAATATCTAAGATATCGGAGTTAAAGAAAATACGATTTTCATCTTCACCAAAAGAGACATCACAGCCATATATACGCACATGCTCACTATCATCCCCTTCAAGCTGATGAGTAAAATGAACACGATTTAAAACAAATTTACCATCAGTGACGTAACTAAAGAACCGCAGCAAGCCAACGGCTACCGCTTCTGACAAGTGCCTTAGCTCAATCACTTTTTCACTCGAAGAGGAAACTCTGATAGATGCCTCATTGCCGACCATTTCGAAGGTCGCCAAAGTTGCGTCACTTAATAAGCGCTGATAATTAAGGGCACGGTTTAAGCCATCACCAAATGTTGGGCTGCTTAAAAATAGATACTGAAGTACCTGCCCCTTATAAACGGGCATTTTTTCAGCAATGTGCAAACCTATGTGCGGGTCTCCACTCACTTCTTCTAATACTTGCCAAAATAAATTTTGAGCGTCATGAGGCGTTCGAGCATTACGATCTTGTAATATCTCGGCTTTAACACCACACCGTTCAAAAATTAATGGAATATCAAGTTTCAACTCTAGCATCGCCTGATAGGCCAATTGCAAGAGAATACCTGAGTCTCGAAGTTCCGCTATTCCGCCTGACATAAACTCTAATTTTTTATGAGATAAGTCATGGATTTTGCCAGAACATACACGGACTGCAAGCATTCATTGACCAAACTGACGTTATTCACCGGGGATACAAGCCAATGGTCTAAAGCCCAAGCCGTTTAGACTGCCAGCTAATTATAATTTTAAACTCACCACGTACAGTCACATCGTACAACATTGATCAAATTTACAAGATCAATTTTAATAGATCAGGATAGACAATGAGCCAATCTTCACGCGTATTAATATCTAAATCCCCCGGCACTCTCGACCAATACCGCCGCGCACTGCTATCAAAAGGAAGCAAAACCAAAACTCCAAAACTTCCCTCTACACGCATAACGCTGCGTGATACGAACGTCGACCCTAAACGCATTGCGCAATATGCCGACGTATGTGGTTTTGAAAAAGACTCAAATGCATTACCTATCACGCTTCCACACTTATTGGCATTTCCACTGCATTTAGAACTCATGCTGCAACGTGATTTTCCATTTGCCGTCATGGGCATGGTTCATGTGCGTAATGAAATCACCCAATATCGCGCCATCAAATCTCACGAAGTAATGGATGTGACCTGTTTCTTTTCTGACATTAGAAAAACAGATAAGGGCTTCGATATTGACATTAAAACTCAGATTCACATTTCAGGCTCCGTCGTTTGGGAAAGCATTAGCACAAACCTCGTTCGCCAAAAAACAGATATAGCCCCCTCAGAAAAAAGCAAAGAACCTTCGACGCTGCCAGAGCAACCTTACAAAGAATTTTGGCAGCTAGCATCGGACCTTGGTCGTCGCTATGCCCTAGTATCAGGAGATTCCAACCCGATTCATTTATTTTCGTTAAGTGCAAAGCTGTTTGGTTTTAAAGGGCACATTGCTCATGGCATGTGGAGTAAGGCCCGCATTGCAGCAGCATTGCATAGCAAAATTGAAAGTGACGCGTGCACGGTTACCGTTGAGTTTAAATTGCCCGTCTTCTTGCCTTCGACCGTGCAATTGAATTACGACATGAAAGATAAAGAAATTGAATTCGATTTACGTGATGAAGCAGGCATCAAACCTCACTTAAAAGGTTCGATCAAAGCGCTTTAATCGCGTTCATAGAAGACACTGCCAACCACGCTCGTTGGCAGTGTCTTTGATTTTCATGAGTAAAGATTAAGTAAAAGAACAAGGCGCAAAGCGCTATTTACCTCATGTATCACTTTAGGGCTGTGCCAAGCTCATCATTTCTGGTTAAATAAACAAAAAAATAAATCTAAAAGACTGGACGACTCACCCATGCTTGCACGCGATCAAAAATCTATTACTCGCCATCGCCTACTATCCATACCTGCGGCCTTATTTGCGTTAACACTAAGTAGCCATGCATTGGCAAGCGAAGGCGGCTTTATTGGGCTACACACAGGCATATCCAGTTCTTTAGATGCCGACAAAACAAGCTCTAGCTTTAAAATCCTAACCGGCGCCCACATTACCTCACGCATTACGCTTGAGTTTGCTTATGTAAACTTTGGCGCAACCAGCTATAACGACCCTGAAGCCATCAACGTTGATTACAACAAAAGCAATATTTCGTTTCGGGGTGCAGATCATGGCACTGTTAGCCCTGGCCAAATAGGCGACGCAACGCCCGATGCTAACGGCAAGAACGAATACAGAGATAAAAGCCCCAGCAACTTCACTGGCATTAGCGAATTCACACCTGAAGGCGCTTTGATCAACTTACGCTACCGCTTTCCAATCATGGATAATTTCGACTTCTTTGTAAAAACGGGCTTTTTCGCTTGGGCTGCACATTATAAAACAGTGAAAATTACCGCCGACAAAGACGGTGGTATTACTAAAATTGACGAAGATGAAGGCCAAGCATCAGCCGTCAATGCCATTTCCGGCGGTGGCTTTATATACACCCCAATTCCACAGCTGTCCTTGCGTGCAGAATTAGAAAGTACCGCGATCAGTAGTGGTGACATGCCTCGTACTCGTATTCAAAACATTACCTTTGGGGCAAACTGGGAGTTCTAATTTTACTCCAACGCAACACCCAAAATGTCAGCTCTTAGGTTTCATCACCAAAGAGCTGATTACCGCTACCGCACTGCCCATAGCCGTATCAACCTTTAACCAGCACCATTGGTACACCACATCAGCCACTCGTCGTAAAATATCCATTTCTGTCTAATAATATCCAGATTTACGCCTCAAATGTGTTACTCCTTAACAATCTTTGTTACTCGCAGTAACACCTGCAGGGTATAAAATGACAGAAATTTTAAAGCTGCTAACCCTAAAATTAACCAGAACACAGCATAATCCTAATTTTTCAACGGTTAAGCGATGGTCTTGATAAATCCCAGTGTTAAAATGTCACATTAAAAATCTGGCACTTTAATTGCTTAGAAAACATACAAATAAAAATAATAACAGCGAACCGGTAAGTCACTATGATTCAAAGTTCAATTTCAGTAGCACTTATTCGCCCACTCATTGATGCCGTTAGCAGTAAAGCTCCGGTAACCGAGCCTGAGTCGGCCATTGATGTGCGCCTTGTAAAGTTACTGAAAGATCCTGATGCAAGAATTTCCATGCAGGATGCCGATGAGCTAATAAACAGTTTAGTGCGCACCAGTCGCTCTAATTCTCTATGTGTTTTCTCTGCTCAAAAAGCCGTTACTCAAAGCAGCTGCCAGTTACAGCATTTGTTTTTATGCTCAAATACCCTGCGCGAAGCGCTTTATTACCTAGAAAAATACTCAGCCTTACTCAGCGATAACCTTGAAGTAAATGTTACCCGTACTCGCGACAACATCATTAAAATTAAGCTGCCGGTTAGCGAACAAAGCTTTTTGTCACAAGAACGTTATCGCAGTGAATTATTAATTGGCATCATACTGGGTTGGATTAAGCAGCTATGTGGTGCAGATATGGAAATTAATGGTATCGATCTACCGTTTCCACAGCCAAGCTATTCTGCGGATTATTCGCATCTGTGGAAAACAAACATCACCTTCAATTCAATGGAATGCTCCATTCAGTTTCAAGCGCGCTATTTAGATCAAGGGCTGCATAATACCAACCCTCATATCCTGAATATGATTAAGCGTGATGTTGAAGAACAATATAAGAAGCTAACGCGCTCTGGCTCTCTCGCCGATCGAATTAAACGCGCCTTAGAACAAGATAAGTTAAGCCTTAAAGCCAATCAGCAAATCGTGGCTGAACATTTTCACATCAGTGCGCGCACGCTGAATAGACACCTGCAAAAAGAGAATACTTCTTTAAAGCAAGTTGTTACCGATTGCCGCGTTCACAAGGCAAAGCAGTTATTATTAGAAAGTGACTTAAGCATCGAGCAAATAGCACTTCAGCTTGGTTTATCAGGACGTAGAACCCTTGATAGAATTTTCATCAAACAGACTAAAGATAGCCCAGCTCAATATCGTAATCGCCAAAGACAGCACTCGCCTCACGAGGCCCCTACTATGCTGTCGATTGTTGCAGGCTAAGTTTACAAACTAAACCTTATAAACCTAGGCTTACTCAACAAAGTATTAAGCCAACCCCAGCAATCGCACCTTCATAACCGATGCCACCGTCATGGCATCGGTTATTTCACCCGACATAACACGGTCAAATACTGCTTCAAATGGCAGACGCTGACACACAATATCTTCCGTATCTTCTAATTCCATCTCGCCGGCTTTCAAACCTTCAGCTATAAACGTAAAGCCTTGCTCTTGAGTGATTGAATTACTCAAATGCATCGTCAAAATCTGCTGCCACCTTTCGGCACTAAAGCCCGTCTCTTCCTGCAACTCTCTTTCTGCACAGGCCAAAATGGACTCACCTTCAGGGGCACCACCCATCGGCAGTTCCCAGTGGTATTCCTGCAAAGGATAACGGTGCTGACCCACCAGCAAGGTATCGCCATTCTCAAACAAAGCGACAATAGCGACCGCGCGATTCTTAAAGCTAACCGTACCGTAAATACCCTCTCCACCTGCAGGATTGATGACCTGATGCTCCTCTACACGAATCCAAGGGTTATCATATTTCACTTCACGACTCAGGGTTTTCCAAGGGTTTGTCACTGTCTCTTCCTATTAACATTCGTAAATAAACTTTAAAAAGGCTCTCAAACATCGACATCTATTCAAATGACACCTATTTAAATCGACACCTATTCAAGCAGCCTTTTCAGCTTATTTATTCACTCATTCATTCGTTATTTTTTGTCCATTACCTAAATTACCTTTTACATAGCCCACCAGGTAATAAGCCAGCAAAAATAACAGACCCGCAATGGTTCCAAGCAAGTGCGCATTAGCTTCCACACGACCACCAATCATTCCGACCATGGCCATGTCATCATAAAAGGATGATTGCTCCCACAATACCTTAGCAACAATCAAAACAAGAAAGCACGCAGCAATACGACGACTGTAAAAAGGCGATACAAACGGTGCGACCAATATCAAGCCATGCAATACACCCGACAGCCCAACATAACGCTCAAGATAATCCGCAAAGACATACAAACCCAGACCGACAACCAATAAACACCAGACGAACAGAGTCACGCCTAGAGCATTACTTAAACTTCGGCCAGCAACATAGCCTAACAAGATGACACCCATGGCATTACCAAGCAGGTGCATAGGGGAAAGGTGAACAAAATGAGCGGTCAACACACGCCATAATTGACCGTCATCGATAGCGCTGCGATCAAACATCAACCATTGGGAACTTACAGGCTCGGCCAGCATGAGCAAAACAATCGTGACCAATAAGAAAAGATACAACACATAATCGCGCATCCTGCGCTCCTAAAATAAAAACATTATAAGCCAACGCTCGACTTGGCTTCTAGTTTTATTCCTCTAGCTAAACATTAACGACGACCACGAATACTCAACAATAAGAAGAACAAAGCAAAGATCGACAAAGCATTACCACCCGTAGGAACCTTACTTTCCAATCCACGAGCGCCTGTTGCCGCCGTTACACCTTGTGGCGCTTTATAATCAAAAGACTGCTCTTGGCCAGCAACCAACAAACGCTGGTTAAAATCAAAACCCGCCTTCTGGTAAGTGCCATTTGATTCAACATAGCTAAAGCCGCTTGATTGACTCTTATTATCGATACCAAAAGGACGAGCCGAATCAGACTTTACCGCAACCTGCATATGAACCTGGCTCAAGCCACTCAGATCAATACGCTGATCAAAAGTAATACGATTCCAACCTTTAACAACCGAATGCCCTAGGCTCGAATAAATCTCATCATCCAGCTGACCCGCTGATAGAGAAGAATACAAGGTAACCTCCAACTCAGCCGCACCAGGGCTATAAATATCAATACCATGAGCCCAAGGTAAATCGTTATTTAACGGCAAAGTCACCAAGCTATTAACCTGCTTGCCTTTAGCCCCCCAAGAAGCCCCTACTACACTGTCGTGTCCCAAGTTATCACCCAACGTCGCATAAGGAAGGCTGATATCACCCTGAACACGCTCACCAATGCGAATATTAGAAATCTCAACACCACTCACATTACCCTGATAATCAAGACTCGAAGGAAGCGAAGAAGCACCAAAATAGTCTTGACCATAAGCATCATTGAAGACATCTAGATTATCGCCACGATTTTCTTGCTGATCCAAGTCGTTACGACCATCAGCCTCTTCAATATCAACCAACTTATGTTCAGCCACATCATTTTGAGAACCGGTAGCGCCATAACCCACACGATCATCAATGTGCGTAATAACCAAACCCTCACCAGGCAAAGCACTATCAAGCTGAGACTGCTGACGATACTCTAATAAAAAATGCTCACCATGACGGAATGGATCAACCCAAACACGCATTGCTTCAGGCTCATGAGTCGCACTGCCTAGATCAAACTTAACTTCATTACCAATAATATCCTGCGGCTTTAAAAACCCAGCTTTCTCTTTTGACCAAGCCATCATATGAGCAGGAGAACTACCTGAATGGCCGCCATTAGCATTCCAAGTACCTAACCCCATCAAACCCCAACGACCAATGCCATTTGACTTACCTTGACGATCATAAAGGTCAGGCAACGCAAATAACAAATGACCCATTTCATGACTAATAATACCAATGGTTGCCAAGTGATTCTGATGCTGCTCACCAAACATCGCAAAACTCGTTAATGCCACACCATCAAATGCCACACCCTGCATGTCAGACTTATGCGCCCAAACTCTTGGCTCAGGTGCAGAACTGCCACCATACGCATTTTCAAAACCTGCAACCATCAATACAATCGCCAACTCACTTGAACTCAACGTATTGTCGCCGTTTTGGTCAAAAGCTGATAAATCGATAGAATCCTTTGCTTGCGCTAATGCATCACTTACCAAGGCTTGGCTTCTTGATCCATAAGCATTACCAAAGTTTGGGTGAGCATAAGGAAGACGAACATCAATGATACCGTCATTAACATCACCCTGAGATTCTTGAGCAGGCTCAATATGGAATTGCTGGTAAGAATTTTCTAAATAATAACGAGCCACACTGCTAGCGTCGGCAGACTTAGAGAACATTAGGTGTTCAAACTCAGCGCGAGAATGAGAGAAATCTTGATCGGTAAAAGAAACGCGCAATAACAATACTGGCTGCACCGTTTTGTTAGTCGTTGATGCTGATAACGCTGAAAGTGTCGACGTATTCGTCGTGGCCCGAGACATACCCTTAACTTGGAAGCTCTTATTCTGGAAGCTATTAGTTTCAAAGCCCTGAGTCTGAAAAGAGTCAACCTCAAAATCATCCATTGGAATTGCAAGAGTGGTTGCATTAGCGCCAGAGGCTAGAAAAAACATAACGATGATAACGCGAGAAATAAACAACATATTGCACCTGGATCAGAGTTCTTACATCCAATCTAGCGCAACACTTGTTCATTAATCTCGCGACATTACAATTCAAAACCAGACAGCAAAATAATGACAGTCGACATTCGTAGAAACGTCAAAATAACCGACTGCCAAGTTTACGTTACTCCTTTGTGTCAGAAAAAATTACATTAATTACACAGTCGCACTCATTGTTACGAATGCTGTTTTACAAATTCTACTGCCCGTCTTTCCATCCAATACGCATGGCGATTATTGACTTCTATAAAGCCAACGTGGCCACCCGACGAAGGAACTTCGAGTGATAACCAAGTACTTTCACGGGCTTCGTCATACGGAAAACACGCCTCGGGTAAAAAAGGATCATTCTTCGCATTCACCAATAAAGCAGGTATACGAATATTTTTTAAGACCGGCTTACAGCTGCTCTTCTGCCAATAGTCCGCTGCATTATCAAAGCCATGGATCGGCGCGGTATAGCGATCATCAAAATGCTGAAATGTGCGAATCTGCTCATAACCTTCAGTACTGACCTCCTCAGGAAAGGTCAGCGCCTTAGCCTCAACCTTCTCTCGTAAGTCCTTTAAGAAACGCCACATGAAGATTTTGTTTCTACGCTCGGCCAAACGATACGCACTGGCGGCCAAATCACACGGCACAGAAAAGGCGACCACCGATTTAACATACTCGGGTAAATCTCGCCCTTGGCGACCAACGTGTAACAGGCTTAAATTTCCACCCATACTGAACCCCACCAAATGAATCTGCTGGTAGCCCAATCCGTGCGCATGCTCAATTACCCGTTGCAAGTCGTCAGTTGCGCCACTGTGATAAAAACGCAGAGTCTTATTCATCTCACCCGAGCAAGAACGAAAGTTCCAAGCTAATGCATCCCAGCCCTGAGCATTTGCTTCTCGTGCAATCCCCGCAACATAAGGTCGACGTGAATGCCCTTCTAAGCCATGAGAAATAATCAGTAAGGTTTTACCAGCAATAGAAGACGATGCGCGACTCCAATCTAAGTCTAAAAAGTCACCATCATCAGTAAACAAGCGTTCGCGCTGAAAGTGCGCACAATCAATACGGCGAATTAACGTCGGAAGAATACTTTGAAGATAACCATTGGCTAATAAAAACGGCGGGCGGTAATGGCAATCAATGACAGGCATAGCAGACTCTTTAGGCTTAAAAAACAGAAACCTAGATTAACAGAGCGCGTAATAAGAGAACAACTTAAAGGACTATCTAAAAGAGAACTAAAAGAGAACTAAAAGAGAACTAAAAGAGAACTAAAAGAATAACTAGAGGAAAAACAGATTATTTATCGAAGCGGCGTTCGAGATATTGCAGGATTTTAGTACTGGTATACAGCCAACGAGCATCTTGATCTTTACGCCCTTCAATACGCAAACAAGGTACTCTCACCTCACCACCACCATGAATCAACTCATTGCGGTAAGCATTCACACGACCCACATCTTTTTCTACAACCTTCAAACCCAACTTCTGACAGCGGCGCTTGATTTTAATAGACGATGGACAGGTTTTACAGAAGTACAGTTGAATACGTCGAGATTCTCGGTCTAAAGAGCTTTGCTCTTCACATGATCGCTTAATCGGTTTAACTTTAAACCAAGTATCAGCAACCATAAAACACAAGCCTTGCATACGAACTTTAACAGACATCAACAACAACCCAGCGGACAACGAGACAACAGGCGCGCTATTCTACGACTAATAAATTTAAAATCTAGCTCTTTCGTGAGTTTTATTGAGATACCGCAGGAGCCTGCTGAATTAACAGAATCAAGCCCGCCGCCATAAGGGCAGTAAAGATGAGCAATACCCTCATGCGGCGACAAAAAGGACAGTCCTTTGCCCGTTTTTTAGCCATAATTATTGAATCGCCTTGTTACGCGAAAATGAAGGCAAACTGGACACTTCATTCCAATGCATCCATACCGCTTCGGCTTTACCCACAATATTTTCAGCCGGTACAAAAGGCATAACCTCACCCGTTGCAGCATTGCGCCACAAGCGACTGTCAGAACTACGTCCGCGGTTATCACCCATCATAAAGTAATGACCTTCAGGCACGGTCCATTCACCTTCAGGGCCAAAGTTAGCCCCAGGCGTCCACTGCACTTCATGCGCGCCAGTATCTAATGTTTCTTCCAACAAATACTTCACAGGGCGGTGCTTAGGCTCAGCAGAGGTAATCTCGATATTCTTTTCTTCACCATTAATAATAAGCTGCCCACCTTTATAAACAACATGATCGCCTGGCAAACCAATCACACGCTTAATAAAGTAACGCTTATCGTGGGGTGGAAAGAAAACCATCACATCCCCGCGTTCAGGCTCATTAATGCCGACCAATAAATTGCGGAAAACAGGCATACGCAAGCCGTAATGAAACTTACTCACCAAAATGAAATCACCTTTCACTAAAGTCGACTCCATAGAACCCGATGGAATCTGAAAGGGCTCTGCGATAAAAGAACGCAATACAAATACCACAACCAATACCGGGAAGAACGACTTAGATTGCTCAATCCACATAGGCTCTTTCGCAGCAGACTGCAAAGATTGCTTATCCGCCCCTTGTCCATCCAACAGATTAATACGCGCTAAACGTCTTGGTAAAAAATAAAACTTATCCGCAAGAGCAACCAAGCCCGTTACAACCGTAAGTACCATCAAGATCAAAGGAAAATCAATATCCATAATTTATTATTCAAATCACTTCATTAAAGAAAAGGGGAATAACATCTGTTATTCATTCATTATCATTGCGTGGCATTGTAACCACAGCCACGCAGCAAGGCTAGCGCCCAGGAGGACTATAACCCGAGAACTGCTGCGCAATATCCGCCGCGTAGTTATCCGTCATGCCGCCCACATAATCAAGCACACGCATATAGGCCTCATACAATGTCCAATCGGACTTAGGAGCACTCGCCCCCATCATTTCTAATACTCGGCTATTTTTAAACGTAGAACGCCCAGTATCAATCAACTCTTTGGCCGCTTCTAAAAACGCCGCCAACAAATTCGCCAAAGTCGAATAAGCACCCACCTCAATGGCGGTTTTACGCGGATCTTTAAAAATACGTTCACGCGCCAACGACTTCGCGCCGTTAATCGCCTCACGTACAACCTCAGGACAATGGTCAGATAACTCTCCTACCAGCGTTCCTGTCATAATCTTTTCTTCGTTATCTAAAAACGCCTGACTCGCCGCCGCCACTAAACGCTCCATCGCTTTACCACGCAACATCGACAGTCTTCGTCGCTGATTATCAGCACTGGCCAAACGCGCCTGATAGCTTTCCCACTTATCCGCTAGCAAAGGTTTCAGAATATTCTCTACTTCAGAGTAATTCAAAATTCCCATTTCGATGCCATCTTCTAAATCGATCAAGCCATAACAAATATCATCAGCTATCTCCATCAAGTACACCAAAGGATGGCGGCACCACTTATTCTTTGCCTGCGGAATCAAGCCCAAAGTCGTCGCCAAACTGTTTAAAATTTCTAGCTCGCTTTGGAAACAACCAAATTTATGCGCCTTATTACCCGTCGTTGCGGCATGTTCTACTGACCAAGGATACTTAACAAACGTTCCTAGCGTTGCCTGAGTTAAGCGCATACCGCCACTAAAACGATGATACTCAACCTGAGTGACAATTCGAAATCCCTGTGCATTGCCCTCAAAAGTCTGCAAATCGGCCTTTTCTAAATCGGACAAACCATTCAACAAATAGGCATTTTGATCATCTTGAAACCAATGACGAATAGCATCTTCACCCGTATGGCCGTAAGGCGGATTACCAATATCATGGGCCAAACACGCCGCTTGCAAAATAGCCCCAACATCCGCCGCGGTAATTTCGTCAGGAAAAGGCACCTTACCTTTCGCCTTCAACCCTTCTGCCACTCGATAGCCCAAACTACGACCCACACAACTCACTTCCAAACTGTGCGTTAAGCGACTGTGTACATGATCATTTTCCGATAACGGATGAACCTGAGTTTTACGATCCAAACGACGAAAGGCGCTGGAAAATACAATACGATCTTGATCTTTATGAAAAGGCGAACGCCCTTCTTCATGATATCGAGTCGTCTCGCCAATGCGTAACGGCTGCAATAACTTTGTCCAATCCATTGCTTCTATCAAAGCGAAACTCCTATAACGACAACACTACAAAATCCGACTTACAGCTAAACAAAATCCGACTTACGACGATATTTATGCGCGGGGTAACTGCCCAATATACGCACAGTCTTAGCAAAAAACTCGAGTTCTAATAACGCATTCTTCATACGCTGCTGATTTGGGTGTCCCGACAGATCAATATGAAAATGACTCGCCTCCATCGTACCGCCATCCATATAACTTTCCAGCTTAATCATATTCACGCCATTCGTCGCAAAACCACCCAATGCTTTATACAATGCCGCAGGTATATGACGAACAGTAAAGAGTACGCTGGTAATATAGTCTTTCTGAGCATCATACTCTTCTATCCCAGCTTCTAGCCCAGCCTCTTTTGCCAAAACAATAAAACGCGTGGTATTACCACTCACATCTTGAAAATTCTCAGCGACGACATTCAAGCCATAAAGCTCAGCCGCCAACGTTGAAGCAATCGCACCCTGCTGGCGATAAGACACCTCACCCTCAAGCAAATTAGGCTTCTGAGTCGCTAGCTGTTTCGCCGAAAGCGCCGTATCGGTCGCCGCAATGGCCTTAATATTATGGTCATTTAAACGATGAAAACACTGAGCCAACGCCTGAGGATGAGACGAAACCGTTTTTATATCTTCAAGCGCCACTCCTGGCAGCGCTAACAAACAATGATTAACCGGTTCAAAATGCTCACCCACAATTTGTAAATGAGTCTTAGGCAATAACCGATAGATCTCTTCGACCCGTCCTGCCGTGGAATTTTCTAGAGGAATCATAGCAAATTGAGCTTTATCTTCTTCAACCATCAAGATCGCCGTTCTAAAGTCCTCGCAAGCAACAGACTTATATTCAGGAAATACCGTATTACACGACAAATGAGAATAAGCCCCCTCAACGCCCTGATAAGCCACTAAAACCGGTACTGTCGTCACTGCGTAACCCCTTTAAAACATGCCCACTGAAGCCCGTAGTGTACTCCAACAAGTGATTGATCTCTAAGAAAAATGCCAGCCTTGTCCTACAAAATTTTCACTCTAAGCATTGAACTCCTCATACAATTACGGTACTTTTTGTCTAACAAGAAAAAAATAATAATAAATGAGTAGTAGTCCCTTGAATCTAAGCTATGAAATGGTATTAGAAAGGCTAGGAATTCGACCGATCAGTCATTTCAGCCACAGCCGCGAGAGCCTTTCGCCACAAGAACGCCTGAAACAAGTACAGTTTCAAGCAAAACACTTCGTGGAAGACTTTAAAATGGTGAACCAACAGGTTGAGTATCTAGAAACCTTCGATCTCATTTCGGTTCCTTACCTAGTGCGCTCGGCATTTGGGAATGCAACAAGTCTGCTAAACCCATACTTGTACCAAACTACCCGCCTTATGGTAATTCAATTCAATACCGATGCAGGCACCAAAACACTGTTATTTTCGCCCTGTGATATTACCGGCAATGTAGAAACGCCCCATTTTCAAAATATGAGACGCCCATTTGGTAGATTGAAAGACCTACTTCAGCCCATCATTGCCCCTGTTCATAATACCGTCGAAGAGATTATCAGCCGCATTGGTTTAAAACCTGAAGACATCGACTTTATTTGCTACGACCACCTTCATACCCAAGACTTACGCAAATGGCTAGGCAGCTTCGAAAAGCCCGCCTACTTCCCCAATGCAAAACTACTGGTCATGCACCAAGAATGGGAAACCGTAAAAGACCTTCTACCAATACAAAGAAACTGGCACTGCCCATTTGGCGTAGAAGGCATTGACCCTAATAAAGTAATCCCACTTCATAGCAGTATATTATTGGGTGACAGCCTGGCGCTTATTCATACCCCTGGCTACACACAAGGCAGCCAGTCTTTAGTCGCCAATACTGAAAATGGATTATTAGTGTGCAGCCACAATGGAATATCGGTAGACAACTACAGCCCTGAATACTCAACAATTTATGGTCTAGCAGACTTTGCCAAAGAACATGACATGGCCGTTATACCCAACGGCGCACAACCAGAATTACGTTTAGACCAATACATATCAATGGTTCTCGAAAAAACCATCGCAGACCCACACCCAGACGATTCACGCTTCTCATACATCATGCCGTCATCAGAACTGAGCGCGCGCTGGCAGCCCTTCGCACTAGCGCCCACCCTGTCGTTTGGTGAAGTTAAGTTTGGAGAGATCACCGTCGACCGAGACGCACTAGATGCCACCAGTCTGGAATTTGAAACGCCTCCTTCCTGCCTAAAGCTTGAACGAGAGCCTTTAAGGTCGTAGGTATAGAGCGCTCAAATGCAGAGCGCTCAAATGTGGGTCGCCCTTCAGGGTGACTAAACCACCCCAACTAACTCGACCAACTCTGGCTCAATGCCTCCGCCTGCTGCAAACACAAATCAATCGCCTCATCCGACCCATCAGGTGGATATTTCCACCTTCTTAACGCACGTCGAATCAAGTTTCTTAATTTAGCCCTAACACTATCGCGCACTTGCCAATCAACCGTTGTCGATTTCTTTAACTGCTCCGTCACAAAGATAGCCAGCGCTCTTAAATTATTATCACCCAATTCTTTCACCGCCGACTCGTTCTGAATCAAGGCTCGATAAAAAGCAATTTCATCAGGATTCAACCCAGACTTTTCAGCAAGCTCCGCATCACTGGCCATATCTTTGGCCATTTTAATCATCTCTTCGATGACCTGAGCCGTTTCAATCGAACGATTATGATATTTACGCAGGGTTTCCATAATGCGGTCAGAATATTTCTTTTCCGACACCACATCGGTTTTCATTCTTGCTTTTACTTCGTCGCGTAACAGCTTCTCTAACAAATCGACCGCTAGGTTTTTCTCTTCAAGATTAGCGACATCTTCCAAAAACTCAGGAGATAACAAACCAATATTGGGTTTCTCTAAACCCACCAAGCTGAAAATGTCATCAACGCCTTCCGCAATAATCGCATTATCGATAATCTGCTTTAAAGCCGTATTCTTATCTTCATCGGATCGACGTTTATCAATCGTAGTGAACTTAGCAATCGCATTTTTAACTGCCCCAAAAAACGCGATCTCTTTTGAATAAGCCTGAGCTTCGTCCAAGGTGCCACACAAGGTAAACGACGCTCGAATACTCGCCATGATATCTAAAAAACGCTTCTTGCCGTTTAACTCCGTCTTTCCATCTAAACCGCTGGCACCTTCTAACGACAATATATGGTTCATTACTCGGGGTAATAACTGTAAAGCATTGGTTTCATAACTACTGTAATCACAACCGTGCATCATGCCATGCAGCTTTTCTAAATTTTCTAATAAAACCGCAAAGGCTTCACGTGTATCAATGGTTGGCTTACCCTTACCTTGAGAATTGGTATAGGTTTTTAATGCATCCTTCAACTCGTTGGCAATACCAATGTAATCAACCACCAAACCGCCGGGTTTATCTTTAAATACGCGATTAACGCGCGCAATCGCCTGCATCAAGTTATGGCCTTTCATCGGCTTGTCGATGTACATCGTATGGCAATTAGGCGCATCAAAACCGGTGAGCCACATATCACGCACAATCACTAATTGCAGCGGGTCGTTAACGTCTTTAAAACGCTTCTCAAACAGTTTTTTAGTTTCTTTATTATGAATATGCGGTTGCAGCTTAGCTTTGTCGGATGCCGAACCTGTCATCACGATTTTGATTGCGCCTTTAGACGGGTCAAGGTCGTGCCATTCTGGTTTAATTGCCACAATTGCATCGTACATGTCGACACAAATCTCACGGCTCATGCACACAACCATGCCCTTGCCTGGCATCGTACTGATTCGATTTTCAAAATGCTGAACCAAATCTTTACCCACCAACGCCATGCGTGGGCCACTGCCGACCAGCTTCTCTAACGCGGCCCACTTAGACTTTGTATTTTCTTTATCTCGATCCTCTTCATCCTCAATGATGTCTTCAACTTCATCATTTAAAACTTCGATATCAGCCTGATTAATATCCAACTTAGCCAAGCGCGATTCGTAATAAATCGGCACCGTTGCACCATCGTCAACCGCATCTTGAATATCATAAATAGAAACGTAGTCACCAAACACGGCGCGAGTATCTTTATCGGCAGAATCAATCGGCGTACCGGTAAAACCAATAAAAGAAGCCTCGGGTAACGCATCACGCATGTGCTTTGAATAACCAAAGGTGTACTTACCCGTTTTGGTATTGAGCTTGGCTTTATCACCATATTGGCTACGGTGAGCTTCATCGCTGACCACCACAATATTATGGCGAGTACTTAATACAGGGTGACTACTCTCTTCCACACCTGTCTCATCTTTTCTTAAAGCAAATTTTTGTACTGTGGTAAAAATAATACCGCCCGACTGGCGCGACGCTAAAATCTCGCGTAAATCATCGCGATCTTCGGCCTGCACGGGGGTTTGTTTTAACGTTTCTGCGGCCATACCAAAGGTATTATAAAGTTGGCCATCTAAATCATTTCGATCCGTTACCACCACGATGGTAGGGTTGTTCATTTCTGGCTGAGCCAGCAACTTACCCGAGTAACACACCATCGAAATAGACTTACCACTGCCCTGCGTATGCCAAACCACCCCAGCCTTACCCGAACCCGCAACGACTTTATTAGCGTAGTTAGCTCTCGGTTCTGCCTGAGTATTGTGCTCTGGTTGTTGCGCGGCAATCACCGTTGCTCGAACGGCTTCACGCACGGCATGAAACTGATGATAACCTGCGATCTTCTTAATCGTGCTCCCTTCAGGTGAGCCGCCATCTTGCTCAAACAATATAAAGTGACGAATGTAATCTAAAAACAAATCGGGCTTAAAAAAGCCCTTAACCATAGTTTCTAAAAAATACTCAAACAGTGGTTTATCGTGTTCGTTGGCCACCACACGCCAAGGCATAAAGCGTTCTTTATTGGCTGTTAGCGAACCCACACGCGCATCCAAACCGTCACTCACGACCAAGGCTTCGTTAAACATAAACAGGTCGGGGATTTCGTCTTTGTACGTTTGCAGCTGTTGGTAGGCTTGCCAGATATCGGCATTTTGGTCGGCGGGATTTTTAAGTTCTAAAACAGCCAACGGTAGGCCATTAATAAACACAATTACGTCGGGTCTGCGCCGAACATCACTAGAGCCTTTGCTACCCGTAATAGTAAATTGATTGACCACTAAAAAATGATTATTAGAAACATTAGAGAAATCCACTAGCTGAACATAATCAGTGATCGCCTCACCTATTTTGTCTTTATATTCAACTTTAATACCCTGCAATAATTGCTGATGAAACAACTTGTTATTTATCATCAATACAGGGGTTTCTGGCATCGCCACCTGTAAAGCGACTTGCTCTAACGTTGCAACAGGAATATCTGGGTTAATTAATTGCAATTGCTGTAGCAAACGGCCTTGAAGCGTAACCTGTCGATAATCACTGCGCTCTGCGTTCGCTTCACCCGGTGCTATGTCATAACCGCAAACCACGTCATAGCCTGTTTCTTCAAACCAGCTAAGGCAAAGCTGTTCTAATTGGTCTTCCGTGATCACAATAATCCCTCATCAGCTTTAGAGCCACATGTAATATACGCCTGCAATGGATGATTTCTTTTCGTGGGATATTTAAGCTTAAGGCGTTTATCTTTAACAAGCTTCTGTAAATATTTTTTACGCAAAGATTCCCCACTACGATCTAACAATGATTCCAACTCTTCCAAACGCAATGCTTTTTCACTGCATAAGCTTAAAATCACTTTCTCAACTTCAGCACTTTTTGATCTTCTAGTATTCGCAATAGGTGCAGCAATAGAGACTAATAATTCGGACAAAGGTCCGGAGCTAGTCAAAGGTCCGGACCCTTGCTCCGGACCTTTGCTATTGTCTTCGGATATAAGCTCTTGAAATGCATCAACTGCGCGTGCATCCGCAAGAAAATATACAGTACCTCTTCCACTACCATCTTGGTATATAAGGCCTTTATCTACCAGACTAGAGAATAATGCCGACAGATCACGAGGATGAATATCCAAAACCGACATCATTCGAGCGTGGTCTACCGTATTTTCTATATGAGCTGTCACTAGTATTAATCGCTCATTTTCATTCAAACAATTAAATACCTCAGTCCCCAATGAAGCTTCCAATTCAAACAAAGTTTTTTCTGGCACTAAGCTCAAGGTATGCAGCTCTAACAATGTTTGCTCTGAGGGTTCCGTTTTTTCTTTTAATAATGGCTTTCGCCAGTGCTGACTTTTCCAACCATCAAATATTTTAGGTAAACCAGACCCTGCATTTTCCCCCAGCCCCACATACCGAAACATATTCTGCAAAAATCGATTGCGACTATCACTAGAGCCACCTAATAAAGCTCCCTCAACGGGTATTCTCATACCACCAGGATTTCTAAAGCCAAACATATCTGGGCGTTTAACAACCAATATAGATGAGCGGCCAGTATAATCAGCATGAACCAGACAATTCACCAAGGCTTCGCGCAAAGCCTTATGTACCAAACTATCATCCTGTCGCTGATCTCCTTCTAATACAAAGGGGACTTTTAAATCGGCCGTTAACTTGCGAATAACTTTTTGGTAAAAATCGAACAGATTACCTGACCAACTCCCATCAGGCACTACTCTATCTATCCATCGGGCCTCAGTTTTTGCCTCTGGTCTTTCTTGGTAATCCACCAAGTAATTAGGGAATGCCTCGACTATAGAGCGGTAACTGCCAAACATTAATAAGCCAGCCCGAGTTAACCCACTATTACCGCTTTCACGGTCACGACCCCAAGCACCTATCTTATATAAAAAATCTTGAGCATCTACTTTATTCCAAGGATGGTCAGGCTGACGCGCACTGTACATATTGCGATAGGCATTAAAGCTTTCAAGATCCAAATCCTCTAAACCAAAACCTTTCAAAATTTCAGCATCACGACTATCTTCAACTTGCTCTGCAAGCATACGCCGAACAACTTCGGGGCTTTGCTTCATATCGCCACTATTAAAACGACGATATGTGCCTGTTATAGGATTATTATTTAGGTAAACAGGTTTCTGTTTTCTATTTGCTTGAGGCACATGAATTTGAATTAGAGACAGACCATCAATTTTTAATATTTTAACCCAGCGTTCACTCAGTAAATTATCACTTACTTTTTGGCTATTATTTAGGTTGTTCCACAGTTCATCCAAAACCTTCTGTGTGTTGATAATGCCTTTCAACTCGAATGATCCATCTTTGTTTTCTTTAAGGCCCAAAAATATGTCACCGCCGCCCGTATTAGCAAAAGCACTGTAGGTTTCCCAAACATCATTAGGCAAAGCGCCCTTTCCATCACGACCTTGGGCTAACTTACATTCAACATCTACACTCTCACGCATGGCGACAATGTCTTCTATTGTATTTATGTCTAACATATTTTATGAGCACCTTGAGCTGCACTATTTCTACAGAGGTTTGGTTGGTCGCTAGCCATTAACTACGCCTTGTTTGAGTTGTTTATTGAGCGTTACCAATTTCGTTTTAAGCGCTGCTTCTAAACTGCTCATATTGTCGACCATCCAATTGATAATTTCTGGCCAGTTGTCTTTGTCGTAGCCATCAATTGGTTTTGAAAGCTGAATGCGCGATGCTTTTTTAGCATCTAATCTTAGCCACTCAAGCGGTTCGCCATATAACGTTTCAATATCGTTCTTTTGACTGAATAGCGCATCAAACATAAATTTATTTTCTTCGGTTAAAGCGCGAGACATACTAAATTCAACACGGGCTTCTTTGCTGCCAAAGATCAAAGAAAATGGGCACGAACGCACACCCGACCCAGCACTCAACCAATGGTCTTTTGAGCCATTAATATTATTAAATAAATCACAGTCGCTATTCTTAAAAGCGTCTAGTGCTTGCTCCCAAAAAGCCAAGCGAATTTTATGTCTGTTTTTTAATTCAAACTCGGTGCTTTTTTCTTCTGCTTCTTTGGCGGTAATGCCAATCATTAATTCTTTTACTTCTGGGGTTGGAATAATCTGATCAAGATTTAAAAACAAATCCTCACCCATAGCAAAAGGGGTCGCTTTAAAGCATTGCAGTTGAATGCCATGGCCTAATAACCAAAGCGCTGTACTGGTAACTTCTTTGCGAAAATTAGCCGCTACAAACATCAACCGTTGTCGATTACCAGGGTTGAGCACAACTTCCCCTAGGTCTGGCATATCTAAAAAATCACAAATCAATACTTTGGCATCGCCACCGCCACAATAACGGTTTAAATAAGCCTGATAAATTTCTACAATTTGCAATTTCGTTAAGCTAGAGCAATACGAAGCGTATTTAAGTGCCTGCCACACAACATCACGGCCTGTATCGTCCAGTTTGTTTTCGATCACCACCAAGCAGCCGTCTTTATCCAAAGCTAATAGATCTAAGCGTTCACGCGTATCGTCAAAGCCATCAAATTCTTTTTGAATGATGAGCAACTCTTCACCCAAGGCTTCGGGCTCATTGGCTAACCACTCTTGCAGGTGGTTTCTTTCGGTAAAACCCAATTCAGTAAAGCGTTTAACTTCTAAGCGTGAAATTCGGTTACTGCGTTTATCTATTTTGTACATGGTGATGATCAGTGCCCTTTAGCCCAGAATTAATCGCCTGATACATTCAATTCGCCAGAGAGGAGTTTTGGGAGTAAGGCATCTCTACAATTTACTAGCAAATCATTTTCTTTTAAGTTTGACTGCCTTAGCCTGAACAGTGTATCTAATTGTTCATTATGGCTCTCTAGGATCTCTAGCGAGGGAAGCAACATTTCAATTTGTTTTAGATGCATTGGCCCAAAATTACGCTGAGCACTTCCTGACGCTCGCATCTCAAGCTCCCATTGCAAGTGGGTATCTACGTACCCAGCAATATAATGAAGAGTGCTAACTCCATAAATTTTTTTAAATCGAATAACACTGGTATTAAGTGATAAAGGAAGATGCTCTGATCTTACAAACGCATAACGCCCTAGAGTACCTGAAGACGAAACAACGATATCATCCACACCCAATTGAAAGTGAGCATACTTACCGAAAGCCTCTTCTCTTGTTAACTTGTTAGCAGTATCTAAGTTTAAATCACCATTTTTTATACAACGTATATTAATAAATTTAATACCATCATCATCCTCTGTATATTGCCAATTTCTAATTCCTGGTCCTTCTAAAAAATCAATCACATCCGGTAACTGACGAACCTCCCACCCCTCAGGTATTTCACCCAACTCAGATTCCACCAGCACATTCGGGAATAATGCCGCTGTGGTTTTAAGTTGTTCGGTATTAATGGGCGTTTGGTTTGCTTGGCTTAGCTTTTCATTAATCGCTTGTTGCAGTGTGGTTTCTAGATTTTTTGTGATCGCCTCCAGCTGTTCGAGGGTTATTGCGCCGCAGATGATGGCTTGGGCTGCGAGTTCTTGAATGGCTGTATTTGCGCCTTTTTCTTTGGTAATCATTTTGGCGCGGGTGGGTTCAAAATCGACAAACCAGCATTTGAAAAGTGCTTGCGCGATGTGTTCTAGGGTTTGGTTGGTTTGGCGGTTGAGTTCGATTTTCTCTGATAACGACAGAACTGTGCTTTCAATCGATTCTTTAACACCTTTTGGTGGAATAAGAATCGGAATATCTCGAACATCCTTCAGGTTCAACGTCTTTTGAACTGTAGTATTTGCCCTGACATTAAGAAAATGCATGGTTTCTTTTGATTGCAAACAAATATTTATCCAGTCAGCCCCAACTTCTTCATCAGCTCTAATAACTGCTATTGCTCGCGGCACATTCCAACCAGCCAATTCTTGAGGCGCAACGAAGCTTTGACCAGTTGAGCCAACTAAAGTTAATAAAACTTCTCCGCCTTTTAAACGAGTTCTCGCATACTTTTTTTCGATAGCAGGCGAAACTTTCAATACATCCTTTAAATCGAGTTGGCCATTATTTACATTATTTACTCTTATTATAGGGATGCCACTTTCATCATACTGCCCTGGCTGCACTATTCCATACGAAATATTTCCATCAACAGTACAGTCTGCTAACCGTTTACAAGACCAACCTTCAGGAACTGTTACATATTCAGAGGGATCAAAATCAGACATCGAAACCCAACCCCGCCAAATTCGTTTTAATCTCAGCTTCTAAGCGGCTAGATTCTTCAAACTGGTCTTTCAGTGTGCTGGTTAATCGTGCCATTTTATCGGCAAAGGGTTCGCCGTCGTCCTCTTCTTCGGCAGCGCCTACGTAACGCCCTGGGGTGAGTACGTAATCATGCTTTTGTATTTCTTCTAGTTTGGCGGATTTGCAATAACCTGCGATGTTTTCGTAAGCAGCTTCTTGTCGGGATAAATCCCTACCTACAATTTGTTGTGCTGAATCTTGGCCTTCGGTTTGCCAGTTGTGAAAGGTGTCGCAAATGTGTTTTAAATCGTCATCGGTAAAGTCTCGCAATACGCGATCTTTCATGTAACCCATTTGGCGTGCGTCGATGAATAAGACTTCACCTTTGCGATCACGCAGTTTTCGGCCAGAAGCCGCTGTGCGTGCGCCTTTGTTTTTGGTTAAAAACCAAATACAGGCGGGAATTTGAGTATTGGTAAATAGCTGCCCCGGTAAGGCAACCATACATTCTACTAGGTCATTTTCGATGAGCTTTTGGCGTATTACCCCTTCACCCGAGGTATTAGAACTCATTGAACCGTTGGCCAGTAATAAACCTAAGCTGCCGTTTGGTGCGGTGTGATACAGCATGTGCTGTAGCCATGCAAAGTTGGCGTTGCCTGATGGCGGCTTGCCATATTGCCAGCGTGGGTCGTTTTCATCTACGCCTGTGTCCCACTCTTTCATATTGA
>OJEW01000004.1_pt1 | contig 167170 bp, 158 predicted proteins | sample 1593861 | NCBI WGS metagenome assembly OJEW01 (sample SAMN05416806, study PRJEB24817) | seawater metagenome | isolation source: Sea water | place: Canada:Atlantic | collected 2013-11
TAAGCCGCTACATAACAGATTATTATAGCCAGCTTAGACCACACACATTTAACAGTGGGCTTACGCCTGCAGCAGCAGAGGCAGTTTATGAAAACTGCCTCTTAACTTGTGACCAAATTTAGTTGACCACAACAAATTGCATAATCAGGCCTCCATATATATTCAGAATGTGTATTTTAACTGCATTCCAACAAACTGTATATATATACAGTTTATATCTAAAGAGTAGGACAATCCATGCTCGTTTGCACAGAAAAAATGTAACCAATGCGCGTTGGTACTGGCACACTATAAAAAAATGTAGCAAAATCAGTGCATTATAAATACAAACCATGACATAACGAGACCCTCGTTATTTAGGTAAATGCGCATGCGTGTATTTCTATAATGGAAAGATGGATCTTGGAAATGGAGTTTGAAAATTACAAAATAAAATCAAATAGTTACCACGATTCAACGAGCTCTTTTACAGAAGAGTCACTTCCGTGCAAACGCGCATGCCTACGATTAAAATGTTAGGTGAATAATATGAGAATAGTTATTACCGCAATACTATGCGTATTTTCCTTACAATCGCTCTCAAAAGATTTAAGCGCAACTTGTAACAACGGTCTAATTGTCGATTCAATTATCAACGATCAAGTCACAACATTTTCCTTCTCTGATAACTTTCAAATCAATAACAAACTTCCAATTGTTCTCGCATCAATTAGAGTAACTAACCATACAAATACAGATCAATTATTTACAACTAAAATGCTCACTGCTAAATTCAATGACCTTGAATTCATCAGAGCATATAAAAATACAATTGCATCTGAGGTTATAGATTTTTCAGGTGTTACAGTTTCATCTAGTTCCCAAATATTAGTAAATGTATACTGGGCGCCACAACTTAAAATTGATGACAAAATTCATAGTGTCGAGGTACTTTGTGGTAAATTCACCTAACAAGTGCCAGCAAGCGGACTTGTGCAAGCTGTCACCCTTTTTGCAAAAACACGCAAAAAAGTCGCCATCTCACACAAGCCGTTGTGGCAGGCGTTAGCTGCCTAAGTCGTTGAAAAGATATAATTGCTATTAAAGAGAGTAAAGATTAAGCATGGAAATAAAAGAAGGTTATATAGAAGACTTTATAAGTGGCCTGCCAATTAAGGCCACCCCTGAAGAGCTTGATGCTGTTCAGGTCTATTCGAAAGTACTTGTTGACGACTATGGCTACCCTAAGGATAACATCCAGACCCGACCTCAGTGGCGCGTTAAGGTGCGCCCTTCCGATGTAAAAAAAGAATATCCAGTTGATATTGCAATTTTTGGTGATAAGGATCATCAAGAAGAGAACATACAGATCATTGTGGAATGTAAGAAAAAAAATAGGAAGGACGGTCGAGGGCAGCTCGAGGACTATTTGCGATTTTCGAAGGCTAGGATTGGAGTTTGGTTTAATGGAGATGAACGAGAATTCATTTATAAGAATGAAGCAGATGGAAAGATTGAATTTAGTGACCTTCCAAATATCCCTAGATATGGCCAGCGTGTTGAGGATATTGGAAAGTTCAAAAGAAAGGATCTACGGCCTGCTACAAACCTCAAGTCAGTTTTTAAAGCGATAAGGAACTACCTAGCGGCTAATGCTGTTGGTATTACACGAGATGAAGTCTTTGCTCAGCAATTGATAAATCTTATTTTCTGTAAAATCTATGATGAAAGATTTACTAAGCCGAGTGAAGCTGTGACTTTTCGAGCTGGTTTAGGTGAGAGTGCAGGCGAGGTTCATGCGAGAATCAGCGAGCTTTTCGAAAAAGTTAAGTCTCAATATGACGATGTAATTGAAGTTGCCGATTCAATTGAACTTGACCCTAAATCTTTAACTTATGTTGTTGGTGAGCTGCAACTATATTCAATTCAAGATAGCGCTCGAGATGCAGTGGGAGATGCCTTTGAAGTATTTATAGGGCCTTCCTTGAAAGGCGGACAAGGCCAGTTTTTTACTCCAAGAAATGTCGTAAAAATGGTTATAGATATGATAGACCCTTTGCCAAATCAAAAGATAATCGACCCTGCATGCGGAAGCGGTGGTTTTTTAGTTGAGGGGCTTCGGCATGTTTGGAAGAAAGTACAAGACGAAGGTGAGGCACTAAATTGGCCTGCTCATGAAATCGAAGCAGAAAAACAAAAAGTTGCAATTAAGAATTTTAGGGGAATTGATAAAGACTACTTCTTGAGCAAAGTAGCAAAGGCTTATATGGCTATTCTCGGACATGGTAGAGGGGGTGTTCATTGTGAAAACAGTCTTGAATCTCCAGTAAATTGGGCAAGTAAAACTAGAGATAGTATTCAACTGGGAAGTTTTGATGTAGTTATTACAAACCCTCCATTTGGAAAAAAGCTAGCTATCGATTCAGTTGACATGCTTAAGAACTACGAGCTAGGACATAAATGGAAGCATGATTTATCGGAGGACTTCTTTGAAAAACAAGGATTGCAAGATAAACAACCACCACAAATTCTTTTTATAGAAAGGTGCTTAGACTTACTTAAAGATGGCGGCACATTAGGAATAGTATTATTAGAAAGTATTTTTGGAATGCCTAAATATCGTTATGTTGTCGATTACCTTCAAAGAAATACCAACATCAAGTCAATAGTGACAATGCCTGAGGATTTATTCCAACCACATACTCACGCTAAATGTTGCGTTGTTATTTGTGAAAAAACTACCAAACCTTCAAGTAATTACCCAATATTTATGGCTGATGTTAAATGGTGTGGCCACGACAGTAGAGGGAACCCAACAATTAGAAAGAATGCAGAAGGAAAAGATGAGCTTTTAGATGACATCCCAAAAGTAGCTGACTTATATAAAAAAGGAGGCAAGTAGAAGTGATTAACTACTGGCTGAATCGATCCAATATCAGGGAGCGAGTATATATTCCTAAATATTATGATCCGGGCATCACTGCTCGACTGGAAAAGCTTAAAAATACTCATAATCTTTATCGAGTTAATGACCTTGTTCAAAACGGTTCTATAGTATTGTCAACAGGTCATGAAATTGGAAAGCTTGCTTATGGAACAGGTGACATCCCATTTGTGAGAACTTCTGATATTACTAATTGGGAAACAAAAACAGCTCCTAAGCAAGGTGTTTCAGAGGATATATACTTATCATACGCTGAATCGCAGAATGTCGAGAATGGAGATATATTATTAGTTAGAGATGGAACTTATCTAATAGGAACCAACTGCATCATTACAGAGTTAGATAAAAAAATTGTTTATCAATCTCATATTTTAAAAATAAGAGTTTCAAAAGAATTTATAGACCCATACTTGGTGTTTGTTATTTTAAATGCCCCAATAGTACAAGAACAAATTAGAAGTGTTCAATTTACTGCTGATACAATTGATACTATTGGAAATCGATTCCAAGAACTCGTATTACCTATTCCAAAAGATAAAACTATTTGTAAGGAAATTGCAGCAATCTCAAAAAAGGCAATGAACGATAGGGAGTTGGGAAAGGCTTTTATAAAACAAGCTCCAGTAATCATTGAGGAGGTGCTTAAGTCTAATAGTACAGCTCCAATAAATGATTTTCTTGCGAAGGACTGGGATGAAATTATTACGGATATGACGCAAGATACCGTAACATCTGAGTTTGGTCATTTTGAAACATTTTGGATTAATTCTGCTGATGTAAAAGAAAGAATATACCTTCCAAAATACTATGATCCTGATATAACTGATGAGATATCCAGTCTTTCATCTACTTGTGACTGTGTTTCAATTTTGAGTTTATGTAACAACGGATTTATAAGCGTAAGCACAGGTGATGAAATTGGTAAAATGGCATATGGAACGGGAGATATTCCATTTATACGTACAAGTGACTTTTCAAACTGGGAACTAAAGCATGATCCCAAGCAAGGAATATCGGAAGAAATATATCAAGAATATCGAGAGTCACAGAATGTTAAAGCTGGAGATATTTTATTGGTTAGGGATGGAACATATCTTATAGGGACATCCTGCATGATAACTGAAGAAGACTCAAAAATTCTTTTCTGTGGTGGGCTTTATAAAATAAGGGTCAATGATTGTGAGTTTCTTGATGAATGGCTACTACTGGCATTGTTGAATTCTTATTTAGTTAAAAGGCAAATAAGAACGAAGCAGTTTACGAGAGATGTAATAGACACCATTGGGAAACGCCTTTATGAAGTTGTTCTTCCTATCCCTAAATCCGACGAGGTTAGAAAAAGCATTTCAACTCAAATGAAGTCTATTGTGGAAACAAGAATGCAAGGGCGAATAACCATAAAAGAGCAAGCAAATATTATTGCACCTTGCTAAATTCGGCAGCTAACAACACGCCCTGAGGTGGACAGCAACCATTTTTCTTAGCTATTTGCAGCATACTGAAGCAGTGGTGATCCCCGTTTTTTCAAGGCTTCTAAATACTTCGATTCATCATAAACTGTGCGGGTTTTCCAGCAGCTAAAAGCAATTCTAACCCACTTAAAGGCTAAAGCCCTGATTACGGTATTATGCGGTTTTCCTTTCTCGATTTGCTGCTGATAATAAGCTTTAGCCCAGAATGAAAAACGTACTGACTGACCTGCCCACTCGACAAAGGTTTGCCGTAAAAATTTAGGGCAACTGTAGCGCCAATGAGTCCATGACTTTTTACCACTTCGTTCAATAACAGGTGCAATACCCGCATATTTTTGCATGTCTGCGGCCGTTTCATAACGCGCTCGATTGGAACCAAATGCGACCAATAATCTTGGTGCTAATTGTGGGCCTGCACCTGGTAAACTATCAAAAATAGCCTTATCTTTTTGGGCTTTGTAGCGTGTTTTAATGTCTTTATCCATGACATCAATGGCTTCAATCAGTAGCTTGAGTTGGGGTACCAATAAGCTAATCATTAGTCGATTAGGGGCAATAATACCTTCATCGTGGGTTAGTGCAAAAGCTGACTTGATCGACGCAATACGGTTCTCATTAACGGCACTATAGCGTGAGTTATGCTGGTTAAAGAAGTTGATGAGTGTGCTTTTTCTGGCACGTTTGGCAGAGGCTAAATCAGGCCAGCGACTAATAAATTCACAAAATATAATAGTGTCTTTTTCTTTAAACCATTCAAGTGGTTGCGGGTAGTAAGATTTTAAAATTCCCGCTATGCGATTCGATAAATCGACGCGATCTTGCACCAGTTTACGTCGATACTCTACCAGTTGCCCCAAGGCTCTAATATCAGCCGAATCAGGCTCAATCACTCGGAGTTTATCCATGTGTAATCGTAGAATATCAACCTGAAATTTTGCATCGCTAGGATCGTCCTTAGCACCACTATGTACAAAAGCTTTTCGGTATTTGGCGACGGTTGAAGGGTTAATAGAAAAGATGGTTAGGTGATCGTATTTTAATAATGCATGAACTAATGGGCCTTTTTTTAGCTCGCAACTAATACCAATTCTCTGGTTGGGATAACGTTCTTTTAATGTCATCACCCAGTCATGAATCGCTTCAGGCTTGGATGAAATAACGCCATAGGCGTAGGTTTTTCCTTGGTCGTCTGTTTCACAAAAGTCATGTTTTCTATCGGCCCAATCAATGCCGATAAGGCAAGCAAAATCACCAATATTGGGTTCTTTCATTTGAGTTAACCTCAGTGTAAGGTAGCTTTTGGAATGTGCAGGTACTCGTTTCTCGCAGGTCTTATAGATAGTCGGTGGGCGACATTCCCTGAGTATGCGTTTTGAAACGGAGTGACTTCTGTTAGCTCGAACGTCTTGTTATGAACATTGAATGTTTGGCGCAAGCATATTCGTAACTAACAGAAGCATGTTCCACTTTTTTAGCCAGAGAGTAAAAGGCCAGAATTAATGGAACGGAAGAACTATAAGCGCTTGCACATGGACAAAGTTTCCGTTGCACCTTTTGTGCATGGCTTCGCCATTATCGCACAAAATCCGCAACTACAACTTTGCCCGTGACGCGGGCGTTAAATGCCGGTTATGAGCATATCAATAGCATCCATTATTTCGTAACGGTAGCTCTCAAGAGAGGTAATCTCAGCCTTCAATATAGACCTTGGCACAGATGTCATTTGGTGGGCCAAAAGTATAAAGGTTCCTTCGTCTAGATTGATAATGGGGCAAAGTTTTTTCGCGTTCGTATTATTTACTGCTGAGACCGGCGAGAGAGGGATTACTAAGCGGGAGTTTAGATCATTGAGTAAGTCGCTTTGTACATTAACAAAATATGGGTAAGTTTTTCGAGAGCTTTTGTCTTCGTTTTTATATAAAGTAAATTGTGTCATTAGAAGTCTCGAAAAGAGTCTGAAAATAATCCATTTTTATCAGCTAACTCATTTAAGGCTTGGATTGCTTCTTTGTTCTCTTCTGCCCAAAGTTCTCTTTCAGCATTTCTTACTTGTATCGTTAAGGCTTGCTCAAGGGTCGCAGAAAGATTTATTTTAAGGCCGCGAGCCTTATTAAGAAGATCACTATTGATGCTTAAATTAGTTGCTTTTTTCGGTGCATTTTTGTTGAAGGCTTGTTGCATAGTATTGGCTCCGCATAATGAATGCGCAATAAGTATGCGCATTCATATTTTAGTAGCCAGCTAAACATTTAACAAGGCCATCTTGCGGATCTTTGTTGTTCTTACTGATTTTAATTGGCTCACGTTGAGCGTTTAGAATAATATTATGAGGTGTTATGTATATTGATAACTCCCTTATTCTTATAAATATTAACTTCGGCTAAAAGGACACATTATGACTTCTCTTATTCCTGGTAATTCATTGATTACCGACACCCCAGAAGAAGGCCGAGCTTTGGCAGTAAAAATGTCAAGGCTGATTATCAAAGCAACTCAGCCAAACGAGGCAGCTCGCAATAAAATGCGCGATGTTTATGCCAATGATCCAGCCATGTTAATTAGCATCGGCCAAGTGGTTGCAACCGAGTTTGCTACCATTGCAGCTGCTAATAATTATTGGCGCAAATAAGCCCCTCTAAAAAACCAAAATAGATCAATACCCGTACCTGTTTAATCATTATTATTATGAATTAAGGATTAAGGCATGTTACAGAAAGCCCTATTTTGGTTTACCGATGATCTGCGTTTACAAGACAACCTGCCATTAAGTGCTCTGTGTCAGAATTATGCAGATATCGCTTTTGTTTATGTGATTAATCCTGCAGATTTCACCCCTCATAATTATCAACACAAGGCGATTGGTCAGCATCGCTTTCGCTGTATTTATCAATCACTGCAAGACCTAAACCAGCAATTAAATGCTTTGGGGCACTCCCTTATCATTTTACACGGTGATCCAAGCCGTGAAATACTGCAATTTGTGCAACACAATGACATTGCTTGTATTGCCAGATCAGAACCTATTGGTGTTTACGAACAACGTTCTTGGCAACACATCAAATCTTTGCTGAGCCAATTACAAGAAAACAACTCGGCTCCTGTTGAGTTCATTTCTTGCTGGAACCATACCTTGTTTGATGCCGACCAGATTGATATAAACCCTAAAACCATGCGCAGTTTTTCTAGTTTTAGAAAGCACGTTGAAGGCGACGAAATTGCGGTCAATATGCCTAGTGCATCACTTGAACTGTTGCCTCAACTACAGACTTCTTCGACCAACGTGAGTAACACCGGGGTTAGTTTAGAGAAGCTTGCTGAGCAATATCTTAGTCAACCTCTCAAGCAAGCATTTATTAGAGGGGGTGAGCAGTCGGCAAAAGAGCATGTAACCGAATATTTTGCCAGTACTGCACCAAGCAGCTACAAGCAAACGCGTAACCGCTTAGACGGCTGGGACAGTTCGACTAAGTTCAGCCCCTTTTTAGCATTAGGTAATATTTCTCCAAGACAAATTTGGCAGCAGCTAAAAGATTACGAAAATATTAACGGTGCTAATGAATCCACCTACTGGATTGGTTTTGAACTGCTTTGGCGTGAATATTTTCAGTGGGCAGCACTCGAGCAGCAAGCACAATTATTTGCATTTAAAGGGCTTGCTAAGCAGAAGCCAAAAACCAGTTTTTACCCTGAACGCTTTAAAAAGTGGTGCGAAGGCAATACGCCTTACCCATTGGTAAATGCTTGCATGAAAGAACTTGAAGCAACAGGTTTTATGTCGAATCGAGGACGTCAAATTGTTGCCAGTTGTTTAGTGCACGAGCTGGCCATTGACTGGCGTTTTGGCGCGGCGTATTTTCAACAGCAGTTAATCGATTACGATGTAGCATCTAACTGGGGAAATTGGCAATATATTGCAGGTGTTGGTAAAGACCCACGGGGTGGTCGCCAGTTTAATATCAATAAACAAACCGCTTTGCACGATGCAAAAGGTGAGTTTATTGCTAAATGGCATGGCCATACTCAACACGCGCTACCGCTAGACTCAGTTGATTATGTCGACTGGCCGGTAAAGGTGGAAGAGTAAACCCATGAAAAAATCACAACTGCCCTCAAAGATTTGCCCAGTATGTGAACGTCCTTTTAACTGGCGTAAGAAGTGGGAAAAAGACTGGCCCAATGTTAAGTATTGCTCTAAACGTTGTGCCGGTGCTCGTAATTCACACCTTGCAACTAACAATTCTTGAAATGACTAAGGTTACAATCCTGTTATGGAAAATGCACTGCAAGCCACCGCTTTTATTGATTCCAACTCAGCAGAAATTATTAATTTTGCGACAACAGTGATTGGTAAAGAAAACCACCCAACCCAGCAAGCCATTAAACTTTATTATGCGGTTCGAGATGGCATTTTTTATGATCCTTATCGCATACAGTTTCCGCCAGCAGGCATGAAGGCAAGCACCACATTAAAACAAGGTTACGGTTATTGTGTAGCAAAGGCTGTTTTGTTGGCAGCCGCTGGGCGTGCTATTGGCATTCCAAGTCGTATTGGTTTTTCAGATGTTAAAAACCATTTAAGTTCAGAAAAACTACTGCAAGTCATGCAGTCCGATGTGTTTGCTTGGCATGGATATACCGAATTCTATCTTAACCAGCGCTGGGTAAAGGCAACACCGGCTTTTAATAAATCTTTATGTGATAAAGCGGGGATAAAGCCTCTTGAATTTGACGGCATAAACGATTCGATATTTCATGAGTTTGATACAGCTGGCAACAAACATATGGAATACCTGCATGAGCACGGGCATTTTTACGACCTACCTTTTCAGCAAATTATTACAGCCTACAAAGATCATTATCCTGTTTTAGCCAAGATGATCGACCAACAAGCCAAAATAGCCATTACTGGCAATTTTGAAAATGAAGCAACAGCTAATTAACAAAACACTGCTTGAATACTGTGTCCTTGATCAATTAGAATCCGTGCTTACTCACTACCTTCCTTGATATTCATGACGGTTTCACCTTTAAATGCAGCGGTGTTTCGCACTTCGCTGCCGGTATTATTTGGTTATTTACCTTTAGGAGCCGCTTTTGGTGTGCTGTTTAGTGATCTTGGATATCACTGGTCGTATGCTGTAGCGATGGGCATTTTCATTTATGCCGGTGCGGGTCAATTTTTAGCCGTTGGTTTAATTGCTAACCAAGCTGGGCTAACAGAAATGGCCATCGCGACCTTGTTACTCAACTCACGGCATATTTTTTACGGTTTATCACTCATGAACCGTATGCATAATCGTGGCTGGCGTAAGTGGTATCAAATATTTGGTTTAACCGACGAAACGTATTCTTTGATAACCTCAACTCCAGTTCCTCATGGCATAAATGCGGGTCAATTTCATTTTAGAATCACCGCAATGAATCAGCTTTATTGGGTTGTAGGCTGTGGCTTGGGAGCTTGGCTAGGCAGCCAGTTAGAATTTTCTACCGACGGCATCGCCTTTGTTTTGCCTGCACTGTTTATGGTGTTAACCATAGAGCAGTACAAACACCTAAAAGACATTCGCCCTTTTTTAACCGCCTTACTCATCGGCATTGGCACCCTGGCATTCGTTAGCCGTGATCACATGTTGCTAGTAGCTATTTTATTAAGTTTGAGTGTCTTAATGATGCAGTATGCGTCTATTAACAGGAGGGCCACCAATGAATAACCTAACAACATTTTGGTATTTGACGGGTGTTATTGCTGTTTTAGCAGGCACAACTTTTTTAACCCGCGCACTGCCTTTTTTAGTTTTATCACGAGCAGCCAATCATCCTTTGTTAAATCATTTGGGCCGTTTACTGCCTCCCATCGTCATGGTGTTGCTGGTGGTGTATTCTTTCAAGAACGATGCTGCATTATCGGTTAGTTTTTTACCCGAGCTCGGCTGTCTTGCTCTAGTTGCGGTATTGCATTTAGCATTTCGCCAACCACTGCTAAGTATCGTCGGTGGAACCGCCGCTTATATGACATTAGTACAAATGGGGTTAAGCTGATCATTTAGCACCACTCTAATATCACTCTATTACCACTTTTAGAAAGTATGATTGATTAAAGGTTGCAGTATGAAATCAATAACAATGAGTCTATTTTTATACCTAGCTTTAGCATCTAATGTAATAGCAACTCCACCATTTGCACAAAGCATCAACCCCCCTCTAGAGGCTGAAATTCAGTATTTGCTCAACTTTGTAGCTTCGACTGACTGTCAGTATGAGCGTAATGGCAGTTTTCATAATGGTGAAGAAGCCGTTGAACACATTAATAAAAAATACGCTTATTATAAAGATGAGATTAAAACAGCAGAAGATTTCATAAAGTATTCTGCGACCAAGAGCATGCTGTCGGGTAAGTTCTATACCGTGCACTGTCATAATGCTTTACCAATTAAAAGCCAAGATTGGCTATTAAACGAATTACACTCTTTTAGAGACAGATAATTTTAAAGACTGATAAATTATCACTAAGGATTTATTATGAATGATCAACAAGACTGCCCTAGCATGGACAGTTTTACTAAAAAGTATTTATTTTTTTTAGCAAGCTTAGCTTTCGTTGCACTGGTTTGGTGGTTAAGTAGCTTGGATTTTCGTGCTGGAGAAATTAATGATCTACTGGCTGCCGATAATGAAATAGCGTCTTATCCCTATCCCTTTCGCGTAATTTCTGTCAACAAAGGTGTTGCAAAGGTAAGTAGCCCTCGCTCTGCTGAATTATCCGCACTTCAATCTTTACGGGTTATGTATCCCAAGTTGGAAAAAAGCGATGCTACCTCTGATGAGGTCATGGCTGCTCAAAAACAACTGGCTCACGTGCAATCTAAAGTCGCTAAATTGATTAAAGGTCAAGATGATGTTGTTAGGATTCGCTGGGTTTTAGACACTCAATGGCTTTCTGAACGGGGTATACAGATATTTCAATAAGCCACCAGCTTTTTAACAATATTTCTTTTTAACAATATTTCAATATTAATCTTAACGTGGCTGTATCTTAAAAATGACCAACACTTGCGCAAGCAGTTCTATCGGCTCACACCTCACCGTTGTTACTCATAGTGGCAGTTTTCATGCCGACGACGTGTTTAGTGTCGCAGCTCTTAAAAGCATCTTACCCGACTTTAATTTAATCCGAACCCGCGATGTAGCACTTATAGAACAAGCTGACATTGTGTTAGATGTAGGTGGTATATACGCTCCAGAAAGGGGCCGCTTTGATCACCACCAGCGCGGGGGGGCAGGTGCTCGAGACAATGGTATTCCTTATTCATCTTTTGGCTTAATTTGGCAAAAATATGGCTTAGAGATTTGTGATGGCGATGCAGATGTTGCTGATTCGGTAGATGGTATCCTAGTATCGACAATAGACGCGATAGATTGTGGCCATGTCGAAGGCGTTGCTCAAGGCATTAGTTTAAGCCAAACCATTTCTATGTTTAATCCAACTTGGCAAGAAGGCGGCGATTTTGATGCAGGCTTTAATGAGGCCGTCGCTTTTGCACAGCGAGTATTAACACGATTTATTGCTTCTGCTAAGGGGGGTATCGACGCCAAATCTACAGTGGCGCAAGCTATAAAAGAAGCGGATGACCCCAGAGTTATTGTTTTAACACAATACATGCCTTGGAAAACCACCGTTCATTCTTTGTCAAAAGAGGCGCTGTATGTCATTTACCCGTCAGAGACCGGGCAGTGGCGCATGCAAACAGTACCCGTAGAGCTCGGCTCTTTTACAGATAGAAAGCCATTACCTCAAGCATGGGCAGGTCTATCCGATAAAGCCCTACAAGAAGTAACCGGCATAAACGATGCAATGTTCTGCCATAACGGTTTATTCATCGCCGGAGCCGATTCATTTGCTAGCATTCTTAAAATGGCGTCTATTGCATTGCAATAGGCTCTTTTTCACTTTCTTTGGGCACAGATTATGAAATTTCGATTATGCATAAAAACATTATTATTGATTGCAACCACTCTGTTAATAGGCGGTTGTTTAGGTATGCCAAAATCAGTAACACCGGTAACCGATTTTGAAATCAACAATTACCTAGGTAAATGGTACGAAATTGCCCGCTTAGATCACTCTTTTGAGAGAGGTTTAACTCAAGTTAGCGCAGAATATCGCTTACAAGACGATGGCGGTGTTCAAGTTATTAATCGTGGTTTTTCTGCCGAAGATAATGCATGGAAAGAAGCAGAAGGTAAGGCATACTTTGTTAATGAAACGTCTGAGGGCTATTTAAAAGTTTCCTTTTTTGGCCCATTTTATGGCTCTTATGTTATTTTTGAATTAGACAAAGAAAACTACCAATATGCCTTTGTATCTGGCCCTAATACAGACTATTTATGGCTTTTATCCAGAACGCCAACTGTGTCTGAGTCTGTAAAAAATAGCTTTGTTAGCATGGCGCAAACACACGGTTTTGATACCGATAATTTGATTTTTGTTGAGCATGAATAATGCGAGGCTTATATGTGGGTTCCTAAAAAAATAGCGTTTGTTTTTAATTCTGCAGTCGACAATCAGCAAGCACTGCATCAAGTATTTTCGACGGCCATTAATAATCAAGCAAGCTTAACGCTTATTTCCATTTTTAATCCGTCTATTTTGAGCTTTAAACTGTCGGACGATTTTACCCCAGTAGAAGAGCTGGAAGACAATTTGAAAGTATTACAAAAACAAGCATTAGAAGATTCTCAGCGCCACAATCCAGAGCTTGATTGGGACAAAATCGACGTTACTTTTACCGTACTCGCCGGTGATCCTGATCTAGAAACCGTTAAGGAAGTTATTCGTGGCAACTATGATCTATTGATTAAAACCGTTGATAACCAGGGGTTGTTAAAACGTGTATTTGGCCGCGAAGACATGCGTTTATTGCGCAATACACCTTGCCCTGTTTGGCTAGTGCAATCACAAGGGTTAAAATCGGCTAATGCCCATAGCCGTAAAATTTTGGCGGCTGTTGATGTTAATGCGTTGTACAAAGACGATGAAATGGAAGTTCGTCGGGAACTTAATTTAAAAATACTAGAAACGGCTTACTCGTTGGCAATATCCGAGTCTACCGATCTACACGTTGTTTCAGCTTGGTCAGCGCCGTTTGAAAACTCACTTGCTTCTGGCTTTATTCGCGAACCCGCCGAAAAAATTGAAGAATACGTCACTGAAATAGAGCGTACTTGCCAGCGTAACTTTGACCAACTAATGGCCCGCTTAGAAGAGCGCTTTGGCGCCGAAACTCAGCATTACCTTAATCCCAAAACCGCCCTTATTAAAGGCTCTCCCGACACTGTCATTACTCAACAGGCTCAAGACATAGGTGCTGACTTAGTTGTTATGGGAACCGTCGCTCGTAGAGGCATAGCAGGCTTGGTTATGGGAAATACTGCAGAATCGATTTTAGATCGACTAGGGCAATCGGTAATAGCGATTAAACCAACAGGGTTTGTTTCCCCCGTTAAGCTGTAGTGTTTAATTTAATCGCTGCAAACGAAATGAAACACCATAGGAAGTCGTTGCATAAAATTAACAAAGCTATGATTTCCACCGGCTTCTATCCAGCTTGGGCATTGGCTGTATTTAGCGCAAGCTAAAGAATAATCCAAGGTTTCATCGGCTGTTTGCAGCAATAAAAACACATCGCTGGGCCGCAATATCTGATCAACTTCTAAGTGTCTTAGCTGCTCAATGTGATTCATTTCTAATACATAGGTTTGGCCATCGTAAAAGTGCTGGTTAGGCCCAAGGTATTTATCTAGCAATGCATAAGGGGCAACCGCTGGGTTGATTAACACGGCTTTTATGCCCAATGCTTGCGACAAATAAGTCGCATAATAACCGCCTAAAGAACTGCCAATAACAAATACTTTTGTTATGCCTTCTGTGTGCTGCAAGGCAACAACAGCGTCTTGAGCTTGTTTGATCGCTGTGTCTGGCGCAAATGCCAAGGTTGGCACTGCCAGCTGATTTGCCATGCCATGGTCATTAAAATACTGAATAAGTTGTTGTGCTTTGGTTGACGCAGGAGAACTTAAAAAGCCGTGTAGATAAACACAACCAATATGGCTGGGAAGTAGAGCAGCTGTCATAAATTACTAATAACCATTCGCTGATAAATCTATTTGAAAATCAATACCTTTTACTCGTGATACATGGGTATCAATCGAGCCATCTGCATTAAGAGCTAAATAACGATAACCAGGAGCAATTTCATCAATATCAAAATCTTCAGACTTGGGTTTAAATTGCACACAAGTTGAGGGGGTTGATAGCATCCTAATCCCCTCAACTAGGCGATCACTATCTTGGTGCACATGGCCCCAAAGAATACATTTAACTTGATCATATCGACGCGCAAGCGCCATTAACTGCTCACCATTTTTGACACCTATTTTGTCCATCCAACCACTTTCCATAGGAATGGGATGATGATGAAGGCTAACCAAGGTGTATAAGTCTGGGCGGTCGTTTAAGGCAGTTTCTAATAATTCCAGCTGGTCATCAGCAAGGTATCCAAATACCGAGCCTTCTACTTGCGAATCCAACAAAACAAGCTGCCAATGCTTGGTGCGTATGATGTTCTCTAAGTGGCGAGTGCCCTCACAGACTGTTTTCATGTTGAGGGGGTTATCATGGTTGCCGGCGAACCAAAAAGATGGCGTAGCAAAGGGTTCTAAAGTCTCGTGTAAACGCTGGTAGGATTCAATGGAGCCATCTTGAGATAAATCACCAGATACCACAAAGAAGTCAAAATGAGTGTTCTCTTGTTTTACTCGATCAAGTACACAATCAAGACTAAACTGTGTCTCTAACCCAAGTAGTTGCCCATCCTGGGCTTTTACTAAATGAGGGTCGGTTATTTGAATAAACCGAACGGGATCTTCGTTAGCTAGCAAATACAAAGGAGACTCCATTTCCAAGTTAATGGCTTACAAATTAATATTTTTGGCGGCTTAACGCTCTTTATTTAACAACAACTCCTTATTGTATAGACCATTTTTTCAATTTTAGTCAAAATTGCATCACATTTTTTTCAATTGTTAACAATTAGCGCAATGGCACAAAATCCAAAGCTACCTCGGTGTGCCCATGGTTAAAGCAATGTGTTAACCACTCCGCTAAAAACTGGTTGAGCTGTGCTTTTTCATCAGGCATACGCATTTGCGGATTAGGATAAACATACTTACCCTGAATACGCTTTTGATTTTGGTAGCTGGTGACTTCTGCTGAACGTGCATCATGATAAACCCTAACCACCATAGTTGGTGGTGTCACCCAACCAGGACAAACCCCATGCTGAATCAACTCAATGGTTGATGTATAAGGAAAGCTTTCAATAACTTTTAAGGTGATTTTCACATTTGATTCAGGTGATACAGAGACGCTGTCATTCGCACCAGACGCTTTCATCATAAACGACTTTTCATAACCCAGCTCAAATTCAGGCAGTAGCTTATTTAGGCGAATGTAATTACCTTCGCACGCGGCCGCCATTTTTTTTAAATCAGGCACGTAGCGGCGATTCAAACTCATATTACTGCCCTCGTCCAACGGTGAATGCTCATGCGTGAAACTCAGCTTTATTCAATTTTAACCACTGCAAAGCAATGATCGTAGCACCATTATTAATATCACCACTGGCAATAAAATCATAAGCCTCAGCAAAAGGAATCACTCTTACCAGAATATCTTCATGCTCGCTCTCTAAACCATGAACACCATTAAATTGTGAACTATCGACCACTGCACAAAAAAGATGTATTTTTTCTGAAGTGCCGCCAGGAGAAGACCAATAGCTCGTAATAGGAATAAGGTCTGTAATATGACCTCCGGTTTCTTCTTTTACCTCGCGCTTTGCCACTTCTTCTGGGTGCTCACCTTCTTCAATCGTGCCCGCCACAACTTCTAACAACCATGGTGATCTGCTGGTTTCTAAAGACGCACCTATACGATATTGCTCGGTTATTACAACGTTATCCCGTAACGGGTCATAAAGTAAAACAGCCGATGCTTCACCCCGCTCAAATAATTCACGATAAAATACCTCAGTTTCACCGCCTGCGAACAATTTATGCTGTACAGAATAACGATCAATCTTGAAAAAACCGTCATATACACGCTCTTTTGCTAATATTTTATGGTCACTTTGCTGAAATTTTACCGATAACGTTAACTTAGTCATTCACTATATTACTCATTTGGAATATGATGCACTATCAGGACGGATTCTCTGGTAACGCAGTGTTGCTGATAACAGAACAATTAAGCCATGTAATCGCTCATTTATCTGTTAGAATCTTAACCAATGTATTTTTACAGGCCCTTGAGACCTCGTTATGAAAAAATTAATTGCACTAACCTCTGTATTATCAACTGCATTATTTGCAGGCCATGTATCTGCAGCTAACCTAAACGAAATCTACCAACTGTCGTTAAATAATGATGCCGAGTTGGCCGCAGCAAAAGCCAAGCGTGATTCTGGCAACTACAACGTTGATCTAGCACGCGCCGCTTTGTTACCTCAAGTGACCCTAGGTGCTGATCAAGCCAGTACTGAAGTTGAGTCCGATGCTGGCGATTCTAACTTTGATACGTTTTCTTACAACGCAACGATCACTCAAACGTTATTTAATTTAAACAGTTGGTACAATTATCAGGCCGCATCGGCCGGTGGTAATGCGTCTGAATTAGAATATATGTTAAGTGAACAGCAGTTAATACTACGTAGCGCAGAAGCGTATTTCAACGTATTACGAGCAAAAGAAAACTTAGAAACTGCGCAAGCAGAAGAAAAAGCGGTTAAACGCCAATTAGAGCAAACACAGCAACGCTTTGAAGTCGGCTTAATTGCTATTACCGAAGTACACGAGGCGGAAGCTTCTTACGATTTATCGTATGCCAACCTGATCGGTCAAGAAGCAGCATTAGATATTAGCTACGAAGCATTAGAGCAAATCACTGGTCAACGTTTTGAAAGTTTAGCCCCACTTAAAAACGACATCGAATTTTCGGCCCCAGAAAAAGCGGTATCACAATGGGTAGAAGCGGGTTTAGCAAAATATGCGGGCATTCAATTAGCTCAAGAAGGTGTAAATGCCGCTGAATATACGCGCAAAGCGGGCTGGTCTAACTACGCGCCGCAAATTAATGCCCAGTTTAGTTATACCGATGGAGATCAGGTCAATGGCGCAACGACCATTGATTCAACCAGAACCACCTTAGCGTTCTCGGCTCGTATTCCATTATTTGCGGGCGGCAGTAACTATGCTCGCGCTAAACAAGCCGCTGCTGAGTCCACTCAAGCCAGTGCTAACTTAGATTTACAGCAGCGTACGGTTAAAAACAACATCCGCAGTTTGTACCGCAAAGTACAAACCGACGTATTAACCGTTAAAGCCCGTAAACGTGCTACCGTGTCTTCTCGCAGCGCGTTAGAAGCCACAGAAACCGGTTATCAGGTTGGTACACGCAACATTGTTGAAGTATTAAATGCGCAACGTAACTTGTTTAGCGCTCAACGTGATTACGCCAATGCCCGTTATGATTATATTATTGATTTAATGAACCTTAAATTCTTTGCGGGTTCACTAGGTGAACCTGATATTCAGGCATTAAATGCTTGGTTAAATTAAGCATTAATTAATCACTAAATTAAAAAATAATCATATCGCAGACACAAAAAAACCACTCTATTGAAGTGGTTTTTTTGTGTCTGCCTTTTAACAATAATGTATCACCGCTTACGCCAATTTTTGCTCTGCTTCTGTGGGTAATGAGTATTTACCAATACGCTTAACCACCGTCCAGTATTGCTGCAAGAACGATCCCGTATTGTAAGGAATATTGTACTCTTTACAGATTTTTCGTACTTCTTTTGACATGTCTAAATAATGATAAGCCGGAACATCAGGGAATAAATGATGCTCAACCTGACAACTAAGATGTCCTGTTAAAATATGAAAAACACGACTGCCTTCAAAGTTAGACGACCCTAAAATTTGACGGTAATACCACTCACCACGTGTTTCATTTTCACATTCTTTTTCATCAAACGTTTGTGCGTCTTCAGTAAAGTGGCCGCAAAAAATGACACTCGAGGTCCACCAGTTACGAATAAATTCGGCAATCATGTTACCCGCTAAAACAGCAAAAAACATCGGCCAAGAAATTAACGCTGCTAGCAATGGAAAGAAAATATATTCTTTAAACACTTGGCGTTTTATTTTTCCAAAAAACGATTCTTTTAATGCTTTTCGACTAATCGGTAAGCTCGATTTTTCTTTCTTTTTACCAAAAAAGATACGTTCGCCAGCCACTTCATGATACGCAATACCGAACTGAAAAAAGCTACTTAATAAAAAGTAAGTAATAAACTGAAAGCGATTTTTTGGACGCCAGCTCATATCATCACTGAGTCTTAACAAACCATAGCCATAGTCGCGGTCTTTACCAATAATGTTGGTGTAGGTGTGATGTTCGTGATTATGATAGCGCTTCCAAGATTCACCATCACCCCATATATCCCAATCAAACTTGCGGGAATTAATATGCGGATCGTTCATCCAGTCGTATTGTCCATGCATCACGTTATGGCCAATTTCCATATTGTCTAAAATTTTCGATAACGCTAACAGCACCACGCCGGCTAGCCAAAATAATGGGTGATAAAACCCCAACACTAAAGCTATTCGACCTAAAATATCGCCACCGCGCTGAATACGAATCAAGCGACGAATATAATTGGCATCTTTTTCGCCAATGTTTTTCATTACGTCATCGCGCACTTTATTCAGTTTTTCTTCGAACCCTTTTAGCGCTTCTGCGTTAGGACGTTTACTGGCTAAATGTATAGTCATAGTATCAATGCCTCTATTAAATATCTAAAACAACGTCGCCTTGGGCGACCGAGATGCATAGCTGAATTTCTTCACTACCGGTATCAGAAAACTTCTGTGTGCGGGTATTAAACACAACACCACTTTTCTTTTTACAAATGCACTGGTGACAAACACCTATTCGACAACCTGACACAGGGGATAACCCCTGCGCTTCCGCATGTTCTAATAAGGTTTGAGTATTGTCTTTCTCGGTAACTAAGACTTGTTGTGAAGCGGCAAAGTGAACAACCCCTTGCTGAGTATTTTCAATCTCGATGGGCGCAGCACCAAAGTACTCGAAGTGAACCTTGTCGCTACTTAACCCTAATTCAGACAATACTTTTCGCGCTTGTTGAATCATTGGGCTAGGCCCGCAAACATAGGCTGTACGTTGATGGAAATCGGCGCAATATTTAAGTAAATGATCGGCACTAACAAAACCTTCTACAGAGCTGTCTATAAAAGTAATTGTGATTCCTGGGTGCTGCTCTTGCAGACTTGCCAACTCGTGCTTAAAAGCAATTTCTTTATCATTGCGCGAGTAGTACAACAAGTGAATATTTTGATCAGTTTGCAGCGAGGATGGATTAAGTGCTTGTTGTTGCAGCATCGAACGAAAAGGTGTGATACCGCTGCCACCAGCAATAAATAGTTTCTTGTTGGCATCAGCACTGGCTAGCAAAGTAAAATCACCCTGTGGCGCGGAGATATTTACAAAACTCCCGAGCTGTAATTGCTGACGCATCCAAGGGGTCATTTTCCCCTTATACTGCTGACGAATACTCAGTTCGATCAAGCCAGTACGCGCATAATGCGCAGGAGACGAAGAAATACTAAAACAACGTAAGACACGCGCACCGTTTTTTTCGACCATCAGCTCGATGTATTGACCCGCTTTAAAGTTGGGCCACTCTTTATCTAACCAGCCGGCTTGAGGCGCAAGTACCAGAGTGTACATATCGCTTAGTTCGTCACGAATATCGACCACACTGGCGCGGTAGGCGTCTGTCGTCCACTGGGGGGCAACGATTTGTATCAATGGCTGAAAATACGCTGAAAAGCTGCTGTGCTGTGTTAATGCTTGACTAAACCAAGCCCAGCTTTTTTGAGATAATGCGTTCAAAGTGCACCTCCTTATTTGAGAGAACACTTGTACGCTGAAATTTGTTTTTTGTCTAATTTATGAGCATTTTAATCAAGACAAACACCCTTTCCTAAAAGTTAATAATAGCAAAGATTAGCCTAAATTTACTCTATAATACTGAGCACTTGTTGAGTTAAGCGCTGCACCGCTCCTTGGTTATTTTTAACCACCTGCAAGCCATTTAAGCCCATTTCTTCACGCATATCTGGGCGTTCAAGTAGTTGCCACAAACAGGTGTTTAATTGCTTGCGATTTGGCTGCTGCATGGCTCCTTGATCAATTAGTTGCTGGCTAATAGCGGCAAAATTATAATCACTCGGCCCCATAACCACCGCCTTTGATAGCGCACAAGCCTCTAACGGGTTGTGACCTCCGTGCTCTATAAAGCTACCGCCGATAACCGCAACGTCGGCGCTCGCCAATAAGAGCAACATCTCTCCCATAGTATCGGCCAAATACACTTGAGTCGTTGCAGTTAGCTCACTATTAACTGACTCGCTGCGGCGAGTAAGTACTAACTCTCGATTAAGAATAATGGCGGCGACGGAATCAAAACGCTCGGGATGCCTGGGCACTATCACCAATAACAAATCCGGAAAAGTAGACAATAGCTGCTGGTATACATCTAGAATAAGGTCGTCTTCACCTTCGTGACTGCTGGCTAAGACTAAAACCAAGCGATCTTTCCCCCATTGCTGCTTGAGAGCCTCTGCCTGCTCATCAAGAGAGTTGGGCACTTGAATATCAAATTTAATACTGCCGGTAACCGTTATCTTGCTAGCATTGACACCTAATTGCAGAAAACGCTCAGCGTCGTTATGGTGCTGTGCAGCAACCCTATCTAAACCTTGCAGCATAGGTTGGGTTAACTTGGCGAACTTAGCATAACCCTTAGCTGATTTCTCCGATAAACGAGCGTTCGCTAAAATTATGGGAACATTTTGTTTATTGCAGCTGCGGATAATGTTTGGCCACAATTCTGTTTCCATAATCAAGCAAATACTTGGTCGAATCTTGTTGATAAACCGTGACATTAACCAAGGCAAATCGTAAGGCAGGTAAACATGAAAAACACGACCAGCCGCCATATCTTGCTTATACAAACGTTTAACTTGGTCTGAACCTGTGGGTGTTGTGGTTGTAATGGTAATGGTTGAATCTGGCTTGGCAGAAAGTAGGCTGCGCACTAATGGTTCTGCCGCTAAGGTTTCGCCCACAGAAACCGAATGCACTAAAATACCATGTGACTGACCCGTAAACTTAAACAGTGCAAAACGCTCAGCCCAACGTTGCCGATAGCCCGGGCTAGCACCGCCACGCAGCCACATTCTTAATAAAATCAGCGGAATGGCTAAGGTAAATACCATGTTATAAAAAAAACGCGCCACTCTCAGCTCTCCATCGTCGGTATGCAATCAAAAAATAGCATTCCATATTAGCAAAACAGCGAGCAAGCTTATATAGCCTGTTTGCTAGTTCCTGCAGCCTAGTTTTGTTAGACTGAAGCGATATTACGACTCTTTTAATTCACATATAATTTATTTGGCGGACCAAGATGGATTTACACGTTCCAAACTTCCATCAAGCACAGGTACTGGTATTCGGCGATGTCATGCTGGATCGTTATTGGCAGGGGCCTACATCACGCATATCCCCTGAAGCACCTGTACCTGTAGTAAAAGTACAAGATATAGAAAACCGTGCCGGCGGTGCGGGTAACGTTGCCTTAAACATTGCCATGCTGGGTGCTAAAGCGCATTTATTTGGCATCACTGGGGATGACGAGAACGCCAATGATCTCGAGTACATGCTAAAAACAAAGGGGGTAGAGTGTGCCTTTTTACGTCATGAAACCAGCCCTACTATCACCAAATTACGCATATTAAGTCGCAACCAGCAATTAATTCGTTTGGATTTTGAAGAAGCATTCCACAACGTTAATCTAGAAAGTATTGTTGATCAGTTTGAGCAACAAGTCGCTCATGCTGGTGCGGTTATTTTATCTGACTACAATAAAGGTGCATTAACCGACCCTCAGCGTTTGATTCAAGCGGCGCGCAAAGCAGGCACACCGGTTTTGGTCGATCCAAAAGGTAGCGACTTTAGCCCTTATCGCGGCGCGACCTTAATTACTCCCAACCTTGCAGAATTTGAAGCGGTGGTTGGTTATTGTAAAGACGAAGCTACACTTATCGCCAAGGGCAAAGCGTTGTTAGCAGAACATGATCTAACCGCTCTGTTAATTACCCGCAGTGAAAAAGGCATGACGTTAATACAACGCAATGCCGAGCCTTTTACCCTGCCAACTCGTGCCCGCGAAGTGTTCGATGTGACCGGAGCAGGCGATACCGTGATTTCGGTTTTTGCTACCTCGTTAGCCGCCGGTGAGTCCTTAGAAAAGGCTACGGCATTAGCGAATATTGCGGCAGGCATTGTGGTCGGTAAATTGGGTACGGCAACAGTGACCAGTGATGAACTGCGTAGCGATATTCGCAGTGAACAACACGGTGGTGCTGCGGTATTTAATGAAGATGAATTAATGCAACTGGTAGCAGAATGCAAAGAGCGCGGCGAGAGTTTGGTGATGACCAACGGCTGCTTCGATATTATTCACCCTGGCCATGTACAGTATTTAAAAGAAGCGAAAACCTTAGGCGATCGTTTATTAGTGGCGGTCAATTCTGATGAATCAGTATCGCGTTTAAAAGGCCCTACTCGCCCGATTAATCCTCTTGATCATCGCATGGCGGTATTGGCAGGGTTAGAAAGTGTCGATTGGGTTGTGCCGTTTACTGAAGATACCCCCGAGCGTTTAATTACCAAAGTGCTGCCGAGTATTTTGGTGAAAGGCGGCGATTATAAGATTGAACAAATTGCGGGCGGCGAAGCGGTAATGGACGCTGGCGGTGAAGTGATTGTATTAAGTTTTAAAGACAATTGCTCGACGAGTGCAATTGTTAAACGTATTCAGGCTGAGAAAGCCTGATAACGTTCTTTTTATCGAAGTACTGTTAATAGCTTATTAATCTCGCGGCACGCACGCAAGTACGTCCATGTAGGCTCGTATTTCGCATCCATGCGAAATGACGGCCTACTCACTTAACAAGCCATCACCAGCGCTTCTAAATTTATGTATTATTCTAGCGTCTGAACTAGCTAAAATTTGGGATGAGTAAATTATGATTATTGTAACTGGCGGCGCTGGTTTTATTGGCAGCAACATTGTTAAAACGTTAAACGAACAAGGTCGCAAAGATATTATCGTGGTGGATGATTTAACCGACGGTAAAAAGTTTTATAACTTAAGCGATTGCGACATTGCCGATTATCTTGATAAAGATGATTTTTTGCAGCTAGTAAAAATTGACGATCCCATTTTGAATAACGTCGAAGCAATCTTCCATGAAGGTGCTTGCTCTTCCACCACGGAGTGGGATGGTAAATTCATGATGGAGAATAACTACGAATACTCTAAAACACTTTTGCACGCCTGCATCATTCGTGAGATTCCGTTTTTATACGCCTCTAGCGCATCGGTTTATGGCGCAGGTTCTGTATTTAAAGAACAGCGTGAACACGAGCAGCCATTAAATGTTTATGGTTATTCTAAATGGCAGTTCGACCAATACGTGCGCGAGATTCAACATACCTTTAAATCTCAGGTGGTTGGCTTCCGTTATTTCAACGTGTACGGCCCACGCGAACAGCACAAAGGCAGCATGTCTTCGGTAGCTTTCCACTTTAATAACCAAGTTAAAGAAAACGGCGTGGCTAAATTATTTGGCGGCAGCGATGGTTATGAAGATGGCGAACAGCGTCGTGATTTTGTTTACGTCGGTGATGTGGTTAAAGTAAATCTTTGGTTCTTAGCCAACCCTGATAAGTCGGGTATCTTTAACTTGGGTACGGGTCGCTGCCAGAGCTTTAACGATGTAGCGAATGCTGTGATCGATTGGCACGACGAAAAAGGCACTCACGTTACCAAGGCAACGAAAGAATACATGCCGTTTCCTGAGCATCTTAAAGGGGCTTATCAAAGTTTTACTGAAGCGGATATTTCTAAGCTGCGCGATATGGGTTATGACCAACCTTTCGCAACGGTTGAAGAAGGGACTCGTGCGTATTTGGATACGTTAAATAAATAAGCTATTGAATAACACCTAGTTAAAAATAAAGCATTACGAGTTGTTATCTATAAATGCTCAACTCATCACAAAATGAGTTGAGCATTTTTTTACTTAAAGTTTAATATTTTAAAAGATCACAACTGCATCTTTTGTTTAATCTTTTCTAAAGCGCTGCGCATATTGTCACTTGAAGATTCAGAAGGTACTTTAGACAATTCATAATCATTGCCAGCTTCTGCCTTTTTGATGATAAAAATTTCATCACTGCCTTCTAGCATAACTTTACCTTCACCACCCGATTTTAAAAGTTTATCCAATTCGATTTGGGTATCGGGTTCAACCGGTATTATCGTGCTTTTTGCGTGTTTGTTATTACTCATAGTATTTTTTAATCCTGCCTCTAGCCAGAAGTCTAAAACGACTTAATTTAACGTGTAGTTATTCACCTGTAGAATAGTCGATTAAAATCAGCACTACCAATGCCTATGAGAAATGCACTAGAGATTATTAAAAATAATATCCCCATAATAAGCAGTAACTTCTTTTTCGCTGTTATCGGTGTCGGTCATTATAGCAATCACATCAATGGTATTATAAGCAGCTCTATTGGCCTCATCACTTCCTTGATCACCAAACACTGTGATCAAATCCTGATACACATTGCGACGTTCTTCATACCACTGTCCAACAACATCATCTTGCCCACGCACTGCTAACATTTTTACGTTGGCACCCGCAAAAGGATTATCCCAAACTAGGCCTTGTGCTTGATTACTAGACCACACGTAATTTAAAGACAAGGTATTCCAAAAACGCCAACCGCCGTCAATAACCACGTAAATACGCGCCGCAAAATCATCACCTTTTTTAGTGCGCTCAGCCAAAGACGTTAGCTTGTTTTCTATAAGCCAGCGCCAATTTATATAAGGCGTTTCATCCAGATTGATTTGTTGTTTTAAAACCAAACCCGACGCAGTACTACTACTGAAAGCTTTTAAAGATAATCGACCATGGTTTTCACTCAGTGTGTACTGCGTCGTATCGACAAACGATTTGGTTTCCCATTGATCAATTCCACCGTCTTTGAGCTTAGTAAGATTAAGCTCATCAGACAACACTGTACTACTTAACACACTGGCCATCACAAACAAAAAAAACCTTAGGCCAACAAATTGACCTAAGGTTGTATTATTTAAAACATTCAACTTATGCTGCCTCTAACGCTGCTTGTTTCGCTTGCTGCTGAATTTCCAGTGCTAACTCTGGAGGCAGCTCTAAGTGACTTGCTAGCTGTTTAAGATAAAGACGCTCTGCATCATTATCCTCGTCAATTGCAAAACAAGAAATCAAATACACTTCTGTTTTTTGCTCAACATTATGAGTTTCAGCAACAAGCTGATCAATAGTTGCTGGTGTTCTGAGCAAATCCATCATCATGTGTTTAAATTCAGCTGACGATGGCATACCGTCTACTGCATCAAAAATTCGATTCTGTTCAACATCATCGATATGACCATCTGCTTTGGCCGCAGCAATCATTGCTTTTATTAAGGTTAATTGAAACGCCGTGTTGTTGCCTACTTCTGCTTCAAATGAACCAACACTTGCTGCTTCTTGAGTTGTCACATTAAAAGCATTGTTTGTAACGGCAGTTTTGTTAGCTTGCCAATTTTTAAAAGCCTTAAAAGCCAAACCACCAACCAATGCGGCACCGCCAACCTTTGCCGCCGAACCCGCAAAGCTTCTGGCTTTTTTATTGCCTATTAGTAAAGCTGCAATACCACCTAAAGCAGCACCCGTTCCTAGGCCACCCAATTTATTAGTTACACTGCCTGCTACCGTTTTTAAATTCACCGCAGAGCTTGTATCTTTATTTTGTGAACTATCTTGGCCGCCTAAAAATTGATTTAATAAATTCTGTAGGCTCATTATACGGCTCCTATACTCATGCTGTGCTCTTCAAAGTCTTCCGCTAAATAACGGTCACGCTTACTTTTTTGCAAACCCTGCACAGCGGTTTTAATTCGCTTAGCTTTATGGCGTAAACGCTCGATGCGTTTTGTAGCCGTTTGGCTAGCTCGGCTGGCTGCACGATCAATGGCGGCATATAAGTGAGAGTGAGTATCTTCGATAACAACTTCACCTTGACCTTTTATTTTTAATAACATTTGGCAGCGTTTGTCTTCACCACCTTTAGGGCCATTAATGTCTGATAAGGTCACATCAACGCGGGTTACATGATCAAACTGTGGGCCTAATGCAAATTTAAGACGACGCTTTACATATTGAGTCAGCGCTTTGGTTAAGGTTAGTCGTCTGGCATTAACTTGTATTTTCATCTTTCTCTCCAAAATCCTAAAGGATTAATATGAGTTAGATCTTTATCCTATGATGCAAAAAACGTAAGATATATTCGTATTATATATAAATTTACTCAGTTTTTTACGAAGTATTTAAACATGATTAATTTCAAACACTTACACTATTTTTGGGTAGTCGCTAAGCAAGGCGGCATTATGCGCGCTAGCGAAAACTTACACATAACACCTCAAACCATCAGTGGCCAAATTCGTTTATTAGAAGAACAATTAGGACAATCTCTGTTTGAAAAGGTGGGGCGTAATCTCGAAATAACTGAAACTGGGCGCATGGTATTGAGTTACGCCGACGACATATTTTCGTTGGGTTACGAACTGGAAGAAACGGTTAAAAACACCAGTAAAGATCGAGCGCAGCTTTTGCGGGTGGGTGTTGCCGACGTAGTGCCTAAGTCGATTGCTTATCGCTTGCTAGAACCTGCCTTAACGCTTAACGATCCCATTCGTTTTGTGTGTAAAGAAAACAACTTAGATACTCTTCTTGGTGAGTTAGCCTTGCATAAGTTGGATATCGTTATTGCCGATGGCCCTATCCCTCAACGGCTAGGGGTCAAGGGCTACAATCATGCTTTAGGTGAATGCGGCATTAGTTTTTTGGCGGCACCTAAGTTAGCCGACACACTTTCGCCTGATTTTCCGAGCAACCTCAGCGGTGCGCCTTTTTTGATGCCTAGCGAACTCTCATCATTACAACCTCAGCTACTGCATTGGTTTGAACGCCAGCATATTTTGCCAAAAGTAGTCGGTGAGTTTGATGACAGTGCACTTATGAAAGCATTTGGCCAAGCCGGGGTGGGTGTTTTTATAGTCCCTAGTGCTATTGCTAGCGAAGTCGCCACACAATACAAGGTTAATATTCTTGGTGAAACACATAAAATTCGCGAACAATTTTTTGCTATTACCGCTGAACGGCGCGTTACCAATCCCGCGGTGATCGCTATTAATGAGACAGCACGAGATTGGCTAGATTAAATTTATACCGGGGTTATGCCATTATTTTTAACGCCAAATAAGGCATTACCGAAAACACAAAGGTGAGTATTTTGTAGTTTGCTAAGTAGCTCACATACAATTGCGCTAAATCTTGATCAGACATTGAAAGGATTTTTCCATGAATTGCCATGATCGTTGTTTTAAAAAACACCATAAGAATACTAGCAAACGTCAACATTCCCATATTGAGAATAACGGTCCAACCAAGAAATTCGGTTAATTGATCTAAAGTCATCATTTTTTCCTTTTTATCAATGGTATTTAATACAAAAAGGTAGCTTTATTGTCACACTGATTATCAACCTGATTGTCGCCTTAATAGCAATCCTGATTAGACCTGTTGCTGCATAAAGGGGCTTCTTTAAAATTCTGAATTAAAGCCAACACTAAAACTGATTTCTCTATCAGGCTCAGAACTTGGAAAATCACCATCAACCACGCTTTCTTGTAATGGGTAGATTAAATCTGCGGTGAAATTCATTTTTTTATTGAGTCGATATGAAACGTTAGGAATCAAGTCTAGCGTCTGCAGACCATCTTGCACAAAGCCAGCACTCTCTGTTGTATCTTCGCGCACATAAGCCAAGTTAGCGCCTACCCAAATAGCTGGGTGTACACGATACTCTGTACCAGCCATTAAACTGAATATATTGCCATATTCTATATCGCTGTTAAATATCGTGGCGTCTCCACGGATGATATACCCAATGGTAGAATTGAATCCCATTTGCCCCATTCGCATGCGCCCAGTCATGGCAAAGCCGACGTCGTTAGAACCAGACCCTAAGCCTTTTTCTTTATCACCAGTGGGCATTTTATAATTGATTTGGGCCTTTAATATCGCACTGTCGCGCTCAATATAATATTCCGCTGCCACTGCAACATCACCCACACCACTTTCATCACCTATTGGCGTCTCTACTTGGATATATGGGATATCAGCACTTAGGTTAAGAAATTCCTCCCCTCCCAAAAGGGTCATAGGTAAGCCGTAAGATAGCGGGAGAGAATAAACTTCTTTGTCTTCTGATAATATTAATTCTATACCAACTGATTTAGTTTCTGTTCTTGAGATGCCCGACTCACTAAACGCCGCTTCTTGTCCACGATTACTCTGAACATAAGAACGAGTGATAGAATTTACTGCCACAGAATCAGCACTTTCACCGTGACCAAATTCATCTGCCTGCGCCGCCAAAAATGGCGTAGCTGATAAACTTACAACAGACAGTAATAACATTTTAGGGGCAAATAATAAGGGGGATTTACTCATAATAAGAACTCCAAGTAAGTTTTTTAAAAACCTGTGATTAAGCACATCACTTAGTTTTTGTAGTTTGGTTATTCTTATATTAAAACAAGTAAGAGGGGATTAAATTGATCTAGATTCTAGGTTTTATTTACTATGCGCAAGTACGTTTCTTGCAATACTTCAACGTCGATCCCGGCTCGGTGAGCTTTTAAACCTAAATCGCTCAATACGGCTTCTTTGGTAGGGTGCCAAAACTCAACTTGCTCGGGCTTTAATAATTTATTGATGGTTTCGATACGGAATCGCTGCACAATACCAGCACTGTCAAACAAGCGCCCAATCCAAGAGCTGTCGAAACTCCACGCATCTGAGTATAAGGTTTTTCCACTAAACATATCGTTTAATGTGATGGCGATTTTTTCTATTCCTAGACCTTCGGCTTGCAGTTGCGTTCGACTTATTCCATGAATCTGCTCAGCTTCTTCACTCCAGTGAGTCCAATCTGATTGTGGCTTTATTAAAAACGAGCGAACTTCTCGGTTTTCAAGTGCGATTCCGACTTCTATTGGATAGCTACCGCGACCGAACCCCGAAGCTTCAATATCAATGATAAGGGGCGCTGTATTAAATAAAGTCGCCATGGTTATAATCTGTGCAATCTATTAATCTCTTTATAGGCAATATGTTTTATACAATATGCTTACTACACTAGCAAGTTTGACAGCTTAGCCGTTATTGCCGTCAGTAACTACGATAGAAACGTGTTTTTTTTAATTCCTGTAAAGCACTGAGGCTAATTACGACATAGGCGCAACGCGCATGACTTCTTCAATAGTGGTTAAACCCGCCGCAACTTTTTGTGCTCCGCTTAATTTTAAACTGTGCATACCTTCTTTCATCGCCTGCTTACGTATTTTTATGTGATCGCTGTCGTCGTCAATTAAGTTGCTAATATCATGACTCACAGGCAATACTTCATAAATACCCATACGTCCAATAAAACCGGTATCTCGACACTCTAAGCAACCTTTAGGGTGATATATTGTTGCCGGCTTAGCCACTTTCCAAGGAGCGACTAAGTCGTTCCAAGTAATATCATCTATCTCACCTTCTTGCTTACAGTGTGGGCATAAAATTCGTACCAAACGCTGCGCCATCACTCCTAAAGTCGTTGATCGAATCAAATAAGGTGGCAATCCTAACTCTAATAAACGAGTAATCGCTGTAGGCGCATCATTAGTGTGTAGTGTGGATAATACTAAGTGGCCTGTGAGCGCTGACTGCACGGCCATTTCTGCCGTTTCTAAATCACGAATTTCCCCTACCATAATAATATCGGGATCTTGTCGTAATAGCGCTCGCACACCGGTTGCAAAGTCTAAATCAATACTGTGATTAACCTGCATTTGGTTAAATGCAGGTTCAATCATTTCTATTGGATCTTCAATGGTCGAAACATTCACTTCAACCGTCGCCAATTCTTTTAGGGTCGAATAAAGAGTGGTTGTTTTACCTGAGCCGGTAGGTCCGGTAACAAAAATAATGCCATTATTTTGCGATGTCATTTTTTGCCAGCGGCGATAGTCTTCTTTACTAAAACCTAACTCGGCAAAGTTTCTCACCAATACCGTTGGATCAAACACACGCATCACTAACTTTTCACCAAAAGCGGTGGGCAAGGTGGATAAACGCAATTCAATTTCTTCTCCTGCCGGAGTTTTGGTTTTTAAGCGAGAATCTTGCGGCTTACGCTTTTCTGCAATGTTCATCCGCCCGAGTGATTTAATCCGAGCAACCACTGCTTGCGTTACTTGCGCCGGTAGTTCATAAACCAAATGCAATACGCCATCGATACGGAAGCGGACTTTTCCTAGTTCGCGTCGCGGCTCAATATGAATATCACTGGCACGTTGTTCAAACGCGTACTGCAATAACCAATCGACTACGTTAACAATGTGTTCGTCGTTGGCATCTGGAGCTCCGGCCTTACCTAGCTCTAGCATCGATTCTAAATTTTGAATGCCACTAATGCCATCGTGCTGAGATGAAGCACGGTTAATGGAGTTGGCTAGCTGATAAAACTCTACCCTATGGCGCTCTATTTCACTGGGCATAGAAATGACACGAATAACTCTTCGGCGCGATACATGCTCTAAATCTTGTACCCACGAAACAATATTCGGTTCGCTGCAAGCGACTGTGAGTTCATCGGCACTCACTTTAATGGCCAATATCTTATGACGTTCAGAAAAAGCGTAGGACATCGCCGAAGTCACCGCAGCAACGTCAACCTCTAATGGATCTATCCGAGAATAATCAAGTTGAGCGTTAGCGGCGGCCCATTCGCAAATATTTTCTTCGGTTAGCTTACCGCCGGTTTTACAGTGAGTGAGTTTTTGCTTACCAATAAATGCAAATGGGTGCATTTTTAATTCGGTTTGGCTACGCCTTGCAAGTTGAGCAAGTTGATAGTTCTCATCATCTAAGATGCCTGATTTTTTTAAGTCATCCAGCAAAATACTCAATACAATTGGGCGATCCGAAACTGAACTCATTAACGCATTCCTTTTGAAATTTGCTCAACGTACTGCTGCAGGGCAAGCAGTTCACTATGACTGATGCTAGCAGGTAGTTGATTGTCATGCAGTTGATATAAAAAATGCCCGCACGAAAGCGTAAGCTGCCCCCAAAGTAATGAAATTCCACTGCCCGTAGTTTCAGCAACTTCGGCCGGTGACAGATCAAAAACAGTCGCTTGCCCTAATAAAGATTTTAAAGGCTCTGCTGCCGGTAAGGCACTGATATAAGTAAAACCAGATAACAAGTCATGTAAGCGCTGTAACTGGAGTTTGGCATTGCCCAAATAACTAGGCTGTTGATCCCAAATAGCCGTTTCTAAACTGCGCTGACACAGTGATAATTGATACGAAAAGAAAGTTTTAAAAGCATCCACTGCAGTTTGGCTGGGGTTCAATATTGGCAAACTATCTTGCCAGTCTTTTTTTATGTTTTGATAAGACTCCGATAGAGCTAATAAACCGTAACCTCGCTCGGCCTTACTCACATCACTCATAACTACTGGGCAATACTGAGCAATACTATGTGCCAACTTAAACAATTGCTCAGCATCGCCACGGATCAACTCCAGCTCTAACTCCAACAAATCAACACAATGCTGGTCGGTGGCCACCTGCCCTTGGTCTAAGACCACTTCGATCTCACTATCACCAAGCTGATACAACCACATTTTACGCTGAAAATCCGTAGTAAATAATGCGCCGATGGTAGTAAGATCAAGCGTTGGTGATAAATGATGTCGGGCGTCAGAATTTTCAATAAGATCAAGATTCAGATCCAACTGGGTTAGCGGCCAATCCCATTCCATGCGTTGGTGTAAACCACCCACACTGGTGCCCCGAGTTTTTAGGGTTTGAATAATCTGTGGATTATTGCCATCTCGGTTTTGCTGACGAATACGCAAGGCCGCGCCACCAGCACTCAAGGCCATAGTAGGCGTATCATAATAGCGATTGAGAAACTGCAAAGTCGGCTGGGCACTCGCAGCAGTTTGCGCAAGAGCTTGCTCTAGTAACGGCAAGTCGCGAGGGTTTAAACGTAGCTTTAATTCGATTTCTTGATTCATTCCAGAATAATAAAGTGGTTTGATAGCAGTTACCATCGAACAAAGCTCATATTCATACATTTGAAGAAGGTGTTTTGCATGTCTCAACTTATTTCACGCTTTCAACAGCTTATTGCTGCACCCAGTATCAGCTCGGCATTGCCAGAATACGACAGCAGTAATAAAGCCGTGATCGATTTATTAGCCGAGTGGTTAACCCCACTCGGTTTTGACTGCGAGATCATGCCTGTTCCAAAAGAGCGATTGGGTGAACCCGACAAATACAATTTAATTGCGACGCTGGGCAGCGGCCCCGGTGGATTAGTGCTTAGTGGTCATACCGATACGGTACCTTGTAACCCAGAACGCTGGAGCAGTGATCCATTTAAACTGACAGAGCGAGATGGCAAATTGTACGGTTTGGGCACCTGTGATATGAAAGGTTTTTTTGCCTTAGCGATTGAAGCCATCGAAAATATCGTGCAGCAGCTAGGCAACCCTAAGCAGCTTAATTTACAACAGCCACTGATTATTTTAGCCACCGCCGATGAAGAAAGCTCAATGAGTGGTGCACGCAGCTTAGTTGAGCAAGGTAGACCAAAAGGGCGCTATGCCATTATTGGCGAGCCAACCGGCTTAAAACCGATTCGTATGCACAAAGGCATTATGATGGAGACCCTGCGCATCACCGGTAATGCTGGGCATTCGTCTAACCCAAGTTTGGGAATTAATGCCATTGACGCCATGCACGACGTGATGACAGAGCTGAAAGCCTATCGCACACAATTAGCCAAAGAAAATCACAACCAAGACTTTGAAATAGAAGTCCCCACACTTAACTTTGGTTGTTTGCATGGCGGCGATAACCCCAACCGTATTTGCGGTAGCTGTGAATTAGCCTTTGATTTACGCGCACTGCCCGGCATGAGCAATGATCAATTACGCTATGAAATGAATGAGCGTATTAAGCCCATCGCTAGCCGCCATAATGTTGAATTTGTTTTAGAAGCCTTGTTCCCTGGCGTGCCTTCATTTGCCACCGATAAAAATGCCAAACTGGTTAAGCTGGCCGAGAAATTAACCAACCACCAAGCTCATGCGGTTGCCTTCGCCACCGAAGCGCCGTTTTTGCAACAACTGGGAATGGAAACCTTGGTACTTGGCCCAGGTTCGATCGATCAAGCCCACCAGCTGGATGAGTTTATCGATATGGATCAAATTAAACCGACGGTAGCTTTGTTATCGCAGTTTATTGAAACATTTTGCCTCAATAAACACTAATAAACTCAAATACGCACCAAGCAGCCGACATAGATTAAAAATCTTAATGCCGACTTCGCTTTGTGATATGTTGTTTACATTAGGAATTCTACAATATCGTTTTCCACTCTACATTTAAAAAGAAGCACTGAAAAAAATAATGGATAACAGCCAATACGTTAAATGGTTTAGAAACTCATCGCCTTACATCAATGCACACCGTGGAAAAACCTTTGTGCTGATGCTAGAAGGTGAAGCCATTGCTGATGATAATTTTGCTCATATAGTGCAAGACATTGCCCTGCTGAATAGCTTGGGCGTACGCTTGGTTATCGTTCATGGTGCCCGCCCGCAAATTGATCAAGCGCTGAGTGTTTTAGATATTAAAAGCCAGTTCCATGGTGATTTGCGCATTACCGATAAACCGGCTTTAAATGCGGTGCGCGCAGCCATTGGTATTGTCAAATCCGATATCGAAGCACGCTTATCATTTGGTTTACCCAATACACCTATGCACGGCGCTCGCATTCGTGTGGTTAGTGGTAACTTTGTCACCGCTAAACCTAAAGGCGTGATCGACGGTGTCGATTTTCAGCATACGGGTGAAGTGCGTCGTATTGATCGCCAAGCGATTAATCAACAACTCGACCAAGGCAACGTGGTTTTATTATCCAGCTGTGGCTATTCCCCAAGTGGCCAAATGTTCAACCTAGCCGCAGAAGATGTAGCGACTCGTGCAGCGATTTCTTTGGCAGCCGAAAAGCTAATCCTTATGGGTGAAGGCGGCGGGCTTGCTGCTAATAATGGTGAAGTGGAAAGTGATTCGGGTATTATTTCTCAAATAACCGCCGATGAATTATCGCATTTAATCGATAGCTTAGAAGGCGAATATAAAATGCACGCCGAAGCGTCCTTGGTTGCTGTTCACGCAGGGATAAATCGGGTGCACATGCTAAGCCATAAAAACGATGGTGCTTTGTTGCAAGAATTATTTACGCACAAGGGTGCAGGCACGTTAATCAGCGCTGATGATTACGAGCAATTACGCCAAGCCAATATTGAAGACGTGGGTGGTATTTTAAAATTATTAACACCGTTAGAAGAACAAGGCATTTTGGTGCGTCGTTCTCGTGAAATTTTAGAAACCGAAATACATCGTTTTAAAGTGATTGAACGCGACGGCATGATCATAGCCTGTGCGGCGCTGTATCCTTATTCGTCAGATCTAGCAGAGTTAGCCTGTGTTGCTGTTAGTGGAGATTACCGCTCTGGTGAGCGTGGCGATCGTTTATTAAAAGCAATTAGTAAGCAAGCGAAAGCCGAAAATAAAACCAAACTGTTTGTATTAACCACGCGCACCGCGCACTGGTTTATGGAACGTGGTTTTGAAGAGGCCGACTTATCTGCTTTACCGCAAGAACGTCAATCGTTGTATAACTTTCAGCGTAACTCAAAAATATTCATTAAAGATTTAACTGAATGTTAGGAATGCATTCTCTGTTTAATTACATAAAGAGTTTTTTTACGCCCAACTATAAAAATGTCGCCGCAAATCACGCCCAAACTTGGCAACAGGCTTGGAGTGATTTTCTAGAAAATACGGTTAATTTTTATCGCAATTTATCACAAGAAGATAAAATTTGTTTTGAGCAACGTTGTTTATTATTTTTAGAAACCACCCGCGTAGAAGGCAGTGTTGATGTTGAAATAACTGACAATGATCGGTTAATGGTTGCTGCCAGTGCGATTATTCCTGTTTGGGGCTTTAAAGGCTGGCACTATTTTAATATAGAGAGTGTTATTTTATTGCCCTCGCGTTTTAATGAAAAATACCAATACGGCCTAGCTGACTCGCGCATGAGTGGCATGGTCGGTACCGGCGAGATGTCGGGTAAAATGGTACTCAGCAAACCTGATTTATACCGCGGCTTTGAGAATGTTAACGACAAACAAAATGTTGGTATTCATGAATTTGTTCATCTGATCGATATGGCAGATGGCTTAGCTGATGGTTTTCCAGAGCGTGTAACCCAATACGAATACAGTGCTCCGTGGTTTGAATTTGTACAAAAGAAAATTGAAGAAGTCGACCGGGGTGAAAGTAATATCGACGATTATGCCGCCACTAATAATGCTGAGTTTTTTGCGGTTTCATCCGAGTATTTTTTTGAACGCCCAAAAATGTTGCAGCGCAAGCATCCGCGCTTATATCAATATTTAAGTAAATTTTATAAACAGAATTTGGCCGAGATTAATCACGATCTTGATCCCAAAAAAAATAAACCTTGCCCTTGCGGCAGTGGCAAGAAATACAAACGTTGTTGCATGCCTCATGAATAATATTTGCACCCTCTGTTACACATCTATTAACAGGTAACTCCATGAAATCTATTTGCGTTTTTTTAGGAGCCAACATGGGCTCCAACCCTATTTATGCGGAAACCATTCAGCGCTTAGGCACCGAGTTAGCCAAGCGCAAAATTACTTGTGTTTATGGCGGTTCTAATTCTGGCCTTATGAAAATTTTTGCCGACAGTGCATTAGCCGCCGGTGGTAAAGTGATTGGCGTTACCGTAAAAACCCTGCACGACAAAGAAATATTTCACAATGGTTTAACCGAGTTGCATGTCACCGACACCATGCAACAACGTAAAGCCATGATGGCCGAATTGGCAGAAGGGTTTATTACTTTCCCTGGTGGTTTGGGTACTTTTGAGGAATTTTTCGAAATTTATACCGCAAAAAAATTGGGTTTTCATAACAAGCCTTGTGCACTACTTAATGTGAATAACTATTTTGCCCCTATGCTTTCCATGCTTAAAGAAGGTACAGAAGAAGGTTTTATTTTACCCACAGACAAGGATTTATTAATCGTCAGTGAATCCGTGCAAGATGTTTTGGCTAAGATGTTTGCTCATAACGATGCTATAGGATGAGTACAAAATGAGCATAAAATGAACATAAAAAAAGGACCTAAGTTATTCACTTAGATCCCTTTTGGGTTTTAACTTTTTAAGTGCTTTGATTATTAAATCAAAGCAACTTAATTAGCTAAAAAGTGTTCGCGGTAGTATTTCATTTCTGATATCGACTCTAAAATATCATCCAATGCCTTGTGAGATTCACTCTTTTTAAAGCCAGAAATTATTTCTGGTTTCCAACGCTTGGCCAGCTCTTTCAAAGTACTAACATCAATATTACGGTAGTGAACAAATTCTTCCAAAATCGGCATTTGTTTCACTAAAAAGCGTCGGTCTTGGTGAATACTGTTCCCACACAAGGGGGAATGGCCTTTTTTGACGTATTGAGCAATAAAATCAAGGGTCTGCTGTTCAGCCTCGGCCATACTCACTTTACTCGCTTTAACACGGTCTACTAAGCCTGATTCGCCATGAGTTCTAACATTCCAATCGTCCATCTTGGCAAGTTCTAACTCTGGCTGATGCACAGCAATAACGGGGCCTTCAGCGATAATATTTAGTTCATCATCAGTAATAATGGTGGCAATTTCTATAATGACATTGTCTTCTGGGTCTAGCCCTGTCATCTCTAAATCCATCCAAACCAAGGTATCTGTTCTACTCATTTTTTACTGCTCCTAATCAATTTACCTAGTTTAGCAACTTGCGTCCTTCGCGGCCAACAACGACAATAGCGGCTATGGCCAAACGAAAATTAAATAAACGCCAGCAATGGCGTATCGAAAAGATTCAAAAAGAACGTACGGATCGTGCATCACGCAAAGAATCCGACATATCTGAAAAGCTAACTGGCAATGATTTAGGCCCTGAACAACAAGGCATCATCATTGCGCATTTTGGCACGCAGGTAGAAGTCGAATCTCTCGACAATGTTAACGAACATGGGGTTGGAGAAACCCGTCGTTGTCATATGCGGGCTAACCTAGGTTCTTTAGTAACCGGCGATAAGGTTGTCTTTCGCATGGACAAAGACGAGATCGGCGTGGTGGTTGCTATCTTGCCCCGCGTTAGTGAACTATCGCGGCCAAATCCGTATAACGAAATCAAACCCGTTGCCGCCAACATTGACTTCATTGTCTTGGTAGTCGCTTGCGAACCCGTGGTGCACCCCAACCTAATTGACCGTTATTTAGTTGCCGCCGAAAACTGCAATATTGAACCGATCATTCTATTAAATAAAACCGACCTGCTAGATGATGTTTCAGGCCCTTATATGCGCAACATGCTAAAGGACTATGAAAAGCTAGGTTACCAGACCATGACCCTGTCTATTAAGCAGGAAGATGGCCTAGAAGAACTTAAAGGCGTGCTTAACGATCGCATCAGTGTGTTTGTCGGCCAATCCGGCGTGGGCAAATCGAGTTTGATTCAAGTGTTATTGCCGGACCAAGAATTAAAAGTAGGAGCACTATCGGTTGCTAGCAAAAAAGGCCGCCATACCACGACCACTGCGCGCTTGTATCACTTCCCCGCAGGTGGTGATTTAATCGACTCTCCCGGAATTCGTGAGTTTGGTTTGTGGCACATGGAGCCTGATGATGTGTTGTATGGCTTTAAAGAATTACGCAATATGATTGGGCATTGTAAATTTCGTGACTGCAAACACGAGCTAGAGCCCAAGTGTGCGATTCGTGAAAGCTTAGAGAGTGGCAAGATCAGTCAACTGCGTTTTGATAGCTATAAACGCATTCTGTCGACTTTGGGCGAATTTGATAAAGGGTTTTGATAAAGGGTTTTGATAAAGGGTTTTAATAATGGTTACTAGGCCAGAGCGTTTAGCTTACCAAAAAACTTCTTCTTCAGTAGGTGGCGTGTCGTAGGTATTATCGTCGCGCTCTCTATCTTGCTTTAAATTTTCGATCAGTGAGCCAGAAGTATTGATCACGGGTTCACGATCGTCATCCTGGGTCATTTCTTCATTGATGAACTGAGTGTTTGTACTGCCTGTACGAGACTCAATACCAGCTTGTGATTTTCTATTCAGCAAGACAATCGCGATACGACGATTAATATCACTTTCGGGGTTATTCACATCCAGCGGGGCGGTATCGCCCATACCCAGTATCTGTGCTATTTGTGTTTTTTCGATACCGGCTTCCATTAATGCCCGCCTTGCGGCGTTAGCTCGGCGAGCAGACAGCGCCCAATTAATATCACTTTCAGGGTTTTGAGTGGAATATGGATCGGCATCTGTGTGGCCGGTAATGGACAGCTTGTTTTCAACCGTCATTAATAACGGTGCTAACTCATACAATATGTCTTCACTGTAGTATTTTAAGGTAGCACTGCCAACATTGAACATAGGCCGTTCAGTTTGATCAACAATCTGGATACGCAAACCTTCGGTGGTGATATCCAAGGTCATTTGATTTTTAAACGGACTTAACGTTGGGCTAGCGCCTATCTTCGCTTCAATTTCTTGCTTTAGTTGCTCTAAGCGACGGCGCTCTATTTGTTCAGCCAGACTTTCTATTTGCTCGGCTTGTAAAACTTTTTCGGGGTCAATCATGCGCGCTGCAGCATTGCTATCTTCGGCATTAGGAGATCCGCCTAAATCAATGATATAGGCACTAGGAACTTTGTTACCTTCTTCAAAAGCGAGTGGATCTTGGAAATATCCAGCAATGGCGGCGCGTTCTTCTTCGTTAGTCGCATTCGTTAACCAAAGCACAATAAATAAGGCCATCATAGCAATAGCAAAATCGGCCATGGCAACTTTCCAAGCGCCGCCATGATCTTCGTGGCGGTTCTTTTTTACCCTACGAATGATAATATTTTGTTGGCCTAGGTTTTCCATTTAGCGATTCCGCACCTTGCTATCAACTTCCTCAAACGTTGGCCGACCTTCTGTAAATAAAGATTTACGCCCAAATTCAATGGCTAGCTGGGGAGCTAAGCCATTCATAGAAGCAACGATTGAAGCTTTAGCGGCGTCGTATAATTTGATTTCATCTTCAGCAATCTTCTTCATCCGAATACTGATCGGCCCAACTAGACCATATGAGAACAAAACCCCCATAAACGTTCCAACTAATGCCGCAGCAACATGCTTACCAATAACCGCAGGGTCACCCCCGATCGAACCCATGGTAATCACGATACCCAAAACAGCAGCAACAATACCAAAGCCTGGTAATGCATCTGCTACCTTGCCTAATGCGTTAGCGGGTTGTTCTAGTTCGTGAAAACGTGCTTCAATTTCTTGATCCATAAGCGCTTCGAGCTCATGTGAGGCCAAATTACCCGATGTAATGATGCGAAAATAATCGGCGATAAACAAAGCCAAAGGTTGATTGTCTAAAATAGTAGGATAGCGCGCAAAAATGGCACTGGAGTTTGGATTTTCAACATCCAACTCTATTGCCATCATGCCCTCGCGGCGAGATTTATTTAAAATATCATGGATCAATGCAAGCAAGTCTAAACACATAGATTTATCGACTTTAGAACCCAACACAACCTGCGGCATCAGTTTTGCCGATTCACGAATTAAACGCAGTGGATTGGCAATTAAGTAAGCACCAATCGCCGCACCCACAATTATGAGTACCTCAAAAGGCTGCCATAAAGTCGCTAGTTGGCCATGGGATAAAACAAAACCCCAACCGACACTGCCAAAAACGACAATAATTCCAATTATAAATAACATTTAACAGTTTCCGATTGTTCTAGCGTGTGCCTCATTAATAACCTCTAATTATGCAGTTGCTTGAGCAGCTTTAGTAAGCTGTCTATAATTAATTTTTAGAGGCTATAAATGTTACTGAGTTTAATTAAAGTATATAGTTAATGTATAGTCATTAAAGGTCATATCTAAGGTTTTCTCAAATTTACAGATGACATTAAATACAAGTAAGACTCACTCAGCGCCGGATACTCTTGATTGGCAAGCAATACAAGAGTTTAAGGACTTGCCGATTTTGCCAACTACGCGAACGGCTTTTCAGCGCTCGATGCATACTGCCAACCTGAGCTTTGAAGGCTTGGCTAAAATTGCAGAGCAAGATCCTGCTGTGTGCCTGCACATGTTACTTCGTATTTATGAGCGCAGCCCCAATAGCTTGGATCAAATAAGCTCTGCCGCAGGCTGCATTTCGCTTTTAGGCATGGAAGAAGTAGTTAGGCTTGTAAAAAACCTACCTGTATTAACCAGCCAGCCGATTGATCGCCATGAGATTAATTACATGACGCTATTGCACAGTGCGATTTTAGCTGGGCACATTGCGTCTCGTTGGGCAAATTTTAAATCTGGACTTAACCCGCACCAAGCTCAATGGTCGGCCATGCTAGCCAGTGCACCACTTTGGCCTTGGCAACTAAAACAAGTAAGCGCCAACCAAGCCAGTTTAGATCGGCTCACCGCAGGATCTGATATTATTCCAGCGTTGCAATTTGGTTATGGCAAGTTTTCTCCTACACCGTCGGTCAACTGGCAAATGTTGGCTCAAAATTTAGCGCTACCTAAAACGTGTCAGTCTTTATGGCAAGGTCATCGCAACAATATCCTTAGCCTCCAAGAGTGCCATATTCTGCGCAAGCAACCACTTACTTTTATTGAAGATAGAGAACTTAAACTCAAATGCCAACAGCCAGAAGTATTGATATTTTTTGCTAACGCCCTTGCTACTCATTACCGCTTTGGCAGCTCTCGTAATAAAAGTAAGCGTTGGCTTGCTCTGTGTGCACATTTTTTAAATAAAAACACTCTCGACATTCATCAAGAAACCTTAACTCTGATTTTACAAATGGCTCGACAAGGCCATGTTTCTTCTGCTGTTTTCAATTTGCTTACACCAAGCCACTGCCTAAGCTCTCTACAACCTCGGCGCTCTGTTGCAAAGCCGGTTCCTGCAAAAAGCAGCCATGTGATTAAAGACAGCAGCGTAATAACGAGCGATGTAAAAACTCGTGATGAAGATAGCCAGCAAAGACAAATGGATAAAGCGACAATTAAAACAGTGATCAAAGATTTACGTCACTCCCCTGCCAGTTTTGGCAACTGGCATAACCTAATCCATGCCGTACTTAAAACCATTATTAAGGGGATAGGCCTTGAGCATGCGTTTTTAATGGTGCGCAATACATTAGGCACAGCTGCTAAAGTTTATTACCACCAAGGGTTAATTGAGTCGGATCCTTTATGCAATTTTTCTATTTCATTAGACAAAAACAATATTTTTAAAACGCTGCTACAAAAACCAGTGAGCTTAATGATTACTCACGACAATCGCGACAGAATGCTAAAAGGAATAACTCCCGCGCAAAAAGCCATGCTACCGCAACAATTTATGATGACGTCGCTTTTTTCTAACGAACGCCCAATCGGTATTATTTTTGCCGACGCCAAAGGGTCCGCTGCGGGAGAAGAGATTAAAGCAGAAGAATACAACGCATTTAAATCTCTTTGTAATGCGACCTCAAGCAGCCTAGGAATCATTTCTAACAGCAAGAAAAAACAAAACGATTCCTCACCCTGACCGTAAGGTTAACCCTGAGTTCAATTAAGAGTGCAATTAAGAGTACAATTAAGAGTAGAATGAGTTAACTTTATAATATTTTTTATAGCAGGCCTTATGTCGATCTACCCTCTTTTGTTAGAACCAGAAGATTTACAGCCTTTATTGCACAACGCTGACCTATTGATCATTGATCAAAGCTCCCTAGAGCACTATTTAACTGGCCATGTTCCTGGCGCAGTTCATTTAGATTTTAAACAATTACAATTGGGCGAACAGCCGACTCCTGGTGCACTACCACCTATTGAACAATTGAATCATGTGTTTTCTGAACTTGGTTTAACTGCTGACAAACATGTCATAGCCTATGATGATGAAGGAGGTGGTTGGGCAGGTCGTTTAATTTGGGCTTTGGATATGATTGGCCATTCTCGTTATTCCTATTTGAATGGCGGTATTCATGCATGGCTACAAGCAGGATTAGAAACCGAAAACAATATAAAAGCTATCCAGCCCAGTAACTATGTTGTGACCTCACTGGATAGCCGCTTTACGCTTACTAAAGAACAAGTTTTGGCGCGTCTCAACGATATAGACAGCGGTGACTTTGCTATTTGGGATGCTCGATCTGCTGCTGAATATCGCGGTGAAAAAGTGTTTGCTGCGCGCGGTGGGCACATTCCAGGGGCGGTTAATTATGAATGGACTCTGGGCATGGACTCAACCCGCGGATTACGTATTAATGAGTTAACAAAATTTGATGATTTATTGAATTCATTGGGTTTAACTGCAGACAAACATATTATGACTCACTGCCAAACGCATCATCGTTCTGGTTTTACATATCTTGTGGGTAAAATATTAGGACGAAACATTAGTGCTTATGCTGGCTCTTGGTCTGAATGGGGCAACGATGCCAATACGCCTATTAATACGGGTAGTAAGCCCTAGTTTTACCGAATAACATTAACAGCAACTAACATTAACAGTAACTAACATTAACAACGATTAACATCGACTTTTAACTTTTATTACGGGATTTTATTGTGACAACTTCTGTTAAAGATAAGCTATTTATTGCTTTCCAATACATTGTTCCTCAGCACCTGCTTTCTCACCTAGTGGGTTGGTTAGCAGAAACGCGCATTAACTGGATTAAAAATTTGTTTATCGGCAAATTCATTAAACAGTTCAACGTTAATATGGATGAAGCTAAACGCCAACGACCTGATGAGTTTGAGAACTTTAACGATTTTTTTACGCGTGAACTGAAAGACGGCTTACGCCCTGTTGATACTAACAGCAATGCAATTGTATCACCCGCCGATGGCGCAATTAGCCAATTAGGCCCGATTGAGAATGGCCGTGTATTTCAAGCAAAAGGCCAAGATTATTCATTAATCGAGTTACTTGGCGGCGATAATAATACCGCCAATGATTTTATGGGCGGTCAGTTTGCCACGATTTATTTATCCCCTAAAGATTATCATCGCCTACATATGCCGGTAACCGGCACACTACGAGAGATGATTTATGTACCGGGTGATTTATTTTCAGTTAACCAGACCACCGCAGAAAATGTTCCACGATTATTCTCGCGTAATGAGCGTGTTGTGGCGATTTTTGATACTGAATTAGGGCCAATGGCACTGGTATTAGTAGGAGCAATGATTGTTGCTGGCATCGAAACAACTTGGGCTGGCAGAATCACACCTTTTGATCGCCGTGTTCGTTCAGTTAAATATCCTACACAAGGCGATATCCAAGCACCTCTGACGATCGAAAAAGGCGAAGAAATGGGCCGTTTCTTTTTAGGATCTACGATTGTGGTGTGTTTTGGTAAAGACAAAATGCATTGGTTAGAAGACATGAAAGCCGAACGACCTTTACGTCTTGGCGAAAGCATTGGTTTAACCTTGGAATAAAATAGAAATAATAATCCGTTTATTTTCTGGTTATTTTACTAAGCCCTTATGTGTGTTTAATAAGGGCTTTTTTATAAGCGCTAAATAAGATTAATGCGAGTTATAAATAAAAATACAATCATCACCATCGATAATTTTTTTGGCCTGTACATTAAATACATCACTAATTAATGATTCGGTTATTACCTCTTTTGTCGGACCTTGAGCCACTAATTTTCCTTCTTTTAATAACCACACTTCATCCGCCAATCGCAGCGCCTGATTTAAATCATGCAAGACAATAACAACACAATGTCCTTCTTTGGCGGCTTGCAAGCACACTCGCTGTAACTGCTGTTGATGCTCTAGATCCAAGCTACTACTTGGTTCATCTAATAACCAAATACCACGCCCAGAGTTGGTAGGTTTCATATTTTGTAGCTGCAAAAAGGTGCGCGCAATATGGCAACGCTGTTGCTCACCACCCGATAACTGGCGAAAATCTTTTTGTGCTAACGCCTCAATACCCCAGGTTTTAATTAAGGCATTTATTTGCTGACGCTGCTCTAAACGTGTGAGCTGAAAAGGTAAGGTTGCTAAAGACAGTATTTCTTCTACTGTTAGCGGAAACTGAAGCTGACTGTGCTGCGGTAAATACGCCAAATTTTGCGCCAACGTCTCAGCGCAATAATGTTCAATCTCTTGACCTTTTAAAGACACCGCACCGGCACAGCTTAATAAGCCAGCCATGGCTTGAATCAAGGTGGATTTGCCAGCTCCGTTTGGCCCTAACAATGCAATGATTTTTCCGCTACGCAGTTCTCCTGATATGGAATCAAGTACACGCTTACCATTGCGTGAAAAATTGAGTTGTTTTAACGTCATTACCATTGCAAACGTCTGCCTTCTCGCACTAATAACCAAATAAAAACAGGTGCACCCAGTAAGGCAGTAACTATGCCTATAGGCAATTCTGCAGGAGCAATAATGGTGCGGGCAATGCCATCGGCAATCACCAATAGCGTGCCACCTAAAATAAACGTGAGGGGTAACAGATAGCGATGGCTTGCGCCCACTAACATACGCCCAATATGAGGGGTTACTAAGCCAATAAAACCAATAATGCCGCAAGCAGAAACGGCCAAGGCTGCCAGTAATGCCACCAGCACAATGCTATGTTTTTGCAAGCGTTTAACATCCACTCCCATGGTATTTGCTTCTGCCTGACCTAACAAAATAGCATCCAATTTTCTATGTTGTCTAGGCAACCACATACACACTATAAGTAGTGCAATTGAACATAAAACCACCCAAAAATAATTAGCGCTGGCTAAGCTACCTAACGACCAAAAAGTAATGTGGCGAAGTGCGCTGTCGGTAGCTAAATAGGTCAGCAATCCAATTAAAGATGCGGCAACAACATTAATAGCAATTCCGGCTAAAATTAATAAGGCCATGCCTCCGGGTAAATCACTGCGTCCGAGTTTTAATACCGCTACAGTCGCTAACACTCCGCCAACAAACGCCGCTAATGGAATGTAATATTGCGCGTTTACCTGCAATAATTCGGCGGCCACTATTATTAACGCCGCCCCCAATGCAGCGCCTGCTGACACCCCAATTAAACTGGGATCTGCCAACGGATTGCGCACATTGCTTTGGATCATTACCCCGGCCAAAGACAAACTCGCCCCAACCACAAATGCCAACAGCACTCGCGGCATGCGTATATTCCACAAAATATTATGGCCGATATCGCTATTTAACAAACTGTGCGCATCGATACTGCCTAAAAAAAGCGCAGCAATACAAATCGTTAAGCTTAACAGCAGGCCAATAACCCAGCCAAAGGGGGATACTAAAAGTTTTTTAATCATAGATAATCAGGGCTAACATAGGGCTTCCATCAACCTAAAGGGGAAAAGTATGACCATTCTATGCCATAGCAGCGAGATTGCAGAGGGAAAAAGCAAAGGTTTTCAATTAGACAAGCGATTTGTATTTGCGGTTAAGAAAAACAATCAAATTTACGTATATGAAAATTCTTGCCCACACCTAGGTATCCAACTTGAGTGGCAAACTGACCAATTTTTAGACAGTGAAGGCTCCTTGATTCAATGCAGCACTCATGGGGCATTATTTAAAATAGAAGATGGCGAGTGCTTATCTGGGCCTTGTTTGGGCCAGTCACTAATCGCACTGAATTTCACGATTAATGACCAGCAAATGATAGAGCTGAAGTCGGATTGATAACTTAATGCGATTCAACTGCTCAGAGCATCAGATAATGTCTCGAGATTGGGTTATTCAGACGCTTCTTGAATCGACTCTTTAATGCCATCAATACCTTTTTTAAACGATTCTTTAGCTTTTTCTAAACCGTCTTCAATGCCTTCTTCTACACCTTCTTCAATTTTGTCAGCATTGCTGTATTCAAGTTTATCCAGCAGGGATTGTTTTTCAAACGGATTGGCAAACAGTTCATTGTCTTGATAAATATTTGCACCCATCCAAGCCAGTAAGATCATCACCGGCAATGAAAATAACTTTGGTAAAATACTCATATAATTTTCCTTTTTATATCGGTTTTTTAATGAATTCTAAATCTATTAGAATTTGAAATTGTTGGTTAAATGCATACCTTGAGCCCATGCTTTAACATCATGCCTTGCGCCTGAAACTCCACTTGATAAGCGAGCACTTCAACCCCCGCTGCAATCACTTCACGTAGTTTTTCAGCATAAACGGGGTCAATCTGCTCTGCAACCCGTACTTGTTGAATACCTTCATGGGGTACGCAAAAAAACAATATGCTGCGATGTCCTTCAGCCTTTAAACGCTGCAGCACCTGCAGGTGTTTTAATCCTCTGCTAGTCACGGCATCAGGAAAATAACCAATATTGTTCTCTGCCAACAGGGTGACACTCTTTACTTCGATAAAGGTTTGATTTTCATCATTAGTGATCAAAAAATCCAATCGCCCTTCATCAACAACCGGTTCACTTTTTAAGCACTTAGGGCTACTCACCGGGATTTCTATGATGCTATTAGCCAGTAGGGCTTCTTTCACCAACTGATTAGCGCGAGCGGTATTTATACAGGCTTTATACTGCCCCCCAACCTCTACCCACTCCCAGCTCAATGGTAATTTTCGCTTTGGATTTTGACTGTCAAACAACCAAACTCGAGCACCTGTATCTTTACAGTTAGTCATTGAACCCGTATTGGCACAATGGGCGGTAATAATCTCACCCGCCCTGTCTGGCGGGCTTAGCAATTCAATATCGGCTAAAAATCGCTTATAACGCTGCACTAATTTACCGGTTAACAAAGGGCGATCGTAATCCATAATTCTTCACTCTTTTAATTAATGCTGTTCACTCACCCATTGCTGAATACGGGCAATGGCTTGCTGTAAGCGCTCAATGTTTGTGGTGTAAGCAAAACGCACAAACAAATTGGCATTATGATCGCCAAAGTCAAAGCCAGGGGTGATCGCAACCCCGGTATCTTGTAATAACTGCTGACAAAAAGTCTGGGTATCTTGGGTAAGGTCACTGGCATCGGCATAAATATAAAAGGCACCATCGGGCACCACCGGAATTTTAAAGCCTAATTTAGGCAGTTCTGCTAATAAGTAATCACGGCGTTGTTGTAGTTCTAATCGGCGCTCTTCCATAATAGCTAATGAATCTTCGTCAAACGCTGCCATGGCAGCATGTTGAGACGGCGTGGTCGGCGCTAGAAATAAATTTTGTGCCAAGCGCTCAATTACTGGAATGTAATCTTCTGGCACAACCATCCAGCCCAAGCGCCAACCGGTCATGCCAAAGTATTTAGAAAAAGAGTTGAGCACAATCACGTTATCGCCCAACGCTAATGCCGTTTGCGGGCGCTTACCGGCAAATTTACTGTCTTTACCGTCGTGATAGGTTAAGCCGTGATAAATTTCATCCACCCATAGCTCGCCTCCTTGTTGTGCCGTCGTAACCGCTATTTCTTCTAATTCTTGATGCGACAACATGGCCCCGGTCGGATTAGCCGGACTGGCGATTAATACTGCCTTACTTTTACTTTTTGTCCAATGCTGGCGAATGTGCTGTGGCGTTAATTGAAATTCGCTATCAGCAGAGGTGGCTATTAAACGTCCTCTTGCTTCAAATACTCGAGCAAAGTGACGGTTACACGGATAACCGGGATCTGCCATTAACAGCTCATCACCTTCTTCTAAACGCGCTGCCATTAATAATAGCAGCGCCCCGGAAGCCCCAGGCGTGATGGCAATGCGGTTTGCGGAAACCGCTACGCCATAACGTGCTTGATAAAAATCTGCTATCTTTTGACGTAATTCAGGCAATCCTAAGGCTGGGGTGTAATGGGTTTTACCCGCTGCTAAAGCATCGATTCCAGCTTGTATAATAGGTTGCGGTGTGTCGAAGTCAGGCTCGCCAATTTCAAGGTGAATCACATCAACACCTTTAGCAGCTAATGCTTGTGCTTGCTTTAAAATAGCCATAACCTGAAAAGGTGCTATTTCGTCTGTACGAGATGCAAATCCGGTCAAAATGAATCCTATTTTAATAATTGATCGTATAAATAGGGTTATTGTGACAGATTTGCTTTACCACACCACTAAACTGTTAATATTATTGAAGAAATTTGCACAAGCGTATGGTAACGAAGGATTTTATCTGGTAGCTTGCCTGCGTTAAAAAATTAAGCGTTCAACGTTAGGAAGAACGTACGGATTAATGCTCTGTTCGAGACAAGTTCGAACCCTGTAGCGATATGAGGCTGCTGCGATTATGTCAGAAGATAATAAAGCTTTTGCAATTACAACCTTCACACCTTATGAAGAAAAGGCTGGTGAAGAGTATATGAACATCGAACAACGTAAACATTTCAGCATGATTCTTGCTAATTGGAAGCAAGAATTAATGGAAGAAGTTGATCGTACTAAAGAACATATGCAATCCGAAGCGAATAACGCCGCTGACCCGAGTGATCGTGCCAGCCAAGAAGAAGAATTCAGCTTAGAATTGCGTGCTCGTGATCGAGAACGTAAGTTGATTAAGAAAATCAACAAAACGTTAGAGTTAATCGAGAAAGACGATTATGGTTTTTGTGAAGAGTGTGGTGTTGAAATCGGTATTCGCCGCTTAGAAGCACGCCCTACCGCAAACCTTTGCATCGACTGTAAAACTCTTGCCGAAATTAAAGAACGTCAGCTAGGCGTATAGTTGTATGTTGATTAATCATTAAACTTTGATTATTTAATGCTTAATAACTCGCGCTACTCAACGACCAATATGCCTTATATTGGTCGTTTTGCTCCCTCGCCAACAGGCCCCTTACATTTTGGTTCTTTGTTAGCCGCCCTCGCCAGTTATTTAGATGCAAAAAGCCATAAGGGTAAGTGGCTGATTAGAATTGAAGACCTTGACCCTCCTCGCGAAATGGCAAACGCCAAAAACCTTATTCTAGAAACGTTAGATGCTTACCAACTATATTCTGACGATGCCATTGTTTTTCAAAGTGAGCGCAGCGCGCTATACCAAGCTGCCCTCGACCAGCTGATAAAGCAAGATTACGTCTTCCCTTGCTCTTGTTCGCGTAAGCAACTGATCGCAGTTAACGGTGTTCATTTTGGCAACTGTTGTCGTGACCTTACCGACAATTCAACACCTTTTGCTTGGCGCTTTGATTGCCAAAAAGCCATACAAACCGACCCTGTTTCATTTAACGATTTACTACAGGGGCATTTTCATCAATCATTACAGCACGACATTGGTGATTTTGTTGTTAAGCGCAAAGACCTGCTATGGGCTTATCAACTGGCTATGGTTGTGGATGATTTTCAACAAGGTGTGACACACGTTGTAAGAGGCATAGACCTAATCGACTCTACTCTGCGCCAAAATATGCTGCAGCAAGCACTCGGTTATACGCAACCTCAATATGCCCATATTCCGGTTGCTTGCGCCGATAACGGGCAAAAACTCAGTAAACAAAATTTAGCCCCAGCATTAGATATTCAACATCCTGTAGAGAATATTTGGCGAGCTTTGTCGTGGCTAGGACAAAAACCGCCAAAAAAATTACAATCTAGTAGCGTCAAAGAATTGTTATCCTGGGGTGTTGAACATTGGCAACCATTAAATCTATCCGGCATAAAGAGCAAATCTGCTGAATAAATGGTTATATGTTACCCTCAGTAACACTTTATATAGTTAATTAAACAGAGCCTGTTATGTACAATTATCGTGTCGCACTGCTCGTGGTGTTTGGCTTATATGTCTTTTCCCCCGTGGTAATTGACTGGTGGTTAGCCCCCAATGGCGCTTGGTATCACCCGTTCGCTATTTGGTTTTTGCTAATCGCCGCTCACATATTTGTTGGTTTTAAGCGAGGTTCGGATGAGCTTTAGCTTATTACAATTAAGCCTAATCATTATAGGTTACTTATTTTTTCTATTTTCTGCTGCTTATGTAGTGGATCGCGGTTGGATTCCTAAGCGTATTGTTCGTCACCCGATTGTATATGTTTTGTCTTTGGGTGTTTATGCCAGCGCTTGGGCATTTTACGGCTCGGTTTCTATGGCCGAGCAATATGGCTATGGTTTTCTGGCCTACTATCTAGGGATAAGTGGCGCTTTTTTGCTTTCTCCTATTTTATTAAAGCCTATTTTACACATTACCAGCACGTATCAGTTGAGTTCATTAGCCGACTTATTTGCCTTTCGCTACCGCAGCCGCTTGGCTGGGGTTATTGTTACTTTATTCACACTTGCGGTAGCGTTACCACTATTAACTCTACAAATAGCTGCAGTTGCCGAAAGCATGCACTTATTAAATGCCGAACTGCCTTCGTCAACCTTGGCTTTTGCCTTTTGCTTAACCATGGTGCTGTTTGCTATTTTGTTTGGTGCACGCCATGTTTCACCGCGCGAAAAACACGAAGGACTGATATTTGCCCTAGCTTTTGAGTCTTTGTTTAAGCTCATTGCCATTACAGTATTGGGTGTTATTGCACTATTTTTTGTATTTGATGGCTCGGGGGATATGCAAAACTGGATTTCTTCCAATCAAGAACAGCTTATTAGTGGCCATACCAGCTTACAAGAAGGCCCTTGGCGCACCTTACTGCTAGTTTTTTTTGCGGCGGCCGTGGTTGCTCCCCACATGTTTCATGTCACCTTTACCGAAAATCTTAATCCTCAAGCTTTACGCCAAGCCAGCTGGGGCCTTCCTCTTTTCTTATTACTAATGAGCCTATCTGTGCCACCAATTTTGTGGGCTGGCGTATATTTGAACGTGGATGCACCAACCGAATTTTATGCCTTAGGTATTGGTATGGCATTAAATTCAGAAGCATTGGTAATAATGGTATTTGCTGGAGGGCTAGCCGCAGCTTCTGGGGTCATTATTGTAACCACCTTGGCCACGGCCGCTATGTTTCTAAATCATATTATCTTACCCAGCTATACACCCAGCCCTAGATTCGACTTTTATAAATGGTTGTTGTGGACAAGAAGACTTTTAATCGCCTCTATTTTACTGGGTGCATACTGGTTCTACAGCATGGTTAGTGGCAATGTTGAAATTACCTTACTGGGGATTTTGGCTTTTGTCGCTGCCGTTCAGTTCTTGCCTGGGGTTTTAGGTGTTTTGTACTGGCCAACGGCCAACCGCTGGGGGCTAATAAGCGGACTGACCGCCGGTATTCTTGTTTGGCTTTTTACACTCTTGTTGCCATTGGCAAAATTAACCCTAGGCTGGGAATACATCATCCCACTACCCGCTACCAATATGGAAAATTGGGACGTTGCCGCCATGGGCAGTTTTGCTATTAACTTAGTTCTATTTGTAGTGATTAGTTCTGTTACCAAGCAAAAAGGCTCAGAACGTGCCGCCGCCGAAGCTTGTTCTGTCGATACCGTTTCACGCCCAAGCCGAAAGCCTCTTATGGCGAGCAACTCTAACGATGTCATCGTTTCATTGAGCAAGCCATTAGGCCGATATGTTGCAGAACGGGAAGTACACCAAGCACTGAAAGATATTGGCTTACCATCGTATGAAGATCGCCCTTACGCCTTACGCCGCTTGCGCACTCGTTTAGAGGCCAATCTATCCGGCTTAATGGGGCCGACTGTCGCACATGACATTATCAGCTGTAATTTACCCTTTCAGAAAGACGCTGAATTAAGTGAAGACATTTATCAAATTGAACAGCGCATGGAAGGCTTTCATGATCGTTTAAGCGGCTTGGCCGGAGAGCTAGATAACTTGCGCCGTTATCACAAACAAACTCTTGAACGATTACCCATGGGTGTTTGCTCTGTATCCGACGAAGGAGAGGTTTTAATGTGGAATGCCGCTATGGCTTCACTGACTCAAATTGCTCCTAAAGACGTTACCGGTATTCGCTTAAACACGGTGGCCGATCCTTGGGGGAACATGTTGCAGAAATTTTTGCACGACGATGCTATTCGCCAGCATAAAAAGCGTATTGAACAACAAGGTCGACCACACTGGTATAACTTGCATAAATCTATTATTCAAGCATCCGGAGGGCAACCTGGGGGAACAGTAATTTTAGTAGAAGACCAAACCGAAACACAAATGCTTGAAGAAGAACTGGTACACAGTGAGCGCTTAGCCTCTATCGGGCGTTTAGCTGCTGGGGTTGCTCACGAAATTGGCAATCCCATTACAGGTATCGATTGTCTTGCACAAAGCATGCGCTATGAAACGGATAATGCAGAAGTGTTAGAGATGGCAGATCAAATTCAAGAACAAACCAAGCGTGTTACTCGAATTGTACAGTCACTAATGAACTTTTCTCACTCGGGCAACCAGACTACCGAACATTTGCCCGTTAATATAAGTACCTGTATCGATGAAGCCATCCAGCTATTACGTTTAAGTAGCCAAGGACGCGACATTGAATACCGCAATCAATGCGACCCAGATTGGCAAGTAGTGGGAGATTCGCAACGCTTAGTTCAGGTTTTTATTAATCTGCTTGGTAACGCGCGTGATGCCAGCCCAGATTTTAGCTGTATTCATATATTTGGTTATGTCGATAACTATCAAGTTACCTTGCACGTGGTTGACCAAGGCAGCGGGATAGCCGAAGATAAGTTAGATCATATTTTTGACCCTTTCTTTACTACCAAAGAAGTGGGTAAAGGAACAGGATTAGGACTTGCCTTAGTCCACAACATCATCGAAGAACATTACGGACACATCAGTATTAGTAGCCCAGTCCCCGAGCACATCGAAGACCTGCAGCGTAGCTTATCTCTTGATAACACACTGCCTGCTAAAGATTCCATAAGCGCAAACAATGCCGGTGCCTGTGTCACGCTTCGTTTACCTAAGGTGCAAAACAACTTGCTTGAGGATGATTCCGAATGAGCCGTATTTTAGTCGTCGAAGACGAAAAGATTATCCGCCAAGCGGTAAAACGTTTGTTAGAACGCGAAGGGCACGAAATCTTTGAGGCTGATTCTCTGCATGTCGCTAAAGAGCTCAGCCTTAGTGATTATGAACTCATCATCAGTGATCTTCGCCTACCAGGAGGCAATGGCACCGAACTCATAGAGCTGGCAGGGACAACCCCCGTGTTAATTATGACCAGTTATGCCAGTCTTAGATCAGCAGTAGATGCGATGAAATTGGGGGCTATTGATTACATTGCTAAACCTTTTGATCATGAAGAAATGCTATTAACGGTTTCACGCATACTTAAACAAAGCTCACTAAACAAAAGCACCGACACTGGTGAAAATCACAATTCTGCTGATGCCGCTGCACCTAAAGACCTCCCTGCTTCTGGAATTATCGGTAGCAGTGATTTAATGCAAAAGTTATTCACTAAAATTCGTAAAGTCGCTCCCACCGATGCCACCGTATTGATTCAAGGTGAGTCTGGTACTGGTAAAGAGCTAGTCGCACAAGCGTTACACAATCAAAGCCTACGCAAAGAAGCCCCTATGATTTCGGTAAACTGTGCGGCGATTCCTGAATCATTGATCGAATCAGAATTATTTGGTCATGAAAAAGGCGCTTTTACTGGGGCTGCCTCTTTGCGCCTTGGTTTGGTAGAGGCTGCCGACGGCGGTACATTGTTTTTAGATGAAATTGGCGAACTACCACTCGAAGCGCAAGCCCGGTTATTACGAGTTTTACAAGAAGGTGAAATTCGACGAGTGGGCTCCGTACAAAGCCGCAAAGTAAACGTAAGACTGATTGCGGCCACTCATAGAAACTTAAAAGAACTGGCGGCTAAAGCCGAATTTCGCGAAGATTTATACTATCGCCTCAACGTCTTAGAGTTACATTTAGCACCATTAAGAGCCCGTGGTCGAGATGTCATCGAACTAGCAGAATTTATGCTGCAACGAAATTGCGAAAAAATGAACCACGAGCCAATGGTTATTACAGAAGCTTCTCGACGGGCTATTTTACATTATCAATGGCCAGGCAACGTACGGGAGCTTGAAAATGCCATTGAGCGCGCCGTGATTCTTGCCGATGACAACAATATAACCCCCGAAAATTTAGCGATTGATGTCTCTCCGGATCAATTTGTACCTCAAAAACTAAAAGAGAATTTACTGGAACCCTCAGCGCCAGCAGCCAAGGCACCATCAACGGATGACAATCAAGGAGATTTATCCCTAGACGATTACTTTATGCACTTTGTGTTAGAAAATGAAGAAGGCATGAATGAAACAGACCTAGCCCGCAAATTAGGGGTTTCGCGCAAATGCTTATGGGAGCGCCGTCAACGATTAGGTATTCCGCGCAAAAAAGCGAGCAAGACTAATTAGGTCTAAGCCAACCCTGAATAATCAGTCATAAGACGCCAACTTGGTATCAAATCCTTACAAACAAGCCTCTAAACGGTAACAAAAATAAGTGCCAATTTGTTACCTTCCTCTCAATGGTTTTTATAAGTCATTGATTATAAAGAGATTTTAAAAGTTGGCATGCTAAGTGCTAATTACTAAGAACAAATAACAACAATGTTGCTCAGATAATAAAAATAAAATTAGAGCGACATATTAGATCGGCACCAATAAAAATAATAACGCTGATCAGAGCTAAAAATAATAATAATAATAATAATAATACCCCGGCTCATTAAGTATCAATTGCTTTACACACTCCCTGAGGTGTAAAGCAATTGGCACTTTATTTATCCCTCCTGCTTTAAACTCCATTTATTTTACAATCTTTAAGCAAGCACTAGTTCATCAAGCACCAGTTAATTAAGCCTAAGCTTTCTTCGACCACTGCTAAGCGCCAATTTTTTAATACACGCTGTTAAACACGCTGTTAATCAAGGACATACTTAACAAACTTGGCTGAATTTTTCCATTTCATGCGCCAAAAATTCGTCAAAAAAACATTAACTGGCATTGCAACGTAATTTTGGCACATCACGTCTTGCACTAAGATTGTCACTAGACATCAAAGGTGGCACATTTTGCGCACTTTGTTACATGAAATTACAGAAATGTTACCGTTGTTACATAAAAACATTACTTCGGGTAACACTTTTTACGTAACAAACTGTCTTTCCAATCGGTATACAATTCACAAGCTATTGATTTTAAAGGGTTTATAAAAGTTGGCACGACTTTAGCTATATATTAAATATAAGCGTTAAGGCACTAATTAAAATAACAAAGCCAAACGCCAGATCGATGATAAACGCACTAATAAAAATAAAAATAGCGTTTACTGACATCAAGAACACCCGCTAAGAGGTGGCCTCATAATAAAAATAATAACGAGGCGCAAAAAATTGATTGTTTTGAGTGCGAAGTAAATATTACTAAGCACACAACATAATAAGAATAATAAATGGGGCTTTTAAGTTCCTGCGTATTCAAAACAGTTAATTTGTTTTTCAAGCCGGGTTCGACACCAATAAAAATAATAATAGTCGAACCCTGGTTTTACTTCCTAACAATCTGCATAATATTCATTTTTCTTTGAGCTTCACCAAACCCGTAGTTTAGCGGTACTTAACTTCCTCTCAGTTTTTATTCAACAACCTGGTATTGTCAGCAACATCAAATTATTCATCAAAATTCTTTTGCTTAATCGCGACGCCTTATGTTTAGTCTTTTTTTAGCATTAAATTAACCATATAAAGAGATATCAGCAAAGAAGCAGCTAAGCAGCCTTTGAAAGAACCTAGCCATCAGGTAAACTCATGTATCTTTTTTATACTCTCAACCCTAATAATTAGGCAATTCAAGTATGTCCATAGTTAATACTGTAGCTCGCTTATTTAATCGAAAAGCTAAAAAAGCTGACGACTGTAAGCCAGAAATTTTGCAACGCAAAGAGCATGGTATTAGCCGTCGTCAGCTTAGCGAAAATGCCCTAAAAGTTCTGTATCGACTAAATACGGCCGGTTATCAAGCTTATTTAGTCGGCGGCTGCGTACGCGATTCTATGCTAGGTGCGCACCCTAAAGACTTTGATGTAGCCACCAACGCCACCCCCGAGCAAGTTAACCAATTATTCCGTAATTCGCGCTTGATTGGTCGCCGCTTTAAATTGGTCCATGTTTTATTTGGTCGCGAAGTGATTGAGGTCGCTACTTTCCGCACCTCTCCTAAAGACGAGCACAACAGCCAGCAAGCGAAAACCGGCGACAGTGGCATGATTTTGCGCGATAACGTTTATGGCACCATTGATGACGACGCGATGCGACGCGACTTTACTATCAATGCCATGTATTACGCCGTTGATGACTTTACCGTGCGCTCTTACGCCAATGGCTACCAAGATGCAAAAGACAAGCTGATTCGCCTAATGGGCGATCCCGAAACGCGCTATCGTGAAGATCCTGTCCGCATGATACGAGCCATTCGTTTTGCGGCTAAATTAGATTTTTCTATTGAAGAAAAAACTGAAGCGCCTATTAAGGTCATGGCACCTTTAATGGGGCAGATTCCAGCACCGCGTTTATTCGAAGAAGTTTTAAAACTGTTTTTATCGGGTAATGCCTTAGTCACTTATCGCTTATTGCGCGAATATAAATTATTTAAAGAGTTGTTTCCGCTCACCGAGCAATGTGTTGCTGACGACGAATTCGCTGCTCGCTTTGTTGAGCAAACCATGATCAATACCGATACACGAATTCAGTCAGGTAAGTCGGTTACTCCTTATTACTTTTTTGCCGCTCTACTTTGGCCATCTCTGCAGCGTGTACAAAAAGAGTTTTTAGAGCAAGGCATGCCACCTCAACCGGCGTTGCACAAAGCAGCTAGCCGTGTCATCGAACAACAGCTGGTGCGCACATCTATCCCCAAACGGTTTACTATTCCAATGAAAGAAATTTGGGATATGCAGGCGCGTTTTGAAAAGAAAAAAGGCAAAAAAGCGTCAGAGGTAGCCGAGAGTAATCGTTTCCGTGCCGCCTATGACTTTATTCTGTTACGAGAACAGTGTGGTGAAAACTTACGCGGCTTGGGTAACTGGTGGACAAAATACCAAGACACCGAAGAATACAAGCACATTGCGGCAAACCGCAAGCCAGAGGAACGCCATACTAAAAAACGTCGCCCACGTCGCACTAATCGTGGCACACCTAATGACCGTCAACGCTCTCGTCGTTCTGAGCCATAATTAATGTCGTTGGTTTATATAGGCTTAGGTGCCAACCTTGATGAACCCCAGCAGCAATTAGAGCAAGCCTTAACTGAGCTTGCTCAACTACCTAACTGTCACTTGCTCGCTCAATCTTCTCTGTACCATAGTAAGCCGGTTGGGCCACAAGACCAGCCCGATTATATTAATGCCGTTGCATTATTAAAAACTGATCTCGAACCGCTAGCCTTATTAGATACGCTGCAGCAATTAGAGCAAGACCATGGCCGTGTTCGTAAACGCCACTGGGGTGAGCGCACACTAGACTTGGATATTCTGTTAATCGACAATCTAATAATAGAGAGCGAACGCTTAACTATTCCTCATCCGTTTGCCCAACAACGCTCTTTTGTTGTTTATCCCCTTGCAGAAATTACACCGACACTGATCTTCCCAGACGGCAAACACGTAGAGCAATTGCTCACTGAGCTGGATAATGATTTAATCCGCATCCATGCCTAGTGGCAACAATAGATTTAACTTCCGTAACTGATTTTGTGATCAATATTAGAATATCTGAGGCACAGCATGAATACTGTTAGCATCCGCACCCTTAATGACTACAAAGCTAAGGGCGAGAAATTCAGCGTATTGACCGCTTACGACGCCACTTTTAGTCAAATGGTCAGCAACGCGGGCATAGAAGTGATTTTAGTCGGCGATTCGCTAGGTATGGTTTGCCAAGGCAAAGAGAGCACCTTGCCAGTTAGCGTAGCAGAAATGGAATATCACACTCGTTGCGTAGCAGCGGGGAATAAAGGCTCTTTGATTATGGCTGACATGCCATTTATGAGTTATAGCACCTTAGAACAAGGCCAAGCCAACGCTGCTCTATTGATGCAAGCTGGGGCTCATATGGTAAAAGTTGAAGGTGATGACTGGTTAGTCCCTTTGGTTGAAACGCTAGCTCGCCAAGGCGTGCCCGTATGTGCACACTTAGGTTTAACACCACAATCGGTCAATAAACTGGGTGGTTATCGCGTACAAGGTCGCGATGAAGCTAAGGCTCAAGCGATGATCGAGCACTCGATAGCGCTGGCTAAGGCCGGGGCCGACTGTATTTTATTAGAGTGCGTTCCTAGTAGTTTAGGTAAGGCCATTACCGAAGCCGTTGATGTCCCGGTTATTGGCATTGGTGCTGGCAGTGACACTGATGCACAAGTATTGGTCGTTTATGACATGCTGGGCCTAAACGCTGGCCACATTCCAAAGTTTGTGAAAAACTTTATGGTTGATGGTCGCACACCACAACAAGCCATAGCCGCTTATGGTGAAGAAGTGAAAAATGGCGTATTTCCTGGGCCAGAGCATAAATTTTCATAAGTCTAAAATTTTTAACGGGTAGATTGTTGAATGAGTTTGTTAACCGTTTCCACCGTCGCTGAATTACGCGAATTTGTTCAGCAGGCAAAATTTAAAGGCTTGAGTGTGGGTTTTGTCCCTACTATGGGTAACTTGCATGCCGGCCATATGAGCCTGATCAAGCATGCTAAAAAGCACTGTGATGTTGTCGTGGCAAGTATTTTTGTTAACCCACTGCAGTTTAATGATGAAAGTGATTTAACCAGCTACCCGCGCACGCTAGAACAAGACCAAGCTCTGCTAACCGATAATGGCTGTCATTTATTATTTGCACCAACGGTTGCCGAAATGTATCCCAACGGTCAAGAAAGCCAAACCTTGGTTTCTGTACCCGACATTTCCATAGGTTTGTGTGGGGGTTCTCGCCCGGGGCATTTTGATGGTGTTGCCACCGTTGTTAGTAAACTTTTCAACATGGTACAGGCCGATAAAGCATTTTTTGGTGAAAAAGACTTTCAGCAATTAGCGGTTATTCGTAAAATGGTTCAAGATATGTGCATTCCTATCGAAATCATGGGTGTTGCCACCGAGCGCAGCAGTGATAACGATACAGCAGGTTTAGCACTAAGTTCTCGTAACGGCTATTTATCACCTGAAGAACTTACCCGTGCTCCGGTGCTTTATGCAACGTTAAAAGAAGTAGCCGCTGCCATACAGCAAGGCAACGATACCCTTTCAACCCTTGAAAATGCACAAGCACGATTAACCCAAAAAGGCTTTAAAGTTGACTATTTGACCCTGTGTCGCCAGTCTGATTTAAAACCTGTAACAGCAGATGACACGCAACTGGTGGTTCTTGTCGCAGCCTTTTTAGGTAAGGCTCGGCTAATTGATAATTTACCATTTCCGTTGAATCGAACTAACGATTAGTGCATACTGCGCACCGCCTTCAATGAGGCTATAAATTAACCAATGAAAACAGAGATGTTATTTTGTCTGCTGAGTCATTGAGACGTAACCGGATTAAAGGTTTTTTTCTATGCAGTCCACTATGCTGAAAGCCAAGATACATCAGGCTCGAGTCACACAGGCCGTATTGAATTATGAAGGCTCATGCGCTATCGACGGTAAGTTGTTAGAATTAACAGGCATGCGCGAATTTGAACAAATTCAAATCTACAACATGGAAAACGGTGCCCGTTTCACTACTTATGTTATCCGTGGTGAAGATAATTCAGGTATTATTTCGGTCAACGGTGCAGCGGCACGTTTAGCCCAAGTAGGCGATCGTCTAATTATCTGCGCATACGGCTCTTATAATGAAGAAGAACTGGAAAACTTTAAACCTAAAATGGTTTATACCAACGCTGACAACACGGTTAGTCACACCAGTTTCGATATTCCTGTTCAGGTTGCTTAATCACTCCATTGACTGATTAATACCGCTTGATCCAAACGCCACACATGCTGTGGCGTTTTTGTTTTTATCCTACCGTTCTACCACCCTATAAAGACGCACCGCAAAAGATTATACTGAGTTCATACTCATATTGACTCATATAAGGATATTTATGAGCACACCCTTACAACGTCTTGATATTTGGCAACAGCTAAAACATCACTACAGCGATATCCAACAACAGCACATGCTGGATTGGTTCAAGCAAGATAATCAGCGCTTTGAGCGCTTTAGCTTAGAAGCCGCTGGCTTGACCTTAGATTATTCTAAAAATCGCATAACAAGCGAAACCATGAGCTTACTGACGCAGTTAGCAAAAAAGCGTGATTTACCTGCCAAAATCAAAGCCATGTTCGAAGGCGAGCTGATTAATCAGAGTGAACAACGCCCGGTTTTGCATACAGCATTGCGTAATTTTAGCGACAGGCCGGTGATGGTTGATGGCGTGGATGTGATGCCAGAAATCCGCGACACCATGAACCGCATGGAAGAATTTTGCTGGAAAGTGCGCCGCAAACATTGGCGTGGCTATACCAACAAGCCGTTTACCGATGTTGTATCAATTGGCATTGGCGGATCATTCTTAGGCCCTAAACTCGCCTCCAGCGCATTAAAACCGTATAACGATAATCAAATTAATGTGCACTACCTTGCCAATATCGATGGCTCGCACATCACCGAGATTCTTAAGCACCTAAACCCCGAAAGCACCTTGTTTATCGTGCAATCTAAATCTTTTGGTACGCAAGAAACGTTAAAAAACGCTTTGGCTTGTCGGCAATGGTTTTTAAGCAACGGTGGAGAGGTTAAAGATTTACCTAAGCACTTTGCTGCGGTATCGGCCAACGTTGAAAAAGCGGTTGAGTTTGGTATTGCTAAAGAAAACATTTTCCCCATGTGGGATTGGGTCGGTGGCCGCTACTCTTTATGGTCGGCGATTGGCTTACCGTTAGCGCTCACCATTGGTATTGATAATTTCCGCGACATGTTGCGCGGTGCTCACGAAATGGATGAGCATTTTCGCACCGCGCCACTAGAAAAAAACATGCCTGTTATTATGGCTTTGTTAGGTGTTTGGTATGTGAATTTTTTCGGCATCACCTCGCAAGCTATTTTGCCTTACGATCATTATTTACGAGGATTGCCTGCGCACTTGCAGCAGTTAGATATGGAGAGTAATGGTAAATCGATTGGCATTGATGGCCGCAAGGTGGATTATCATACCGGCCCTATCATTTGGGGCGGTGTCGGCTCAAATGGCCAACACGCTTATCATCAATTATTGCACCAAGGCACACATTTTTCTCCAAGCGATTTCATCGTGCCCATGCGCAGCCATAACCCGATTGATAATTTTCACGCCATGCTGGTTTCTAATGCACTGTCTCAAAGCCAAGCGTTATTAACCGGTAAAACCGAGCAACAAGCAATTGATGAATGCTTAGCCGCTGGCATGAGCGAAGGTGAAGCCATGGTTTTAGCCGCGCAAAAAGTGATTCCAGGCAATCGACCCAGTAATACCTTGTTCTTTCCCAAATCAACCCCCCATTCTATAGGTGCTTTAATTGCCCTATACGAGCACAAAGTCGCTGCTCAAGGCATGCTTTGGGGCGTAAACTCGTTTGACCAGTGGGGCGTAGAATTGGGTAAACAAATGGGCGAAAACGTGTTGGCCGCGCTAGAAGGCGAAGCCAGCAGTGCTCAGTTTGATAACTCAACCAGTGGTTTAATTCAGGCTTACAAAAATATGCAAGACCAGCTGTAAGACCTACTTCATCATTTAGCTCACAACTGTGTTTTCATAACGGATGCGGTTGTTTTTAGACTAACCGATTTTAACTAATTATCATGTCGTTAAATGTTAATGTTCATGATGTTATATTGAACTTATATCGTTCTACTTGGAGTATTTTATGACCGACGTCGTTATCGTCGCTGCAACCCGCACCGCTATTGGTTCTTTTGGTGGTTCATTATCTAGTCTACCCGCAACAGAGTTAGGTGCTATTGTTATTCGTTCTCTTATCGAGAAAACCGGTATTTCGCCAGATGCTATTGATGAAGTATTAATGGGCCAAGTATTAACCGCAGGCTGCGGCCAAAACCCTGCTCGCCAAGCCGCCATTAAGGCAGGTATTCCTGCAACGGCGTCTGCCATGACCATTAACAAGGTCTGTGGTTCAGGTCTTAAAGCACTGCACTTAGCGGCACAAGCAATTAAAGCCGGCGATGCCGATGTGGTTATTGCCGGTGGCCAAGAATCCATGTCGAACTCGGCTCACGTTTTACCTAACTCTCGCAACGGCCAGCGCATGGGTAACTGGAATATGGTTGATACCATGATTACCGATGGCCTGTGGGACGCGTTTAACGATTACCACATGGGCATTACCGCTGAAAATATTGCCGAACAGTTTGAAATTCCGCGCTGCGATCAAGATGAATTCGCTGCACAATCACAAGCTAAAGCGTTAGCCGCCATTGAAGCGGGTAAGTTCAAAGATGAAATTACTCCAGTCACTATTCCTCAGCGCCGTGGCGACGATATTGTTTTTGATACCGACGAAGGCCCACGCGCTGTTACCGCAGAAAAACTGTCGGGTATGCGCGCGGCGTTTAAAAAAGACGGCACGGTTACCGCGGGTAACGCGTCTTCTTTAAATGATGGGGCAGCTGCAGTCATGCTAGCCAGCCGTGAAAAAGCAGAAGCATTAGGTTTGCCGATTTTAGCGACCATTTCAGGCTATGCCAGCGCCGGTGTGGATCCAACCATTATGGGCACAGGGCCAATTCCTGCGGTTAAAAAATGCTTAGCCAAAGCGGGTTGGGATATAAATGATCTGGATTTGGTTGAAGCCAACGAAGCCTTTGCCGTTCAAGCAATATCGGTGAACCAAGGCCTTGAATGGGATGCCAACAAGGTCAACGTCAACGGTGGCGCGATTGCGTTAGGCCATCCCATTGGCGCTTCTGGTTGTCGTGTATTGATTACCTTATTGCACGAAATGATTCGTCAAGATGCAAACAAGGGTCTTGCGACGTTATGCATCGGTGGTGGTATGGGTGTTGCGCTTTCTATTGAGCGTTAAATTCGACCATCTGCACGGGGGTACTGAGCAGATACTTTTTCTACTCTTGCTCCCCTCTCCACTTCGTAATATTCTTGATTAAAACAACAATTACAAAGTGAGCCTGATATGTCCGATGAAAAGCGCTTTCAATCCTTTGCCGAGTTCTACCCTTTTTACCTCAGCGAACACAGCCACCCCATGTGTCGAACATTGCATTACATCGGAAGTTTTGGGGTATTAGCGATTATTGCTTATGCAATTATTACAGCAAATTATATGGCGCTGTGGTTTACGCCACTCATGGGATACGGTTTTGCTTGGGTTGCGCACTTTTTTATTGAACACAATCGCCCCGCTACGTTTAAATACCCGCTTTACAGCTTTATGGGTGATTGGGTCATGCTAAAAGATTTTTTACTCGGCCGTTTACGCAACGAACAATTTAAATAAACACTCCGTTAGAACATCATACATCCAAAGGCGTGGAGTAGTTTCTTACTCCAAATGCCTGCTTAGTTTGAGCCTGCTTAATTAAACCCCATACGATAAAGCCCGCAATTAAATTGCCTAAAGACGCGCCAAGTAACAAGCCTTCAAAACCATACAACTGCCCCCCAAGCCAAGCCAGCGGCACATAAAATACACTCAAACGCACAAGGTTTAATAACATCGATACACTGGTTTTTTGCAGTGCGTTTAACGCCGAGTTGGCACACAACACAATGCCCATACCGGCGTAGCCTACGGGCATGATCATTAAATAGTGACTTATTTTTTCGAGTACCGCGGGGTCTTGTGAAAATAGAGTAGCTAAATACGGCGACACTGCCCACAACACCAGCCATACCGCTACTTGCCATACCAAAATAAAACGCACCGCCAGAGACAGCACCTGCCAAACCCGCGCATGCTGGTCGGCCGCAAAATTTTGGCCAACAAACACCGGCAAGGTAGAAGTTAATGCCAAAATAGCCACAATCGCAAACGGCTCAATACGCGAACCCACCCCAAAGGCTGCCACTGCTTGCTCTCCCATTGGGGCAATCATCACCAATAAAAAACCACTCGCCACAGGCACCATGACATTCGTGATCATCGCAGGAATGCCTAAGGTTAATAATCTTTTCCAGATTTTAAACAGCGCTTTTAATGTTAATTGCCCCCAATGCAATAAATCAATTTTAGCCAGTGAATACACCATCACTAATACAACAATCAACCAACATAAAGAGCTGGCTAAAGCAGCACCCGCAACTCCCATGGCAGGAATGGGGCCCAAACCAAAAATTAAAATAGGGTCTAAAATAGCGTTTAATACGGCAGACCCCAGCATCATTAAACTGGGCAACTTGGTATTGCCAACAGCGCGCATACTGCTGTTGATAACAATCATCAACATCATCACCACGGCTCCCGGCCACCAAAACTGCATGTACTGCCAAATGAGCGGCAGTAAATCTTGCTGCGCCCCCAATAGCAAAAATAACTCATCATTAAACCACCAGCCTAATAACACCATGACAACCGCAATAACCAAGGTGAATAACAAGGCAGCAACCACATAATGTTGAGCAAGTTTATGATCTTCTGCACCGGTAGCACGGGCAATTAAAGCCGACGAAGCAATACCTAGCCCAATCGCTAGATTCATCGCAATCATGGCGATTGGCATGGTAAAACTGACTGCGGCTAAACTCTGAGTCCCCAATAGCGATATAAAAAAAGTATCGACTAAGTTAAAAAAGAAAACAGCAACAATACCAATCACCATCGGGATCGTTAACTTATAAAGCACCTGCCCCACAGGGCCCGACACAATTTCTTTTCTCACAGGTTCACCACTGGTTATTTTTTAACAGGGGCTCATGGTAACAGAATGAAAAGCTTGGCAATGAAAATAGAAGCGTTTGAATTCATTGTTCCAATTTTGTGCTAAACAACAACTAAACATCTGACACCAATCCCTGGTTTAACAGCCAGATCAATCCACTCTGATCAATCGAATCAAATTGCTTATTACAGATCGTTAAACGGTGTAAAAGATTTAGCCAGCGCTTTTACAAAGTCGCAAAAATACTCTAAATTAACAGCGTATTTAATCCGCCCATCTCATCGATTATTAAAACAATTTTATTTAGCAATACGGTAGCGAATAACATGAAAAAGCAATTACGAGTGTCTAGCATTTTGCCAACGACGTTTTTATCCACAGGTTTATTAAGCAGCCTACTGCTTTTACCCAGTATTTCTTCAGCAAATGAACAAGAGCAAGCTGCCCAAGAAGCCTCACCATGGGCAGGTAGTGCTGAACTGGGCTTTATCCAAACATCGGGTAACAGTGATACTCAGAGCTTTAACGGTAAGTTCAACCTGGTTCACGAATTAGAACCAAACACGACTTCTTTAAAACTAGAAGCGCTAACCAGTGAAGAAGATGGCACCTCATCAAAAGAAAAGTATCTTGCAGAATTAAAATACGATTATGCAGTATCAGATCGCAGCTATGTTGCCTCTTTCTTAGGCTATGAAGACGACCGCTTTAACGGTTACGAATACCAAAGCACAATAGCCGTTGGTTATGGTTACAAAGCATGGAATGATAAAGAAAAAGGTAAATTAGAGTTAGAAGTTGGCCCAGGTTTCCGCCGCAATGTACTGGAGCAACGCAATGAAGATAACGAAAAAATTGAAGAAGAAGCAGTGGGTCGTGCCAGCTTAAACCTGTTGGTCAATATTGGTGAAGGCGCAAAATTCACCGAGGTTTTATCGGTTGAAGGTGGTGACTCTAAAATCGTATATAAGTCAGACATGGGTATTCAAAGCACCTTAGTAGGCGCATTAGCGATGAAGATTAATTACCAAGTTAAACACACTACCGATGTTCCAGAAGGTAAAAAGAACACGGATTCTTTAGTCGGTGTGACCCTTGTGTACAGTTTTTAAAATAGATAAGCATGCCTGATTCGTTTATTGATCATGACTTTACGCAGCCCACCGAGCTGCGTGATTTCGTTGAATGGCACCAAGGCATCAAGCATTATGGTTTTTGGGCAATCGAAGTCACCGACCCGCTTTGCTTAAAAACCATTGGTCTGTGTCAGCAACATCTTGCCGATCGACTGCACCCTCATTATTTGCGCCAACCCCACATCACCCTCAGCGCGTCTGGTTTAATCGATGAACAACACTTTAGCCAGGATTGTTTGCAACAACAAATTCATGCGTTAAAAACCCATAAGATCAAACCGTTTTCTTTGTATTTAACCGAAGCACATAGTTTTTCCAGTGCCCCGTATTTAGCCATTAAAGACCCCTCAGCATCGTTACAATCCATTCGAAAGTGTTTGCACGGTATCTGTGCTGGTGAAGAAGGCAGCGAATATGTTCCTCATGTTACCTTGGGGTTTTATAAACACGCTTACCCAACCCCCAAGATTTGCACTCAGTTGTCGACAGCTTCAACACTGCATTGCAAAGAAAAACAATTTAAGGTCAACGAAATTATCTTTGCTCGTTATAATACCCGTGAGATTCAGGGCCGCTACCAAGTGCTGCATCGTATCCCGCTGGTCTAACACTGTGTTTTAATTGCTCTGCACTAAACCCATATTAACAGCGACACTTTAAGCGACCACTTAGCGAGCTGCAAAATCATGGCATTACTTGGTTTATTTCTATCCGCATTAATTGCCGCTACGCTTTTGCCTATGGGCTCCGAAGTCATTCTGGTTGCCTTGTTAGAGCAAGGTCATGTTGCTTGGCTTTTATGGTTAATCGCTACAAGCGGTAACACCCTAGGTAGCATAATTAACTATGCCTTAGGCTATTGGGCACACGGTTACGTTGAGCAAAAATATCAGCATTCACGGTCGTGGCAGCAAGGGTTGCGTCTGTATAACCGCTACGGTTTTTGGTCATTATTATTCGCTTGGTTGCCTATTATTGGCGATCCATTGACCCTAATTGCAGGTTTGGCACGTACTAACATTAAGCTATTTATTTTATTGGTCGCCATTGGCAAGGGAACACGCTATGCCGTGCTGATTATGTTAGCTCAAATGGCATTCAATTCGTGATGATGAGTATTATGAAAAACGATGAAGATTTCTTTCTGCAGCAAATGCAGGGAGTACAAAAACTAAAGCAGGTAAAAAAAGTCGATCTCAGCCAGCCACACCAAACAACCGAGGTGCACAAGCTGAGGCAGCAGGCGGCAACGCAAGAACAAATAAGCACCGACCCAAACCACCTGCAACATTATGAAGTGCAGCGCGTTCAGCCTCACGACGTATTAGGTTTTAAATGCCACGGTATTCAAGACGGCGTCTATCGCAAGCTGCGTCAAGGCAAGTATCAAATCGATGCACGCTTAGATTTGCACAAAATGACGATAGAAACGGCGCGTGACAAAGTATTCACTTTTATAAACGATTGTATGAAGTACGATCTACGTACCGTGTTAATCATGCCGGGCAAGGGTGACCGAAATAAAGAAGATCCTGCATTACTGAAAAGCTATTTGATTCATTGGTTGCCGCAAATCAACGAAGTAATGGCCTACCATACCGCTCAACCTAAAGATGGCGGTGCGGGTGCTTTTTATGTGTTGTTAAAAAAGAGTGAACGTAAAAAAGAACAAGCACGCGAAAAGTTTTTTAAAGGGCGCGTTTAGGTCAGCCAATAAACCAAACAATTATCCAAAGTCGGTTTAAAAAGCACAGTGATTGTCATTAATCACTGTGCTTTTTTGTAATAACCCACAATTACCGCAGACCGGCAATGGCAGATTAACGCAAAAACAACTTATAAGCTGGGTTATCAGATTCATTCCAATAGTTGTAACCCAATTCGGTTAAATAACCTTCTAACTCTTTATGCTGGCGATTATCTTTTGGTACCTGCAAGCCCACCAAAACACGGCCATAGGCAGCACCGTGATTGCGGTAGTGAAAAAGTGAAATATTGAACTTTTTACCTAAGGTTTTAAGAAACTGCAGTAATGCACCAGGGCGTTCTGGAAATTCAAAACGATACACCAATTCATCGCTTACCGAATCCGGTGCATGGCCACCTACCATATGACGAATATGGTATTTAGATACTTCATCTTCGGTCAAATCCACAGCGGGATAATCTTTTGCTTTTAATTCTGCCAACAAGTGCTGACGTGCGTCTTTTTCAGCACCAACTTTAACACCTACGTATATTTGCGCAGATTTATCATCGCGATAACGGTAATTAAATTCAGTGATTGGGCGCTTGCCTAGTAAGCTACAAAATTGCTGAAAGCTACCAGCACGCTCTGGAATAGTAACGGCTAAAATCGCTTCGCGGCCTTCACCTATTTCGGCAACTTCGGCGATATAACGCAAACGATCAAAGTTCATGTTGGCACCGCTTAAAATAGACACCAAATTAGCGCCTTCAATGCCCTCGCGTTCGACGTACTTTTTCATTCCGGCAACGCTAAGCGCCCCAGCAGGTTCACACACGGCTCGCGTATCATCAAACACATCTTTTACTGCAGCGCACAACTCATCTGGAGTACAGGTAATAACTTCGTCTACATAATGGCGCGCTAAGTCCCACGTATTTTTACCTACCTGTGCCACGGCTACACCATCGGCAAAGATGCCTACAAAAGGTAAGGTAACACGACGCCCTGCCGCCAAGGCAGCGTGTAAACTGGCAGATTCGGTAGATTCAACACCAATAACTTTAATATCGGGGCGTAAATATTTTACATACGCCGAAATACCCGCGATTATGCCGCCGCCACCTACCGGTACAAATATCGCATCGATAGGGTCGCTGAGCTGACGAAGAATCTCCATCCCAATAGTACCTTGCCCAGCAATCACATCTGGGTCGTCGTAAGGATGAATATAGGTAAGGCCTTTTTCTTCCACCAGCTTTTGTGAGTAGGTAAACGCTTCATCAAAGGTATCACCGTGCAATACCACTTTTGCACCACGGGCTTTACACGATTTCACTTTAATTTCAGGGGTGGTGCGTGGCATCACAATGGTGGCTTTAATACCCAGTTCGGTCGCAGCTAGTGCCAAGCCTTGAGCATGATTACCAGCAGATGCAGCAACAACGCCTGCGGCTTTCTCTTCATCACTCAACTGCACCACTTTATTGTAAGCGCCTCTAATTTTAAAAGAGTACACTGGCTGTTTATCTTCACGCTTTACCCACACTTTATTACCCAAACGCTCCGACAAGAATGGGGCAACATGAAGGGGAGACTCAATCGCAACATCGTACACATTAGACGTTAAAATTTTCTTAATGGTTTGCTCTAACAGCTTAGGGCTAGGAGTAGCTGATTTGGGAGACGTCATAATCGATACTTTTTTAGTGTATGAAAACAAGCATTGTAGCGAATAAGGATTTATAATGCTTGTACGAGTGACTGAATTTTACCTTAAACGAATCCATTAGAGCCAAGCTATGTCTTCATCTGTCCACCCTTTATCATCCGACCATTTAAAAGCAGCCGTTGGCAAGGCCGCAGCGGAGTATATTAAGCCTCACCTTGAATACAGTTCGATTATCGGTGTTGGCACAGGGTCTACAGCAAATTGTTTTATCGATGCCTTGGCAGAATTTAAGCACCTATTTGATGGGGCGGTAGCCAGTTCAGAAGCCACCGCTTTGCGTTTAAAAGAGCGCGGTATTCCGGTTTACGACTTAAACAGCGTGTTTGAATTAGAATTTTATGTAGACGGTGCCGACGAAATCAACCAACAGCTCGAAATGATCAAAGGCGGCGGTGGCGCCCTCACCCGCGAGAAAATCGTTGCCGCTGTTGCCAAAGAGTTTGTGTGCGTCGCCGACGAAAGCAAATTGGTCGATGTGTTGGGCGCTTATCCGCTTCCGGTTGAAGTCATCCCGATGGCTCGCAGCCATGTCGCCAGAGAAATGGTTAAGCTTGGAGGCGACCCTGTTTTACGTGATGGCGTGACCACCGATAACGGCAATATCATTTTAGATTTACATCACTTTCATATGGTGGCAGGTTCAAAGCTTGCACCGACAAACCTAGAAAACGCAATCAATCAAGTCACCGGCGTAGTCACGAACGGTCTGTTTGCGAGCCGCCCTGCCGACACCTTACTTCTTGCGACCCAAGATGGGGTTAAAACGATTAAGGCGCGCTAAAAGAACAAGGTCAACTCATTGATGCCGTGTTATAAACATTGATGCGAAATCAAAAAGGGAGAAAAAATGCGTTCTTGGTTAAAGGCATTGCTTATCAGTGCTGTCATATTAGCGTCCTGCATTTTTTTTCTGCCCTCCTTAGCCAAGCAAGGCATTAACTCAGTTGCACCTTGGCTAATGACCCAAGCTAACTTACAGCAAACTAAGTTTTACATAAGTACTTTTAATTGGCGCAAGCTTTCGATTGAACATATCCAGTTTCAACTGCAAGCAGATGATTCGGCCCACCCCTCAGAACACGCTACTTCTGTTAAAGTACAACATCTTGATATCCATTTTTCTGTATGGGATTTACTGGCCGGTCAGGTAGCGCAAATAGAAATTGACCAAGTACAGCTTGAGCTCCCTAAAACTAACAATAATCCATCTAAAAGCGTTCACTCACAAAATCAGAAAACTCAACCCATCGCCCTTGTTGATGAGCCACAAGACAGCTCTTTAACCTTAGCCCGTTTAGATCAGCTCTTTCAGCAACTGCCGCTGCAACACTTTATTATTCGCGAGCTAGTGATTGCTCACCCACAGTTCAAAGTGTCGTCGCACCTTGATTTAAACCAAGAACAGTTCACCCTTAGTAGCTACATAACAAGCTCGCTTTTGTCTGCACAACTAAGTCACCAGCTCAGTCTTAACAAAGAAGGGGAACTCAGCAGTGCGGTTTGGCCATCATCAAAAGCGGCCAAGACTGGCAATCAGACCTCAATGCCTGCACCGATTTTTAACCTACAAGGACAATGGACAACTAAAACCGACGACACCTTTAGCCTGAGTTTGCAACAAAGCGCCGATATTCAATCCTGGTTGAAGCTACTGAATCACTCAGACCAGCAGCAGGTATTAACAGCCAATTCAGCCATTCAGGCGTGGAATTTAGAGCTCACCCTGCCTAAATTAATTGTTGATTCCGCTGCTTTACTCAGCCAAATTAATGCACACGGTATGATGCAAATTCAGATATCCGATTTTAATATTTTCGACCCTGCAACCGACACGGCCACCCTCGAAAACGCCAACTTAGCGTTTAACGTGCTTACTAATATCGACCAACAGCGCGCCCAGCAATGGTTATTAAGTCTCAACACATTGGATCTATCAGGGGAAGTTAATGCACTTGCCCCCATCGACTTTAATGTACAGCAAACACTGACAGAGCCGCTGATCATGAGTTGCTCGGTTGATGTCGCGAATCTATCGACACAAGGATTTGACGCCTGCACTTGGCAAGGCACGTTACACCAATTGGTTCGTGCAGAAGACATTGAACACACATCAAAGCTATCGCTTGATGGCACCTATCAACAAAGCAACAGCCAACAAAGCAGCAGCCACCAAGCATCGATCAATAGCCGCCAAATACTGACCTTAAACACACAACAACATAACCCACTGTGGCCCAAAGCCAATAACCAAACTCAGGGCGAAATCATCGTGCACGCACAGCATGTGGATAACCGCTGGCATTGGCAATTAAACCTGCCTTTTGGTTTACAAAATATCAGCGAGTATCTCGATTCACTGATGATAGCAGACAAAAATGCGCAATTATCCGCCGTGCATTGGCAATTACTTCCCGATTGGCAGCTATCGGGCATCAACGATGAAATTACCAACAGCAAACCTCTAACCTTGCAGATTGATCAAGCCCATCTTGCCATTCAAAATAAATCCAGCCAGATCAGCCATATTGCCATTGAAAGCGCGCAAGCAAATTGCAATTTAGACTGGTTAAAACTGCAATATTCTCCTCAATTGCGCAGCCAACAAGCGTTATCGCAGTTACCATTAGAATGTAACTGGCAACTAAAAAATCAACAAGGTAACTGGCAGCAATGGCCAATCCCAGCCATTGCGCTTAACGGCAATATGACGCTCAGTTCACTAGACCTAAATAATGCAAGCCTCAGCGCGCGTGCTCAACTAACAGGACTGGCCAATAATTTAGACTTAACCTTATTAGCGCAACACGATTTTAATCATCAAGATCAACAGCCACCCCAGCAACAAGGCAGTGCGCAACTGTATTTAAATAACTTAAAATTGGACTGGCAAGCACTGGGCTTAGCCGAAATGGAAGCACTCACCGAAACTCGGCTATTAACCGGTTCACTGTCGGCTCAAGGCTGGTTTAAATGGCAACAATACCAGACAGATATTTTTGACGATAACAGCCTAGCTTGGCGCTGGCAGCCAGACATCATGCTCAGAGTTGATGATTTTGCTGGCATCTACCAAGAAATCACCACTTGGGAAGACATTGATATTCAGCTAGCTCTAAGACGTCCGTTTTATGAAGCGTTTCGCATCGATAGCCAGCTATCGGCGTTGAGTATTCACCCGGGTATTGAGATCAACAACTTATTGGCGCGCAGCACAACAACCATAAGCAACGACTTGTCTTACGCTATAGTGGTCGTCGAAGAAGTTCATACCGATGTGCTCGGAGGGAGAATCAATGTACCCTTAATTCGCTTTGATACCCGCCAAGATACCAATGCCTTTGGCATCGAAGTAGAAGGCATTGATGTCGCCCAACTGGCAGCCTTAGAAGCAGGTGCAGGTGTGAACGCCAGCGGCCAGTTAGATGGTGTGCTGCCAATAATCTTATCGCCAGCAGGGCCCCAAGTGCCGGTAGGCAGTCTTTACGCCCGAGCACCCGGCGGAGTTGTACAATATCGTGGTCAAACCGCCGATAGTTTAAAAAGCAGTGACCCAAGTGTGAACCTTGCCATGCAAGTTTTAGATGATTTCCGTTACGATACTCTGCAAACTGATGTAACGTATCAACCTACAGGTGAATTAAACTTAGGGCTGAAATTTCAAGGATACAACCCAACGTTTTTTGATGGCCAAGCCACGCACTTCAACCTGAACCTAGAATACAACTTACTCGATTTACTGGCGAGTTTGCGGATCAGTAACGACATTGTGCACAACCTTGAAAAGAAGTATCAATAACGCCAACGTTATAAAGCAACATAGGATAAATGATGAAAATACGTTTTTTAATACCTTTGATATTACTCATCAGCGGCTGCACAGTTAAGGTTGCAGCCCCCGATAAACCCATTACGATTAACCTAAACGTTAAAATTGAACACGAAGTACGTGTTAAAGTTGAACAAGAACTCGAAGACCTGTTCAGCGAAGACAGTAACTTATTCTAATAACAATAAAGGATGCCAACATGACACTGAAATCCATTTTACTCGCCACTGCACTATTAATTGCAAGCCCGTTTTCCCTAGCCCTCACCCTAGACGAAGCGCGTAACCAAGGCTTGCTAGGTGAAAACGCTAGAGGCTATGTTGAACTTACCCCACGTGGTAAAGAAGAGGCGAAAGCTCTGATGGCAGAAATTAACAGTCAGCGCAAAGCCAAGTACATTGAAATTGCAGCTAAGCAAAAGACCGATTTAGCCGCGATTGAAAAAATTGCCGGTGAAAAAATCATAGAAAAGTTAGACTCAGGTAAATTCTACCAAGACACTAATGGAAAGTGGCACAAAAAATAGGGGAAGATTATGGACATTTCAACCATTGTAATTCTGGTCGTAATTGCGGCTTTAATTATTTACATCATTAGCATTTATAACACGCTTGTTACACTTAAAAACCGTTATGAAAATGGTTTTTCACAAATAGAAGTGCAACTAAAGCGCCGCTACGATCTGATTCCTAATCTAGTGGAAACAGCGAAAGCGTATTTAAAGCACGAAGCCGACACATTAACCGCCGTCGTAGAAGCGCGCAACGAAGCCATGGCAGGTTTAAAAGCCGTGGCAAGTAACCCTTCTAGTGCAGCAGCAATGAGTAAATTAGCTGGCGCAGAAGGTGCTTTAGCCGGTGCAATGAGTCGTTTTAATGTCACGGTAGAAGCCTATCCAGAGCTTAAAGCGAATACCAACATGATGCAGTTGACCGAAGAACTGACCAGCACTGAAAACAAAGTGGCTTTTGCTCGCCAAGCATTTAACGACGCAGTCACCGCTTACAATATTTATCGCCAGTCGTTCCCGCCCGTGTTTTTTGCTAGCAAGTTTGGCCATCCAACCGATGCCACCTTACTCGAATTTGAAGACAGCGTGCAAATTCAAACGGCACCCACGGTTAGCTTTTAAACCATGGATTTTTTTGGCCATCAGGATCAAGCCCGAAAGCGCACAAAGCAACTTGTGCTGCTGTTTGGGCTGGCGTTATTAACTCTCATTTTTTTAACCAACCTCATGGTCGCTGCGTTTTTGTGGGGCAACCCAGACGTTTTCCCCAGTGCCGCTCACAACATTCGCAATCCTTCTTTACTGGATATTTTTCATTACATGTCTTGGCAGGCGTGGGGGATTATTTCGGCCGTTGTCTGCAGTTTTGTCGGCTTAGCCTACTTGTATAAATCAATCAAACTCAGTGGGGGTGGCGCATCAATCGCACTATCTTTAGGTGGCCGTTTACTGCACCCCGACACAGAAGACTTTTACGAACGTCGTTTATTAAATATTGTTGAAGAAATGGCTATTGCCTCGGGCATGCCAGTGCCACAAGTCTATTTAATGGACGAAGAAATTGGCATTAATGCTTTTGCTGCGGGCTTTCAACCATCCGACGCCGTGATTGGTGTAACAAAAGGCTGCCTAACCAAGTTATCGCGGTTGCAGCTGCAAGGGGTTATTGGCCACGAGTTTAGCCACATTCTTAACGGCGATATGCGCATGAACATGCGTTTAATTGCTATTTTATTTGGTATTTTATGCATTGGTTTGTTGGGCCGATTTATTTTGCAAGCCGGGGCGCGTCATAGCGTTTATAGTCGTGGTCGATCTCAAGGTTCTATTTTTACCTCATCTTCGTCTAGCAAAAAGGAAGGCGGTGTCCCGCTATTTTTAATCGGTTTAGGCTTTATGATACTCGGCTATAGCGGTGTCTTTTTTGGCAAGTTGATTCAATCGGCAGTTAGCCGCCAGCGGGAATATCTAGCCGACGCCAGTGCCGTACAATTTACTCGCAACCCAGAAGCCATCGCGCAAGCGTTAAAAGTAATAGGCTATGGTGGTGTCGGCTCAGCCATTGGCCATAGTCGTCGCGAAGAATTTAGCCATGCTTTTTTTAGTAACGCGATCAGCTCTCATTTTAGTTTAAGTGCGGGTTTTTTATCGACCCACCCCAAACTTGAACAGCGCATAAAGCGCATTGATCAGCGCTGGAATGGAGACTGGATTCAACCACAAACACTCAAGCAAGCCTACGAAGAATCTCCAGAGCTAGTAAAGAAAAATAAAATCAGACCAGAAGAATTACTGACAGGTGTGGCAGCGGCAATGACCGCGGCGATTGATTTTCATCCTAAAACGAGCACAACAGAAACCAACACCCCAGTTTTGGATCAAACCGCCTTAGATCAAGCCGCTCATGATCCGTTTACTGCTCGAGCACTGTGTTACAGCCTCATTTTGGCACCCGATACGTCCTTAGTCCACGAACAGCAATTAGACCTGATTAACCAGTTGTGCGGTGCAGAAATCTTACAACAGACACAGCGCTTATCTGCGCAGGTAGCAACACTGCCAGATGATCAGCGTTTGGCATTGGTTGAAAAATCAGTGCCCGCACTTAAATTACTCACCCCAGAAAAATACACCGAGTTCAAACAGCTACTCATTAAATTAGTACAAGCCGATGGCAAAATCGATTTGTTTGAATGGTGCTTGTACCGCATGCTACTGCAATATTTAAACCCCACATTTGGCAAGGCTAAGGCCATCAAAGCTAAGCACGGCAACCCCAATAAAATACAACCGCAAATAGAAACCGTTTTATCGTTCGTCGCTAATCATGGCAACAATTCTCTTGAAGGCGCCAGTGAAAGCTTTAATGTCGCGACCCAAGCAGCGGGCTTTGAAGGACTGTCTTTGCAACCGAGAACTGAATCATTTAAACAATTTAATATTGCTTTAGGCGTAGTTACAGAAGCATACCCACACGTAAAAGGTCGTGTTATGAAAGCTTTAGCAGCCTGCGTGATGGTAGATGGCGTAGAAGCGGCCGAGAAAAATCTCGTGCAAACCATTGCTGCTATCTTGGAATGCCCAACACCCGATCTTTTTGCCTAGCCTTTTAATTGCCAGCCCTGATAGAATGCAGGCAACTTAATACTTCCCTTTTAATCAACCGGATCATAACGGATTAATTTTATGAAACAGTACCTTACCTTCGGCTTTCTGCTTGCAGGCTTCGCTAACATCTTAGGTGTTTTAGGCTTTTCTTTAGGTTTTCAAAACGAATTATTAAACAGCTATTACCCAGCCGTATTCAGCAACTTTGGTTTAGGCATGATCATTGTCTGGGGTATGGCTTATATTGCGGTATCGACCGAACACCCGCGCGCGTCTCGCTTAATCTTTGTATTCTTCCTTGAAAAAATGGTCTACGTTGGCACCGCAGTCTATTTTTGGTTTGTAATGAAACCAGATTTCATGATGATGTGGGAAGAGTCTGTTTTAACGACCTTGTTCTTTATTATTTACGGCATTAACGACTTAGTATTTGGCTTAATGTTTTTCTACGCCTGGTTACAATACAGAAAATAAGTCTGTGAACTTTTAATAAACAGACAAAAAAATACCCGCATGGTGAAAACCTTGCGGGTATTTTTTTATTTTCATGAAACGTGTCTTAGCTCTGCGCGCGATACCAAAGTGAAGCAAGGTACTCCATTTGAACATTAGCTCGCCGCCAAGCAATTTGGTTTTTCACGCCATACAAGGTGATTATAGTTTCTTCAAGAGCCAAAAGTTTGTCTTCACTAGCGCTGGATTTTTCTTTTATTCCTTGCCACAAGCCGGCCAAATCCCACAATGGATGTGCTAAACCAGCATACTCCCAATCAAGCAATTGCAACCCTGTATCTGTGTATAACCAATTAGCTAAAACAGCATCCATATGACAAATACAAAACTCACCTGCTGGCGGTTCGCGCATAGCGACCTGCATTAATGGCTTCATTTTTAACATGTCGTCTTGAGGATTATTAGCGGCCAATATTTGCCAATAGGATTCAGCGATATCGCTAATATTTATTTTAGGTAATTCAATATTTATTGGTTGCTGATGAAGGTTTTTGAGCTGTTCAACCATGTAAGACAACACGCTAACGGGCAAGTCTGCTGCATCGGAAATCGATTCACTGAGTACTTCACCTGCAATATAATCTCTAATTAAATAGCTGTGATCATCGCTAATATAGCGTATTGGGCTAGTAATATTGGCTTTCGCCATTAGCTGATGAATTGCCAGTTCACGCTCACGATCGATCCCCAGGGCAAGAGTATTGGCGGCATTAACACGCAGAATATAATCACCACTGTCTAACGTTAAATGATAACTAATATTGGTTAAGCCACCATTTAATAGAGCAACCTGTGAAGTTTCTATTGGCTTTTGGGATATTCCCCATAAAGGCCAATCCTCTAAAATTTCTGCCAGATTGCTCATGCGTTAATCGCTACTTCCTAAAATTAATCATCGTTTCACAAAATTTATCAGCTTGCTAAGCTGAAGCTTATTGTTGTTGCTATTATTGTTGTTGCTGATGTTGATACTCTTTTTTCCACATAAACCAACCAATCACAATCATCACAATATAAACAACCATTTGCAGCGCGACTAAATACAGTTCGCGATCTATAAATAAATAAATAGCAACAGTATCTATAACTAGCCAGTAAAGCCAATTTTCTAATATTTTTTGTGCAACCATATAAGTTGTCACCACGGCACCCCAGGTGGTGAATGAATCCAAATAAGGTAAGGCAGCATCAGTGTTTTGCTCTAAACCATAACCGCTTAATAAACTGAGTAAAATCACCCCGCTAATCACCAGAATATGGCGTTGATAAGACCAGCGCTGAATGGGTTTGTGATTATCATGTCCCATAGGGTCGCCGTTTGAACTGGCAAGGGCGTTAGTTTTCCACACCCACCAGCCATAAACCGCCATTAATAGATAATACACGTTCAGCGCAGACTCCATTAGCAGGTTTACATCCCAAAATAACCAACTAAAAATAGCCGTACTACCAAAAGCCGCATACCAGCCAAGAATATTTTGGCGCATTATCAAGACGAGATAAGCAAAGCCAAGAATAACACCCACCAGCTCCCACAGACTCATTGCTTGAAAAGCTGAAATCACGCCTTGATAAAATGCATCCATAAATTAATCGCCGTGGGGGTTAAGTGCAGGGTCTAAATTTTTACCGATGAACTTACACACAAAAATGGCTTTGCCAAATTGCTCATAAGAGCGGCGCATTTCATCTTTAAGCGTATCCATAACCAAATCGTAATCACCAAAAATTTGTGTGCTCATGGTATTGCCCACCACACTCAAACCCTTGGTTGCTTGCAAGCGTTCAATAAAACTTTTAATTGCCGGAATGTAATCTTCGGTTAGCGGATACTTGCTGATTTCTACTGATAGTTCCATATTTATCACCTTGATATTTTTTTACCGTATAAGACGGTTGCACCTTTTCAGCAACCGTCATCATTTTTAAGGATTAAAAACTATAACGCCCTTCTATACCCACTAAGCGAGGCTCGCCTAGCTGCTCTTGTTTTTCGTCTGCGTATTCTAGGCGTGGGTCTATTCCAAAATAGAACCCCTTAACCGTATAATCTCGATTTGTTAAATTACGACCATAAATAGAAAGACTATAGTTAGCTCGAGTGTAAGCTAAACGAGCATGAAGCAATGCATAAGCTGCAGATTGCTCATCGTGACTATCAGAATAATAAAACTTATCTTTCGCTTCTGCTTCTAATTGAACACTCAGTTCCGGAGTTAATGAATAACTCACAGCAGACGCTAAAGAATACTCAGGGGCGTGGGCTTGGTCACGGCCGTTTTTGTTAAAAACACCGTCATCATTCTCATAGGTATAATCTACAAACTCTGTGACTAGATAACCGGCGCTTAACGCCCAATTTAATTTACGATTAATATCCCAGTCAGCTTCAATTTCTAAGCCGTAGTTTTTACCTTCAGCCGCATTAGCTAAATAATCTTGAAATCTGGGTGTACCATTTTCTAAATAGCTATAAGAACTTTTAACTTGCTGATTTTTACGTTGAATATAAAAAGCAGACAGTCGTGTTGTGAGATGGTCATTTAATAAAGAAGACTTTAACCCTAACTCTAACGTGTTATTAAATTCAGTATCGTATTCTCTTTTATCTTGAGAAATGTCGGGGTTGGTATTAATACCACCTGCTTTATAACCTCGAGCCAACGACACATAAGCAAGATGATTAATATCAAACATCGATTCTAAAGTTACTTTACCACCAAGTAGTGTCTCATCAGTTTCGCCGCTTACTTGATTGTTATCATCATAATCACTTACCCAGTTTTCAATACGTAAACCGGTAATTAAACGGAGTGACGGCGATAAATCGCTATTAATTTCACCGTAAGCCGCGCTTGAATGTGTTTTTAAAGTGCTTTCAAATCTTTGCGTTATGAATTCATAATTGCGCTTTAAATCTTCATCACGCTGCATAAAATAGAGGCCAACTACCCAGTCACTACTGCCAGAAAATATGCGCCCCTGGCTGCCCGATAATAATCTTATATCAGCAGATGCTCTTTCATTATCTCTAAAGTATTGATCATAAGCCTTATATTCCCAGACAGGTGCAATTCCAGGATAACTCCAGTCATCGTCATAACTGTATTCTGACTGTGTCCAGCTACCTGTAAGCTGAGTTTCTAACTGAATAGCGTTTGACAGTTTTGAGTTAAGCGATAACGAAAAGGCATCGGTATCTTGAGCGTCAGTGCCAGGCTCATCAGTATAGGTTTTTCGATTTTTTTCTAAACTAAAAGCATCGTAGCCATTATCAATATCGGCGTAAACATAAGTTAAATTAAGATCGGTATGCTCAGACAACTGCGCTGATAATTTACCACGCACAACTACTTCATCAATGTTATTGGTATTATTTTTATCGAGGTATTCATTTTCCATATAGCCATCAGTTTTAAAACTATTAACTGCTATACGCCCCTGTACATTATCGATAATAGAACCAGATATAGCGGCGCTTTGACTATGGGTATTATAGTTTGCTAGCTTACCTGATACGTAGCCTTCTGTTTCTTTAGTGGCATCATTACTTTTAATATTAATCAATCCGGCAAGTGCATTCGCACCAAAGCGTGTGCCTTGGGGGCCACGTAAAACTTCAACTTGCTGAACATCAAATAAAGTCGCCGCACCGCCTAAACCCGTCATGTCGATGCCATCTATAATCAAACCCACAGATGGGTTTACAGGGTCGATAAACTGGCTGCGCTCACCAATACCGCGTATCTGAAAAAAACGTGCTCTTGATGCACCGCTGGCAAAGTTAACGTTAGGAGCAAAGCTTAATACCTGCTCTAAATGTTCAGCGGAACGTAATGCGATATTGTCAGCACCAATAACGGTTACCGCTTCTGGTAGTTCTTGCACATCAGTTTCACGAAAGTCTGCGCTTACGGTAACCACGTCAAGATTGACTGTTTTGGATTGGGAATCTGTTGCCGTGTCTGCATTAGCTGCACTGGCTAGTATCGAAGAACTGATAGCAGTGGCTATCGATAAGGATAAAGAAAGTTTTTTCATGTCTAGGTCTACCTCAATAAAAAAAGAGAAGACCCGGTCGAGCGTAGCAAGCGTGAAATATCGGTGGATACAATTATCTTGTATCAACTGAAGTGCCCATTCCTACGCCGGTGTTAACCGGATCAGGTTCAAGGAGTTTGCAATGCATCTCAGGCTCTTTAAAAATCTGTGTTTAACAAAGACTTTTAATTCACCACCCCCTGGGTTCCAGCGCATGATAGTTCATTCGATACAAAATAAAAATAGCCAATGTAATTATTTAGTTATAACTTTTTTATTTGGCTTCTGCGGCGGCACGATCTGCTTTTGAAATATAAGCAGGTTTACTTTCTTTGGGTGCAAGTTTGGCGTTCGCCTTTTTCATTTTCTTTGTTAATATTTGCTTAATCTTCTTTTTACGGTTCATGACACGACTTCGCTATTTTGATTAGATAGAATCTCTATGAGCGCGATTGTAAAGGTCAGATAATTAAAGGCAAGAAATTGCGCTTTCAACCTTCTGTAAGTCAGGCTGATAACTGTAAAATTACAAATATTAAGGCACATTATGAAACGTATTAGCATATTAGGCAGTGGTTGGCTCGGATTCCCTTTAGCACTAGCATTTCATAAGCAGGGCTTTCAAGTTAAGGCTTCTTCACGCACAGATAAACGCCTATCCCCTGTAAAAAAAGCAGGTATTGAAACACATCTTTTAGATATCGAAGAGAGCCAAATTAGCACAGATTTTTTTCAGGCTGATATTCTGATCGTGAATATTACCTCAAAAAATGTGGAAGCTTTTCAGCGTTTAATTGCAGTGATTGAACAATCGACAATACAACACGTTGTCTTTATCAGCTCAACATCCGTTTATGCTAATTCTAAAAACCTACACTCAGCGTCTGTTACCGAAGAAGATCATCAACAATTAATCAACTGCCCTTTATTAAAAATTGAGCGTTTATTTCAAGCAAGTTCTCAGTTTACAACAACGATTATTCGTTTCGCCGGTTTAATCGGTTACCAACGCCATCCTGGGCGCTTCTTTTTGGCCACCACAGAGCATGACGAAGTCTATTGTAAAACTATTAAAAACCCCGATGCTTGCGTTAATATGATTCATCGTGATGATTGCTTGGGGTTAATTGAAGCTGTCATTAAAAATAATGTTTGGGGTGAAGTTTTTAATGCTTGCGCCACATCACATCCAGCCCGTCGTGATTTTTACCAAGCCGCCATGAAGCACTTGGGTGATTTTGATCCGATCTTTTCTGGACAAACGGACTCGGTTGGCAAGGTTATTAGCAATGAGAAAATAAAAGAACAACTTAACTATTCTTTTATTTATGACGACTTATTAAATTTTAAATCAATGCCATTTAATTGATTTTTTAATTAATCTGGTCGTGTTGAGCGCGCTCATACATTGCAGCAATGGTTGGTATCTCGTCTTCTGCGCAGCCCTTGTCGCGCAGACGGCGAGAAACTGAGTCCATAATATAACTGACTGTTTCTGCTCCTGGGTGGCAAATAGCCGGAATAGATCCATATTCATCGGTTATCCACACCCAACCACCACCAAACTCTGTGACACACAATTCGCCCAACAAAAAACCTAAACCATCAAGTATTTCAGTTTCTGGATATTTTTGCGACTCTGTTGAATCTGTATTTTTCCATAAGTCGATGCAACGGCCAATGCCTGCATAAGTTTCTTCACAGCCATAATGATGCAAAATTTTACAGCCAACTTTTTTCCAGTGCTGTTTGTTATTTAGCATCCGCTCAGACAAAGGCTCAACCTTCATTAAACGGCTCCGCTGGTGTAATAAACTGCCGCGCCAACACCCACAACTAATAACGCAGTCACTACCATAACCTTGATTACAATCTTTTTGATAAACTCTTCGGCTTCATTACCTTTAATGCCTGATTGTTTTAATTCTGTCATAACAACACTCTTTGCTTGAACGATTAAACGGGTATTTCAATTCATACTACCTGTTTTGCTAGTTCCCTTCGAGAAGATAGATCAAGTATTGGCAGAGTTGTACCTGTTATGACTCGTTGCATTTCCCTACACTGTGCAAAATTATAAGAGTGTCTCACCATGTTTGTTAAAAATACCCTATCTATCTTGGGCATTGGTTTATTAGTTAGCTCAATTTCTGGCTGTCAGCTTCTGGATTACTTATATCAAGATTCGATGGATGCCGAAGTCGGCACCCTAACATTTACAGAACTAAAAGAACCGGTAGAGGTTCGCCGTGATGAGTTTGGTATCCCTGCAATTAAAGCTAACAGTACTGAAGACCTGACCTTTGCCACGGGTTATGTCATGGCCAGCGACCGTTTAGCACAAATGTATTCTATGTCTTTGTTGGCCCAAGGTCGCTTATCAGAAATGGTAGGGCCCGTTGCTTTAGATATGGATAAATACATGCGTACTCTGGGTATTAATCAAATTGTTGATCAAAAATATGCAGCCATTGATGACTCCGTTAAAGTGTTATTAGAAAGCTTTAGCCGCGGCGTCAATGCATACATAGAAACCCACCAAGGCAAGCTACCCTTCGATTTTGATCTTAACCAATATAAGCCTGAGCCCTGGAAACCTGAAAACTCGATTTATTTATTTTCAATTTTAAATTTAGGCGTTGCATTTAACTCACACGAAGAAGTTGCCTACCTTAATTTAGCCAAAGTCTTAGGCCATGAAAAAGCGGCTTGGCTAGTCCCTAGCTACCCAGATGAGCCACTGCCTTTTGACGAAGCAAAAAAGCTGGATGGGGTTGATTTAAATGCCGTGCAAAACGAACTGCTCTATGTCGCCAGTATTCAAAATAAAATCATGGACACAACTTCTGCGTTAGGTATTGCCGCTTCTAACAATTGGGGCATACACAAAAGCAAAACAAAGAATAATGCCAGCATCATTGCCAACGATACTCATCTATTGTTATCACAGCCTTCTGTTTGGATGATGATGAGTGTTGATGCACCTGGCTATCATGCGTCAGGCATTGGTTTAGCAGGGCTACCTTCTGTGGTGGCTGGATATAACGGCCATATCGCATGGGGCGAAACCATGGTTATGGCCGATGGCCAAGATATCTTTTTAGAACAATTAAAAGACATCGATGGCAAAAAACATTATTTGTTTAAAGGCGAGTGGCTGCCGACCGAAGAGCGTGTTGAAACTTTCAACATTCGTGGTGGCGATACCGATACAATTACCGTTCACAAAACCCATCATGGCCCTATTATTAACTCAGTGAGCACCAACGATCCTGCTCACACCATGATGATGATAAAAACAAAGCAAGAGTATGGCTTAGCATTAAGCTGGACTGCGACTCAGCCAGATAAAACCATTGCTGGTTTTTTAAATCTGGCACGCGCAACAACGATGGCAGAAGCAAAAGCGGCTGTCTCAGATGTTGGCTACATTCACCTCAACATGATTTATGGTGACAAAGATAATATCGCTTGGCAGGTAACCGGTAATTATCCACAGCGTAAAAAAGGCACTGGCTTCTTGCCCTCCCCTGGCTGGACGGGCGAATACGATTGGGATGGTTATGTAGGAGTAGAAAAATTCCCTTACGTAATTAACCCAGAGCAAGGTTTTATTGGCACAGGTAATGACCGCACGGTTGATACCTCTAAATATGATTTCACCCTCAGCAACTCATGGTATTTCCCTGAGCGTGGCGAGCGTATTAAACAACTACTGTCAGCAACCGACCAACATACAGCGCAAACCAGTATCGACATGCAGGCCGATCAGCATGATGTACTGGTAGTAAAAATTCAGCGTGTTTTTAAGCAATTAGAAAAACCCTTAGCGGCAGCTATTAACTCTCTTTCTAAAGACGAGCAAATAAAAGCCAATACAACATTAAAAACCTTATTGGAATTTAATGGCGATATGCTGGTAGATTCTCAACCGGGTGCAGTGATGGCGATGTTTGATCATCAACTAACCCGTGGTATTTTTTATGATGAATTAGCAGAAGAGGAAGAAACTGATAACTTACTATGGAAATCTTTTATTAATATGAATGGCCGCAGTTACTCTGCTTATCAGGATCATTTATTAGGCCGTGAAGACAGTCCATTTTGGGATGATGTGACCACAGAAGTAAAAGAAGATAAACCTTTTATCATTGCCAAGGCTCTGGCGAATACTCAAACATACGGCAAACAAATTCTTGGTGCAGACACCAGCAAGTGGCAGCTAGGCCAACTACAAAGTTACACTTGGGAAAGCGGTGGTACTCAGATGAAACCCTTCTTGCCCTTTTATGAACAGTGGGGTGTTTCTGCATTATCTGGCTATTTAGATCGTGGCCCTTACCCAGCAGGTGGCAGCCGTAATACCTTGAACGTTACCGGTTATGATGTGGGTAATGATTATGATGTGTGGAACGTACCAGCGATGCGCTTGGTAGTCGATTTTTCACTAGACGAGCCAATGTACTTAACCAACGCCGGTGGTCAGTCTGGTAATCCTGCTAGCCCTTATTATGACAAAGGCATTGAGACTTGGTTAAAAGCAGAAAACCGCATCATTCCGTTTAAGCGCGAGAATATTAAAAAGCACTTTTCTAAAGTGTTGATGTTAGAACCAAAGAAAATACTTTAAACACTCGTTTAAGATAGGCCGCTTATGCAGGGCATAAAAAACCCAGTTCAATTGCTTGAGCTGGGTTTTTTTGTATCTCTAATATCTAAGATCTTTAAGACCCAAATTAGATCGCAAAGCTGTGACGCAATACGATGGTCTGAACACGGTCAGGACCGGTAGAGATGATATCGATTGGCGCACCAATCGCTTTTTCAACAAAGCGAATGTAGGCTTTAGCATTCTCTGGCAGTTGATCCAAAGATTGAGCACCCACTGTACTTTCTGTCCAACCCGGTAAATCTTCATAAACCGGTGTAATCTTATCGAATTGATCCGCGCTAGCAGGAACACCCATCTTGTTACCGTCTGCATCTTGGTAGCCAGTACAAACGCGAACAGTCTCAAGACCGTCTAAAACGTCTAACTTGGTTAAGCAGATAGCGTTTACCGAGTTAACACGAATCGCGTGCTTAACAAGAGCCGCATCGAACCAACCACAACGGCGTGAACGGCCCGTGGTTGTGCCTTTTTCGTGACCGACTGTGGATAAGTGCTCACCCACTGCATCGAACAATTCTGTTGGGAAAGGGCCCGAACCGACACGCGTTGTATAAGCTTTAGTAATACCCATGATCTGATCAAGGTACAAAGGACCCACACCAGAACCACAAGCAACACCACCCGCGGTGGTGTTAGAAGAGGTTACAAACGGGTAAGTACCGTGGTCGATATCAAGCAAGGTGCCTTGAGCGCCTTCAAACATGATGTCGCCTCCGGCTTCACGAATGTTATGCACCAATTCAACCGCATCAACAACCACGTCTTTAATCTGGGCAGCCCAATCGATACACAATGCCAGAGTATCTTCGTAGCTGACCGCTTCAACGCCGTAATAGTTAACCAAAGAGAAGTTATGGAATTCCATAACGTCTTTTAATTTATCCGCGAATTCTGGTTGATACATATCACCAATACGCAAACCGCGACGAGCCACTTTATCTTCATACGCTGGGCCAATGCCACGGCCTGTGGTGCCGATTTTAGCGTTACCACGTTTAATTTCACGGGCTTGGTCTAAAGCTATGTGATAAGGCAAGATCAAAGGACAAGCATGAGAAATACGCAGACGTTCCATTACCGGTACGCCACGTTCTTCTAATGCACGCGCTTCTTTTAATAGCGCGTCAGGAGCAACAACAACACCGTTACCAATGATGCATTGAACTCCTTCACGCAAGATACCCGAAGGAATCAAGTGCAAAGCGGTCTTAACACCGTCGATGACTAATGTGTGTCCAGCATTGTGACCACCTTGGAAACGAACAACCGCGGTTGCTTTTTCCGTAAGTAGATCAACAATTTTACCTTTACCTTCGTCACCCCATTGGGTGCCTAATACTACGACGTTCTTGCCCATCGAATTACTTCACTGCGTTAAGATTAATTGGATTCGATCAATTGCCACTGATCGCTTTTAAATTCAATACGTGCATTGCTAGCAGGCATTTCACCGCTTAGCTGCACTTCAACTCGCTTACCGTTAGCACGTAGCTCGGCAATCAAGTCTAATAATTGTTGTTCTTGTGGCTGACCATAAGGCGCTGGCGCTTTCACAATATCAGCATGAGCCGTAGCAAAGCGACCTAATTGAGCCAGTACCTTTAAGTCTGCACTAAAACCTGTCGCCGGACGCGCACGTCCAAATACTGCACCGGTTTCGTTATAACGGCCACCTTGCGCAACGGCATCACCGTAACCGGGTACATATGCTGCAAACACCAAGCCTGTGTGGTAGTTGTAGCCACGCAAATCGGTAAAGTCAAAGTACATAGGCACCTGGTAGCGAGTAGCAATCGTTTGGCACACTTGTTTTAAGTGTTCAATGATAGCGCTGACTTCAGGGATCACTGTCGACAATTGCTGGTCTACTTGGTCCAGCACTTCAATACCGCCTTGTAAACGGACAAAGGCTTTAAAAGCATGGTTCAATTTGGCATCTAATAAATACTGTTCTGCCCAAGCATCTAAATCGGTTGCGCACTTTACTTTCAACAGCGCAAATAACTCTTCTTCAGCTTCACTGGACAGTTGAGCTTTTTCTGAAAAGGCTTTAAAAATACCGACATGGCCAAGATCAAGGTGTAAATTTTGCAATCCAGCTTGCTGTAATGCATTCAGCATTAGACTAATAATTTCAATATCTGCCGAGCTGCCTGCTTCGCCATATAGCTCAGCACCAATTTGGGTTGGCGTACGACCCGCAAGAATACTGGCGGCTTTGGCATGGAAAACAGTGCGGCAGTAGCACAAACGGCTAACGCCTTCTTGTGCCCAACTATGAGCATCGATGCGAGCCGTTTGTGGTGTGGTATCGGCGCTTAATCCCATTAAACGACCCGAAAGCTGATCGGTCACCTTGAACGTCTGCAAATCTAGGTCACGGGCGGTACCTGTTAACAGGGAATCAAGATACTCAAGCGCTGGCGGTATAACAAAGTCATAACCCCAACGGTCAAAATCGTCCAACAAATGACGGCGTAGTTGCTCTACACCACGTGCTTGTGGTGGCAACACTTCTTCAATGCCATCTGGTAATAACCAGCGATCGGCAGTGCTCATAGAATTATCCATTAGACAGCTAGACACAAAAAAACCGGATCAATGTCCGGTTTTTCTGATTGTATCAAAAGCAAACAACTTGTTGAAGTTATTTACCTTCTGCATCCTTCATATAGCGGAAGAAATCACTATCTGGTTTCAATAGTAATACATCTTGGCTTTGGAAGGTCTCTGTGTAGGCTTTTAGGCTACGGGTAAATGCGTAGAACTCGGCGTCTTTATTGTATGCCTTAGCATAAATATTAGCGGCAGTTGCATCCCCTTCACCTTTAATTTGTTCTGATTCACGATACGCATTAGCCAACGTCACTGTTTTATCGCGATCGGCTTCTGCACGAATACCTTCGGCTAACTCGTTACCTTGTGAACGAATTTCTTTTGCTTCACGATCTCGTTCAGCTCGCATACGACGGTAAACGTCGTTACTCAGCTCTTCTGGCAAGTCGATGGCTTTAATACGCACGTCTAAAATTTCAACACCAAAATTTTCTTGGGTTTCTTTATTTAGGTCAGCTGTTAGTTTGATCATAAGTTGGTCTCGTTCGCCCGATACCACTTCGTGTAAACTGCGCACACCAAACTCATTACGCATGCCCTTGTTGGCTAAGTCAGCCAAGCGGTTACTGGCCTCAAAACGGTCGCCGTTTGTTGCCTTGTAGTAACTCAATACGTTTTTAATACGCCATTTAACAAACGCATCAACGATTACGTACTTTTTACCTTCGGTCAAGAAACGCGATGGCTGAGCATCTAAGGTTAAAATACGTGCATCAAACTTTTTCACGTTTTGTAAAAATGGTGTTTTAAAGTGCAACCCTGGTGGAATGTCACTTTCAACAATCTGACCAAACTGCAAGGTCAATGCCGATTCAGTTTCTTTTACGATATACAAACTTTGGCTACCAATAATGATGGCCAAACCTAATACGATTAAAAGTCCTAAGCCCTTACCATTCATTAGCGAGTCTCCTTACGACGATCGTTTTGACGAGAGCGAATTTCATTCAATACCTGATCTGTGATTGCTGAAACATTCACATCGGTAGAACCCGTACTGGTAGTTTTTGGCATATTTTTCATGATCTGATCTAACGGCAGATACATCATATTATTACCACCTTCAACATCCACTAACACCTTACTACTATTGGCGTATACGTTACTGATGGCGTCGATATATAAACGCTCACGAGTAACTTCTGGTGCTTTTTTATATTCGGTATAAAGAGCCGAGAAACGATCTGCTTCACCCGTCGCTTTAGCAACAACCTGCTCACGATAAGCATTGGCTTCTTCTAACTGACGCTGAGCTTGACCACGTGCTTGTGGCACAATGCCGTTAGCATAGGATTCTGCTTCACTGATTAAGCGGTCTTTATCTTGACGAGCAGCCTGCACATCATCAAACGCTGCTTTAACCTGAGACGGTGGACGCACATCTTTTACGTTCACGTTGGTTAGCTGGATACCGGTTTGATAACGATCTAGGTAGCTTTGTAAGCGTAACTGAACCTCTACCGCCGTAGTTTCACGACCCGATGTTAACAACGGATCCATCGCTGTAGAACCTACCTCATGACGCAATGCACTTTGTGCTGCATGCTGTAAGGTTAAGCGTGGATTTTCGATGCGTAATGCAAACGATACCGGATCAACCACACGATATTGAACGTTTAATTCAATCTCAATGATGTTGTTATCTTCGGTGAGCATACGCTCTTCGATATTTTCGGTACGAACCGTGGTGGTTTCAATACGCGTTAACGTTTCTAATAACGGCCACTTAAATTGAAGGCCCGGGCCTTCAGTACGATCATATTTACCTAAGCGCTGAACCACACCGCGCTCTTTCTCATCCAGTGTATAAATGGAGTTGAAGCCTAAAAACAACAAACCAACAATAGCCAGCACACCAATGACACCACCGGCATTTTGACTGTTATTTTGACCACCGCCATTGCCGCTTGGCTTTCCACCAAACAAACCGTTCAGCTTAGCCATTAACTGCTTTAGCGCTTCATCAAGATCAGGAGGTCCCTGATTGCCACCACCACGGTTGCCACCATTGTTGTTACCGCCATTACCCCAAGGATCTTTACCACCACCGGGTTCATTCCACGCCATAAATCACTCCATTATCTCTGGATTGCATAACATTTAAATCATTTGCGACAAATAATAGAAGATTGGATATCAAATTCATATCACATTCACTGCTTTTACTTATCTTTGCTTTTACTTTTACTTATTTTTGCCAGTCTTCTAGCTCGACCGCGATAAAACGATCGGCCCTAGTGCCTGTTTTGGCTAATATCTTTTTAAAGTCATCTAGTTGCATTCGTAACTGCAGCAGATTATCACCATTATCGCTGAATGATTCAGAAACTACTGCCGCTTGCTCATAAAGCAAGGCCCGTAATTTTGAATCTGCAGGTGTTAGCTGAATGGTTTGCTGAAACAACTCCTCTGCTACCAATTCTGAAATAGCTTGTGTTAAACAGTCAAAGCCTTCTCGTGCATGCGCAGACAACCAAACGGCGACAGGCTTACCGTGTTCATCACGGTCTATACGGGGCTGAGCATGCTCTAGTAAGTCAATTTTGTTGTATACCCTAAGCTGGGGTACTTGATCAGCCTCAATTTCATCCAACACATGCTGAACTTGTTCAATGTTATGATCACGCTCATCACTGGCACTATCGATCACATGCAGTAACAAATCGGCTTCGGTGGTTTCTTGCAAGGTAGCACGAAACGCTTCAACCAATTTATGCGGTAGGTGTCGAATAAAACCAACGGTGTCAGCCAGAACTACCTCGCCCACATCCATTATCTTTAAGCGGCGCAAGGTTGGGTCCAGCGTGGCAAATAACTGATCAGCCGCATACACGGTGGCATTGGTCAGTGCATTAAACAACGTGGACTTACCTGCGTTGGTGTAACCCACCAAGGCAATGGTCGGAATAGACGATCGACTGCGCGCACGACGCCCTTGATCTCGCTGGGCGCGAACTTTTTCTAAACGCTTGCGAATCATGGTTTCACGGGCAGCAACTAATCGTCTGTCAGTTTCTAACTGAGACTCACCGGCACCACGAGAACCAATACCACCCTGTTGGCGCTCTAAGTGCGTCCAACCACGAATAAGCCGGGTTGTTTGGTGCTGCAACTGAGCCAGCTCAACTTGTAGTTTACCTTCGTGTGTGCGTGCGCGTAGAGCAAAAATATCAAGAATCAAACCGGTACGATCAAGTACTCGACATTCTAATGCCGCCTCTAAGTTTCGCTCTTGGCTAGGGGATAAAGCATGATTAAACAGCACAATATCTGCTTCATGAGCCTCAGCCATAGCTTTGATTTCTTCTACCTTACCCTTACCAACAAAGGTTTTAGGATCGGGTGATTTACGGGCACCGGTAACGAATTCGACGGGAACCCCGCCAGCGGATAATACCAACTCTTTAAATTCGTTAGGGTCCTCGCGGTTATCCCCTTCCGGAAAATCGATGTGTACGAGAATGGCGATATCGCCAGCTTTGTTGTTACCAGCTTCGGGACGATCAAAGAACAATAGAAATACCTAAATGGTTGAAAGAGCAGATGGAAAGCACGCTACCCATAAAAAGCTGGGCAGCTGATACCTTGAACTAACTCTTATTCAGCGTCGTCTTCTCTGGTTTCTACAGGCAAGCGAACAGGACGGCTAGGAACTACCGTTGAAATCGCATGCTTATACACCATCTGACTCACTGTATTTTTTAAAACAATAACGAACTGATCAAACGATTCAACCTGACCTTGCAGCTTGATTCCGTTAACCAAAAATATGGATACAGGAATGCGCTCTTTACGTAGTGCATTCAAGTAAGGGTCTTGTAGAGAGTGCCCTTTTGACATGTTCTTCTCCTTCGAAGAATTTGCTGTCCAGTATGCGGACAGTCAGAAAAAATAATTAATACCCCGGGTATTTATACGTAACTTTAACGAATTAAGATTGCGCATAAACAGTCTTATTTAAATACACTTTTGACGCTTGTTTAAACGCTAATTTTTTAAAATCAACGCTCCAACTGGTTAAAAAGCAACCAAAAAACCGTTTGAGGTTAAAAAACGCACAAAAAGTGAGAGCAAATGCCCTACTTTAAAGACTATGGTTTAAATATGGCGGTCTATCGCAGTATTTTCAAGGCACTTTGTAGAAGATTTGGATCTTCTGTATCCAACCAGTGCAAATCGGGCCAACTTCTAAGCCAAGTAATTTGTCTTTTCGCTAATTGTCGAGTAGCAATAATGCCACGCTCAATCATCTCATCGTAGCCGATTTCACCTTTAAGATACTGCCAAACTTGGCGATACCCTACGCAGCGAATAGAGGGTAACTCTTCGTGAAGGTCGTCTCTAAGAAACAGTGTTTTGACTTCTTCGACAAAGCCCTGCTGCATCATAATCTGGTAACGCTGAGCAATTCGCTCATGCAGGATTTTGCGCTCTTTTGGCATCACTGCAAAACTGATGACATCAAAAGGCAAAGGTTGCTCGTCTTGCTCTTGCCAAAATTGAGTTAACGTTTTACCACTGATTTCAAATACTTCTAATGCGCGCTGAATTCTTTGTGAATCCATTGGTTTTAAACGTTCGGCAGATACTGGGTCTATTTCCGCTAATTTGGTGTGCATATAAGGCCAACCAAATTTTTCACCTTCGGCTAATAAACGCTGACGAACTTCTTCATTTGCATTGGGTAATTTGGCAGCACCATCTCGCAAAAACTTAAAATACATCATGGTGCCACCGACCAATAACGGCACCTTACCTTTGGCGCTAATATCCGCCATCTCGCGCAGGGCATCTTCTCTAAATGTGGCCGCCGAATACGCTTCTGCAGGATCAATCAAATCAATCAAGCGATGAGGAGCGCGTGCTTGTAATTCAGCATCCGGTTTAGCGGTGCCAATATCCATGCCCTTATAAACCAGCGCAGAATCAACACTGATAATTTCACAATTATAATGCTCGACCAGTTCAATCGCTAACGCGGTTTTTCCCGATGCCGTTGGCCCCATAAGGAAAATAGCCTGCGGTAATGATGTTTCTGTTTTATTTACTTTTGGAGCAGGCACTTAACGACCTCGTAAAAATAATTTATCTAAGTCCGACATACTCATTTGAGTCCAAGTCGGGCGGCCGTGATTGCACTGACCACTGCGTTCAGTTTCTTCCATATCACGTAACAGGCCATTCATCTCAGGCACGGTCAGCTTGCGATTAGCGCGCACACTGCCATGACAGGCCATGGTGCCGAGTATTTCATTACGGTGAGCTTGAATACGATCTGAACTACCATGCTGCATTAAATCCGCCAACATATCCGTCACTAAGCGTTCAACTTCGGCTTGTTGTAAAATCACGGGGATTTGGCGAATCATAATGGATTCTGGTGCCGCTCGCTGCAATAACACACCAAAGCGAGCAAATTCATCGGCGAACTGCTCTGCGGCATCGGCTTCGCCTTCCGAGACACTTAACGTAATGGGCACTAATAACGGCTGACTTTGGACATTCTGATTATCCACCGCAATTTTCAAGCGTTCGTAAGTAATGCGTTCATGTGCTGCATGCATATCCACAACCACAAGCCCATGAGCATTTTGCGATAAAATATAAATACCGTGTAGCTGAGCAATTGCAAAGCCCAATGGAGGTACATCGCTTGCGTCCGATTGATCCATTTTGACTTGAGTAATCTCGCCGGTATCTGGATCAATTCTTTCTTCGGTTATTGGCGTAGCAGAACTCACATTCAAAGGCTGCGATAATGCTTGATAGGCATTGAGGTGCTCTTGCACACCAGAAGAATTACTTGATGAGCCAGACATCGGTTGTCCCGATACAGGGTGCCGCCCCGGCAACAAACTCATCCGAGTTTGCTCACTGAACTCCCCCGCTTGGATTCCCGACACCTGTTGCTGGCTATTAGCCATTAACGCGGGGCTGGTTAATCCCGAAGAAGACTCACCGGATTGCAATACACCAGATCCCTGTAAGCTAGTAGGAGCAAGCTGGTCGTCAGGGCGAACATCTGCCAGCGCTTTATGCAAGGTACGAAATAGATAATCATGCACTAAGCGGCCATCGCGAAAACGTACTTCATGTTTTGTCGGATGCACATTTACGTCGACTAATGACGGGTCAACTGTTAGGTACAGTACAAATGCAGGTTGACGGCCATGATAAAGAACATCGCGGTACGCTTGCTTAATCGCATGCGCAACCAAACGATCACGCACCACGCGGCCATTAACAAAAAAGTATTGCATATCGGCTTGGCTGCGGGAAAATGTTGGCAAGCCAACCCACCCTGTTAAGCCTAAGCCAGCGGCTTCAGAATCGACGTGCAAAGCCGCATCAATAAACTTAGTTCCAAGTAACGCCGCCACTCGTTTTTCTTTATCGATATTACGCAGCGCCGGACGCAATGAGTGAATCACTTTTTGATTATGGCGTAAGCTAAACGCTACATCATAACGGCTTAATGCTAAGCGCTTAAAATATTCATCAACGTGATTAAATTCGGTTTTTTCTGTGCGTAAAAATTTGCGCCTTGCCGGTGTATTAAAAAACAAATCGCGCACTTCTAAGGTGGTGCCTTGAGGGTGCGCAGCAGGTTTTACCGTGGCAGCCATCTCTCGGCCTTCCACTTCTACTTGCCAAGCCTGTCCACTTTCGGGGTTTTCAGACTCATTCTCGGACACTGCTGCAGACGTAAGAGTTAAGCGTGACACCGAACTAATAGATGCCAAGGCTTCGCCTCGAAAACCTAAGCTGTGAACCGCTTCTAGATCATCTAGGGTAGTAATTTTACTCGTCGCATGGCGACTCAGTGCCAACGGCAAGTCATCTTTAGGAATGCCATGACCATCATCACGAATACGTAATAATTTAATACCACCTTGCTCAACGTCTATTTCAATACGTTGCGCACCCGCATCTAACGAGTTTTCTACCAGTTCCTTAATAATATTAGCAGGACGCTCTACGACTTCCCCAGCAGCTATTTGGTTGGCTAGGCGCGGGGATAATAAGTGTATTCTTTTCATATTAATTTAGCCTAGCTTGCCGGTAGCTTTAGGGTTTGCCCTACTTGAATGCGATTGTTTTTAATGCCATTTAAACGTCGTATTTCACCAACGGATACATTAAAGCGCTTGGCAATGTGTGAGAGGGTATCTCCTCTTTTAATGGTGTAGCGCTGCTCAACCTTGCTTGCAGAGCCATTAAAACCACCGTTTTTTTGCCATGCAATAAAACTTCCTTCTGGGGGATGTTCTTCAAAATATTCAGTTAGACCATTATAAATTTCTCGGGCCATTTTCTTTTGATAATAAGACGTCGCCAATTTTTTCGCTTCGCCTGGATTAGAGATAAAGCCTGTTTCGATCAATAAAGCAGGAATATCCGGTGCTTTTAACACCATAAAACCTGCTTCTTCTACTTGTTTTTTATGCAAGCGCGAGATTTTGCCCATCCGATCCAAGATCGATTTCCCTACGCTCAAGCTGGCGCCCCGTGTTGCAGTCATAGATAAATCAAGCAAGGTCATTACCAAGTTATCATCTTTATCACCCAAGCTAACGCCACCGACTAAGTCAGCTTCGTTTTCTTTTTCGGCCAGCCAGCGTGATTCTTCGCTGGATGCACCACGCTCGGATAATACAAAAACTGAGCTGCCATGAGCGCGGGAGTTTTTAAAGGCATCGGCATGGATAGAGATAAACAAATCAGCATTAGCATCACGCGCTTTTTTAGTACGCTCTCGCAGTGGAATATAATAATCACCAGTGCGAGTTAAATAAGGTGTGTAACCGGGCTTTTCTTTTAATAGGCGAGCCAATTCTTTACTAATTTTCAACACCACATCTTTTTCTTTGGTGCGACGATAGCCGACCGCTCCAGGATCTTCACCACCATGACCTGCATCGATCGCGACAATAATATCGCGCTTATTATACGAGACCTTATCGGCGACGGTATTAATGGTTTTAATCGGCTCTACCTGAGTGGCATTTTTTTCAAAAAGATCAATCGCCAAGCGGTGATGTGGATAAATTTTGTTAGGGGGCTGAATCGAGCTTTTAGGCTCTACGTCGGCGCGCAGCTGAAACACCATCCGTAAATCGTTGTTCTTTTGGCGGCCGGTGCGTAAGCCAGTGATTAAGGTGCTAGTTAGTGCCACGTCACTTATTTTGGGTTTAAAACGTGCATTCCCTGCAAGATCCACAACAATTCGGTAAGGACTGTCTAGGGTAAAAATCTTGTGTTCATGAGGCTTAGATAAATCAAATACTAAGCGCGTATGGGTAGGTGACTGCCAAACGCGCACACCATCGACATCGGCTATCACAAAATGCGCCGTCATAGATAAGGTAAGCATTAAACATATTGTTGTTATTATTTTAATTAATCTGTTTTTCATCATACTTCTGTTATTGAGTCCAATTGCTTCGCCCAAGCTTGTCCTTTATTAGTGTGCGCTTGCCAGCTAAGACGACGCCCTTGCTCTATATCTGCCAAATTCAACACTAAATCGGGGGTTGGCAAAAAGCCTATGCCTTTGTCGGCCCACTCTATCAAACACAAATGTGAGCCTTCTAAATAATCTCGTATCCCCATAAACTCTAATTCTTCTGGATCGCCAAGACGGTAAAGATCAAAGTGGCACACGGTAAGCTCTTGCTGTGTCGCCGTCACAACATCGTATGTTTCAACCAGTGTATAAGTGGGGCTTTTAACAGGGCCAGCATGACCAAAGCCGCGCATTAAACCGCGACTAAAAGTGGTTTTACCTGCACCGAGGTCACCTTCCAAAAAGATCAAACCACCGTCAGTGGCCGCACTGGCTAATATTGTGGCGCAGCGCCCTGCAAATTCCAGTGTTTTTTCTTCACCCATTAAATCAATCATACTGTTCTACCTAACGATTTTGCTTGAATAGCTTGGCGAATGAAGGGTAACAAATCTGTTGCTAATAATCCTATTTCTCCTTCTGCACTGGCATCATCGCCAGCTTTGCTGTGCACACAGCACGCTAATTTTGCCGCCGCCAATGATGATAAGCCCTTCGCCATAAACTGGGCTAATACTGCTCCTGCCACTCCAGACAAAATATCCCCCATGCCGCCCACGGCCATGGCTGGGTTACCGTCAAGGCAGCGATAAAGCTCAATCTCACCTTGAGTATTTTTCCCTGCAATTATGCTGTTTTGGCCTTTTAAAATAACACTACAAGCGTATTTTTCGGCCAATGCTTTAGCCGCTGCCAAACGATCTGCTTGAACCTCAGCGGTTGTTATCGCTAATAAACGTGCGGCTTCTGCTGGATGCGGCGTAATAATCACATGGTGTGATAAAAAATCAACTGATTGCCCTGTTATGAGGGGTTTAGCAGCCAATAAGTTCAAACCATCTGCGTCTAAAACCATGCCATGACCAAAAGAAGAAGACTGTAATTGCTGCAAAACAGTTTGCACAAGCAGCTGGCCAAATGCCTGCTTACCCAATCCGGGCCCAAGCACCAACACTTTTTTTTGGTTTTGTGCTCCTGCGATATGCGGCAAAAGCTCTAAGCCAGAATTAATACCGAGCGCCATAATTTCAGGACAACGACTAATATACGCCGCAATATGCTCGGGGCGTGTTGCGCAACTGACCAAGCCAGCGCCACTCACTAACGCTGCTTGCGAGGCCATGAGTGCTGCACCGGCATAACCATGATCACCACCGATTACCTGCACATGACCGTGATGCCCTTTATGGCTACTTAAAGTGCGAGCAGGTAATAATTGATCATTCTGCTTTAATAACTGCCAGCTAATATCAGTAACCTTTAGGTTGCTCTGGTTATGTGATGTTGTGTTTGTATGAGATAACGTCATTCTATGCTGTATGCCTAAGCGTTTCTTTGGCAGAATTATACGTCCTTGGCGTTAAGATGGCGAAGGTATAAATTATTGCGGTAACTACGACATTCTCATGACACATTCAGCGCTATCAGAAAACGAACTCCAACAGCTTGCCGACAAGATTAAAGTCTGGGGGCGCGAACTTGGTTTTCAACAAATCGGCATTACCCACATTGAATTAGGTGAGCACGAACAGCGCTTAAAAGAATGGCTAGCCAAAGGCTATCACGGCAGTATGGAATACATGGCCGCTCACGATAATATGCGCAGCCGCCCAGCGGATCTTTTACCCGGCACGATTCGAGTAATCAGCGCCCGCATGGATTACTTACCTCCTAATGCGCGCATTAAAGAACAGCTGCAAGATAAATCCCTCGCCTATATTTCTCGTTACGCACTAGGGCGCGATTATCATAAAGTAATTCGCAAACGCCTAACACAATTAGGCAAGATGATTGAAGCAGAAGTCGGTCACGGTTATCGTGCCTTTGTTGATAGCGCTCCGGTTTTAGAGCGCGCCTTAGCTAGCAATGCAGGCTTAGGTTGGCTAGGTAAAAATACCATGCTGATCAATAAAAAAGCCGGTTCGTATTTCTTTCTCAGTGAATTATTAACCGACTTGCCACTGCCAATTGATGAGCCCGACGATAAAAATCACTGCGGTAGCTGCTCGGCCTGTATTGATATTTGTCCAACCCAAGCGTTTGTTGGCAACCAAGTGCTCGATGCCCGCCGCTGTATTTCTTATTTAACCATTGAATTAAAAGGGCCGATTCCAATCGACTTACGCAAAGGCATGGGCAATCGAATTTTTGGTTGTGATGATTGTCAGCTGTGTTGTCCATGGAATCGTTTTAGTAAAACCACCCAAGAAACTGACTTTACTCCACGCCACCCTTTAGACAAGGCTACCTTGTTGGATCTATTTGCTTGGGATGAACAGACCTTCTTAAAACATACCGAAGGCAATCCAATTCGCCGCACCGGTTATGAAAACTGGTTGCGCAATATTGCCGTAGCTTTGGGTAATGCGCCTTCGAGTATTGAAGTAACCGAAGCCCTTAAACAACGCTTGCCTGATGCAAGCGATTTAGTAAAAGAGCATATAGAATGGGCGCTAAAGCAGCACACATTGTAGATTAAACAATGTCGCGATCACGATAGCCCAACAGATACAACACGCCGTCTAGACCCAGTGTCGAGATCGATTGCTTAGCAGATTCTTCTACCAAAGGTTTCGCGCGAAAAGCAATACCCAAACCGGCAATACTCAACATAGGTAAATCGTTTGCACCATCACCCACAGCAATGGTTTGCTCTAAACGAATGCCTTCTTTTTCGGCAATCTCACGCAGTAGCTGCGCTTTACGATTACCATCAACCACTGTGCCGGTGACCTTGCCGGTCACAATGCCGTCTTCCATATCCAATTCATTGGCGAAAACGTAATCGATTCCTAATTTCTCTTTTAGGTAATTACCAAAATAGTTAAAGCCACCGGATAAAATCACCGTGGTATAACCCAACGAGTTTAAGTTACGAATCAAGCGCTCCGCACCTTCGGTAACCGGTAGGCGTTCTGCGATTTCTTGCAGCACATCGCCACTTAAACCTTTTAGCAGAGCGACACGCTCATGAAAGCTTTCGGTAAAGTCTAATTCACCACGCATGGCGCGTTCTGTAATTTCAGCAACCTGCTCGCCCACACCTGCAGCCGCCGCTAACTCATCAATCACTTCTGCTTCAATTAAGGTTGAATCCATATCAAAAGCGACTAAACGACGGTTACGGCGATAAACGTTGTCTTCTTGCACTGCAATATCGACATTCAAATCTTTCGATACCGCTAAAAATTTTTCTCTTAATACCGCTTGATCAGCCAAACCACGTACCGAAAACTCAATACAAGCACGATTAGGCACCGAGTTGTCGACATCTTTGGTTAAAGAAACGCGTCCGGTTAGGCGGGTAATGTTATCAATATTAAGGCCGTGTTCGGCAACAATGGCAGTAATGCAGGCAATGTGCTCGGCACTGATGGTACGAGCAAGTAAGGTAATGATATGACGATCTTTACCTTGTCCGGCAACCCAATGCTCATAACTATCACTATCAACGGGGGTAAAACTCACCGTTAAGCCAATCTCGTGAGCTTTAAATAACACATCTTTTAAAACGGGTGCAGATTCGGCTGTAGAGGGAATCGCGGCAAGAATGCCCAGCGACAAACTATCATGAATTTCGGCTTGGCCAATATCCAAAATAGTCACCTTATATTGTGCCAAGATAGCGGTAATACTTGCGGTTAAACCCGGTTTATCCGCCCCATTCACTCGAATCAATACTAACTCAGTCACGAACCTGCCCTTAAACAAACTTGCTCTAAAATAAGAAGATGACGACTAATGCTTACAGTTTTTCAACTTCAGCTTGCAAGTCAGCAGTCACAACACGAAGCTCTTCAATTAAATCAACGGTTTCGTGCACAGACAAGGCACGCTTACAGTCACGGCTCATTAAATATAAGCCCTTAGCTAGCTTCTCAGTTTTTTCTTGTAATGCTTTTTTAGTATCGCTCATCACTATAATCCCACTATAGAATTGAAATTGGTTAATCTAGCAGTTGCCAGACGGCACGTATGATACCATCATCTACGTAGAAATGTTTGTTATCGAGTAGAGAAATCAATGGGCCTTGCCATCATAAAACTATGTCAGCGTTATACTTCTAGCCAACAATGGGCAGGACTAATCGCCTTAGCCATTTTATTAACCGGTTTAACTTTTAGCTATTTAGTCACCGGTCAAATACGCCAGCAGTTAATCATTCAGCAGCAGCAGCTAGCAACCAACCTGGTTCACGATGCTAGCATCTTATTAAGAACCAACCTGCGTAATAACGATCGCGTTAGTGCCAATGTCATTCTGCAAGATTGGGTAGACCAAGAGCTTATTTTATCAGCAACGCTATACGATGCTATGCAGCAACCGATTGCCGAGCAGGGTCTGCTAGAACTGAGCGATTATGATGTATTTTGGCTCGATCAAAAAGTCACCGACGACAATCAATTAATAGGCCACTTACGCGTTGCGATCAACATGAGCAGTGCCTATGAAATAAGTCATCATAATGCGATCTTGATGATATTTTCTAGCCTCATGTTAAGCCTAGTGGTTGGCGGTTTAGCCTATCTATGGGGCGAACGGATTGCATTATCAAACAAGCAACAGTTATTAACCATTCAATCTTTGCACACAAACAACTTACCACCAGAAATCAGCCAAGCAGCCTATTCAAGCAATGATGACACATTAACAAAAGCTATTAATAAACTTGTTACAGATAAGCAGCAAAAAGCTGTGATTAAGAATTCACTTAATAACTTTATCTCCAATCCACTGCAATCAAGCGCTTCGCACTTGAGCTATCAAAACAGTGCCTTGCTGTTTATTCAAATTGAAGGCTTCGCTGAACTACAGAAAAGCCTAACTGCAAAAGATTTAAGCGACACCTTAAATCACTATCATCAATTATTGTCACATGCGGCAAAATTGTATAACGGCAGTCTAGATCGCTATATAAATGACAGCTTGATAATTGTTTTTAGTAACCCCAGCCAAGATACTAAAAACGCCAGTCATTGCTTGTATGCGGCGCAACTATTTTTAGGTCTTGTTGAACAATTACAATCCAATGATAAAGACCTTCATACACTCGATTTTAAACTTGCAGCGCATTGGGGGCCGATACTTATGGCACCAAAAAGCATGCAGAAAAATCTCGCATTCAATTTAATGGGTGATACGGTCCACTGGACTGCGCAATTAGCGCAAAAAAGTCAAAGCTTACAGTTATTAGTTAGCCAAGACCTGGTTGAACAGCTAACCGATGCTTACACCCTAAGCTGGCAAGATGGCCTTAGCATTAACGACTTAAACGCAGAGGAACAACCCACTCGCTGGTTAGAGTCGCTACCAGACAATGCGGAGAAACTCATTGATCGCCAAGTTAAGCACATTTTGGCGATACAAAAACCGGCATAAAAAAATTATTGAACATTAGTGTGAGTACTTAACAACACATTACCTAAAAAGGATAATTCAGCCGTTAATTGCTCACCGGCGAATAGAGGGCCTACCCCCGCTGGTGTACCTGTAAGAATAACATCACCCGCTTGTAAGCTAAAATGCGTACTCATGTGGGCGATCAAAGGCGCTATCGAAAATAACATTTCAGCGCTACTGCCCTGCTGCTGAACTGCACCATTTTTTTCTAAACGCAAGGTTAATGGCTGCTCACTAGTGATTTTTCCGGGTTCAATGGAAACAAAATCGGTTAACGGACAAGCACCATCAAAACTCTTAGCTCGCTCCCATGGATGGCCTTTTTCTTTTAATTCGTCTTGCACATCGCGTAACGTTAAATCAAGTGCTAAGCCAACACCCGCAATACTCTCTAAAACCTGTTGTTCGCTAGCATCAATCAAAGGCTTACCCACCAATATGGCTATCTCAAGCTCGTGATGCACACCGCCTTTACCAACAGGAATAACAAAAGAAGGCGCAAAAGGCACGGCACTCGATGCCGGCTTTATAAATAAAATCGGGCTACTAGGAATAGGATTATTCAACTCCTTGGCGTGGGCAGCATAATTACGCCCAACACAAACGACCTTGCCAAGAGCATGGGGAAAAACTTTATGGTCTAGCGTAATCTGCACTATGATCTCCTCCTAAAAAATGACTCAAAATGACTTATTAAAGTGACTTAAAGTGGGTTAAAGTCATTTAAAGTCACTACTAATACATTATAAAACAACTCACAAGACAACTGTAACAAGAAGTGACATAGCGCATGCAAAGCAATAAAGCCTAGTCTATACTTATCCACAACCAACTAATTAGTAATTACTTAACTATGTCAAATCAGCAAATGGAATCTCTGCTGTGGTGTGTGCAGCACAACGCTCAACCATCACTTTTAATTGACTTAGAAAACGAGCAGCTAATTGCAAACAATCAACACTGCGTTGACCTATTTGAATTAAACACAGACTCTGACGTAATTACCCAAATTAGTTCGAGCACGCATTACAAGACCTTAATCACCGAAGCACAGCAACTTATTAGCAAAGGTTTAACTTACTTTAATTACGAAGTCTTTAACGACAACAAAATTATTGTCGTTATGGCAGAAGTGAGAGAACAATACCTAATTACCTACCTACAAGAGAAGCTCATCTATAGTATGCCAAGTAAAAACTTGGTTAATATTTTAGACAGCTTAGGGGCTCAAGTTTATTGCAAAGATGCTCACTATCGCTATATTTATGCCAATAAAAAAGTAGGCCAGCTGTTCGGTAAAAACCATAAGGAATTAATAGGCACCACTGACGAAGATCATTTTAGCAACAATGATTTGCACACAATTCATCACGAAATTGACAGTATTACCTCTGGCCAAAAAAAGAAGATAGCTAAAGAAGAAACGTTTTTTGTTAATCACTTAAACGAAGCCAAAACTTTTTTATCTGTAAAAAAACCTCTCTACAGCAAGCATGATGACATTATTGGTTTGTTTGGAATTTCAACTGACATAAGTGCATATAAAGCGACCGAACAAAAGCTCAACACCATTTTAGATAATGTGCCGGTATATATTTACATTCGCGACCTGCAACACAAATTTATTTATGCCAATAAAATGGCTTTGGAATTATTTAAGTGTTCACTAGAGCAATTAAAAGGCTACACGCCAATTGACCTACTAGGTGAAAAAAATGGCCAAGAATTCCAACGCTTAGATTTAGAATTATTTGCAAAAAAACAAACAATTCAAGGCATTTAAGAATTCTCAACCAATCAAGAAAGCTTTTTTTACTGGACAGTAAAAGCCCCTCTCTTTGACGATGAAGGCAACATAACCAGCATCATCGGTATGTCTACTGACATAACCAAACAAGTCATGCTTGAAAAACAATTTGAAAAAGCGAACAAAGAATTAAAAAATAGAATTGAAGAAATCACCAAGCTACAAGCCACACTTTGGGAGCAAGCCACTCAAGATCCGTTAACACAACTGTTTAATCGTCGTTATTTTAATGATATTTCTGAAAAAGAAATTTTAAAAAGCCAACGAAATAAACAACCACTGGCGTTACTTTTAATCGACGCTGATTACTTTAAAAAAGTAAACGACAATTTTGGTCATGACGTTGGTGACCAGGTTTTAATTAGGTTAGCAAAAATAATGTTAGATGAATGCAGACGCTCAGATTTGGTCTGCCGCTTTGGTGGAGAAGAATTTGTTATCCTTATGCCAGAAGTAAATCTTGCAACAGCAACAAAACGTGCAGAAAAGATTCGCCAGCGTTATCAAACAGAATTAAGTGAGTTTCTAAGCACACCCACCACTCTATCTGTGGGCATCGCTATGTGGGATACATTATTAAAAAATCTTGATGGTTTCACCAAGGCTGCTGACTTAGCTATGTACCAAGCAAAAGAAAATGGCCGCAATCAAGTCGTAGTATATAACGAAAAATTTAGTACCGAGTTGGCTGCAGAACTGAATAAAGAGCTAAATGAAGAACTAAATAAAGAACTGAATGAAGAAATTAACAAAGACAACTATTAACTATTAACTATTAAAAAAGTGGAGCAAGAAGCACTTGCCCCACTTTAATAATACTATTTCATATCAATTAACTTACCCGGATTCATAATATTATTCGGGTCAAAAGCCGCCTTAACAGCACGCATATAAGCAATCTCGGCCGCACTGCGAGTATATTCAAGATAAGGCTTTTTCGTCATACCCACACCGTGCTCGGCAGATACCGAACCTTGGTATTTTTCAACGATTTCAAATACCCAAGTCGATACCTTAGCGCATTGTTCAAAGAAAATTTCTTTAGCCAAATCATCAGGCTTCAAAATATTTAAGTGCAAGTTACCATCACCAATATGGCCAAACCAAATGATTTCAAAGGTTGGGTATTCACGGTTAACCACTTCTTCAATTTCACGTAAAAAAGGCGGTACTTTGGAAACAACCACAGAGATATCGTTTTTGTACGGCGTCCACTCAGCGATCGTTTCAGAAATATCTTCGCGTAAACGCCATAAGTTTTGTGCTTGTGTTTCTGACTGGCTCATTACACCGTCTAACACCCAGCCTTCTTCCATACACTTTTCAAACAGCTCCATAGCTTGTTCGATATGACCTTCAGTTTCAGCTTCAAATTCTAACAGTGCATAATACTCAGCTTCGGTTTCAAACGGTGCAGGCACATCACCACGAGCAACCACTTTACGCATGGCCTTATCAGAAAAGAACTCAAACGCAGTTAGGTCAATATTGGTTTGGAAGGTATTCAAAACGCTCATAATGGCTTCAAATTCAGGCACACCCAAAACCAATACAGTTAAATTCTTAGCTGGGCGGGTTAAGCGCATGGTCGCTTCGGTAACAAAGCCGAGCGTACCTTCGCCGCCAATAAACAGCTGGCGCATATCGTAGCCAGTATTGTTTTTAACGAGATCTTTATTTAGCTCTAAAATATCCCCTTTACCGGTTACAACGGTTAAACCCGCTACCCAATCACGGGTCATGCCATAGCGAATAACTTTAATGCCACCGGCGTTAGTACCAATGTTACCGCCAATTTGGCTAGAGCCTGCAGAGGCAAAATCCACGGGATAAAATAAACCCTTCTCTTCTGCAAATACTTGCAACTGTTCGGTGATCACACCAGCGCCGCAGCGCACAGTTTTATCCATGGCATTAAAATTAGAAATACTATTCATATAATCAAAGGCAACCACCACTTCGCCATTAGCAGCAACTGCGCCAGCGCTTAACCCCGTTCGCCCGCCAGAAGGCACCAAAGCTACTTGGTGTTCATTGGCAAAGTTAACAATCGCTTGAACTTGCTCAGTAGTCTTAGGGAAAACGATGGCCGATGGGTTTGGCGGATAGATTTTAGTCCAGTCCTTACCAAAGGTTTCTAATGAGTCTGGATCTGTTTTAACCTTATCGTCACCGACGATATTTTTTAGGTGATTTTCTAGATCTGCTTGGCTTAAAGAAGTCTGAGACTGTGTCATCTAAATATCCGCTTGCTATAAAGTTGTTCATGTTAATGCGTATACGTGTAATTTTACTGAATTTTCACGCTTTCTAGGAGTATTCGTATGTTTATTTCGCGAATATGCAAAAAATTCATGCCTAAAACACAAACTTTTCATCATTCATCCCCTTCAAAAGGGGACACTTTAATTGCCGCATATGTTAGCATACGCGCCTAATTTTTCAGAGCCTTTGATTAATTCTTGGTTGCGCTAAAAGCCAACCAAATAGTCAATGTTTCTAGCGGATTTTATATTCCTACTATATAGGTATAGGTACCATCATGAGCCAAACTTCTCTTGATAAAAGCAAAATCAAGTTCCTACTTCTTGAAGGTGTTCATCAAAGCGCCTTAGATACGTTGCATGCTGCTGGTTATACCAACATTGACTATCTAAAAACTGCCCTGCCTGAAGCGGAATTAAAGGAGCGTATTAAAGACGCTCACTTTGTTGGTATTCGTTCGCGCACTCAATTAACGGCTGACATTTTCGATGCGGCTGAGAAATTGATTGCCGTGGGCTGTTTCTGCATTGGTACCAATCAGGTTGACCTAAAAGCAGCCACAGAACGGGGTGTCTGTGTATTTAACGCACCTTATTCAAATACCCGCTCAGTTGCCGAATTGTCTATTGCGCAAGCGATTTTATTAATGCGCGGTGTGCCAGAGAAAAACGCTCAGTGCCATCGTGGCGAATGGGTGAAATCTGCGGTTAATTCTTATGAGATACGTGGTAAAAAATTAGGTATCGTCGGTTACGGCAGCATTGGTACTCAGTTGTCTGTTATGGCTGAGTCGATGGGCATGGAAGTTTTCTTCTACGACGTAGTAACCAAGCTTCCGCTAGGTAATGCAACGCAAGTTGCTACCATGGAAGAACTACTAGGCATGGCCGACGTAGTCTCTCTGCATGTTCCAGAAACCGCTGCTACCAAGTGGATGATGGGCCCAGAACAATTCGCACAAATGAAGCAAGGTTCTATTTTAATGAACGCTTCTCGCGGAACCGTTGTTGATATCGACGCCTTAGCCGATGCGATTCGCAGCAAAAAGTTATTAGGCGCTGCCGTTGATGTGTTCCCTGTTGAGCCTCGCTCTAACGACGAAGAATTCATCACCCCACTGCGTGAATTTGATAATGTTATTCTTACCCCGCACGTCGGTGGCTCTACCATGGAAGCACAAGCGAACATCGGTTTAGAAGTTGCAGAAAAACTAGGTAAGTACAGTGATAACGGTACCACCATTTCTGCAGTTAACTTCCCAGAAGTCGCGTTACCAGCACACCCTGACCAGCACCGTATCCTGCACGTTCACCAGAACAAACCAGGTATTATGAATGCAATTAACTCGATCCTTGCTGAAAACGACATTAATATCTGTGGCCAATACTTACAGACATTCGGTGAGATTGGTTATGTGGTTATTGATGTAGATGCCAAAGGCAGTGAAGTGGCTTTGGATAAAATACAGACTATCGACGGTACTATTAAAGCTCGTCGTTTATTCTAGCTGTTAAGTTATTATTGTTGCTTTAAACAGCAGCAATAATAGCAAAGATAAAAAACAGCCATTAAAAAGCCGCGTTGGAATCTTATTCTAATGCGGCTTTTTTGGTTTATATTAACTGCTTAAAATATGTACTACTTATTAGTCGAAACCATCCAAACATAATACTCATCGCGCTGAACATCGTAATAATTATCTTTAACGCGCGCTTTTACAGTTTTTTGTTTCACCTCTGAAATGACTTCTTTATTCATTCTAACCGACGAACGATCGTTAGCTACGCTCTGGTTTAGCACCGAAATACTGCTAACAGTAACACCTTGCTGAGCAGCTAAACGCTCTCTAGCTCTCTGAACAGCACATTCTTGCTGGTAATAATGACCTTTAATATGAAACCCACACGACGCCACAACACCCGTTTCTGCACCATATAACCAATTTGGCTGACCATTATTCATGCCTTTTTGAGCACAACCTGATAAGCCCGCTGCCAACACAGTAGCGAGTAATAAACTTTTCTTAATCGAAAAAGGGGATTCGATTTGCGACATATATTCATCCTTAAATAACGGGTTGCCAATGTTAATAAACGATACTGACAAAGAGTGTAGTAATTTACAAAGCGCTAATATATGATAACTTTTTCTTAATTAGAAATTTATTTTTGTTCAATATCGCTCTTCAAGGAGAAGAAGATGAAACTTCGTTCATTATTCGTTGCTGGTGCAGCAACATTTTTAGTTGCTTGTAGCGCTAACCAAACCATGCCACAGCCTGTTGCCAGCTGTGTGTTTGCTGATGGTTCTAACCAGCCTGCTCCTGAGTGGGTTTGTGGTGCTCCAGTAAACGGCGTTGATCTTTCTGCTGTTGGTTATGCTGACAAGTCAGGCGCTGGCGCTAGCTTCATGAAGCAAATGGCCGCTACTGCAGCTCGCGTTGAACTGGCTCAGACTTTTTCAGTTCGCATGACCAACATGGTTAAGCAATTTACTGAAACAACTGGCGCTGGTGATAGCGAAACCGTTGATCAGGTTAACACCTCTGTTACTAAGCAGATTACTGAAAAAACTCTAGTAGGTTCTCGTATTTTCCGTCAAATGCCAACCCCAGCCGGTGGCATGGTTGTACTTGTAGGTTTAAGCCCAGAAACAGTAACTCAACTAGCTGAAAATTCACTTAAAACTTCTATGAAGAACGATCGTGCTTTATGGCAGAAGTTTCAGGCAGGCAAAGCTCAAGATGAGCTAGCCGCTGAAATTGCAAACATGGGTAACTAATACCGCGCTTGCTACTCAAAAAACCGGCCTAGTGTCGGTTTTTTTTGCTTTATATTTTGCTCTATTCTTTTCGTTAAAGTTAGATTGTATTTTCTTCTAGGTATAATTGTTAAAGGCTTAATCAATGAACACTCCATTATTACGTCGCTTTGTTTTACTTCCTTCTATTATTCGCAATGCGTTAATGGGAACAGCGATCACAAGTGCCATTTTTACCACAACCGTGAGTTATGCTGCTGATTCTGAATATGAACAGTGGTTAAAACAAACTCAAACCGAATTCCAAAATTACTTAGATAAAAACGACAAAGAGTTTTTAGGCTTTTTGAATCAGAAATGGCAAGAAGTTGAAGTTGAAAAACCCGTTAAGCGCGACCCCGCACCAAAACCTGTTGAGATGCCTGTTGCTAAGCCGCAGCCAAAACCTTTACCAAAACCAATCGCTCAAAAGAAAATCGATAAGCCAGTAGAAATAGAAAAGCCCGTCGTTGTAAAACCTATTGTAATTGATAAGCCTATTGCAGCACCTACTCCAGTTAAGCCTCAGCCAAAAGTTAAAAAAGACTTTAATTTACGTACCGCCAAGTTTGATTTTTTCGGTGAAGATATCAGCATCGAATATAACAAGAAATTTAAACAAAGTTTCCGCGGCAAAATTAACAACAAAAGCATTGCCAGTTTTTGGGAAAGCTTAGCCGGCCAGCCTCATCAAAACATCGTTGAGCAATTGGCAGAGACAGCGACTAAGCTGCAATTAAATGACTGGGGAACCGCTTTATTATTTGATCAGTTTTCACGTGAACTGCAAGGCTCGAATCAATACAATCAAAGTAGCCGCCAGTTAACCTCTTGGTTTTTATTGGTAAAATCTGGCTTTAATGCCCGCGTCGCGTATAACGACCAGGTTTTTTTATTGATTCCATCCAAGCAACCGTTATTCAGCACAACCTACTTTACTTTAGATAACCAACGCTTTTACTCGGTTTCTCTAAATGAAAAACCTATGAAGCCAGGCAAGGTATTTACATACAGCGGCAAGCATTTAGATGGCCAAAGAAACTTAGACTTCTCCAAACCTAACAACTTTACCGCCAATAAAAATCAATTAACCCGCGATCTTTCATTCAGCTATAACGGCGAAAAATTTGATATTAATATCCGCTATCCAAAAGATATGGTGAACTTTTTTAGCACCTTCCCACAATTGGATTTAGAGAATTATTTCTCCGCAGGTATGCCCAGCGATACCGCTTACAGTTTGTTAACTCAGTTAAAACCTGTGGTTGAAGGTCAGTCTGAAACAGAAGCGGTAAACCGTTTACTGCGCTTTGTACAAACAGCATTTGAATACAAAACCGATGATGATCAGTTTCGCCAAGAAAACTACCTATTCCCACTAGAAACGCTTCATTATCCTTATTCTGATTGCGAAGACAGAGCTGCACTGTTTGCTTGGTTAACGGAATCACTATTAGGCTTAGATGTTGTTATTGCTGACTTCCCGGGGCACATTGCCACTGCAGTTAAATTCAGCCAGCCTGTGCAAGGCGACAGCTGGAAAATGAACGGCAAACGCTACACCATCGCAGACCCAACTTACGTGAATGCGAATGCAGGTATGACGATGCCGCAATATCGTGGCAAAGCGCCTAAATTAGTTACCTTTTAGCCAGCACGAAAGACGGTTGCTTTTTAAGTAACCTTCTTTATCCTAAGCGACTTGTTTAATGCTCGGTTATCGAGTGATGTAAGAGAGAGCACTCCCATGCCATTACAAGTCGCCATCGTTCCTGTAACACCTTTTCAGCAAAACTCTAGCATCATTATGTGCGAAGAAACCAAACAAGCCGCAGTGGTTGACCCAGGTGGTGAGGTTGAGCGTATTATTGCGCAAGCTGATGCCATGGGGGCAACGATTACCAAGATTTTATTAACCCACGCGCACTTAGATCACGTGGGCGGCACGATTGAACTCGCCAAATTAAAAGATATAAAAATAGAAGGCCCACACTTAGGCGATAAATTTTGGTTAGACATGCTACCGCAGCAATCACAAATGTTTGGTTTCCCGATGGCACAGAGTTTTTTACCCGACCGCTGGTTAAATGAAGGCGAGACAGTTACTGTCGGTAATGTCACGCTGGATGTGATCCATACACCGGGACATACTCCAGGCCATGTGATTTTTCATAGTAAAGACGATCAGCTAGCGTTGGTTGGTGATGTGTTGTTTCAAGGCTCGATTGGCCGTACCGATTTTCCGCAAGGCAATCATGAAGAATTAGTTGCTTCGATTCGTAATAAATTATTTCCGCTTGGGGATGATATTACGTTTGTACCGGGGCATGGACCAAACTCTACTTTTGGCCAAGAAAGACGGACTAATCCGTTTGTCGCCGGTAAAGCTGGCTAAGCTGTTCAAAATTTAGCGCTAGATAACTTATATCTAGCGCTTCTGGTCGATCTGGGTTTAGTTAAAAACCCGCCCTTAGTTAAAAACCCAGAATTCTACATCATAATCCAATACATCTTCACCTAAGATATCTTCTAAAGGGAAGCGCTCTGTATGGGCAGTATTTTCAGTATATGCCGCTACGTTTACCACGATATCGCCGTTTTCATCTTCAAAGATGATGCTGGTATTTTTAACCGCTTTTTGGATTTTTTTGCGCACGTTGCTGGTAATCGCAATTTCTTTAATATTCATATTTTGTCACCCAGTAAGATTTAATAGAAGAGCTAGATAAATAGCCGAGAAGCAGAATAAAAAAAACGCGCTGAGGATAATCCTGAGCGCGTTCTTTTGGATTCAGTGCAAGAATTACTTCTTGAAACCACCGAAACGCTTCTGGAATTTGTCAATACGACCGCCAGTATCAACAGTCTTTTGCTTACCAGTGTAGAACGGGTGGCAAGAAGAACATACGTCTAGGTGGATAGTACCTGTACGAGTTGATTTAGTTGTGAACGTGTTACCGCAAGTACAAGTTGCTGCAAGTTCAGCGTATTCTGGGTGGATACCAGCTTTCATAAGTCACCTATTTATAACAAAAGTGCCGCTTTCCTCAGCAGTGAGATTCTTACACTGAGGCACCGCACGAACATATTGACTTAATAGATACTCTGCTAAGTCAACGATTTGGATGGCGAATCATACCAGAGAGTCGGATTCTAACAAGTACTTTCCATCGGTTTTTATCCACAAACCCTGTAAACTACCTAACATGACTGACACCTACTACTTGCGTATTGCTTTACCTGTGCCATTACGCCGACTATTTGATTATTTGCCGCTGGCCAATACCGATGCATCTGATTACCAAATCGGTAGTCGTGTACGCGTGCCTTTTGGCCACCAGCAATTAATTGGCTTCGTGTTATCCATTGAAACATCGTCTGATGTGCCCGCAGATAAACTCAAGCCGATTAGCGAAAGTTTAGATAATCACGAGTTAGTAAGCCCCAACATACTTGAACTTTGCCGATGGCTAAGCCATTACTACCACTACCCACTGGGTGAAGTGCTTGATTTAGCAATCCCGGTATTATTACGCAAAGGCGGACAGATTAATGATATCGCCGAACCCCATTGGCGTTTATCGCAACCACCTTGTGCAAAAAAAGCATCAACTCAAGAAGCATCTGCTCAAGAAATGTCTCCGGTTACCGGCAAGAAGCAACTAGAGCTTTGGCAGTTGTTTCAGCAGCAACCTTATTGGCGTCATAAAGATTTAACCCAACAAGGTTTTATTAAATCTCAACTCGACCGCTTGGCCAGCCTTGGTTTAATAGAAGCGTATCAACAGCTTCCTATTCCTCACGCTGAAGGGTGGGTAAAAGAGGGCTCAGAAAGAGAGCGAGCACTCACTTTAAACAGAGAGCAAGCCAGTGCCGTTGATCAAGTGGCGCAGCAATTTGGCAAGTTTCATGTAGCGCTTTTAGATGGCGTTACCGGCAGCGGCAAAACCGAAGTGTATTTACAACTGATTGCCAAAGCTATTGAGCAAGGTAAACAAGCACTGGTACTGGTGCCAGAGATCGGCTTAACACCGCAAACTATTCGCCGCTTTCAAGCACGATTTGATGTGCCAGTGGTCATGATGCATTCCAGCCTCAACGACAAAGAACGCCTAATAGCTTGGCACCAATGCAACCAAGGCCAAGCAAAAATCCTAATCGGCACCCGCTCAGCGATTTTTACTCCGCTGCCCGATTTAGGTTTGATTATTATCGATGAAGAACACGACGCATCGTTTAAACAACAAGACGGGTTACGCTATAGCGCACGTGACTTTGCCATTAAACGCGCCCACAAAGAATCGTTGCCGATTGTGCTTGGCTCTGCCACACCGGCCTTAGAAACCCTGCACAATGCCTATAGTCGCCGCTACAGCCACCATAAGCTAACTGTGCGTGCAGGTAATGCCAAGCCACCACGAATGAAACTGCACAGCATCTTGCATCAACCACTCGAATACGGTTTAGCCCTACCGGTTGTGGATAAAATTAAACAGCACTTAAATGCGGGCCAGCAGGTAATGATTTTTATTAACCGCCGCGGCTTTGCCCCCACCCTAGCCTGCCGCGATTGCGGTTGGATGGCCGAGTGTATTCGCTGCGATGCGCGCATGACCATGCACCAGTATCCGCCACACATGCATTGCCATCACTGTGATAATCAAGCGGCTATTCCGCGCCTATGCCCTAACTGCAACAGCATGCAAATAGAACCTTTAGGCCAAGGTACTGAACGCATTGAAGAAAATTTGCACAAACTGTTTGCTGGTGCTGATATTAAACGAGTCGATCGCGATACCGTGCGCAGCAAAGACGCGTTTGATCATTTGTTTAATGAAATTCATAAAGGTGAACCGTGCATTTTAGTGGGTACACAAATGCTCGCCAAAGGTCATCATTTTCCTGATGTCACCATGGTGGTTATTTTAGATGCCGATTCCGGCTTGTTCAGTGCCGATTTTCGCGGCATGGAAAAAACGGCACAGCTAATTTTACAAGTTGCTGGACGCGCGGGCCGCGGTGACAAACTGGGAGAGGTATGGATACAAACCTTGTATGCCGATCATCCCCAGTTAAATATGTTATTAGAAGGGGGTTATCACGGCTTAGCCGCCAACTTGTTGCACGAACGTAAGCACATTCAATTGCCGCCCTACAGCTATATGGCGTTATTACGTACTGAGTGCAGCGACAAACAATTAGCCGAACAGGTACAGCATCAAGCCCGTGAATTTATACAAGGTTGGTTAAATAATTATTGGCAAGGCAAGTTACTGGCCCCTAATGAAACCCAAGCCGATACCACGCCGGTTACGTTATTAGGGCCTTTTCCTGCACCGATGGAACGCCGCAATGGGCGCTTTCGCCAGCAATTACAAATCATGAGCCATGAGCGCAATTCATTACATAGGGTCTTAAATCCGTTAGTGCATTTTTTAGAAAATTTAAAAGGCATTCAAAAAGTGCGATGGAACTTAGATATTGACCCCATGGATATGAGCTAATTTATTTGGCGCTCATTATACCGACTTAAACTGAATAACATTCGACTCACGAGTTTTACCAGCCGCTTCCAGCTTACTTAAATAATCTTGCCAAAGCGTTTCTTGGTTATCGCACAAATGGCGTAAGTATTTCCAGTCGTATAAGCCAGAGTCATGACCATCGTCGAAAATAAACTTCAATGCATAATTACCAGAAGGCTCAATGTTTAACAGCGCCACGTTTTTCTTACCGTACTGCAAAACTTCATTTCCAACACCGTGGCCACGAACTTCTGCAGAAGGAGAAAAAACCCGCAGCATTTCAAAACTTAACTGAAAAATCTCATCTGCCTGTGTGTTGCCTGTAAGATTTTGATAGCGCAACTCTAAACACTGACTTTGCTTACGCACTTTGATATCAGCAGGGATTAATGCATTAGAAGTAGACATCGTATTAGCCTAAATTTTATTAAAAAATTAAATACCCATAAAAAAGCTGAGCAAATAGCTCAGCTTTTTTTGTATTTGTTACAAACACGTTAGCTTTTAAAAAGCGGAGTTTATAACTCATTTACTTACAAAATAAACTGACTCAAATCTTCATCTTGAGCGATTTTACCCAAGTGCTCGTTTACATATTCAGCATCAATCACCACGGCTTCAGTAAGGTCTGCGGCTTCATACGATACTTTTTCAAGTAAACGTTCTAGCAAGGTATGTAAACGACGAGCACCAATGTTTTCAGTACTCTCGTTAACTTCGAAAGCGACTTCAGCAAGACGCTTAACACCATCTTCCATAAACACTAGGTTAACGCCTTCTGTTTTTAGTAAAGCGACATACTGTTCAGTTAATGATGCTTTTGGCTCAGTTAAAATGCGCTGGAAATCATTTGGGGTTAACGCCTGCAGCTCTACGCGAATCGGTAAACGACCCTGTAGCTCAGGAATTAAATCCGAAGGTTTTGCCAAATGGAAAGCACCCGAAGCAATAAATAAAATATGATCGGTTTTGATCATGCCGTATTTAGTACTTACTGTGCAGCCTTCAATTAAAGGTAGTAAATCACGCTGCACCCCTTCACGGGAGACATCGCCACCAGAACCACTTTCTTGGCGTTTACACACTTTATCAATCTCATCAATAAAGACGATACCGTTTTGCTCAACTACATCGACTGCACGGGCTTTTAATTCTTCGACGTTCAGCATTTTTGCAGCTTCTTCATCTTTAATTTGTTTAAACGCATCTTTAATTTTTAATTTACGTTTAGACTTTTTATCGCCGCCCATATTAGAAAACATGTTTTGCAACTGACTGGTCATTTCTTCCATACCAGGAGGAGCCATGATTTCTACACCCACTTGGCTTTGCTGGGCTAAATCTATTTCAATTTCTTTATCGTCTAACTGGCCTTCGCGTAATTTTTTACGAAAGATTTGGCGCGTAGAAGAGTCTTCTCTTTTCATCTCTTCTTCACTGCCCCAATTATTAGACTCGCTGGTGCGAGCTGGGGGTAATAGCACATCTAAAATGCGTTCTTCAGCGGCTTCGTATGCACGCTGATCAACTTTTTGCATTTCTTGTTCGCGTAGTAATTTAAAACCCGTTTCAACTAGGTCTCGAATAATAGACTCTACATCCTTACCGACATAACCTACTTCGGTAAATTTTGTTGCTTCGATTTTAATAAAAGGTGCGTTGGCAAGTTTTGCCAAACGGCGAGCAATTTCTGTTTTACCCACACCGGTTGGGCCAATCATTAAAATATTTTTGGGTGTTACTTCTTCGCGCAGCTCTTCATTTAACTGCATACGACGCCAGCGATTACGCAGTGCAATGGCGACGGCACGCTTAGCTTCGCTTTGACCAACAATGTGTCGGTCTAATTCGTGAACAATTTCTCTTGGGGTCATCTGGGTCATTTTTCTTCCCCTTTTGCAGCGGTAATTGCCTTGATCTCAGCAGGTGCTGTCATGGATTCAATAGTAAAATTTTGATTGGTAAATACGCAGATATCGCCGGCAATCGTAAGGCTTTTTTCTACGATATCGCGGGCAGGTAGATCGGTGTTATCAAGTAATGCACGGGCAGAAGCAAGCGCAAAATTGCCACCAGAGCCAACGCCTACAAGGTCGTCTTCTGGCTGCAGCACATCGCCATTGCCGGTAATAATGAGTGTGGCAGTGTGGTCAGCGACGGCCAAAATAGCTTCTAACTTACGCAAAGCACGATCTGAACGCCATTCTTTGGCAAGCTCTACAGCAGCGCGAGTTAACTGGCCTTGGTTTTTTTGCAGCTGCGCTTCTAGTTTTTCGAAAAGGGTAAAGGCATCGGCTGTTCCACCAGCAAATCCGGCAATCACTTCACCGTTAAATAAACGACGTACTTTTTTGGCGTTGCCCTTCATCACGGTATTACCTAACGAGACTTGGCCATCGCCGCCAATTACCACTTCGTCGCCTCGGCGAACGGATACAATTGTTGTCATGCTTTTCTCCCCAATTTGGTCGATTGCTGTATTGAAAGGATGTTAGCAATCTTTACTCAATCTAATTGGGGGCTCGCGATTAGTATTTCAACCCTGAAATAAACCAACCCTTAGATCTTTTGCGCAAGCAATTTCAGTGTCACCCTGATAAATACTGCCCTGAGCAATCGCGAGTGTTGTTTGGCGGGCCACAATTCGACGAATATTCACCTTGTATTGAATCGCACCAGCATCGGGTTTCACTTCGCTTTTTAGACGCAAATCACCCACACCCAAAGCACGTACTTTGCCTGGGTACCCACTCCAACCCAAGTAAAATCCTAACGTTTGCCACATGCCCTCTAGCATTAAACTACCTGGCATCAGCGGATCGTTAACAAAATGATGTTCAAAAAACCAGCAATCTGGGTTAATACTGTATTCAGCGATGATTTGGCCTTTTTTGAAAAGACCAGAATGAGGCTTTATTCCTACAATACGGTCCATCATTAATAATGGGCCTGTGGGTAATTGAGCTTCACTGCCTTGGAAAAAATCACCATATCCGCAGGCTTGCAATTCTTCACGGCTAAATTGGGTTTGATCGGTTAACGGTGAAGTATCTATTTTGGAAATTATATTACGCACAACAAAATCTCTAGGCATCAAACAGTGGTTAGAATAAGCGTTATGGCTTAGAGAAGACACGACAAACAGCTATGACGATTTCGCCATAATCCTTAAAATCTTGTCGTGCGTTAAACAAGCTAGATTACAATGATTAGGCCTTTGTAAACGCCTAACCCGACTTTTTAATAGGCTTTTGAATAACCAAGGCTTTAATTCTGTGGCCTACCAAAATATCTTGAGCTTTATTCATTTTTGAGCGGTCGGTAAATGGCCCCACCATAACCCTATAATAAGGCTTACCATTAACATCGACTTTCTCGATTGTGCTCGAAAGATTTTCTAAAATAAGTTTAACTTTTAAGCTATCTGCTTGTTCTAGTGTACGAAAAGAAGCCGCTTGTAAATTGTAGCTATATTTCGCCTCGTCGGTTTTGGGCGTAGATTGATAGTGTGAATCTTCAGCCTTGGGAACTGGCACATCACTGTTTTCGAGTAATTTATAAAAGTCGTAATCTTGCTTAGATACTTGTTTCTCAATTTGCTTACGGGTCTCTTCTTTTGCTCGCTTGACCCCGCTTTCAAGTACTTTTTTTGCATCACCCTTTACAGCTGCTAGCTCGTCACCCGATGGCACGGTTTTCAAAAAGTATAAAAACGAGACAAAGCCTATCGCTAATAAAGGGGTGAGTATCCACACTATTTTGGGAATACGACTGCTACTTTCCGACATGTAAAACCTTTTACTGGATATTGATTAATCATGATAAAATTTAGGCTTCTAAGATAGCGTAATTTTATCAAGATGCTAGCCTGATTATGAATTATCATAATGTTTTTATAACGGACACCTCTGATGACCTCTACCGTAAAGCCCAACCTTCGCAACCCCATTCACCTACTTGCTTTTGGCTTGGGTTCGGGCTGTGCTCCTAAAGCCCCAGGTACGTTCGGAACCTTAGCCGCTATTCCCTTTTGGTGGTTATTGTTACAAGACGTGCCCTTGATACCGTATATTTGTGTGTTGATCGCGGGCTTCGCCTTTGGCGTTTACTTGTGCGAGCAAACTTCTAAAGACTTGGGTGTGCACGACCACGGCGGCATTGTTTGGGATGAATGGATTGGTTTGTGGATAACTTACCTAGCCCTGCCCGCCGGCATTGAATGGGTGGTGATTGGTTTTATTCTTTTCCGCTTCTTCGACATTCTAAAACCCTGGCCTATAAAATGGTTAGACCAAAAGGTACATGGCGGTTTCGGCATCATGATCGACGATGTATTAGCCGGGATATTTGCATTGGCTTGTGTGCAGTTGTTGGCATTTTATTTCTAATTTTTACCCAGTTAATGTCGCAAATAGCGCAGCCAGCGCCATACATTTAATAAGCTGGCTAAAGACCCTGCAACATACGTCAGTGCTGCGGCGAGTAATATTTTGTTAGCGTTTTTCATATCTTGTTCATTAAGGTATTCGCCTTTCTGCAAAATAGGTAAGGCTTTGCCAAAACTGGCATCCCACTCTACTGGCAAGGTAATTAAATGCACCAGTGTGCTACCTATAATAGACAGCACCGCAATGGCTAAAGTCACGCGACTGGCTGCTGGATTGATTACGGCTAGGAGCGGGCTCAACCAAAAAGCAATGGGAGTAATGCGCTGGGCAACATTGGCAAACTTTGCTGCATGAATGCGCGCATTAAAGGTTTTTTCGTTATTGTGATCTTGTATCGCATGGCCTACTTCGTGAGCCGCGACAACGATAGCGGTTAGCGAACGCCCTTCTAATTTATCCTGTGTAAGCCGCACCATTTTATCCATGGGGTCATAATGATCACCGCTGTCGGTAGCTTCTACTTTTACACCTTCTAGGCCATGAACTTTTATTAGGTGCTGAGCCAGCTCACCACCGGTTCCTGGAAAGTCGTCACGTTCGTTACTGTAACGCTTTAATACACGCCCAACCCACCATTGCGGTAAAAAGAAGATGGCCAAGGCACCGATAAAAATCAAAATCCAGATCATGCTAAACCGCCCAGTAAGTCTATAAATGCAATAGAAATAAAGAAGAAACGCCATCATATCAAGGTTAAATTAACAATGCTGCGCCTTATGATTCGTCAGCATCAATTAATCTTGTTAAAATGTGAGCCGATTTTAAACGGTTTACGTAATCTTAAAATTAACCAATCGCTATCTTTTTTATAGTGTTGAATTTACATTTGTTCCAGTACCTGAGGTTCCCCTTTTGAGCATTAACTATATTGCCTCCTCTAAATTACCGACACCGTTTGGTGAATTCACTATGCATGGCTTCGAAGATACAGCAACTGGAAAGGAGCATGTGGCTTTATCAATGGGGGATATCGATTCGGGTGAACCTGTTTTAGCCCGCGCCCATTCTGAATGTTTAACCGGTGATGCGCTGTTTAGTATGCGCTGTGACTGTGGTTATCAGCTAGAAACAGCACTGAGCTCGGTGGCTAAAGCGGGTCGTGGTGTTGTTTTGTATCTGCGCCAAGAAGGTCGTGGTATTGGCTTATTGAACAAGATCAAGGCTTACAACCTACAAGATCAAGGGGCCGATACCGTTGAAGCCAATGAACAGTTAGGTTTTGGTGCCGATATGCGTGTTTACGATATGTGTCAGCCAATGCTGGAACACTTAGGCGTTAAAACCATTCGTTTAATGACCAACAATCCTCGTAAAGTGAAAGCATTGTCAGAAGCTGGGGTTAATGTGCTAGAGCGAGTGTCAATTGAAGTGGGCCGCAACCCACATAATGATGGTTACTTAAATATTAAAGCAAGTAAGCTAGGTCATTACCTAAAAGAAAAAGCTAATCAAAATACTGCGCCACAGCAAGTAACTCACCAAGACGATAACGCGTAACACGTTATCGTTGTCGCATGTGGTTAACTCATGACAATGAGCTTAACCCTTGCACCTTGGCAATAATCGCTGCTTTATCAATCCCTACATCATTAAACTGCTCACTTGGTGAGGCATGTTCAATGTAGCGGTCTGGGATACCCATTAGCTGACAAGGAATAGTTAACCCTTGTTGCGCTAAATATTCGACTACCGCAGAGCCTGCACCACCCATAATCGCGTTTTCTTCTATACAAATTAGCTGATCATGTGTCTTGGTCAGTTCGGTAATTAAGGCTTCGTCTAAGGGTTTCACAAAACGCATATCAGCAACACTGATATCAATGCCTTGCTGAGACAGTGCTTGTGCAGCTTCTAATGCCGAATTCACGCTCGAACCAAAGGCTAAAACAGCAATCGCTTTATTATTAACATCTGCAGTCACTGCTCGCTGGCGACGCATAATGCCTTTACCTAAAGGCAGCAAACTCATCTTTTTATTTGTTTCAATGCCGATACCAGCACCACGAGGGTAGCGCACTGCTACTGGGCCAGAAAATTGATAGCCTGTGTATAACATCTGGCGACATTCATCTTCGTTAGAAGGTGCCATAATGACCATGTTAGGGATAGGACGTAAATAACTATAATCGTAAGCACCATGATGCGTTGGCCCATCTTCGCCCACCAGCCCAGCACGGTCGATAGCAAATAAAACATCCAAATTTTGCAAAGCTACATCGTGAATTAATTGGTCGTAGCCACGCTGTAAAAAAGTAGAGTATATGGCAACAACGGGCTTAGCACCTTCGCAGGCCATGCCAGCTGCTAGTGTTACCGCGTGCTGCTCGGCAATGGCAACATCAAAATAACGTTCAGCAAAACGCTCAGAAAAACGAATCATATCGGAGCCTTCACGCATGGCTGGGGTAATTCCCATCAGCCGCTGGTCAACTTCGGCCATGTCGCACAACCACTCACCAAACACGTTGGAATACGTCGGCTTAGCGATTGCAGTACTGGTTACAGTAACTGGCTGGTGTTGTTTTTTTAGTGCGTGATATTTAATTTGTTCGACTTCGGCAGGAGCAAAGCCTTTGCCCTTTTTGGTAACGACATGCAATAACTTGGGCCCTGGCAGTTTTTTCAAATTTTCCAGAGTATGCACAAGTTCTTCAGTGTCGTGGCCATCAATGGGGCCGTAATAATTAAAACCTAGCTCTTCAAAAAAGATACCCGGCGCAACCATGGCTTTCATGTGCTCTTCAGTTTTGCGCATGAATTCCCAAGCGGTTGCACTTTTTTGCAAAATCTTTTTACTGCCTTCGCGCAGCGATGTATAGGTGGGGCTAGACCACAAGCGGGTGAAATACTTATTTAATGCACCAACGTTATCTGAAATCGCCATGTCGTTATCATTTAAAACCACTAACATGTCGGCTTTTTCATGACCCGCATGGTTAAGGGCTTCAAACGCCATGCCGGCTGTCATAGCGCCATCGCCAATAATGGCCACCGCTTGATTGTCTTTACCCATTGCGCGCATGCCTAAGCTCATGCCCATGGCCGCACTGATTGAGGTACTTGAATGGCCTACGCCAAAGGTATCGTATTCGCTTTCGCTGCGCAGTGGAAAAGCGGCAGGGCCTTCTTTGCTGCGAATTTTGGTCATTTGTTCGCGACGACCAGTAATGATTTTGTGTGGATAAGCCTGATGACCCACATCCCATACGAGCTTGTCGTTTGGAGTATCAAATACATAATGCAATGCCGTGGTCAGTTCAACCACCCCCAAACCTGCACCAAAGTGACCGCCAGATTGACCCACGCTGTAAATTAAAAAATTACGCAATTCGTAGTTAAACTGTTCTAATTGATCCAAATCTAACAGGCGCAAGTCAGCTGTCTCGGTCACAGAGTCCAATAACGGCGTTGAAGGTCTTTCTTTGGGTATCTCAGTAAACATGCACGTCACGATTTTTAGCTGGCATTTGTAAGGTCGCTATTCTACCCGCCCAGCTGCGCAAGTAGAACCAATAATGTCTTTAGTAATTAATTAATTGTTCTAGATAGGCAGTTTTTCAGCGACACGAGATTTTAATGATCGCGTGTAACAATGTATTGTGCGAGCTGAGCCAATGCCAAGGTATCGCCTTGAATATTTTCTAGAGCCGTTAACGCCTGTTGGCACAACTGTTGTGCTTTGGATTTTGCACCCTCCAACCCTAATAAGGCTGGATAAGTCGGTTTATTTAATGCCACGTCTGCGCCTTGCTGCTTACCGAGTGTGGCTGTATCACTTTCGATATCCAAAATATCGTCATGAACTTGAAAAGCCAAACCAATGGCATTGGCATAAATAACCAACTGCTCTAATGTTGCTTCATCTGGGTGTCCACAATGAGCCCCCATTAAAACACTGATACGAATTAACGCACCGGTTTTATGATTGTGCATGTTCTCTAAGTGTGCCAAATCTACGGTTTTATCCACAGAAGCTAGATCAATCGCTTGCCCTGCCACCATACCCGATGCACCGGCACCTTTTGACAACAAAGAAATCAGCTGCAAACGCTGAGCAAGAGTAAACTCAGCAGACATATCGGCCAGTATTTCAAACGCCCCTGTTAGCAAAGCATCGCCCGCTAATATAGCGGTTGCTTCGTTAAACTTAATATGACACGTTGGCTGTCCGCGACGCAGATCATCATCATCCATTGCGGGTAAGTCATCGTGCACCAAGGAATAACTATGCACCATTTCTACCGCCGCCATCGCAATATCAACTCTGGCATCATCGATCGATAAAGCCTTCGCAGTCGCCTGTACCAAAAAAGGGCGCACTCGTTTACCGCCATTAAACAAGCTGTAAACCATGGCTTGCGATAAGTATTTATCACTTATTTTCAAATGTTTTAAAGCATTGTCGAGTGCAGTCTCACAACGTTGCTGGCTAGCTTCTAGCTGCTGATTAAAAGAAGTACTTGGCATGAGCGTTACTCAGAATCTTCCGTTGAAGTGCTTAAAAAAGGCTGAGCTTCAGTTTGGCCGTTCTTCTGCAATAACAACTGCACCTTCTGCTCGGCTTTAGCCAAAGCATTTTGGCAATCACGTGTGTATTTAATACCCTGCTCGAATGCCTTTAATGAATCTTCAAGACTCATTTCTCCTGACTCCATACGTTCAACAAGGGTTTCTAGCTCTGCTAAAGATTGTTCAAAATGAAAGGTTGCTTTCGCCACGGTACACCTATAGTTAATGTAATAATTACTGTAAGAGTTTTTGTATGGGTTGTTGTATGAATTTTTGTATTAAGCCATCACTCGTCGCGCCACACTAACCGAGCACTTGATTCTAATCAAGTATTGAAAACTTGCTCCTGTTATAACCAAAATTGCAGCATAATAAAAATTTTTGTCTACAATTGAGTTATGATTAGCCCTACAGGTTAATTTCATATGGATAGCTAAATAAGGAGCGGCAGTGGATTTAGCATCTCTGGTAGGAATTTTAGGTGCCTTTGCCTTAGTGGTTATGGCAATGGTACTCGGCGGCGACATTATGATGTTCGTCAACGTACCCTCATTACTGATCGTGGTCGGCGGTAGTTTAATGGTGGTACTCATGAAATTTGAACTGGGCACATTCTTTGGCTCGTTCAAAATCATGGCAAAAGCCTTTATGTTTAAGGTAAGCAAGCCAGAAGAAATCATTGAAGAAGCAGTAGAACTAGCGGGATTAGCACGTAAAGGGGGTCTGCTCTCCCTAGAAGGCAAAGAAGTCAGTAATGATTTTTTAGCCAAAGGAATTCAGCTTTTAGTTGATGGCCATGATCCCGAAGTCGTTAAAGCGCTGCTCGGCAAAGATATGCGTTTGACTCAAGAGCGTCATAAATATGGAGCTACTTTTTTTACTCATATGGGCGACGTTGGCCCCGCCATGGGAATGATCGGTACTTTAATTGGCTTGGTTACCATGCTAGCTAACATGGACGACCCAAAATCCATTGGACCTGCGATGGCGGTGGCTCTTTTAACAACTCTTTACGGTGCCATGATGGCGACTATGATCATGATTCCTATTGCCGACAAGCTCACCTTACGGGCTCAGCAAGAGGGTTTAATTCAGGCAATGATCATGGATGCACTTATTGCCATTCAAGGCGGACAAAACCCACGCGTTATTGAATCGATGCTGCAAAATTACGTGAAAGAAAAACAGCGTGTAGTGGCGGAGTAATCAATAATGGCTGAAGAGGAAGAAGAAGTCTGTGAATGCCCCGCCGGCATACCTGCATGGGTAATGACCTTTGCCGATCTCATGTCTCTGCTTATGTGCTTTTTTGTGCTGCTATTATCTTTTGCAGAAATAGACGCAATGAAGTTTAAACGCTTGGCAGGTGAGTTACGTCAAGCGTTTGGTGTGCAAACAGAGGTAAGAGCAGACGATCCACCAAAAGGCACCAGTGTTATTGCACGCCATTTTAGCCCAGCAACCCCAGAACCCACACCCATTAACGAGGTTAGGCAAAAAACCAACGACATCTCGCAAAGCAGCTTAGAGGTTCTTTGCCAAGATGAAATCACCCAGCAAGAAGAACGCCAAGGTGATCGCGGTGAGGTAACTCGTGAAGTTGCCGTACAACAAGAGACCGCTGAAATAAAAAAAGCAGAAGATACCGCGATAGAAATAGCGGCTGAACTGGAATCAGAAGTGGCCTCTGGGCAGATAGAAGTAGAAACCCAAGGCAAAAAGATCATCATCCGTATTCGAGAAAACGGGGCGTTTCAATCTGGCTCCGATTTTATAGAAGATCGATTTTTACCCGTTATCGACAAAATCCGATCGGTATTAGTGTCCATTCCTGGCCGGATTTCGGTTGAAGGCCACACCGATAATATTCCGATTCGCAGTGGCCGCTTTAGATCAAACTGGGCTCTGTCTTCTGCTCGCGCTGCCGCCTTTGCACAAGAATTATTTATCGCCCCAGAAATGGGTGAACAGCGTTTTCAAGTGGTAGGCCATGGCGATGTGCGCCCTCTTGTTGAAAACGTAGATGCTGAATCCCGCGCGCGCAATCGGCGTGTAGAACTGATTATTCTGCAATCTTCAGAAAATGACGATGACGATAAACCATTAATCGATCAACCCAATAAAAATATTCGAGACGCTATTAATGCCAAGCCTGAAGATTTTGAACTTGACTCAGACAGTATTTTTTAACGTGACGACCAACAATAACAATAAAAATAACAACAGGAGTCGTTATGAGTGATGACCGCCGACGTTATTTTCGCATCGATGACGAAGCGGAAATAAGCTTTAAAGCGATTAGCGACGAAGAGTACCAAGCTTGGAGTCAAGGCGAGGTGGAAGACGACCACACCCGCTTAGCAAAGTTGAATACTGAACTCAGCATCAATATTGCCAACCTTAAAAGCCACCAGCCCCAGCTGGCAAAAATTTGTGACTTATTGAATCAAAAAATTGATTTAACGTTGCGTGCTCATACCACACCACAAGGCTTTATAGATGACGGTGAATTAAAATCGATAAATCTTAGTGCGTGCGGCATTGCTTTTCATACGGATGAAGATTTACAGCAGCATGAACACATACTCATGCAGCTAAAGCTAAAACCCTCGGGAGTCTCGATCATCACTCCTGGCAAGGTCGTGGCTGTGGATAATGATGCATCAGGGGCAAAACAAGTTGTGCGTGTTGAATTTCAAGACATTAGCGAAAACAATCAAGATTTGCTCATGCAACACCTTTTTCAAGTTCAAAGCCGGAGCCTCAAGAAACAACGCAAAAATTAACGTTTTAAACTTGCTCCTCACACCAATAAAATTGCTACTCAATGCCAATATTGCTTAATAAAGGTATACTAGCGGCAATGAATATTAAAACGTGCCAGGAGCATGACGCCTAGTGAGTAAGCCCCGTAATAATAATCCTCAAGATCCGCACGCCGCGCGCGAAGCTGAAAAATATGACAATCCGGTACCTAGCCGTGAATTCATCATTCAGACCTTAACCGAACTTGCCGTTCCGTCTACCTTTGAAGACATTTGTGCGGCGTTGTTTGTGGATGATGAAGATCGCGCCGAAGGGGTGCGCCGCCGCTTAATTGCTATGGCTCGTGATGCTCAAATTGACAGTGATCGCAGTCGCCAAACTTACTTTCCGCTAGACGAAAAAAAAATAGCCACAGGTATTTTACAAGGCCATAAAGATGGTTATGGCTTTTTACTGCGTGAAGGCAATGAAGATGTCTATATTTCTAATAACCAAATGCGCAAAGCATTTCATGGCGACAAAGCCATGGTGCGCATTACTGGCACCGATCGCCGCGGCCGTTTAGAAGGGCAAATTGCCAAGGTGCTTGAGCACAACACCACTCATATTGTTGGCCGTTATTTTGAGCAGTCCGGCGGCGTTGGTATTGTTCGCCCCGATAGTAAACGCGTCACACATGAAATTGTCATTGCCGCCGAAGATCGCAATGGTGCACAGCACGATCAATTTGTTAGCGTCGAAATCTTACAACAGCCGCGCCCGGGGCAAATGATTACTGGCCGCGTTGACGAAGTGCTTGGTAATAACTTGGCTCCTGGTATGGAAATCGAAGTTGCTATTCGTAGCCACGACATTCCAAACACTTGGAGTGAAGAACTACTGCAAGAACTGAAGTCTATTCCTGAAGAAGTGGTTGAAAAAGACAAAAAGAAACGTGTGGATCTGCGTGACCTGCCGTTTGTTACCATTGACGGTGAAGACGCCCGAGATTTTGATGACGCCGTGTATGTCGAAAAAGACAGCACAACCAACGATTGGCGTTTGTTTGTTGCCATTGCCGATGTGTCTCATTATGTGGGGGTCAATAGCGAACTGGATAAAGAAGCAACTAAACGCGCTACCTCGGTGTATTTTCCGGCCAACGTGATCCCCATGTTGCCAGAAATTATTTCTAATGGCCTATGTTCATTAAACCCTGATGTTGATCGTTTGGTAATGGTCTGCGAAGTCACCATTAGTGACAAAGGGCAAATGAAAGACTATCAATTTTACGAAGCCGTTATCCACAGTCATGCTCGTTTAACCTACAACCTAGTCTGGGACATGTTGCAAAAACCTCTCACCGATGATGGCAAACAATGGCGTAAACAGTATCGCCCGGTAGTGCCCCATTTAGAAACCCTGTACAGCCTGTATAAAATGCTGCGCAAGGGTCGCACCAAGCGCGGCGCTATCGATTTTGAGACGGTAGAAACCAAAATTGAATTCGATAGTCAGCGTAAGATTAGCCAAATTGTACCGACTTCTCGTAACGATGCGCACATGATCATTGAAGAGTGCATGTTAATGGCCAACGTTTGTGCGGCTGATTTTTTAAGCCGTTACAAGGTGCCTGGTTTATTTCGTGTGCATAATGGGCCAAGCGAGCAAAAGCTCGACAACCTCAGAGAATTCTTAGCAGAAATGGGTCTTAACATGGCGACCGGTGATCCATCTCCGAGCCATTATCAAGAACTGTTAAAGAAGATCGCAGATCGCCCAGATGCACAACTGATTCAAACCGTTATGTTGCGTTCATTGAGCCAAGCGGTGTATCAACCAGAAAACGAAGGCCACTTTGGCTTGGCGTTTGATGCCTATGCGCACTTTACTTCTCCGATTCGTCGCTATCCCGATCTTTTGGTGCATCGTGCAATTCGTTCAGTGATTCGCAGTACTCGTGAATGTAAACACGTTCGTCGAGTAACGGGCGCTGGGCGCTTAGCGAAAAAGGTTATCTTTCCCTACGATTTAACCGCTATGTCGGCATTAGGTGAACACTGTTCGATGGCCGAGCGCCGTGCTGATGATGCCACTCGTGATGTCGTTGATTTCTTAAAATGCGAATACATGGAGCAGCATGTTGGCGATGTGTTTGAAGGCACAATCACCGCGGTTACCGGTTTTGGCTTATTTGTGTCGTTAAACGATATCTTTGTAGAAGGCTTGGTGCATATTTCCAACCTTAACAATGATTTTTACCAGTTCGACCAAGCCAAACATCGCTTAGTGGGTGAACGCACGCGTAAGTCCTTCCGCTTAGGTGACTCTTTGTGGATTCAAGTTATGTCCGTGTCTCTGGATGATCGAAAAATTGATTTTGGTTTAACCTCTGACCCAAGCCACGGCAATACACCTATTGCCGACCACAACGCACCTAACGGTGATGATACTAAGAAGCGTCGTGGCCCACGCCGCAGTGGTAAAAAAACAACTAGCAAAACAAAAGATTCGAAAATAGCAGATAAAGACAGCGCTAAAAAAGATTCCAAAAAAGGTGACAAAAAAGACAGCGCGGCTAAAAAGAAAAAACGCCCAAAATTCAAGCGTCAAAAGCTAAACAATGCCGAAGCTAAATCAAAAAAACAAAGCGCTAGCGCTAAAAGCGGCACAAAAGTCCGAACTGGCAAAGCCAAAAAGCCCGGCTCTGCCAAGAAAAAAGCCAAAAAATCTAATACCAAAGCGCATAGCGATTAATGCGCGCCTCCTAAACAGGAAACAGAATGAAACTTGAGATCGTTTACGGTATTCATGCCGTAATGACATTACTGCAACGCAGCCCAGAAAAAGTCACTGAGCTGTGGGTGCTAAAAAGTCGTGAAGACAAGCGCATGCAAGACATTATCGACTTGGCCGAAGCACAAGGTATTCCTATCATGGAAACCAATAAAGGCTTATTAAACCAAAAAGCCGATGGCAACCATCAAGGCGTTATCGCCATGCGTTATCCACAACGTGGCTACAGTGAAAAGAATCTAGAAGAAGAGCTGGATAAAATCGAAGGCACTCCGCTAATTCTTGTATTAGACGGCGTAACCGACCCACATAATCTGGGCGCTTGTTTGCGCACCGCCGATGCCGCTGGCGTGCACATGGTGATTGCCCCTAAAGATAATTCTGCACCTTTAAATGCCGTGGCTAGCAAAATTGCTTGTGGCGCAGCAGAAGCGATTCCGTATATTCAAGTCACCAACCTGTCTCGTACTTTGAAAGACCTGCAACAACGAGGAATTTGGATTACCGGTACTGCGGGTGAAGCAACACAATCGGTTTATCAGGCCGACTTAAAAGGCCCAACAGCGATTGTAATGGGTGCAGAAGGCAAAGGCATGCGTCGCTTAACTCGCGAACACTGTGATTTTTTGATCAATATCCCTATGGCTGGCGAAGTTAGCTCATTAAACGTGTCTGTAGCGACTGGTGTATGCTTATTCGAAATTGTGCGCCAGCGCCTTAGCAACTAATCCAAACGTAAACTAATCCAAACGTAAAAGGATAAACAATGGAATTTTGGCAAGACCTACTGCAGCAAAACTATGATTGGCTATGGGAAGCAGGATTGACCTGCTTAATCACCCTAGTCGCAGCCTTGGTGTGGCATTATTTTCATAAAAAACTCGATGCCATTATTTTGAAAAGCAAAAACCGCTGGGATGACATTGCGTTAAATGCTTTTGGCACCCCTATTAACTGGTTAATTGTGATTATTGGCGCCTCTTGGTTTGCAGACATCACCGCGCGTCATTTTTCTGCAGAAATTATCAACAGCATTCCTGTTGCACGCCAACTGGCGGTATTGGTTATTGCCGCTTGGGGCACTTGGCGCTTAATTAATGGCGTTGAAGAAAAACAACTGGATAAAGGAAACGACCCCACCACGGTTCAGTTGGTGGGTAAGTTAACAAAGATGATTGTGGTGATTTTAATCATCTTGCCGATTTTTCAAATTTTAGGCATTTCAATTTCGGGCATGTTAGCGTTCGGTGGCATGGGCGGTTTAATTGTTGGTATGGCAGCGAAAGATTTACTGTCTAACTTTTTTGGCTCGATTATCATCTACCTTGATAAGCCTTTTATTGTCGGCGACTGGATTCGCTCACCCGATAGAAGCATTGAAGGCACCGTAGAAAAGATCGGCTTTCGTTTAACTTCGATTCGCACCTTTGATAAACGCCCGCTGTATGTTCCCAACTCAATTTTTACCAACATTTCGGTTGAAAACCCATCCCGTATGAGTAATCGACGGATTAACGAAACCATTGGTGTGCGTTACAGCGACTCGCGTAAATTGCCAATGATTTTAGACGACGTGCGCACCATGCTGGTTGAGCACGACGACATTGATAACAACCAGACCTTAATCGTAAATTTTAATAGCTTTGGCGCATCAAGCCTCGATTTCTTTATTTATACCTTCACCAAGACAACCGATTGGATTGATTACCATCACATTAAACAAGACGTGATGCTTAAAATTTTAAACATCATTCATGAGCACGGGGCCGATTGCGCTTTCCCAACACGCACTTTGCACCTTGATTCAATGCCAGAGCCGCAAGCGCTCGCTGCTGCAGCCCCTGCTGATAAAGCTCCACAGTAAAGAGCTCCTGTGTAAAGAACTCCACAGTAAAGAGCTCCGGTATAAAAAAGCACTGCAAAGAAGCATTAAACTGCAGGCACAAAAAAGCCGTCATTCGAGTGATCGAATGACGGCTTTTTTGTGCGTTTAGCACTATCCAGTTATTGTGTATTCTCTGAAGTAAATGGCTCGGGTTTACTTAACGCTAAAAAGTCATTCACCGTCATAGTCGCTGTGCTAGCTGGGCTGGGGGGGGTAATAGTTACCTGACCTTCTTTATTAAAATCCAGCGTTACCTTATAAGTTGCAGAGTTGTTCGTGTGATCAAGGGTCAAAATGCCAGAAGGCTTTCCTAACGTTAACTTCATGTCTGTCCAAGTAACGACTGTTTTACCACCGTCCCCACCACCCATAAGCGCACTTTCCATCGTGGCAGTGAGCTGATTGCTGTAATCAACTACTAATTCATTATTTGAGCCACAGCTCTCGGTTGGGGTGGACTCTAAATTGAAGTCGGTAAAACGAGTATACTCATAAAAAGCAGCGTTTGCGTTGCCTTCATAAGCGCCCACTTCATCGGTTTTTAAGCCCTGGGTATTAACCGTTCGGTAAGTTCTTGATGGCTCATTCGTATTGCTATTGCATACTAAGTCACTAGTAGAGAAGTTGATGTAGGATTCGTAGGCGTGATCAAAAAAGAAAATAATGTCTTCTGTTTGAAACAGATAATCGACTTTTTCCTCTTTCTCTCGTTCATTGGAGGCATTGAAGACAGGCTGACCATCTTCATCAACCTTATCAATCAACCCTACTGCAGATATTAAACTGCTGGTTTTTGTCTCTGATGAAAGGGTGGTGTCTGTTGTTTTGGTAACATTAAAGAAGCCATCAAAATATTTACCGTTGAATCCCTCGTCTTGACAAGCAATCGCTTGGCTCAGCTGAGATTCTTTAGTGATTACTGCGGCATTACTGTTGCAATCAACTGAAGCGTCACCGCTATTAAAGCATTGAGCCGACGCAATTTGGCTTTTTATTTGACCACTGACTCGGCAGTCCCGAGTGTCTGATAAACGAAATAAATTAAGCAATAAATCAAATGCCGCCAGTTCATTAGTAAACACCGAACGTATCATACTGTTTTGGGTAATAGCCCGATAAGCATGAGACGCAGCTTTTTGTTCAGTATTAGCGTCCCATTCAACAGCAGCAAAGGTCTGATCAAATTCAACTTCAGCTGGAGTAATAACAACGGAAGGAGCGACATTCGTGGAACTATTGTTCCCTTCGCAACCAACCAACCCCAAAGTAGCCAATACGCCAAGCAATGCCGTTGTTGTTTGTTTGTTTTTTAAATTTCTCATTAACATGGTGAGCTCTCTATTTTTATCGTTTTTATATGGCTCTAGTGTAATCCAGCAGCCTTTGCTGGCAAAGCCCCTCTCACTTATTTATGAATACTGTTGGATTTATTCATTTAAAGTAAGCTGCAGTAAGGTATTTGATTGAATATTGTTCACTTGCCTGATAAAATCCGCGCTCATTTTTCTGTCTGAGACAGCTAAATCTGGCGTTATGTCAGCATTTATCGATCTTCTTCAGAAGACTCCTTGCTTTACTAGTATTTAAGCTAGAAGGCTAAACAAACCATAAGGAGCCTAAACATGCGTCATTATGAAGTAGTGTTTTTGGTACACCCTGATCAAAGCGAACAAGTTTCAGCTATGGTAGAGCGTTATACTGCGTCTATCGAAGAGTCTGAAGGCAAAATCCACCGTTTGGAAGACTGGGGCCGCCGTCATATGGCATACCCAATCAACAACATCCATAAAGCTCACTACGTTTTGATGAACATTGAATGTTCTCAAGAAGTTCTAGACGAGCTAACGACTTCTTTCCGTTATAACGATGCTGTTCTTCGTAACATGGTTATTCGTCGTGACGAAGCTGTGACTGAAGTATCTCCAATTAAAGCGGCTGAAAGCCGTGATGACCGTCGTCGTGATGACCGTCGCACTGAAGCATCTACTGATGCTGCTGACGCAACTGAAACTGAAGAAGTAGCCACTGACGCTACTGAAGCTGAAGAAGAATAGGAGTTTCACCATGGCACGTTTTTTCCGTCGTCGTAAGTTTTGCCGTTTCACTGCTGAAAACGTTGTAGAGATCGATTATAAAGATCTTGAGACTTTGAAAGGCTACGTTACAGAAACTGGTAAGATTGTTCCAAGCCGTATTACTGGTACTCAAGCTAAGTATCAGCGTCAATTGTCTACTGCAATTAAACGCGCTCGTTACATTGCTTTATTGCCATACACTGACGCTCATAAATAAGCGACGGTTGTAGTAATAATGTTTAAAGCCCTAGCCAAATGGAGCATGGATAAGCCACTGAACGCCATCATTGCGATTGCCGGTTCTTTGCTTGTTCCTTTTTTGTTTTGGTTAGGTGCTGCTCTTATGGCGCTTTCTATATTGCGTCATGGAGCAAAAGAAGCTGCCTATGTGGTTTTGTGGGGTAGTTTGCCAGCGTTTGCTTGGCTTGCTATGGGGGATTCAACGCCTCTTTTCACTGCCCTTGGCGCTTCGACTTTAGCCATTATCCTGCGCTCTAGTGTTGATCTTAAATTAACACTTATCAGTGCAAGCGGTATGGGTGTGTTGATTTATTTTGTGTTGCCTATGTTAATGCCCGAGGTATTAGCAGAAGTGCAAAAGCAAAGTGAAGCCATGCTAGCAGAAGCCTTAAAGGATAACCTTGAGCTTTGGCAAAGCGTTCAACCTAAAGTTGGCCCCCTAATGGTTGGGGCATTGGCCGCTGTGCAAACAATGGTCATGGTTTTGTGCTTATTATTAGCGCGTTGGTGGCAAGCTGCATTTTATAACCCTGGTGGTTATAGTGAAGAATTTCATGTTTTAAAACTTCCCGTCGGTTATGTTTCTGGCGTTGTTTTATTGCTGTTTTTTGGCTCTAGCCTTCCGCCGTTAGTGAGTGGTATTTTACCAATACTAACCATTCCTCTTGTCATTGCCGGTGTGGCGTTTGTACACGGTATTGTTGGGATGAAAAACTTAGGTAAACAGTGGTTGTTTGCGTTTTATATAAGCGTATTTCTACTGGGTCCTTACCTATTCACATTACTAATTTTTATCTCTCTGATTGATAGCATTATCGATATTAGAGGTAGATTAAAAGACACAGCTGAGTGAACCCAAAAGGTCTCGGCTCTGTAGTGCTAAGGAAATTATTATGCAAGTTATTCTATTAGAAAAAGTTACAAAATTAGGCGGCCTAGGCGATCAAGTTACTGTTAAGCCAGGTTTCGCACGTAACTTTCTTCTGCCACAAGGTAAAGCTGTTCCTGCTACTAAAGCAAACGTTGAACAGTTTGAAACTCGTCGTGCAGAACTTGAAAAAGCAGCAGCTGCTAAATTAGAAGCAGCTCAAGCTCGTAAAGCTAAGATCGAAGAAATCGAATTGACTGTTGCTGTTAAAGCCGGCGACGAAGGTAAGTTGTTTGGTTCTTTGGGCAACCGTGACATCGCTGAACTTGCTACCGAAGCTGGCGTTGAATTGGTTAAGTCTGAAGTTCGTTTACCAACTGGTCCTATCCGTAACGTGGGTGATTTTGACATCACTGTTCAGTTACACGCAGAAGTTGCTGCAACATTGAAGCTATTGGTTGTTGCTGAAGACTAATCTCTTTCGGTATAAACTTTAGTTTTATAAAGATGCACTATTAGCTTATGCTAGTAGTGCATTTTTTTTGATTCAAATTTCTGGCGACCGATTGATTTATAATGACTGAACAAGCTGCTGACGAACAAGTTCTATCTTTAAAAACACCTCCTCATTCTATTGATGCAGAACAATCCGTATTGGGCGGTTTGTTACTGGATAATCGTGCCTGGGAATCGGTTTCTGAGGTTTTAGAAGACAGCGATTTTTACAGTCACAAACATCGCAATATTTACCGTGCGATCAAATCCCTGGTAGATCAAGAGCAACCGATTGATGTGGTAACTGTTGCCGAAGAGTTAGAAGAGCTGGGGACTCTGGAAGATGTTGGCGGCATAGCCTATTTGGGCGAGCTTGCGGATATGACACCGTCAACGGCCAACAGTGGTGCCTATGGCGTTATCGTTAAAGAACGCTCACAGCAGCGCCGCTTAATAGAAGCCGCCAATGAAATAGTCCAATCGGCGTATGAGCCTGAAGGCAAAAATTCTCTTGATATTTTATCGGATGCTGAGCAAAAAATTGCTCAAATAGCAGAAGGTAACCGCAAAGAAGGCGGCCCTGTTGTGGTGGGCCCTATTTTAAAAGATACGCTGGCTAAGCTTGATGAACTATTTAATAAACCGGATGGTTTAAGTGGCTTAACCTCTGGCTTTACCGAGATCGACAACCGCACCTCGGGCTTTCAACCAGCCGATATGATTGTTGTTGCGGGTCGTCCTTCTATGGGTAAAACGACTTATGCTATGAACCTGGTTGAAAATGCCTTGGTGGCCACTAAGCGCCCTTGCTTGGTGTTTAGTATGGAAATGCCATCCGAATCTATTGTTATGCGTATGCTGTCGTCGATCGGTAAAATTGACCAAACACGTATTCGTAGTGGTAAATTAATTCAAGATGATTGGAATAAATTATCTTCAGCTGTGTCTATTTTAAAAGGACTGCCACTTTATATTGACGATACCCCAGCACTCACCCCACAAGATATGCGCGCACGCTGTCGTAAGGTGTATCGTGAGAACAATAACGACCTAGCTTTAGTGATGGTGGATTATATGCAGTTAATGCGTGTGTCTGGGCCGTCAGAAGGCCGCTCGCAAGAGATCTCTGAGATTTCGCGCAGTATGAAGGCCATCGCCAAAGAATTTAATTGTCCGATTATTGCGTTATCTCAGCTAAACCGTTCGTTAGAGCAACGTCCTAATAAACGCCCAGTCATGTCGGACCTGCGTGAATCCGGTGCAATTGAGCAGGATGCCGATATCATCGCCTTTATTTATCGCGATGAAGTATATAACGAAGACACTCCAGACAAAGGCATTGCCGAGATTATTACCGGCAAACACCGTAACGGCCCTATTGGCACCGATCGCTTGAATTTTGTCGGTAAATACACGCGCTTCGAGAACTTAGCGGCAGGCTATGAAGGCAATTGGGATGATGATGAATAAGCATCTGGCTTTTCTTCATCTTCTAACAGCAACTCTTGTTTAATTTTTAATTCTACTTTTAGCTGATCTATTTTTGCTACAACACTTTCTTTTTCTTCATCATTAATAGGATTTTCTTTGTCGCCTAGTTGCGCAACAAGTTTTTCTATTTCTGTTTGAATATTGGTAATTGCTGAGGCTTTTTCAGCTTTTTCAAAAATAACTTTTTCAACACTGCCATCATTGCTTTCTTTAGCCGAATGTTTTTGTGCTTTAGGGATCATTAATACATCTTGTACAACTCGGGTGTTCATAAAGTTAGGAGATACAATTTCTATTTTTGCTCCGTGCAAGCGGTCCAGCACAGCCCCATATAGATTTGACTTGATCGACAGCAAAGCCGAGGTATCACTGATGCGGCCAGCAGCTCGATAAGTAACACTAAAATCTCCCAGCTCTCGTATTTGTACAAAACTATCTGTGAGGCCAGTATCTTCAACGGCTAGGCATAAAAGCTCGCTAATTTTAGAGCGCGAGACATCGTAACCCAATGACACATCGATAGAAATAATAGTACCGGTGCTGCGCACAACCTTAACCGGCAGGGTCACCATAATCATGTTAGGTATAGTGACTAAGTCACTCTGTTCGGTTTGAATTTCAACATGCAACAAGCTCATTTCGGTGGCTCTACCTGTCACATCATTAACCGTTATGTAGTCGCCCAACTTAATATTTTTAATCACCTTCAACATAAATCCGGCTAAAATATTGCCAATAAAAGTTGTGGAAGAAAAAGCTATAGAAGCACTGAACAACACGCCAAATAAAGTTAACAGCTGTCCACGTAGTGTTTCATTGATCGGCAATACGATAATAATTAACACACAGGAAAACAAACTCAGTATTAACATGGTTAACTGAAATTGAAATTTTCGGTTTTCCCAGTATTCGCGTAAAAAATAATTAAGTGAAAATAACACCGCCACGATTGCCAAAATCACACAGGCCAATATCAACACTTGCTTATCGACTGAAACCAGTTGCGTAACGTATTCCATTGTATTTTACCTAATCGCGGCTTTCTAAATCTTTCAGTAGCTGTTTCATTTTCTTTTGCAGCTCTTTGCGCTCCATGGGTATTTCGATTTTTTCAGGTAACGCTTTCGGCAGTTCAATTTCGATATCCTCTCCCGCGGCAACCCTTTCCATTAGCAAGGTATAATTTCGTTCAAACACTGGAAAGGCTTTTGCTTCTACCGAGTTGGCTAAAAAAAACCAATCACTGGCTCGGCCAGCATAATAGACCGCAGGATGTGTCCACTGGTAGGTTTTTTTAGGCGAAGGCGCACGACAGGCCTCAATGTAAGCTGAATAGGCATCAGGCATGCCTAATAACGTGTGTGCAGAACTTTGACATGCTTCAACAACGTCATGAACATTAGGCAGAAACTTTTGTTGCTTTACCACTTGCTCAGCGGCAAACATGATGGTGTCTGCGGGAAAATCCACCAGCAAACGGGCCCACAACTGCTTGGCCATAATCACGGTATCGTGATCCGGAAACGCTTTTAAAAACTGGTTGTGGTAGTTAAAGCGAAACAATTCGAAGATTTGATTAATCGCTGATTTTTGCTCAATATCAAGCGGCTTAGGTGCTCGATAGGCTTTCTCGTTACCAGTCTGTGTCACTGAGCCGCTGCCTGCTTGCTGCAGCTGTTGCGTAACCTGGTTGAGAATGGGATTGAGTACCGCTTTGCGATCCTGCATGTGCCTGTCCACCTGTATGAGAGCCCTGATTTAATTGTCTGGCCCATTGCTGCTTAACGTATTGTAAAAACTTGCTGTTCCAACTGGTTTGTAACTGATTAGAGTCACGCCAATATAAAACAAATTCTGCGATTAGATTTTTAGCAAAAGTCACATCAATATGCGCCATTGTCAGAATATCATAACAGTCGTTAACTGGCTGCCAATCATCACTGATTCGAGTAGGAACGGATGAATGTTCTAACGATGATGAATAGCGTGCCCACTGCTGGCGAACATGCTGAATAAACTTGGTATTCCATGTTTTATGGGCATCACCGCGTTCTTGCCAATACAACACAAATTCGGGGATAGAATCTTGAATAAATTGCGCATTAATACCAGCACGCTGCAGAATTTGTTGAGCATCTAAACTGGGTTGCCATTGTTGCGAAATCGGCCCAGCTTCTTCACGCTTAATCTGAAAGCGCTCTTGTCGATCTGGGGACTGTGTTTCTAACCCTGCTGTGTATGCCAGCCTTTGTTGCTGCTTACTTGCATTTGCCTGTTCATAGACCCACTGATTACGCACAAAACGGAAAAATTGCGTATTCCAATCATTTCTATTAACACCCTGTTCTTGAGACTTAATCATAAACGCATCCAGTTGCGCAAAACTAAACTCTTCGGGCACGCTATTATGCTTCAAGCGTGTAATGGTATCCGCGCTGGGTTGCCACTGTTGCTGCATCGGTTCTTTAATAGCCACTTGCCTAACGTGACTAGGTCGGTTGCTTTGCTCGGTATGATTGGCAAAGCAATAAATTAACTGCGGAGCTTCTGGGAACAAGGGCGAGATCAGTCTTAGCAAACCTTTTTCATGTAATTTACGCAATACCAAACGGATTTTCTGATCATCCCAAAAAGGCAAAGCTTGTCTCACTTGATCGTTATTTATATGCCATTGAATGCCGCCCATAGCTGTAGCAACATCATTGAGCCAAGTCAGCACAATCGCTTCTTCTAGGCCAATACTGGCGGCCAGTGCTGGGGAGAAAACCAAGGTTTTATCAGCAATCAATGGGTGCATGAATATCTTAACTCTTGTTACGCTATTAAATAAAAATCTGCTAAATAAATTTGTTAAATAGAAATCGTGTTTATCGGTCTAGTGCTAGTTTACATCGACGTAGGCTGACATAATAAACCTTACCTTATACTTAGTCTTCTGCATCAAGCGAAAATATATGGCACGCCCAACTCAAGCAATTATTAATTTGCAACATCTTAGAGATAACTACCAACTCGCTAAAGGCAACAGCAAATTAGCTTATGCTGTGGTTAAAGCCAATGCCTATGGTCACGGATTAGTGCCAGTAGCGCAAGCCTTGTCTGCGGCTGATGGTTTTGCTGTAGCGTGCATAGAAGAAGCCATACAATTACGTGAAAGCGGCATCACTCAAGCCATTTTAGTACTCGGGGGTGGCATTGATCGTTCGGAGTGGGAAGCAGCTCTTAAACATGATCTAGAAATGGTGCTTCATCACTCTCACCAACTAGCAACTTTAACGACAGACTCTCGCTTTGGCCAATTAAAGCTTTGGCTAAAAATAGATACCGGAATGAACCGGTTAGGCTTTCGTACAGCAGAAGCCGAAGAAACCTTTAAACAATGCCGTCAGGCTGGGTTAAACATTAAAGCAATCATGACTCATTTTGCCTGTGCCGACGACCTTGAAAAAAGCAAAACTAAAGATCAATTTGATGCTTTTAAGCGTATTTACGAGCAACAGCTATTACACTGGCCGGATTTGACACTGTCGTCTAACAACAGTGCCGCGGTTTTATCTTCGGAAAACGTGAATGATCATATCAGTCGCCCAGGCATTATGCTGTACGGTAGCTCGCCCTATATTTCACAATCGACCACCGATCGGCATTTTCGATCGGCATTAAAACCTGTCATGACCCTTAAATCAAAAATTGTCTCAACTCACTGGGTTAATCCTGGCGAAGGTGTGGGTTATGGTGAGACCCAAATTGTGTCACAACCAACCCGCGTGGGTATTGTTGCCATTGGCTATGGCGACGGCTACCCACGCAGCGCCCCAACAGGCACACCGGTTTGGTGTAACGGTCAGCGTTTAACGGTGCTAGGCCGAGTTTCAATGGATATGCTGTGTGTTGATATCACCGACAACTCAGAAGGTGAGTTAGCCAACATCGAGGTGGGTTCAGAAGTTGAGTTGTGGGGTGAAAATATAAATGCGAATGAAATTGCTGATTTGTGCGGCACGATTAGTTATGAGCTATTTTGCCAATTAACGCCTCGGGTCAAGCGCGTGTATATTAACCAATAAACCGATAGACCAATAAACCAATAGGCGCGAGACAAATAGAGTCTCGCGCCTATTGCTACAAGATTGCTGAGATTGAGCTACCTGAGTTCTAAAGTAGACAGAGTATCTTCTCTGACTGTTTTTAAAAGCTCTGCATTGTCTATTAACGATTCACCATAAGACGGGATCATTTCTTTCAAACGCTCTTTCCAGCCTTTGTTTGCTAAGCTGTCACTAAAACAACGTTCTAATACATCAATCATGGTTTGAGTGGCTGTAGAAGCACCCGGAGATGCACCCAATAATGCAGCCAAAGAACCATCAGCCGCCGATACAATCTCTGTACCAAATTCTAACTTACCCTTGCCTCTCTCGTCTTTTTTAATGATCTGCACACGCTGACCGGCATTGGCTAATGTCCAATCTTTATCAGCCGCGTTAGGGAAGTATTCTCGCAGTGATTCTATCCGTGCTTTGTCTGACTGAAACACTTCACTAATCAAATATTTAGTTAACGCCATGTTATTCATACCCACAGATAACATCGGCAATAAATTACCCGAGGTCACAGAGGCCGGTAAATCAAGAATAGAGCCTTGCTTCAAAAACTTAGTGGTAAAACCAGCAAATGGGCCAAATAATAAAGCTCGCTCACCATTAATAACTCGCGTATCTAAATGCGGCACTGACATAGGCGGCGCACCAATGGCGGCCTTGCCATAAACTTTGGCATGATGCTGATTAGCAATTTCTGGATTGCTGCACACTAACCACTGGCCACTAACCGGAAACCCTCCATACCCTTCACTCTCTGGAATTTCAGATTTTTGTAACAATGGCAGTGCGCCACCACCGGCACCTAAAAAGACAAAATTCGCTTCAATACGAACGTCTTTGTTTAACTTAGTATCTTCTAACTCGATAGACCAACCGTCTTTAGAGCGTTCGATATCTTCTACCGAATGACTCAACAGCAACTCAAAATTTTCTTGCTGTTGTAGATGAGAAACCATATCACGAGCTAACGAACCAAAATCTACATCAGCACCATAATGCACGCGAGTCGCAGCCACAGCCTGGCTCTGATCGCGACCATTCATGATCAAGGGCATCCATTTATTCAGTTGTTCACGCTCTTCGCTGTATTCCATATCTTCAAATAAATGATGAGCGCTCATTAATTCAAAACGTTTGCGCAAAAACTCAACATTCTTTTCGCCCCATACAAAACTTTTATGTGGGGTACGATTAATAAATTCTTTTGGTGTGGATAAAACACCTGTTTTTACAAGGTGAGACCAAAACTGCAGCGTCACCTCAAAGGAAGCGTTAATCTCAAGTGCCTTCGAGATATTAATGCTGCCATCATCGGCTTCAGGTGTGTAGTTGAGTTCACAGTATGCTGCGTGACCCGTTCCGGCGTTATTCCAGCCATCGGTACTTTCATGCGCTACGTGATCAAGACGCTCAACCATGCAAATCTTTAAAGATGGATCGAGCTTATTCAACATCATAGCCAAGGTGGTACTCATTGCTCCGGCACCGACCAACAAGACATCTACTGTTTTCACTGACATTACCAATTCGCCTATCGCTATTGCTTAACATTGAGCTATTTTTTGCGGTGCATTTTACACTAGTTCAGTAACTCTACCTACTGGATAACTTAGGTTATTGATTAGTTCACTTGAGTCATTGACGCACACAATTACACTAAGGATAGAACACACAAACAAAAAAGCCCGCTTAAATGCGGGCCTTTGAAGACAAACAGTTTTTCCTATTTATGCATTTCGCGACTGATCTCACCAACTGCCTCAACAAACGCACCCGCATGGGCCGGATCAACAAACTGATGAATACCATGACCCAAATTGAAAACATGGCCAGAACCCGGGCCATAACTTTCTAAAATACGCTTAACTTCAGCACGAATCGTTGCTGGCTTGGCATACAATACCGATGGATCCATGTTGCCTTGCAAAGCAACACGATCACCAACACGACTACGGGCATTACCCATATCGGTTGTCCAGTCGATACCCAGCGCATCACAACCAGAATCAGCCATAAGCTCTAACCACTGACCACCACCTTTGGTGAACAAAATCACAGGCACTTTACGACCTTCATTTTCACGGGTTAAGCCCGCAACAATTTTGTTCATATACTTTAACGAAAACTCGCGATAGCACACATCGCTCAAGTTACCGCCCCAAGTATCAAAAATTTGCACCGCTTGCGCACCCGCAGCAATCTGAGCATTCAAATACTCTGTTACTGAATCGGCTAGCACATCCAACAACTGATGCATAACTTCTGGCGTGTTGTACATCATGGCTTTTACATGACGAAAGTCTTTAGAAGATCCGCCCTCTACCATGTAAGTTGCCAACGTCCAAGGGCTGCCAGAGAAACCAATTAGTGGAACACGGCCATTTAACTCACGACGAATCGTGCTAACCGCATTAGTAACATAGGGCAGGTCTTTTTCGGTATTCGTTACTTTCAGTGCTGCAACGTCTTGCTCTGTACGAACAACCTTCTTAAATTTAGGACCTTCGCCGGTCTCAAAATACAAGCCTAAACCCATTGCATCCGGAATGGTTAAAATATCCGAGAACAAAATAGCAGCATCTAAAGGATAACGCTCCAAAGGCTGCATAGTAACTTCACAAGCAAACTCTGCGTTTTTACACAGGCTCATAAAATCACCAGCCGTTGCGCGGCTAGCACGATATTCTGGCAGATAACGACCGGCTTGGCGCATCATCCATACTGGCGTTTGGTCTACAGGTTCGCGCATTAATGCACGTAAAAAGCGATCGTTTTTTAATTCAGACATTGTTTCAGACATCGGAAGGTTCACTTAATATTTGAGGTTCGGCACATCATAACAAAAAACCCAGCACTAGGCTGGGTTTGATGAAAATATCATGACTTTAGTCATGAGGTTAACAAATTAATTTATTCAACTGTAACGGGCAAAGTTCTGTTTGTTTCTAAGCCATTTGCAGAAAAATTAATCGCTCTTACTTTTAACGAGCCATCACCCGCCCCAGTAACAGGAGTCGACAGTTGTAATTGATAACTGCCATCAGCCGCTAAGTCACTACCAAAAATTTGGAAGCGCTCTGCTTGCGGTGTAGCAACACCCGCTGAATAGCTTGCTTGATCGAAGTTTTCAGCTTCAAAAATAATGATATCGGAAGCGGAAGGCACAGTGCCACAAGCATCCTCAAATTTAAAGGTCACAATTTGTTCTTGCGGACCACTTGAAATATCAATTACAAAATCATTTGTTTGTATCTTGATACGAGGATCATCTGTCAACTCAACTGTTGATATAGAACCTGCAATACCACCATCAGGACCAGCTGCTGACAGACGCACAAGACCTTTTTTGTCTTCGAAGGTATCATCACGTCTTATCGTTACAGGGATCTTCACAGCTTCTGTTAAATTTGAGTTACCAATCGCATCTGGCTGTGCATCAACTTCAAAACCCTCAGCTTCGAGTGTTAACGCAGTGCCGTTAATTGGCGTATTACCATTGTAATCACTAACAGAGAAATTAAAGGTTACAAACTCTTCGTTAAATACATTAATACAGGTTGCTGCTGATAAGTCTGCTGTTTTACCACCAACTATAGAATCAATCTTAAAGCCAACATTATCAGAAGCCATCACCAACTGAGCTTCACGATAAATATGAACCAAGCTAGTGCAGTGTCCCAAACCTAAGTCTCTTGTGTCTTGAGTACAAGTACTGCCTTGGTAATATGAAGGTTCAGCATCTTGAGTTCCGTTGGCTACATACTCAATCAACTGTTCAAACGGGTTATTCTCATCAGGAGCGGTGTACACACCATCCTCATTGGCGTCTAAGTAAGCTTCTGCCATTGGGGTGTAATCTTCTCCGTTATCAAAACGACCATTACCGTTCGTGTCAGCATAGTTAACTTCGCCGTCAAGGTAAGCCAAGATCGTTACTAAGCCAGAGCGGCCACCATTCCATGCAGGATTAACATCTACTCCAGGCCCAGCACCAAATAGCTGAGAACTAGGGTCATTGGTTGGGTGCTCTAATGCTGATTGGCTCTGCTGCTTAGCACTATTATCTTTACTAAAGCCCGGTCTAGGGTTAGCTGCTGTCCAGCTTACAGAACAACTACCATTAGATGTTTCACACGTAGGCTCTACAAACCCACCATCAGCAATAAAATTAACGATGGTGCCATCTGGTACAGGGTTCTGGAAGCGGTCAGCTAAAAATACAGTCGCTGATACCGTCTCACCAAAGAAATTCCAACCACGTGGATTTAAGATATCAAGAACAAGACTAAAAGATGTCTGAACTGGAATACCGGTAGTAATACTGATACCAAAAGATTGAGTTCTTAGTAGAGTGCCGTCATTCTTTTCAGCCACCGCTAGAACAGTCACTAGACCGTGAGTAGTTCCAGACTTAACAGTAATGGTTACAATACCTGCAGCATTAGTACTGGCAAGTACTTCACCTTCACCCTGAATGCTTCCAGAAGTACCGCCCGATAGAGAGGCACCAACAGATTTGTTAGATAGGCTAAAGGCAACCTGTTTACCACTAATTGGCTGATTAAACTCATCTTTAACTATGAAACTAACCGTTGTCGTCTCAGGCAAGTCAGAAAACGATATATTCTGCATAGCAATCTTGCGATCAGTCATATCCTGATATTCAATACTATTGGATTCAGGCAGCGCGATTGTAATATCGCCCTTGGCAATAGCTATTGATGTTGTGGTATTTACAACATTATCTTCCACAGCATAAAGCGCTGCATTGATCGTATCCTGTTCTTTACAGCCGCTTGCCGTATAGAAAGTTGTTGCAGTACCAGAAGTTGTTCTGATTTGCGTATTATCAAAACTTGCATTACCGCCTGTAACACAGGCAGAACTAAATACGACCGCATACTCAGTGTCGGTAATTAACGTATTAGCATTAGCTGTGATGTCAGCAATATTAACAGATACCCCAATTGTCTGGCGCGCCGCTATGCTCGTTTCAGAAAATTGTAGTTCACCCGCGGTGAACGTAGTGGTTGAACCTGTACCCAGTGCAGGTTGAGCGGGCACTAAACTTTCGCTAATCGTAATATCACCGGTTAATGTATCAAGTACTTCATCAAACTTATTGAATAACGTTAAAGTCACTGTATCCGTAGTACAAGCTTGAGCATCACCGTCATATCTTGTTTCAATAGCAGATGAAAGGTTATTAGTAACAATACTGAAACCTGCGGTTGGGCAGGCCGAGCTCCACTCCACATAGTAATCCGCAGAATTTAGAACAGTATTTACATTAAGAGGATCTACTGCAGTAGCTTTCAGTTTCGTCGATGCTTCATCAACAAGGTTTAAGTTACCCTCAAAAGCGTTATCAATGAAATCTACACCACTTTTATTACCCAGCTTTGGCAGTCCTGTTTTCACTTGAGCTGACGCTGTAGCCAAAGGCGTGGCTGTTGCAATATCTGCGTCAGCTGAAAATAATTCAACCGTGATAACATCATCAGTATCACACGTTCTGTTAAAATACGTATTGATAACAGTACCCGTGCTATCAGCGATAGTATTTGAACTGAAACTCACAGTATTACTAGGACAATTTGTTTCGAAATTGTATAAATACTTAGCATCTAAAAGTGAGTTATTGCTATCAGTATTAACGCCATTAACGGTTAGTACGACGGAACTGCCAGCCAAAGCATAATCTGCACTTAGCGAGATAGCACCTGCATTAAAATCGCTACCATTCCCTGCACCGAGACCTGGTTTGACAACCTGAGTTACCGAGCTACCTGGATCACTCACAGAACCATCATCGCCGCCTGTTGTACCACCTGTAGTTCCACCACCGGTTGTACCACCAGTAGTTTGATTACCATCCCCTAGGCTAGGTGAATCGGAATCTTTATCTGGGCTTCCACCACCACAGGCAATCAACGACGTCATTAAAAACGAGGTTAATGTAAGTTTGATCAAGTTCATTAATATAGCTCCATGGAAGGGATTCCCTAAAATGATCGACTCAATCTGCGAGTGACCATGCACATAATATTATTTTGCATTAGCTTAACACTTATAAATAGTCATAAGCTAGATAGTAAACACCTCAGTTTGTGCCGATTTTAAGCTTTGCACAAACGAAAAACGCGACTTATGTCGCGTTTTTCGGTTTTAACTGTTCATTTGCTAAAGAGCGCGCAAAAATAGTTACACTTTTAAAAAGTCCATAATACCGTCTGCAGCCTCGCGACCTTCCCAGATTGCGGTAACAACCAAGTCAGAACCTCGAACCATGTCGCCACCAGCAAATACTTTCTCATTGGTGGTTTGGAATTTGTATTCTTGCTTTTCTGGAGCAACAACACCCTTCCAACTGTTGATTTCGATACCAAAATCAGCAAACCAAGGAGCAGGGCTTGGCTGAAAGCCAAAAGCGACCAGAACTGCATCGGCAGGGATGACTTCTTCAGAGCCTTTAATTACTTGTGGGCGACGGCGACCGTTTTCATCCGGTTCACCCAACTCGGTAGAAACAACTTTAATGCCTTCTACTTTGTCTTTGCCAACAATGGCTACAGGCTGGCGGTTAAATAAGAATTTAACCCCTTCTTCTTTGGCGTTTTTCACTTCTCGTACCGAACCGGGCATGTTGGCTTCATCACGACGATAAGCACACGATACCGATTCTGCCCCTTGGCGAATCGAAGTACGGTTGCAGTCCATAGCGGTATCACCACCACCTAATACCACCACCTTTTTATCTTTCATCGAGATAAAGTCAGACTCAAACTTTTCAAAGCCCATATTGCGATTGACGTTAGATACTAAGAAATCCAAAGCATCATGAACTCCGGGTAAATCTTCACCCGGGAATCCACCTTTCATGTAGGTATAAGTACCCATTGCTAAGAATACAGCATCATAACCATCGATAATGGTTTGGAAATCAATATCTTTGCCTACTTCGGTATTCAAACGGAATTCAACGCCCATTTCTTCGAATACTTTACGGCGATTGATCATGACTTCTTTTTCCAGCTTAAATTCTGGAATACCAAAGGTTAGCAAGCCACCAATTTCTGGATAACGATCGTAAACAACCGGTTTAACACCGTTGCGTACTAATACGTCGGCACATCCAATGCCAGCGGGCCCCGCTCCAATGATTGCAACCTTTTTATCGGTCCACTTCACATCAGACATGTCGGGCTTCCAACCCATAGCGAAAGCCGTATCGGTGATGTATTTTTCAACATTACCAATGGTCACAGCACCAAAACCGTCGTTTAAGGTACAAGCACCTTCACATAAACGGTCTTGTGGGCATACGCGACCACAGACTTCTGGCAGTGAGTTAGTCTCGTGACTTAACTCAACGGCTTCTAAAATATTGCCTTCTGTCGCCAGCTTTAACCAGTTTGGAATGTAGTTATGCACAGGGCATTTCCATTCACAATAAGGGTTACCACACTCCAAACAACGGTGCGCTTGACTGCTCACTTGCTCTTGTTGAAAAGGGCGATAAATCTCAACGAACTGCTTAGTACGTGCAGACATTGCTTTTTTTGCAGGGTCCTTACGGCCAACCTGCACAAATTGAAAATCGTTACTTAGACGTTCTTTCATTTCGAACCTCACTCACTCGTCCGCGGGCCTTGCCCTGCTCGATATACCAACGAGCAGACAACAAGACCAGCCTATTTTGAAACGCTTACTCTGGACGAGCTCGCACGTTATCTAACAACTGCTGTAAATCTGCAGCTTTAGGTTTAACCAACCAGAACTTACCGACATAATCGTCGAAATCTTCTAACAGCTCTTTACCCCAAGAGCTGCCTGTTTCTTCAACATATTCGGCTAATACACCGCGTAGATGATTTCGATAACCTTCGCTAAACTCATTGGTAATACGGTCAATTTCTACCAGTTCGTGGTTGTATAGATCAACAAAGTCACGATCTAGGTCGAGTACGTAAGCGAAACCGCCTGTCATACCTGCACCAAAGTTGTAACCCGTTCTACCTAATACACATACCATGCCGCCAGTCATGTATTCACAACAGTGATCGCCTGCACCTTCAACAACCGCATGAGCGCCCGAGTTACGAACTGCAAAACGTTCACCAGCACGACCTGCTGCCAGCAATTTACCGCCGGTTGCGCCGTATAAGCAGGTATTACCGACAATAGAGGTATCTTCTGTTTTGAATTCAGAACCTTTGGGGGGATATACAACCAACTTACCGCCTGTCATGCCTTTACCGACGTAATCGTTAGCATCGCCTTCAAGACGCATTTCTAAACCACCTGCGTTCCAAACACCCCAAGACTGGCCCACGGTACCGGTTAAGTTTAACTTAATTGGTGCACTTGCCATGCCTTGGTTGCCGTGGCGCTTAGCGATTTCTCCCGATAGACGAGCACCAACAGAACGGTCACAGTTGGTCACGTTAAAGCTGTATTCGCCGCCAGTTTTGGCTTCGATCGTTGGCAGTGTCGCCTTTACCATTTCTTCGGCTAATGCCGCTTTATCAAATGGCTCATTACGCTCAACTTCAACCGTATGTGGCTTATCGGCAGGGATATGATCATTAGCAAGCAGTGGCGTTAGGTCTAAATGACGTTGTTTTGAAGTGTTACCCTCAATCATTTCTAATAAATCGGTACGGCCAACCAACTCTTCCATGGTACGAATGCCCATTTGAGCCATCCAGCCACGAATTTCTTCGGCGATAAAGTAGAAGTAGTTCTTAACCATTTCGGCGGTGCCGATGTAGTGCTTTTCACGTAGTGCTGCATTTTGCGTGGCAACGCCAGTCGCGCAGTTGTTCAAGTGACAAATACGCAAGTATTTACAACCGACAGCCACCATTGGCAAGGTACCAAAACCAAACGATTCTGCACCCAAAATTGCACCTTTGACTACGTCTAAGCCCGATTTTAAACCGCCATCGGTTTGTACTCTAACCTTGCCACGCAAATCATTTGCACGCAGTGCTTGATGCGCTTCGGCTAGACCAAGCTCCCAAGGAGAACCCGCGTATTTAATAGACGTTAATGGCGAAGCGGCTGTACCACCGTCGTAACCAGAAATCGTAATCAAATCGGCATAAGCTTTTGCTACACCCGCTGCGATGGTTCCCACACCTGGCTCTGATACCAGTTTCACAGAAACCAAAGCCGTTGGGTTTACTTGCTTCAAGTCGAAAATCAGCTGGGCTAAATCTTCAATCGAATAAATATCGTGATGCGGTGGTGGTGAAATCAATGTTACACCAGGAACCGAATAACGTAAGGTAGCAATCAGTTTGTTAACTTTACCACCCGGTAGCTGACCACCTTCACCCGGCTTAGCGCCCTGGGCTACTTTGATCTGTAAAACATCGGCGTTGGATAAGTACGCTGGGGTAACACCAAAACGACCAGAAGCAATCTGCTTAATACTGGAGTTTTTGTTAGTGCCATAGCGTTTAGGGTCTTCACCACCTTCGCCCGAGTTGGATCGACCACCCAGTTCGTTCATCGCTTCGGCAAGCGCTTCGTGTGCTTCAGGAGACAAAGCACCTAAAGACATTGCTGCGGTATCAAAACGCTTAAACAGCGCTTTAACGGGTTCAACTTCAGAAATATCAATTGGCGTTATATCTTTGCGCAACGCTAACAGATCACGAATGGTCGCTACCGGACGATTATTAACTAAATCGGCAAAGCGGTCATAAGCTTTCTGATCATTTTGTTGAACAGCTTGTTGAATATTTAATACAACATCAGGGTTGTAAGCGTGATACTCACCGCCATGCACATATTTAAGTAAGCCACCTTGTTCTAGAGGCTTACGAGCAGACCATGCGTTCTTTTCTACCCACTGAAGATCGTCTTGGAAATCCTCGAAAGTTGCACCGGATATACGGCTGCTTACGCCTGCAAAACATAAGTCGATAACTTCTTCGCTTAGACCAATGGCTTCAAATAATTGAGAGCCACGATAAGAAGCGATGGTAGAAATGCCCATTTTCGACAAGATTTTCATCAAACCTTTACGGATACCCTTACGGAAGTTTTGCTGGTGTCTTAGTGGGTCACCCTGCAACTCTTTGGTGTTGTTCAAATCGGTAATGATGTCGTACGCCAACCAGGGGTAAACCGCTGTTGCACCAAAACCTAATAAAACTGCAAATTGATGTGAGTCGCGGGCAGCACCGGTTTCAACAATAATATTGGAATCACAGCGCAAGCCTTTTGCAACCAAATGGTGATGCACAGCACCCGTTGCCATCGCTGCAGGTATGATTAATTCACCCGGGGCAACATGACGGTCGCTTAAAATTAAAATCACCGCACCATCGCGAACTTGTTGCTCTGCTTTTTCTGCTACTGCTTCAATCGCAGCTTTTAGGCCAAGTTCTGGCGTATAAGCAAGATTAATCGTAACGTGCTTAAAGTCATCACTGCCGGTGTTTTTCAAGCCGTGGAATTTCAATGGCGAAACAACCGGCGAGGTTAAGATAATGCGTTTAGCATGATCTGGCTGCTCGTCAAATACGTTTTTCTCGGCACCAATACAAGTTTCTAACGACATCACGATAGATTCGCGCAATGGATCGATCGGCGGGTTAGTAACCTGAGCGAATTTTTGACGGAAGTAATCTGCCACATGACGAACACGCTGAGACAGCACGGCCATTGGCGTATCGTCGCCCATCGAACCGGTTGCTTCCTGGCCTGCTTCTGCCATTGGGCGAATAACTTGGTCACGCTCTTCAAAACTCACTAACTGCAGCTTTTGATGAGCCTTTAACTCTTCTGGCGTTGCCGGCTGCTCATTTTGTAACGCTTGCAACTGTAAACGCGACTCAAGACGAACACCGTTTTCTTTTAGCCATTTTTTGTAAGGTTTACGGTTCTTTAATAGGTTATCAACCGCTTCAGCATCCATAATTGTGCCGGTTTGTGTATCAATCGCTAGAATTTCACCTGGACCAACACGACCTTTAGCAATAACGTCTTCAGGCTTATAACCATGAACACCGACTTCAGAAGCAACAGTGATAAAACCATCTTTGGTAGTTACCCAACGCGATGGACGTAAACCGTTACGATCTAAGCCACATACGGCATAACGACCGTCTGTCATTACTAAGCCTGCAGGGCCATCCCAAGGCTCCATGTGCATTGAATTGTACTCATAAAATGCACGTAGATTTGGATCCATGGTTTCGACGTTTTGCCACGCAGGCGGAATCATCATTCGCACTGCACGAAACAAACCCATACCACCGGTTACCAACAGTTCTAACATGTTATCCATAGAAGATGAGTCAGAACCCGTGGTATTTACCACTGGCGATAAGGCTTCTAAGTTTGGCAACAATTCGCTTTGAAATTTATTACGACGCGCATTTGCCCAGTTACGGTTACCACTAATGGTATTAATTTCACCATTGTGCGCCAACATACGGAACGGCTGCGCCAAAGGCCAACGCGGTTGCGTATTAGTTGAAAAGCGTTGATGGAAAACACAAATTGCTGTTTCTAAACGCTCATCGGCCAAGTCTAAAAAGAAAGCTGGCAAGTCAACAGGCATGGTTAAGCCTTTATATGACAATACGTTCTCTGACAGACTAGCGATGTAGAAATCTGGGTATTGAACTAATGCTTTTTCGGCAAAGCGGCGAGCATAAAACAATTTAACGCCAAGGGTTTCACTGTCTAAAGCTTCGGTATTTTGTGCTTCGTCAGCGACAATAAATACTTGTTCAAACCTTGGTAGACATTCAATCGCCATTGGACCTAGGCAATCATTATTAGTGGGCACTGTGCGCCATCCTAATACTTTCAAACCTTGCTCTGACATTGCTTTTTCTAGTGCGGCTTTTTGCTCGGCACAGATTGCATCGTCAAGATCCATAAACAACATACCCACGGCATATTGTTGTGGCAAATTGATATTTTGTTCTTGCGCGACTGCACGCAAAAATGAGTCCGGTTTTTGAATCAACATCCCACAACCGTCACCGGTCTTTCCATCTGCTGCGATACCACCGCGGTGGGTCATGCAGGTTAGGGAGTCAATTGCCGTCTCTAATAACTTGTGGCTGGTTTCACCCTTTATGTGGGCGATCAAACCAAATCCGCAGTTATCTTTAAAGTCACCTGGAGTATATAGGCCAGTTCTCATAGAACAGCTCTCATTTAACAAATAAACAGAAAATTCAATGGGCTTCGATTGCCCAACGCTCAAAAAGATGAACAACGTAAACTTTTTAGGGGGAGGGTATTCTACACTTATGCTATTTTTGTAACAAATAAACACACAGCGCCTGCTCATTATATGAGCAGGATTTAGGCGATATTTGAGCTTTTTATTCGTTTATTTAAACGATTTTATTTGCTCTTTAACAGGAATAATCGAACGAATCCAAGGACTCTGTTGTTGCAATTTTTTGGGTAATTGCTTCGATTTTTGTACGGCTGCGGCACGAGTTTCAAACGGCCCAGCAACTACAACATGCCATACTTTATCCTTATAAGTGGTCTTATAGGTACTTAATGATAAATCGTTGCTGTTGTATTTCTTGATGAATTTCTGGGTGTTTTTTTCGCTGTGTGCACCAAAAAGTTGCATTACAAAGCCAGTATTGGCGCTGGCTAGCAAGGATTTCTCGTCGTTGCTGAAAGTATTACTGGCAACAATCGGTGCAACGGCCTCTGGAGCAACTTCTTTATTAGCGACTTCTTTAGTAACCACTTTGGCTAGTTCTGTTGTCGCAACAACAGGCGTTTCAACCGCAGTCGATTCTGCCGTGTCTATAAAGTTGAAATCTATTTCTTGTTCCTCAATTGCATCTGCGTCATCGACTGGCAATTTTTCAGCGACGGTTATTTTGTCAACATTGTCGGGGTTTTTGTTGACTGAGTCTTCTATTGACGGATTTTCTAACGCCAAAACAGACTCTTTTACTGAAATTTGTGCTTCAGGTGCTGGCATTTCGTCTTCTAAATTACCCTGAGACTGATACACATAGGCCATCACCAAGGCCGACGCTACCAACACCATAGCGGCCACGTGCGTAATTGGAAATTTGCTCGCCGCAGTGGTTTTATTGCCAGCAAGTAGCTGTTGAGCAATATAAAGTAGCTTGCCAGGATTACCTGCGCTTTGGCTTAAAATATAATCAACATCTTCTCCTGACCATTCTTTAGCAGGAAAGCTTTGCAGTAACATGACTTCCGATTCATCAGAACTAAAGGCTTCTAGCTGCATCACATGAACAGGGGCTTGTGGTTCCGACACAGCGGCCAGGCGGTTTTCAAATTCAGGGGGCGCTAGCAACATAATATGTAAAATATTAGGTACTAATAACGCCAAATTGTTAAGGTCTTCTAAGGTGTCATCCGATAATTGATCAGCTTGGTCTAAAATCAACAACATGGAGCCTTGCTCGTCATTCGACAACTCTATGCAATGAGCAACAATTTGACTTTCAATCTCTTCAATTTCATTAGAATGCTCTGCAAGATCAAAAAATTGCGCCAGCTTTTGCAGCAAATCGACATAACCCAGGGTGATGTCTGCTTCAATCATTAAGCTTTGATCAGGTGCTTCACGCGAGGCTAATAGCGCTTGGGCAATAAATGTTTTACCCATGCCGCGTTCGCCACTCAGAAAAATCAACAACTCGCTATACATGGATAGGTGCTGGAGCAGCTCTAATTGATTTATCTGTGAATCAACCAAAGCAGGAGGGGCAAATACGTTGGTAGGTGCTTGATATTCTTCATTAGAAAAACCAATATCATCGAATGCTGGGGTCTCTTTATCCATTACGTCCTCCTTTTTCTATTGTGTTATTGATGTATCTGATTGCGTTAAACAGCCTAATTTCTCACCGGCAGCCAAGGTCTGATGCAGCGTTTCGGCTGAGAAATCAGAAGTAACAAGTGCTTGCCCGATAGCAGTTAACAATACTAGGCGTAACTGACCATCCAAGACTTTCTTATCTACTTGCATTAGATCAATAAAATCTTGGTTATTCATTTCACTAGGTGGCACACAAGGTAACTGAGCTCGTTTAAGCAGTTGCTGCAAATGCTGCACTTCTTGTAGTGTTATGTTGCCTAAACGCCAAGACATATCGGCTGCCATTACCATACCTGCTGCTACCGCTTCACCATGCAACCAAACACCATAACCCTGATTGGTTTCTATGGCGTGTCCAAAGGTATGGCCTAGATTTAAGATAGCGCGAATTCCACCTTCTTTTTCATCTTGGGCAACCACTGCTGCCTTATCTAAGCAACTTAACTCAACGGCTTTCGAAAGGGCTTGTGTATCAAAAGCGACTAACGCTTCCATATTAGCGTCTAACCATTGATAAAAATCTTGATTACAAATTAAGCCATATTTAACAACTTCAGCAATACCAGCAGATAACTCTCTTTGGGGTAAAGTTTTCAATACTGAAATATCAGCAATAACCGCTTTGGGCTGATAAAAAGCACCAATCATGTTTTTGCCTAGAGGGTGGTTGACCGCGGTTTTACCACCAACAGAGGAATCTACCTGAGATAACAAGGTAGTCGGCACCTGAATAAAATCAACACCGCGTTGATAACAAGACGCCGCAAAGCCTGTCATATCGCCAATAACTCCACCACCTAAAGCTATCAGTGTAGTCGTACGATTGTGACGCTTACTTAGTAATGCATCAAAAATAAGGTTTAACGTATCAAGGTTTTTATATTCTTCGCCGTCGGGCAGAATAACTTCGTCAACACTAAAGTGCTGTAAGGACGATTTAACCTGTTCGAGATAAAGCGGGGCAACCGTTGTATTGGTAACAATCATAACCTGCTTACCATTAATGTAAGGTGTAAACAGGTCAGGGTTTGAAATTAATGATTCACCGATAAATATGGGGTAACTACGATCTGCTAGATCAACTGTAAGTGTCTTCATTATTGCCATCAATAATTTGAGTTTCTTCTAAACGTCGCAATATTTCATTTACAACATTTTTGGGATTTCGCTGATCCGTTTGAATCACAATATCAGCAATTTCTTGGTAGAGTGGGTCCCTTTTAGCAAACAAATCGCTTAAAACTTGCTTAGGGTCTTCGGTTTGCAGCAGTGGCCGATTTTTATCACGACTGGTCCGAGCAAGCTGCTGTTCGACCGATGTTCTGAGATAAACAACAGTGCCTCGTGCAGCTAAGTGCGAACGATTGGCAGCACGCATAACCACGCCGCCACCGGTTGCTAAAAGGATACCGGACATTTGAGTAAGGTCATCGATCACGCTTACTTCTCGCGCTCGAAAGCCCTCTTCGCCTTCTTTATCAAAAATCCATGGAATATTGGTGCCGCAGCGGGCTTCTATCTCTCGGTCCGAATCAATAAATTCTAAATTCAGGTGATTAGATAAAAGACGACCGATGGTGCTTTTTCCAGCGCCCATCGGTCCGACTAAGTATAAATTTAACGTGTGTGACATCTAATTTAACGTGTGCTCAAAGTATCTTTTACCAAACGTGGAGTAATAAATACTAATAGCTCAGCTTTGGTCTCTGTGTGTTCTGTTCGGCGGAATAATACGCCAATTAGAGGCAGATCACCAAAGAATGGTGTTTTAGTTGTTGCGTTAGTCTCGGTTGATCTAAAAATACCACCCAAAACAATCGTTTCTCCGTTCTCAACTAATACCTGAGTTTCTAGAGCGTTGGTATTAATCGATGGAATACCGTTAAACACATCACCGATAGAATCCTGATTAATCTTCAGATCCATAATGATACGATCATCTGGAGTTATCTGCGGTGTTACTTCTAATTTTAGTACCGCTGCTTTAAACGAAACTGATGATGCACCACTCGACGTTGCTTCCTGATAAGGGATTTCAGTACCAGTTTGGATACTGGCAGTTTGACCATCGGCTGTTATAACGCGAGGCTGCGATACGATTTCTGCGTCGCCATCGGTTTCAACCGCTGACAATTCCAAATCCAACAAGTAGTCAAAAGTTTGAATACCTACAGCAACCGACGAAGCGCCAGCATCACTCACACCAAGATCAACCACGTAAGCATCTGGGAATGAAATATTATCACGGCCATCATTACGAGATGTATTACCGACTAATATTTGATTTGACTCGCTAAGCGTATTTTGTGAACCACCAAAGTTAACATAACTATCACCGCTCACTTGCTGGCCAGCGCCACCCCAACGAATACCTAGCTTCTCACCAACACTGGTATTTGCGACAACAATGCGTGCTTCGATCAATACCTGACGAACAGGAACATCTAGTAAAGCAATCGCTTCACGAATTTTATCAAGGTTGTCACCTGTGTCTTTCATTAGCAGGGTGTTTGTACGCTCATCAACAACCGCTGTGCCACGAGCCGACATTAATCCACTGTCTGACGTTAACAAGCCAGCAATATCTGTCGCTTTGGCATAACGCAACTGAACGTACTCAGACAATAGCGGGGCAAGCTCTTCTACTTGTTTTACCGCTTCTAATTCTATCTTTTCGCGAGCAGCAATTTCTTCCGCCGGAGCGACTAATAATACATTACCCATTTGACGCTTTGCCAAACCTTTGGTTTTTAATACCAAATCCAGTGCCTGATCCCACGGAACATTCTGTAAACGTAAGGTAATCCCACCGCCAACTGTGTCTGAGGCAACTAGGTTTTGGCCAGTAAAGTCTGCGATTAACTGCAACACAGCACGGACTTCAATATTTTGAAAGTTTAGCGATAATTTTTCGCCGCTGTATGGAAATTCAGACTGTGCCAGTTTTTCTTTTTCTGCTTTGGTAATCGGCTTTACATTAATCGCCAATACACTATCCGCTTGATATGCCAAGTAATCGTACTGACCTTCTGGCTCAATATAAATAACCGTATTGGTACCTTCCATGTTGGCATCAACAAACTTCACTGGCGTTGCAAAATCGACTACATCTAAACGACGACGCATATTTTCAGGCAATACCGTGTCCTTGAGAGTAACGATTATTTTCTTGCCCTGCTGCTGGATATCAACATTGGCTTTTGCATTGCTTAGTAATATTTGCACTTGCCCATCGGACTGATCGCCACGACGAAAATCAACATTTAATACCGAAGACTGAGGGCCTTTTTCGATTTGGTTACTAGCGACGGCTTGATTTGGCTGAATGTCTTGCGCTGAACTTTCAACCTGGCGACCCATGCGCACTACTAATCGATCGTCCAAAGTCTCAACCGCGTAAGGCACTAATTGCGCCAGACTAACAATAACTCTGGCTCGCTCTTTAGCATTAACCACAGTAGCGGTTCTCGCGTTACCCAGACCAATTTTATGATATTTACTTTCTAACTTGCTGGAAACACCCGGCAAATCTAAAGAAATACGTGCTGGCTTTTCGATGGTATAACCACCTGGCTTTGGCGGCGCGCCATCAAAAACCAATTCCATTTGGGTTACATCACCCGGCAATGCAGTAAACTTAATATCCACTAAGTTAGCGGCAAAAACCTGTGCACTGGCGAAAGTTGTTACAATAAGAGCAACAAATACCTGTGCTACTTTATAAATACGGTGACTCATTATTTATTCCTCTTCCACACCGGCTAAAACAAGTGAGCGTGGACGTTCTAGCCAACCACCTACACCGTTAGGTACTATTTCAATAACATCTATTCTTTGTGACGAAACGCGTATTACTTTGCCGTGATTTTGGCCCATGTAATAACCTTCTTTCACTTTATGAATGCCGCTATCTGGCACTGAAATCAACGCCCATAACTGATCATCTTCAAGCTTGATGGTGCCTACCATCGAAAAAGAACCAAATGAGTACTGTTCAAGTTGTTCTTTTGAACGGATTAGATCTGGCTGAATATCCGACTCTGGCGTTGTTTGTTTAACTACTTCTTCAAGATTAACTGGCAAATCAAACGGTGAACGTAAACCTGTTGCGCTATAACTAAATGCTTCATAAGGTTCAAACACAGGTAAAGGCTCTATCACACCTCTTGGCTGATTCATCACTTCATCTACAAAACTTTTAAGGTCTTGCGTTCCCGACGAAACGCCACAACCCGATAATGCCGCTGCGATAACTAAAAGGGATAATTTTTTCATCTTACTCCCCCTCATGGTAACGGTAAGTTTTAGCTAATATCTTTAATGACAATGCATCACTTTCGTTACTCTTTTTAATAATCGAGAAATCATGCAATGTCACAATACGCGACAATGAAGCGACCGAAGAAACATAAGCACCGAGTTCGTGATAATCTCCCTCGACTTCGATTGCAATCGGCAACTCGTTATAAAACTCAGTGGTTACCTGCTTTTGCGGCGAAATAACTTTCAAATCTAAACCGTTATTTAATGCGGCCAATGAAATATCATCAATTAACCCAGGCACTTCGGTATCTCGAGGCAACTGTTTCAAGATAGACTCAAAGCTGTCTTCCATTTCGATCATCTGAGCCTTGTAATCTTCTAGATTAGCAACTTGGAAAGCCTTATTCTCAAAATCTTTTTTAAGCTGAGTTTCTTGTCTGATCTCTCGATCCAATTTTTTCTGCATTGGCTCAAGCATCATAAAATAACCACCGACTAAGATGGATATGCTGATTATGGTGCAAAAAATCACCTTGCCCGCTACTGGCCAAGAACCCATATTTTCCCAATCGATATCATTGGGATCAAATTCATTAATCTTGTCTAAATATGGTTGCAGGTCGAACTTCTTATCTTTCGCCATTATTCGTCCTCCTGCTTAGCGTTCTTTGGGTCCACTTGGGTCATGGTAACTTCAAAGGTGTTATAACCGCCTTGTTCCGATTTCACACTAATCAAGTTGGGTGCATCAAACCAATCCGAATCATCAAAGTTTCGCATTAATGCAGCCACTCGATTGTTCGATTTAGCACGTCCTTTTACATTCACTTGAGTTCCCTTAATATCCAAGCTGGTGAAATACAAATCATCTGGAATTGAACGCGCAATTTCATCAAACAAGCGTACGATAATCGGGCGATTACCTTGCAAGTTTTGAATTAATTCCATGCGCTCTAATAACTGCTCGCGCTTGTCTCTTAATTCTTGAATCTCAGATATTTGTTCGGTTAATACCGACATTTCTTTTTGAATAAAGGCATTACGGCTTTTTTGTGATTTCCACTGCCCTTCAATGTTCTCTGTTACCAACCAAACCAAAGCGGCTGCGACCAAGGCCACAGCAACTATGATGCCGATAAATTCTTGCTGCCGCTCTTTGCGCAGCTCTTCACGCCACGGCAGTAAATTAATTTTTGCCATTAATCAAAACTCCTCATCGCTAAGCCGCAAGCAATCATTAAAGAAGGCGCGTCATTATTTAGCATAGAAGCATTCACTTTTTGCGATAAGGTCATATCAACAAATGGGTTTGCGACAATAGCTGAAATTCCAAGCTTTTCTTGTGTAAGTTGATCCAAACCTATAATCGAAGAAGTACCCCCCGCTAAGATTATGTAATCAACGTCGTTATATTGGCTGGATGAATAGAAAAATTGCAGTGATCGGCTGATTTGTTGAACCACAGAATCGCGAAAAGGGTCCAATACTTCGGCTTCATAGTCGTCGGGTAACCCACCGTCTAACTTAGCTCGAATCGCCTCTTCTTCGGATAAACCATAGCGGCGCATAATTTCTTCAGTTAGCTGCTTGCCACCAAATAATTGCTCGCGAGTGTAAATGGTTTTACCTTGATGCAAGACACTTAATGTCGTCATGGTTGCGCCAATATCGACTACCGCAACAGTATCGATATCATCACCGTCGTCATCAAATTGTGTTTGAATGAGTTCGTAAGCTCTTTCAGTGCAGAATGCTTCTACATCGACCACGCCGGTTTCTAAGCCACCAATTTCAAGCGCATCTTTTCTGAGCTCAACGTTGCCACTGCGACAAGCTGCCAACAAGACATTAACCATTCCTGGAAGCTCAGAAGGGCCTTGGATTTCCCAATCCAATGCAACTTCGTCTAACGGGTATGGAATGTATTGATCCGCTTCTATGCGAATTTGGTGATCCATTTCGTCTTCGGTGAGGTCATCACTCATTTCAATGGTTTTTGTAATCACCGCTGAGCCTGCTACCGCAATTGCAGCTTTTTTGCTGCCACTACGCGCCTTCCCTAACGCTTTTTTAATTACATCCCCAACTGCTTGTTCGTCACCGATACTTTGTTCGATTACCGCATTTGCCGGTAATGGTTCGGTTGCGTAGCTTTCTACTTGATAACGGCCATTATTATGACTTAATTCCAAGAGCTTCACAGACGTAGAGCTGATATCAACTCCAAGCAATGTTTTATTTTTTTTCTTTAAAAGGCCTGCCAGCACGGTGTTTCCCCATCAAATTCACAGACTTGCGGAGCAAAGCTAGTTCATTATGTGAATATCAACTCATTATAAGCACAATCCTATTAAAAGAACAAAAAAGCCTTATAATGATGCATCCCGCTAATTCTAGCGTCTCACAATCAGCAGCATACATGTATTCGTTATGATGAATAGCAGTTCTATCTCCAAGTTTGTATTTTGGCTCATAGTGTCCATTTTTTCAGGAACTAGTTTGCTAATTTCATCAGTCTATCTCTACTTAACACCACAACTCCCCGATATACAATCGTTGAAGAACATTGAACTGCAAATTCCTCTACGAATATATACTGAGAACGGCCAGTTGATCAGCGAATTTGGTGAACAAAGAAGACGACCCCTAGAATATAACGAAATACCGCAACAATTTATACATGCTTTAATCGCTGCGGAAGATGATCGCTTTTTTCATCATAACGGCGTTGACCTAAAAGGGTTAACCCGCGCAGCTATTCAGCTGGTGCGAACCGGCAAGAAAAAGTCGGGTGGCTCGACGATTACCATGCAGGTCGCTAAAAATTATTATCTAACCAGTGCAAAAACATTCAGCCGCAAATTCACTGAAATACTGCTGGCATTAAAAATTGAGCAAGAGCTGTCTAAAGAGGAAATCTTAGAGCTGTACCTAAACAAAATTTATTTAGGTAAGCGTGCTTACGGTATTGAAGCCGCCTCTCAAGTTTATTATGGGGTCACAGTATCAGAATTATCTCTGCCGCAACTGGCCATGCTTGCCGGCTTACCGCAAGCACCCTCTGCCGCAAACCCAATTAACAACCCAGCACGGGCCAAAGAACGTCGTAATTACGTGCTAGCACGTATGCAAACCTTGGGGTTTATCAGCCAAGAAGAATTTGATAATGCTGCGTCAGCTCGCATAGTTGCTCGCTACCATGGCCTTGAGCCAGAAGTTGAAGCTCCCTATATTGCCGAAATGGTTCGCCAACAACTTTACAGTGAATACGGCGATGATATTTACCGCTTAGGCTTTCGTGTTTATACAACCGTGAATGGGAATGCACAAACACAAGCCAATTCAGCTCTTCAGGCAGGCTTGTTGAAATACGATCGTGACCATGGCTATCGAGCTGAACCAGATTTAAAGAGATTACCTGTGGTTAAGCTGCAAGTATTTGATAACGAGATTTCTGTTAACTGGCCTCACGAACTGGATGAACAGCTTGATATAGATTGGCCACAGACGTTAGACAACTGGCAAGCTGAACTTAACAAAATGGGTTCTCATGGCCTTATTCAGTCTGCCATTGTTGGCCAAATAAGCAATGGCGGTGCTTGGTTAGTAACTGGTGAAAAACAATGGCGCTGGCTACCTTTTGCTGGGGTGTCATGGGCAAAACCTTACATTTCGGTTAATCGTGTTGGCAGACAACCAAAGTCTATTAATGACGTACTACAAGTCGGTCAGAGAATTTGGATTACCCCAAGCTCTGAACACGGCATTCAATTAGCACAAATTCCCGAAGCTGAAGGTGCCTTGATCTCAATCGATCCTTCTCAAGGAGCAATCCGCGCCCTCGTTGGCGGTTTCTCATACAATATAAATAAATACAATCGAGCCGTACAAGCAGATCGCCAACCAGGATCGGCATTTAAACCTTTTATTTATAGTGCCGCCTTAGCCAACGGCTTTACTCCTGCAAGTATTATTAATGACGCACCGGTGGTATTTAAAGATGCTGGCCTTGAAAATACATGGCGCCCAGAAAACAGCACCGGTAAGTTTTATGGCCCTACACGTTTAAGAGAGGCACTTTATAAGTCTCAAAATCTAGTATCGATTCGCATACTGAATCAAGTCACCCCTCGTAAAGCTATTAACTACATTGCGCCTTTTGGTTTTCCGCGCGAAAAGCTCAACAAAGATTTATCGCTAGCCCTAGGCGCATCAGCTGTCACTCCCTTAGAACTAGCAACAGGTTATACCGTGTTGGCAAACGGTGGTTTTCAGATCAGCCCTTATTTCATTAAACGTATTGAAGTAGGAACTGATGAAGAACCCTTGTTTGTTGCTAATCCAGCATTCGCCTGCCTGGAGTGTGACCCCACTCCAGAGTTGGCTCCGTCAGATATTCGCTATGCCCCGCGTGTGATGGATGAGCGCACCCATTTTTTAATGAACAACATGCTACAAGATGTAATCAATCGAGGGACTGGTCGCCGAGCTTTAGCACTGAATAGGAAGGATCTGGCTGGTAAAACAGGAACGACTAATGATCAAAAAGACGCTTGGTTTTCTGGTTATAATCGTGACCTAGTAACCAGTGTATGGATTGGTTTTGATCAACCGCGCTCGCTAGGTCGCTGGGCATTTGGCGGCAATACAGCATTACCTGTTTGGATTGACTACATGCGCCCAGTATTGGCAGGAAAATCAGAACGTCCATTCCCCCAACCCGATGGCCTTGTTAACGTTCGGATCGACCCTGATACTGGCTTACTTGCTCAGCCCGGACAAAGGAATGCTATATTTGAATTGTTTAAACAAGAACAGCTACCAGCGGCTGCAGAAATTCAATCGCCTGCAGACACAGAGTCTGATGACGACGATAGCTCTCCACAACTATTATTTTAGCCCTGATATTTAATCCAATATAAATGGATCAGGCATAAAAAAACCGGCTTAATTCGCCGGTTCTTTTATTTCTAACAAACAGTGCAAAAAATTACATTTCAGCAGCTGTTGTTAGTGGGTAATGAGCTGGGTAAGGAAGTTTTGCAACGCCCGTTTCAACCGCAGCTTTAGCAACAGCACTTGATACCGCACCCAATAGACGAGAATCTGTTGGCTTTGGAATAATATACTCACGACCCAACTCAAGACTATCAACACCATAAGCTGTTAATACTTCTTGTGGCACAGGTTCTTTTGCCAAGTTAGCAATGGCATAAGCAGCTGCTAATTTCATTTCTTCGTTAATGGCAGTAGCACGAACGTCTAAAGCACCACGGAAGATGAATGGGAAACCAAGAACGTTGTTTACCTGGTTAGGGTAATCAGAACGACCCGTTGACATAATCAAGTCATCACGCACTGCGTTAGCAACCGCTGGATCAATTTCTGGATCAGGGTTAGAACATGCAAAAACAATTGGGTTTGGCGCCATTGTTTTAAGCAACTCTGGAGCCAGCAAGTTTGGACCAGACAGACCAAGGAAGATGTCAGCACCATCCATAGCATCAGCCAAAGTGCGCTTATCGGTTGCAACAGCGAACATAGCTTTGTATTGGTTAAGGTCATCACGCTCAGAATGAATTACACCTTTACGGTCAATCATAAAGATGTTTTCTGGCTTCATGCCCGCAAGGATCAAAAGCTTAGCACAAGAAATTGCTGCTGCGCCTGCACCCAGAACAACCATCTTAGCGTCTTCAATCTTCTTGCCTTGAATTTCCAATGCGTTCAGCATACCCGCAACCGTTACAATAGCTGTACCGTGCTGATCATCATGGAAAACAGGAATCGAACACTGCTCGATAAGAGTGCGCTCAATTTCAAAACACTCAGGTGCTTTAATATCTTCTAAATTAATACCACCGAAGGTGTTTGCAATACGACGAACTGTATCAATAAAAGCTTGTGGGCTTTCAGATTCAACTTCGATATCGATAGAGTCAATGCCAGCGAAACGCTTGAACAATAGTGACTTACCTTCCATCACTGGCTTAGATGCCAATGGACCTAGGTTACCAAGACCTAAAATAGCCGTACCGTCGGTAATAACGGCGACAAGATTGCCTTTACCTGTGTAGCGATAGGCATCTTCTGGGTTAGCAGCAATCGCTTTAACCGGCTCAGCAACACCTGGGCTGTAGGCTAGGGCTAAATCACGAGAAGTTTGAGCAGGAGTAGACAGTTCAATACTGATCTTACCCGGCTTAGGAAACTCATGATAATCGAGGGCAGCTTGCTTCATATCTTCAGACATTTTGCTCTTCCAATTTCCGTAATTTTCGATGGACGCTAAAAGCAAAACCAGACAAAATGTGTGGCTTGCGTAAAAGTGTGTCAATAAATACCAAAATTAAAACTAAAAAGCCAGCGATGCTGGCAAAATCAACTAAAATTCAAAGTTTTTAATCGATAATTTAGTAATTATCCGATCACAGGAAAAATAGCATCCAAATGATTGTTAATAAATCGACGGTTAGGATCTAGTTTTGAACGCAACTCTTTAAATTCTTCCCACTTTGGGTATAGCGCAGCAAAATCTTGCTCTGTCTTATTATGCAATTTGCCCCAATGTGGCCGCCCCTGATAACGATCAAAGATTGCCTCCATCTGTTCAGAATACGATTCATAAGGCTTGTCATGAAAATTGTGCACAGAAATAGCTGCACCGGGGCGCTTATAAAACTGACTTAACCAAATATCATCTTCACCAACGTAGCGATATTCAATCGGGAAAATCACGTCGATGTCTTTTTCTTTAATGGTTTCTAACACTTCACGGAAGCAGGCCAAGCCGTCTTCTGCTGGCACTGTGTATTCCATCTCGTTAAATCGCATATCGCGAATATTGCCAAAAATATCGTTCCAAGCGCCGTAACGTTCTTCAACACCCACAGTTCTTGGTGCAATACTCATCACTGGGCCACGTAAAAAAGGAACAGCATCAATAACGTTGGCGAGTGTTCTAAATGTTTCATAAGCATCGCCGGTTTCACTGGTGTCAGTCTGATTGGCATCAGATTCTTCTTTACTGACTTCGGTAAATTCTATTAACAGCATATGATTAGCATGAGGCAAACCAAAGGCTTCAAAGTGACGCTTTGCTATACGCATCTCTTCCATTTTTTCAAATGCTTCTTCTAGCGGAAGCATTTCAGAGCGCTCTTTTAAATAGTAGCTCTCGCGCACTTGTAAAGTAATATCAGTAATGATTCCCAAAGAACCTATATTGCAGCGCGCCGCATCAAAAATATCTTTATTTTCACTGGCACTGCACTTAATAGTTTCACCATCCGCAGTTACTAAAGTTAAACCTGTCACATAGCTCGACAAAGAGCCAAAGCCTTCACCAGTACCGTGAGTAGAGGTCGCAATAGAACCTGCCAATGATTGAGTATTCACATCAGGCATATTGATCATGCCTAAATTATTTTCAAATAAACTATCACCCAGTGCCGATAAACGAGTACCGGCACCGACAATAACTTCTTTAGTTTCTTCATTAATATGGCTAATACCGCGAAAACGCGCCATTGATAATAGGGTTTCATCCGTTGGCACCAAGCCGCTAAAACTGTGCCCAGCACCTACTGCTCTGATTTTACCCGTGGTTTCTTTAAGCATTTTAGCCAGCTGTTCAGCATTGCGCGGACGCGCTCGCTCTGCCGGATAACAAACTTGATTACCCGACCAATTAGACCAAGGCATAATTCCATTAATAGGCGCTGGGCCACTGGCCTGCTCTGGGGCGCTACTACAACCGGTGGTTGTGCCAACAGCTCCAGCAAATAAACTACCACCTGCTACTTTTAAGACATTTCGACGTGTGAGTTTGATATTTTTAATTGTCATTATTATTTTACCTGCTCTTGAGACATGTAATTGATCAAATCGACTAAGTCTTCCTTGGTGCAATCACTGCAC